>Ga0075019_10001213_pt1 | contig 14671 bp, 10 predicted proteins | sample ColStrG_CSR_2013_FD_71473 | JGI IMG/M metagenome (GOLD analysis project Ga0075019, IMG submission 71473) | Freshwater sediment microbial communities in response to fracking from Pennsylvania, USA - Cold Stream Run_MetaG_CSR_2013 | ecosystem: Environmental > Aquatic > Freshwater > Creek >...
GGGGCAGGCGGCATGCCGGTCTGGCCGGCGCTGATGCGCTGATTCTGCTGGTTGATCACATTCATGACCTGATTCGGGTTCATGTTGCGCTGTTTCATGTTCGAGGCATTCAGCCAGATGCGCATGCTGTAGGATCCGACACCGAACACGTTGACATCGGCCACGCCATGCAGGCGCGCCAACCGGTCACGCAGTTTCAGACCGGCATAGTTGCTCAGGAACAGCGCATCCTGGGTCGGGTCGCTCGAGGTCAGGGTGACAATCTGCAGAATGGCAGTCGATTTTTTCTTGGTAATGACACCTTGCTGTTGAACAGAAGCGGGCAGGGTGGGCAGGGCAATGTTGACCCGATTCTGAACCGCCACCTGAGCCTGATCGGCGTCGGTGCCGACCGCAAAACTGACGATCAGGTTATAGCGACCATCGTTGGACGCGTTGGATTGCATGTACAGCATGCCGTCCACACCGTTGACCTGCTGCTCGATAGCGCGCGCCACCTGCTGCTGCACAGCGATGGCGCTGGCACCGGGAAAGCTGGTTGTGACCTGGATGGTGGGTGGCGTCAATTGCGGATATTGCGCGACCGGCAGTGCAAACATCGCCACAAACCCCAGTACCAGCATAAGGATGGCAATGACATTGGCCAGTACCGGCCTTTCAATGAAGAATTTGGCGATCACGGTCTGGCTCCGGCGGATCCGACAATCTGCACCGCATGGCCGTCACTCAGTCTGGCATAACCTTCCGTGACCACCTTGTCACCAGTTTTCAATCCTTGGGTCACTTCGACTTCTTCGTGGGGTATCAGTGCAGTATGGACGCTGCGCCGGTGCGCAATATTGGCATCGTCAACGATGTAGACGAAGTCACCCTGCTGATCGGTCAATACCGCGGCTCTGGGTAGCACCAGTGCGTCGCGACCGGCACTGGCTTCGATGCTCAATCTAGCGTAAAACCCCGGAATCAGATGCCGCGCCTTGTTGGCAAACAGTCCCCGCACGGCGACCGTGCCGCTGGTTTGGTTCAACTGGTGATCGATGAAATCCAGCACCCCGGATTCACTTGGATCGGTCTCTCCCTGCAACTGCGCGTGGACGACAGTTTTTCCGAGGCCTTTGTCGATCTCTTTTTTCAGCGCTTTTTGTCGTGCGCGGATCCGGATTGCTTCATTTTCACCCACTGCGGCATTCACAAACACGGGTTCCATCTGAATGATGGTACCCAGTACTGTGCCACCGGCCGTTGCTCCCACAAAATTGCCCGGGTCGACCTGATGTTTTCCCATGACACCGTCAAACGGTGCCCGCACCTCGGTATAGGACAAATTGGTTTTTGCGATATCAAAATTGGCTTCGGCCTGACGCAGGTTGGACAGCGAAATTTCAACATTGGTCTCGGAATTGGCGTTTTCCTTTAACAATTCCTTTTGTCGCTCATAGTCGCTGCGGGTCTGGTCGAGACGGGCCTGGTTCAGTTTCAGCTGGTCCAGGTAGGGAGGACGTTCAATCGTAAACAACAGAACGCCTTTCTTTACCCATTGACCGTCCTTGAAATGGATGGCGTCCAGATTTCCCGACACTCGGGCAATCAGATTGACCTGCTGGGATGGAGCGATGGTGCCGTCGAGGAGGATGATGTCGTTAATGTGTTGTGTCGCCATTACTTGGACGCTCACCGGGAGCGCAGCAGGTGGCGCAACGACGGTTGATTGTGGTTTGCAGGCGGACAGGGACACCGACAGGCAGAGGGCCAGGCACAGGGAGATACACAGCCAAAATGAAGCACGGGATTCTGAAGCGCTCAGAGCGGTAAGTTGCCGGTTCATAGTCATGTTCCTGTCAGTTTAATGCCGGCTGGCCGGATCCCATCCGCCACCCAACGCGCGAAACGCACTGATATAAGCCTGCAGCACGCTGCCTTCGACCTGTACTGCCGAGTCAGAAGTCTGCAGATGCGCCTGCACTGCGCTGCTGACCGTGGTGTAGTCAACCTGACCGGCCCGGTAACGCAGTTGCGCCAGTACCGAGCTGCGTGCGGCGGCCTGATCCGCCGCCTGCAGATTGGTGAGCTGTTGCGCATTGCCGGCAATGCCAGACAACGCGTCTTCGACTTCCTGCTGGGCCTTCAGGACCTGATTCTGGTAGGCCAGCACCGCCTGCTGAAACTGGCTGTCCTGCACTTTGATCTGTTCCGAAATCCGACCGCGGTCAAAGATTGGCAGATTAAACGCAACGCCATATGCAACGGCGCGGTTATCCCATTTGAACAGCGTGCTCACCCCGTCAATGGTCGAATAGCCAATGGCACCGTTCAAAGTCAGGCTGGGGTAGAGTGCCGATTTGGCGACCCCGATGCGGGCCGACTGGGCGGCAGCCGCGTATTCCGCCTGCAGGACGTCCGGTCTGCGGCGCAGCAGATCGCTGGGTGCACCGAGCGGTAACATGGCAGGGAAGGCGGGCATGTTGTCGCCAGCCGGAAAATTTTTGGTGAAATAATCCGGTGCTTCACCGAGCAATATGCTGATCGCATGTTGACTCTGTTCCAGCGCAATCTGCAGGCCGGGTAACTGGGCGTTAGTTTGCTCAAACTGGGCCAGCGCTTGCCGGTAATCGAGCTCGGAAGTGGCGCCAAGCCGGTAACGCGCCTTGGCGATCCGCAGATTTTCAGCCTGTTCGGCCAGATTCTGTTTGGCTACTTGAATGCGCTTTTCCAGCATGCGCAATGTGCTGTAGGTGCTGGCCACGCTGGCATCCAGCGAGGTTTTTGCTGCCGCCAGTGCCGCTTCGGCCTGTGCCAGATTGGCCCGGTCCGCTTCCAAAGAACGGCGCCACTTTCCCCAGAAATCCAGTTCCCAGCTTACCTGTCCGAGCAACTGATCAGTGACCGCGCCGCTGTTGGTGCCGCGCAGCGATGATGCCAGGGTGGGTTGCTGGTACTGACTGGAAGCGTTCAGGTTAACCGATGGGAGCGTGTTGCCATGATCGATCCGGATTAGCGCCTGGGCCTGCTCGATGGACTGCGCTGCGCTGGCTATGCCCGGATTATTCTTATCGGCCAGTTCAATCAGCTGTAACAGGGTTGTATCGTGAAAACTGGCCCAAAAGGCGGCAGCGTTGATTGCAGCTGGGTTAGACGGGGCTGACTGCCAGTCGGTTTCCAGCTTTGATTGGGGTGGGGTGAAATCAGGACCTACCGACAAGCAGCCCGATAAACTCAGCACAAATGCTGCCTGAAAAACGGAATGGTTGGATTTGGAAAGTCTCATTTTCGTGACGGTGAAAAGAAAACAGTGAAGGTCCAAATGCTTGCCGCTGGTCGCCCGAAATTCGTTGCAACGCGCGCTTTTCGATAAACTTGCGATGCTATCACACCGAAAGTGTCTGTCAATTATTTAATTCAATTTTTACAATAATTGCGTTGAAAAGTGCACGGTCAATGCCACCAGCCATAAAAAAACCGGTTTTGATCTTTGCAATCAAAACCGGCAAATATTTTTTAAATTCAATCAGTTAGTAAATTTTATTAATCTAATTCATTAACCTCTTCCGCGATTTCCACTACTGCTGCGTCGTGCTGCTGCCTGAGGTGTCGGCCCGCTCCGCGGCGCGCGCCCGGCGGGTGCGGCAGGTTTGGAAGCGGAGGTTGCCGGTTTGGCGGCCGGACGTCGGTTTCCTCCGGAATTCGGCCGCTGCGCCGGATGGCTGCGTAACTGGATAGGCTGCGGCTTGGCATTCAGATCCGGCTCAAAACCAGTTGCAACTTCACTAACAATTTTGCGTTTGATGAATTTTTCTATATCGGCCAACAATTTCAACTCATCGACGCACACCAGCGAGATCGCTTCACCACCTGCTCCGGCACGACCGGTACGGCCAATCCGGTGTACATAATCTTCCGGCACATTGGGCAGATCGTAGTTGACGACGTGTGGCAACTGGTCAATATCGATGCCGCGTGCCGCAATGTCGGTGGCAACCAGCACGGTCAGACTGCCGTCCTTGAACTCGGCCAGCGCCTTGGTGCGGGCTGACTGGCTCTTGTTGCCGTGGATTGCCATACAGCTGATGTCTTCCTTGCTCAGCTGTTCGACCAGTTTGTTGGCGCCATGTTTGGTGCGCGTGAAGACCAGCACCTGATTCCATTTCAACGACTTAATGAGATGGGTCAGCAAAGTGTGCTTGCCGTTGCGGTCAACCGGATGAATTTTTTGCGAGATCACTTCGACCGTGGAATTGCGGCGTGCCACTTCGATCATGGCCGGCGAATTCAGCAGCCGGTCAGCCAATTCTTTGATTTCATTGGAGAAAGTGGCGGAGAACAGCAGATTTTGGCGTTTTGGTGGCAGCAACGCAAGGATCTTTTTAATATCCTTGATGAAGCCCATATCCAGCATGCGGTCGGCTTCATCCAGCACCAGAATTTTAATCTGGGTCAGATCGATGGTGCCCTGGCTGATATGGTCCAGCAGGCGACCTGGCGTGGCGACCAGCGTATCAACACCGGTTTTCAACAGTTTGATTTGTGGATTGATACCCACGCCACCAAAAATTACGCCGGATGTCAGCGGCAGAAATTTGCCGTAGGTGCGCACGCTTTCTTCCACCTGCGCAGCCAGTTCGCGGGTTGGCGTCAGTATCAGAGCACGGATCGGACGACGTCCCGGCGTCGCTGGCGACTGTTTGGAAAAAGCCAGCAGGCGATGCAACAGGGGCAGGGTGAAGCCGGCGGTTTTACCGGTACCGGTCTGTGCGCCGGCCAGCAGGTCCTGACCGGTCAGTACAGCCGGAATTGCCTGCAATTGAATCGGAGTGGGAATGGTATAGCCGTGCGCGGTGACTGCGCGGAGGATGTCGGGATCTAAGCCGAGTTCAGAAAATGTGGTCATGGAATTTAATGGGTTTTGCAGCGGGTGGTGAGTAACTGCGCAGGTAGGTAACAACGACCACGCTGGCGTGGTCGTTGCGCAGTATCAGGCGTAGGGCTTGAGGATATTGAGCATCTGGGAAAAGATTTTCGGGGAGCCGGATATGACGTCACCTTTGTGCAGGTAATCCGATTCACCTTCAAACGTGCCGGTAATGCCGCCGGCCTCAGTGACGATCAGGGCGCCGGCTGCGATATCCCACGGTTTCAGTCCCTTTTCAAAGAACCCGTCCAGACGTCCCATCGCCACATAGGCCAGATCGAGCGCGGCCGAACCCGGGCGGCGCAGGCCTTGGCATTTGCCGGACATGGCTTTGAACATCGGAATATAACTGTCGATTTCCGCTTCGCTGCGGAACGGGAAGCCGGTACCGATCAGGGCATCGGCCAGCTTGTCACGTTTGGCAACGCGGATGCGTTTGTCATTCAAAAATGCACCGGCGCCTTTGGTGGCGGCGAACAGTTCATTGCGGGTCGGATCAAAAACGACGGCCTGAGTAATGACGCCGTTGTGCTGCAGGGCGATCGACACGCAGTACTGTGGAAAACCGTGAAGGAAATTGGTGGTGCCGTCGAGCGGATCAATGATCCAGACGAATTCGCTTGTTTCGGTGAGATTTTTGGACGAGCCGGATTCTTCGGCGAGCACGGCATGAGTCGGGTAGGCGGAAATCAGCGTCTCTATGATTGCGGCTTCGGCGGCCTTGTCCACTTCGGAGACCAGATCATTGTGCTGTTTTTCGGTCGGGACGATACGATCCAGGTCGAAGGAAGCGCGGTTAATGATGGTCGCGCCACGGCGCGCGGCTTTAATAGCCGTATTTAGCATAGGATGCATAGTATTTCCGTTAGAATGTCGATTTATTGACTGTTTACGATTAACCTTGGGTTCATCATAGATAACAGGCCGACAAATTGAAAGTTCGATTAAAGAGCATTGCGCCACTTGAATAAGCAATGAGACGTCGGGCGCAAGATTGCCGGCATTCTACCTCAATAAGCTTCCAAGCTCAATTTAACGCCGGGATCCGCTGTAATTCAGCAGCCGTAATTCAGGGACAGGATCAATTCCACCTATGCTTCAAAAAAAATCGCCTTTTGAGTTGCTGCGCTTTATTCTGGTTGAAACCAGCCATCCGGGAAATGTCGGTTCTGTGGCGCGTGCTATGAAAACCATGGGCTATTCAAAGCTGATTCTGGTGAATCCGCGCGTTGCCGGGGTACTTTCCCATCCTGAGGCAATTGCTCTGGCAAGTGGTGCTACCGACATTCTCGAACAGGCAGTGATCGTCGACTCTCTGCAGGAGGCGCTGGCCGGATGTGAGCTGGCCGGTGCGCTCAGCGCCAGATTGCGGGAATTTTCGCCACCGGTACTGGATCCGCGCGAATTTGCTCAGCGCCTGAATCAACTGGCGCTTCAACCTGAATCCGGCGACGCTGCCTTGGTATTTGGCAATGAACGTACCGGTTTGCACAATCATATGGTTGAACAGTGCAATATTCTGATCAATATTCCGGCCAATCCAGATTATTCTTCCCTGAATCTGGCGCAGGCCGTTCAAGTTTTAGCCTACACTTGTCGATATGTTACTTTGGACCAGAATCATTTAAGCAAACCGGTGACTGTCGGATTTCAGGGCAGTCATGCCAGTATGGAACAGATTGAGGCAATGTATGAACATCTCGAGCGAGCTTTGATTGCGATTGATTTTATCGATCCTGCCAGCCCCAAAAAATTAATGTCAAGATTGAAACGTTTATTTGCAAGGACGCAACTGGAAATCGAGGAAGTGAACATATTGCGTGGGATTGCAAAAAAAATGTTGGACAAATAATGGTTGTAAGTAATAATATTAATTATTAGCAAATAATTACTTTGTATCAATAAAAATCCACAGATAATTTGTTTGATTCAATATTGAATTTGATGATTTATTATGAAAAGAAATGACTTTTAACCAATAAAATTTCTTCGGTGATACTTTTTTACCCTATTGGTCATTTACATTTCAGAACTCATTAAATGGGCGTGCAGCGGCAGGAGAACATTATTATTCAAATTCAACGCCAATTTACCTTAAGAGTACTCAGTCTGGCCTGCCTTATCGCGTGCAACCCTTCTGCATACGCTCTCGGTTTTGGCGAGGCATCGTTACGCTCGAATCTCGGCGAGGTATTGCGTGTTCAGGTGCCGCTGACTGGTGCCACAGAAGATGTTCTGGTTCCGTCCTGCATCGTTGCCAAAATTCAGACCCTGGACGGCGAGCTGCTCGATGTACCGCGCATCGATATTGTGATGTCCAAACGTACTCGCGGTTTGGCCACTATCACTTTTCAGTCGATCAAGGCTATTTCAGAACCAGTGGTCAATTTGTCGGTAGCAATGGGCTGCGGTTCGAGTGTGCATCGCGATTATTCCCTGTTACTGGATTTTGCGGAATTTTCTGCTGCGGCGCCTTTACCAAAAATGGCAGACGCCGATCAGGACACACAGGTCTTTCAGCCGGAAGTGCCCAAGAGGTTCGAACGGACCAACCCAGCCAGGAAGCCCCCAGTTCTGACACCTGTGGCAATCGCTGCGGCACAGAGTGCGCCAACTGAGCCGGTAAAAAAAGGCAGCGTTTTTTCCTCATTTCGCAATGCCTCCAAGGGATCAAAGGCTGCCAAAGGAAAAGACGTACTGCACGTCGCCAATGACGAAAGCGGTACCGATATCGAGCTGAAAATGTCGCAATCGCTGTCAGTCTCGGCAGTGCCTGAATCTGATCAACAGCGCGATCAGCAGCGAGTGGAAGAAAACCGGCTTGCGCAGGCGCGATTTGCTGCCATTATGCGCGGTGAAGATCCCAGCCTCGCTACGCAGAATGAACTTCAGAAAGTGCAGCAAAAAAACAGTAATCTGCTGGCCGAACTGAACAGATTGAAGCAGCAAAATCTGCTCAAAGACCAGGCTGACAAAAATTCTTCACCGCTGCTGATTGGATTGATTGTTGCAGTGGTCGCGTTGCTGAGTGCGCTGGCTGGACTGATCGGCCTGGCAATTCGCAGAGCAAAAAAGACAGAAGACAAATCCTGGTGGGATGGTTCCAGCGAGCAGAAAAAAAATGTCGTGGATATTGTCGATTATCTGCAGAACAGCGCCGAGCAGGGTAATCTCGATCCCGCTCCAATTACGGTGGCCCGGGATGTGCCGGTCAATGAACCACAGGTTAAACCTGAACCGGAGCAGTCTGTCATCCCTAAAGTGGAACCCGCTCCCAAATTCCAGCGCATGGGTCTGCCTGCGCTGGAAGATACCAACAGCAGTACTTTCAACTTTTTTGGCAATCGCGGGCAATCGATTCAGATTGAGGAAATTTCCGATATCACCCAGGAAGCCGAGTTCTGGATGTCAGTGAATGATCCGCACCGCGCCATTGAAATTCTCGAACCGCAAAGTCGCGATGAGAATCCGGCAACCCCGGTAACCTGGCTGTATCTGCTGGATCTGTACCGTCTGGTGGGTGATGAAGATAATTACCGTGATCTGCGGGCGCGCTTTAAACTGAAATTCAATGCAAAAATTCCGAACTTCCACGAAGAGGTGGTAGCGGGCAGCCTGCGCAATTTCGAAGATTTTCCGCATCTGGTCACAAACTGCTGTGCATTGTGGAAGACGGATGAGATCGTTGGATATCTGGAATCGCTGTTGGTTGATGATCGCGAAGGAGAGCGCGTTGGCTTTGACCTGCCCGTGTATCGGGACATCCTGTTTTTGCTCTCGATCTGCAGTGAATTGAAACGGGTCCAATATCAATCGATGGCCAATAAGGACGACATCAAGCTCACCAGCAAGGCAGCTGCCGTGCTCCAACCTCTGGAAAACCATCTGATTGTCAAACCAGATCAACCCGATGCGGAAGAATTCGGCGATACGCTCAATTTTGATTTACTGGATTTGAAACCGGACAATAAAGATAAATCCTGATTGTCCGGCCAAGTGGATCAGATGGCGCGGCGCATCTTTTCGATTTTGTAAGTCTTTTCGACTTTTGGCGGTTTCGTCATTTTGATAATCGCCAGTGTGCAGTTGTCGCCACGTCCGTGCGCGCGTTCGCGTGCCTTGTTAATCAGCATTTCTGCTGCAGCCCTTGGCGTATTGGTTGCAATAACGGCACCCAATTCCCGATCTGTAAAATAATGCCACAGGCCGTCAGAACATAATAAAAATGAGTCATTGGGTTTCAGGTCGGAACACTCATTTATGGTAATAAATGGTTCTGCCGAACTTGAACCTAGGACATTGACCAGAATATTGGACAATGTGTGATTCTTGGCCTCTTCAGGGGTGATTTTGTTTTCAGCGATCAGTTTCTCGACATACGAATGATCAATGGTGCGTTCGACCAGACTGTTGCCGGCGAACCGATACAGACGAGAGTCTCCGACGTGACCCCATACCGCACGGCCAGTCGGCGTAATAATCAGGATAACAACAGTACTGTGTGGTTCTTTTTCAGCGGAAATGCCGGAAAGTTGAATAACGGTATGCGATTCGCGCACAATATTTTCAATGATTGTTGCGACATTGTCATCCGATCCGAATTCATCAAATAACTGTTTCGCACTGCGTATAACCTGCTCGGCCGCCAGAGCGCCGCCACTTTTACCACCCATACCGTCCGCAAGCACTGCCATCATGAATCCGGGCGCTTTGGGGGCGGCAAAAAGCATGGTACGGTCCTGCTGCTCCTTTCGGTCGCCAAGATGCTGGCCGGTTCCCGCTTCGATTTTATATAGTTGGCTCATATCTCTGCTTAGATTAAACTTATGTACTGTACTGAAATTGCCCGCTCAGATTTACCGCAAATTATTGCATGTAAACGCCGACAAAACATTAACTTTCTCTAAAGAAACCTATGAGTGACCACACTGAGATACAAAAACGCATCACCATGCTTTCGGTTGAGCACCGCGATCTCGATGTGGTTATTGAAGCGCTGGTTTCGGCCGGACATACCGATGAGTTACAGTTACAGCGATTGAAAAAAAGAAAACTGCAGTTAAAAGACCACATCAAACTGTTGCAGATGCAGTTAATACCCGATGTTCCCGCCTGAAAAATCAGACGATCCCTTTCTTTGAACCTCACCTAAAAGCAGATTTTGGCAGAATTAACGCAAATTACGTCTGAACCCTCTTCAGATAATCACCAGCACGATGCAGATATTGAACGACTCTTTGGTCAGACCGGCATGCTGGGCAATGCCGTTTCCGGATATCGACCACGCCAGGCGCAGATCGATATGGCCAAAGCCGTTGCGCAGGCGATCGCATCGCAGACCACACTGATCGCCGAGGCGGGAACCGGCACCGGCAAGACCTTTGCGTATCTGGCGCCAGCCTTACTGTGGGGCGGAAAAGTCATCATTTCAACCGGTACCAAAAATTTACAGGATCAACTTTTTTTACGTGATATACCGGCAGTGCGGCTGGCGTTGGGTGCGCCGGTCTCAGTTGCGTTATTGAAAGGGCGGGCGAATTATGTCTGTCATTTTCATCTGGAACGAACATTGCAGAACGGCCGGCTGACCACCCGTGAAGATGTCGGATATTTGCGGGAAATATCCCGCTTTATCAAGATGACCAATACCGGTGACAAATCGGAACTGTCGACCATACCCGAGTCGGCACTGATCTGGAACCTGGTAACATCCACCAAAGAAAACTGCCTTGGTTCGGAATGTCAGTACTACCAGGACTGCTTTGTGATGAAAGCACGCAAAGAAGCGCAGAAGGCCGACGTGGTGGTGGTGAATCATCACCTGTTTTTTGCCGACGTCGCTTTGAAAGATACCGGTATCGCCGAACTGCTGCCTTCGGCCAATACCGTGATCTTCGATGAAGCCCATCAGTTGCCCGATACGGCCACGCTGTTTTTCGGTGAAACCATTTCCACTTCGCAGATACTCGAGTTATGTCGGGATGTGTTGGCAGAAGGACTGTCGCATGCGCGCGATGGTGCGGAATGGGCCAAGCTGGTGGTGCCGGTTGAAAAGGCCGCGCGCGATCTGCGCCTGTGTTTTCCGCCGGAACAGGTCAAACTGTCGCTGCCGCAGATCCCGCCTTCAAGTGATTTTTTTCCGGCATTCGAAATACTCAAAGCGCATTTGCACACCCTGCTGGAAACGTTGGAAAAGCAGGCCGAACGCGCAGAAACAATCGAGCTGTGCCGCTTGCGTGCACTGGAATTGAAGGACCAGTTGCAAGCCTGGGGCAAAGCCGCTCCGGCCAGTTCGGAATTGACCGGGCAGGAATGTGTGCTGTGGGTCGAGGCCTATTCGAGTTCATTGCAGCTGCATCGCACACCGCTGTCAATCGCGCCGATATTTAACAAGCAACGTGAAGGTTCGGCGCGCTCCTGGATATTTACCTCGGCAACGTTGGCAGTCAAAACCGACTTTTCCCATTACACCTCGCAAATGGGGCTGGGTGACGAAAAGGCGGTCAGCTGGCCCAGTCCGTTTGACTATGCCCGCCAGGGATTGATGTATATCCCGACCGGCATGCCGGAGCCACGCTTTGCCGACTACACCGACGCCGTAATCAACGCCGCCTTACCGGTTCTGATCGCATCCGGCGGGCGGGCGTTTCTGCTGTGTACCACGCTGCGGGCAGTCAAACAAAGTGCCGAGCGGTTGCGGGCTGAATTCGAACAGCGCGGCCTGACCTTTTCCCTGTTTGTGCAGGGCGAATCGGGTCGCACCGAATTGCTGGAACAGTTCCGACGCTCCGGCAATGGCATTCTGATCGGCAGCCAGAGTTTCTGGGAAGGGATAGACGTACGTGGTGAGGCGCTGTCGCTGGTGGTGATCGACAAGCTGCCGTTCGCGCCACCTGATGATCCGGTATTGTCAGCGCGGATCAATGCGATGGAAAAGCTCGGCAAAAACGGTTTCGTGCACCATCAGTTACCCGAGGCGATCATCAATCTGAAGCAGGGAGCAGGGCGGTTGATTCGGGATGAAACGGATCGTGGCGTGCTGATGCTGTGCGATCCGCGCATATTATCCAAACCATACGGTGCGCGGGTCTGGCAGAGCATGCCGCCATTTACCCGCACCCGTGAATTGAAAGTGGTCGAGGAATTTTTTCAGTCAATCAGACAACCAGAAAACCAAAACAAGGAGTAAACATGTCAGCTGAATATACAACCAAAGGCAATGTCGCCATCATCACCCTGAACAATCCACCGGTCAACGGACTGAATTTCGCCTCGCGCAAAGCTGCAGCAGCCGGGCTCGCACAGGCTTTGGGTGACGCCGCCATTAAAGCCATCGTCATCACAGGAGCCGGCAATGCTTTTTCAGGCGGGGCGGATATCAAGGAATTCAATTCTGACCTGACCACGGCTGATCCATCACTGCACACCTTGATCGAGCTGGTTGAGCAGGCCTCCAAGCCGGTCGTCGCAGCAATCCACCACGTCTGCATGGGCGGCGGTCTGGAGCTGGCTCTGGGATGCCATTACCGTGTCGCAGAAAAGGGCACCCAAATTGCTCTGCCGGAAGTGAAGCTCGGCCTGCTGCCCGGTGCCGGTGGTACCCAGCGCCTGCCAAGGGTTGTCGGCCTCGAGCTGGCACTGAAAATGATCACCAGCGGTGCGCCCGAACTGGCCCAGAATCTGGCGCAAACGGCATTATTCGACGAGGTCGTCGATGGAAACGTCCTGAACGCCGCCATGACATTCGCTGAAAAAATGGCCGATGCGCGCCCCTTACCCAAGATCCGAAACCTGCAACTGACGGATTCCCAACTCGAACCGATACTTGCGGCCGCCCGCGCCCAGGCCGGACGCGGATTTCTGAAAGCACCGCTGGCCTGTGTGGAAGCGGTTGCCGCCGCAGCGCATATGCCCTTTGAACAAGGCCTGCAATTCGAGCGCGAGTCTTTTTTCAAGCTGGTTCTGGGCAATGAATCGCATGCACTGCGTCACGCATTTTTTGCCGAACGCGCTGCCGGCAAGATTCCTGATGTGCCTTCAGATACGCCGACTCGCAGCATCAAATCCGCTGCCGTTATCGGTGCCGGCACCATGGGTGGAGGGATTGCGATGAATTTTGCCAATGCCGGAATACCCGTCGTCATACTGGAAACCAAATCTGAAGCACTGGAAAAAGGATTGGCGACCATTAAGAGGAATTATCAGAATACCCGCGACAAAGGTAAATTGAGTCCGCAGCAATGCGAAGCACGCATTGCCCTGGTGACCGGCACGCTGGACTATGCCGCCATTGCCGATGCCGATATCGTGATCGAAGCCGTATTTGAAGAGCTGTCGGTCAAGCAAACGGTATTCAAAAAACTGGATGAAGTAATGAAGCAGGGCGCGATACTGGCTTCAAATACGTCGACGCTGGATCTGAACAAAATTGCCGGCTTTACGAGTCGGCCGCAGGACGTCATCGGTCTGCATTTTTTCAGTCCGGCCAATGTCATGAAGCTGCTGGAAATCGTGCGCGGAAAATTGACTGCGCATGACGTGCTGGCCACGGCCATGGCCTTATCGAAGAAAATGAAAAAAGTCGGCGTGGTATCCGGGGTATGTGATGGCTTTATCGGCAACCGAATGCTCGAGCAATATCTGCTGCAGGCCGGCTTTTTACTGGAAGAGGGTTGTCTGCCGGCGCAAGTCGACAAAGCAATGGAAAAACTCGGTTTTGCCATGGGCCCGTTCCGTATGGGCGATCTGGCCGGTAACGATATCAGCTATGCCATCCGCAAGCGCCGCCTGCAGGAGCGTCCGGATCTGGTGTATTCGAAGGTCGCCGACAAACTGTGCGAGACCGGCCGTTACGGTCAGAAGACTTCAGCAGGGTGGTATGACTATCAGACCGGTGATCGCACGCCACATCCGTCCGAGTTGATCCATAAACTGATCACTGATTATTCGGCACAGCTCGGCATTACCCGAAGAGAAATCTCCGACCAGGAAATAACTGACAGGCTGATTTTTGCATTGGTCAACGAAGGTGCTGCGATTCTTGCCGAAGGCATTGCTCAACGCGCCTCCGACATCGACATGGTGTACCTGAGCGGTTACGGTTTCCCGCTGCACTTGGGTGGCCCGATGTTTTATGCCGACCGGATCGGCCTGTCGAATGTGGTTCAGGCGATTGGGCAATTCGCAAACGGACAGTACGGATCGGTATGGAAAGTATCGCCATTGCTGCAGGATTTGGCCGATAAAGGCCAAACTTTTAACGGATAGCTGGATAATTTACCAATAAAAGCAGATAAATAATGCATTTGGGTACTAGCTAGCCCAATGATATCTGGCTATAATTGCGGCTCTTGGAAGTGTGGCAGAGCGGTTGATTGCACCAGTCTTGAAAACTGGCAAGGGTTAATAGCCCTTCGTGGGTTCAAATCCTACCACTTCCGCCAGTATTGAAAGGAATGCCCGCTGATGCGGGCATTTTTTGTTTTAGATCCTGACTTTCCGCTGACTCCATCCAAGACCCAAAAGACCCAAGCTGAACAACGCCAGGCTGATCGGTTCCGGAACATCCACCGCGAAGTCATCCACCGTCACAAGTAATGCACTCGGATACGGAAACAACGGGTTATTCGAAAAATAAAATTGGTAAGTGTAGCTGTCACCGACGGTAGTAGCAATGAATTGATAAAAAGTATCAAAGCTTCCCGGTGTGGTCCCTTCAAAAAAGAGTGCCGGCACTGATGAGCCGTCATTCTCCACATAGGCATC
>Ga0075019_10001214_pt1 | contig 14662 bp, 14 predicted proteins | sample ColStrG_CSR_2013_FD_71473 | JGI IMG/M metagenome (GOLD analysis project Ga0075019, IMG submission 71473) | Freshwater sediment microbial communities in response to fracking from Pennsylvania, USA - Cold Stream Run_MetaG_CSR_2013 | ecosystem: Environmental > Aquatic > Freshwater > Creek >...
CAGCTGCAGTATTGCTCAGAGTGGACTATGAAAACAGAAAAGCTGCGCGAGGGCTTCCGATATGAACGCGAACGTTTCCAGCTTTTCTGTTTCTGCGAAGACTCACTTGCGCAAGCAAGTTAAGCCGCGTAGTGGCGGTCGTAGCCAAAACGATTTAGCTGCGCGAGGGCTTCCGATATGAACGCGAACGTTTCCAGCTTTTCTGTTTCGGCGAAGACTCACTTGCGCAAGCAAGTTAAGCCGCGTAGTGGCGGTCGTAGCCAAAACGATATAGTTGCGCGGGGACTTCCGGTATGAGCAAGACCATCCTCATTATGGCGGGCGGGACGGGTGGACACATTATGCCGGCATTGGCAGTCGCGGACATATTGCGCGCACAAGGCTGGCAAGTGGTGTGGATGGGCGCGCCTCACAGTATGGAAGCTGAGTTGGTTCCCGTGCATGGATACATGCTGGAGTTGGTGAATTTCTCCGGCCTGCGCGGCAAGGGGCTGATGCGCAAACTGATGTTGCCGCTCAATCTGCTGGTGGCGATGGCACAAAGCGCAGGAGTGATCTTGCGGCGTCATCCCGATGTGGTGCTGGGTATGGGCGGTTACATCACCTTCCCCGGCGGGGTTGTGGCGCGATTGCTGATGCGCTCATTGTTGATACACGAACAGAATTCTGTGGCCGGGTTGAGCAACAAAATGTTGGCGAAGATCGCCACGCGTGTGATGAGCGGCTTTCCCGGTGTGTTGCCGCAGGCGATGTGGTGCGGCAATCCGGTACGCGAGCAGATCGCCGCCTTGCCCGAACCGCAGCAGCGTTATAGCGCGCGTAACGGCAGGCTGAAAGTGTTGGTGGTGGGCGGCAGTCTGGGAGCAAAGGCGCTGAACGAAGCGATGCCGCAAGCGCTGGCACTCATTCCTGAAGCGCAGCGTCCGGATGTGATACACCAAACCGGCAAGCAGCATTATCTGGCGGTGCAAGCGTTGTATAGCGGCGCGGGCGTGTCGGCGCAGATCAAACCGTTTCTGGATGATATGGCTGGCAGTTATGCGGATGCAGATCTGGTCATATGCCGTGCCGGCGCGCTGACGATTGCCGAACTTGCGGCGGCGGGAGTGGCGAGCATTTTGATCCCTTTTCCTTCCGCGGTGGACGATCACCAGACCCATAACGCGCGATTTTTAAGCGGCAACGGCGCGGCGATCCTGCTACCGCAAAAAGATCTGAGCGCGGGAATATTGGCGAACTATCTGCAAGAACTTGACCGGGCGATCTTGCTGGAGATGGCCGTACGCGCGCGCGCGCTGGCCAAGCCCGAAGCGGCTTTGACCGTGGCGCGCATCTGCGAGGGGTTTGCCAGATGAAACACAAGATCAAGCACGTCCATTTCATCGGTATCGGCGGTTCCGGCATGAACGGCATCGCCGAGGTCATGCTCAATTCCGGTTTTCAGGTGAGCGGTTCGGACCTGGCGGAGAATGCCGCCACGCAGCGCCTCAAGCAATTGGGCGCGAAGATCTATCGCGGCCATGCGGAGGGTAACCTGACCGATGCCGATGCGGTCGTGGTATCGACTGCCGTGAATGCCGACAATCCCGAAGTGTTGGCGGCACGCGCACGACACATACCCGTCGTGCCGCGGGCCATGATGCTGGCCGAGCTGATGCGTTTGCGCCAGGGTATCGCTGTGGCGGGCACGCATGGCAAGACCACCACTACTTCGCTGACGGCAAGCATCCTGGCTAAGGGTGGACTCGATCCGACATTTGTGATCGGCGGTAGGCTGAACAGCAGCGGTACGAATGCGAAACTGGGGCAGGGCGATTTCATCGTCGCCGAGGCGGATGAATCCGATGCCTCGTTCCTGTACTTGCAGCCTATCCTCGCCGTCATCACCAACATCGATGCCGACCATATGGAGACCTATGGCCATGACTTCGGCAAACTCAAACAGGCTTTCGTCGAGTTCGTCGAGCATCTGCCCTTTTACGGCATGGCGATGGTGTGTGTGGACGATGCGAACGTGCGTGAGATCTTGCCGCGCATCACCAAGCCGGTATGTACCTACGGTCTGAGCGAGGGCGCGCAGATCCGCGCCGTTGATGTGCGCCACGAGGGCGGGCGTATGCGCTATACCGTGCAATGCCGCCAGAACGGCACACCCAAAGATCTGGATATCACGCTGAATCTGCCCGGCATGCATAACGTGCTGAACTCGCTGGCCGCGATCGCCGTCGCGCTGGAAGTGGGTGTCAAACATGAGGCCATCGTCGCGGCACTGGCCGAATTCGAGGGCGTGGGGCGGCGCTTCCAACGCTACGGCGAAGTCGCTTTGGTCGATGGTGGAAGTTTTACCCTGATCGACGACTACGGTCATCACCCCGTGGAAATGACCGCCACATTGGCTGCGGTGCGCGGCGCGTTTCCCGGCAAGCGTTTGCTGCTTGCCTTTCAGCCGCACCGTTACACGCGCACCCGCGATGTGTTCGACGATTTTGTGAAAGTGTTGTGCACTGTGGATGCGCTGGTGTTGAGCGAAGTCTATGCGGCAGGCGAACCGCCTATCGTCGCTGCGGATGGACGCGCGCTGATGCAGGCTTTGCGTGTGGCCGGACAGAGTGTAGCTGTGTTCGAGGAACAGATCGCCGACATGCCGCAGGCCATCATGCACATGGCGCGGGATGGTGATGTGGTCGTGACCATGGGTGCCGGATCCATAGGCAATGTGCCATCGGTATTAGTACAGACACAACAAAAATGAATATGAGCGAACCCTTACACTTTATCGATACTCCGTTGCGCGGTGAGTTAAGCCACCAGGTCGCGATGGACAAGCACACCAGCTGGCGTGCCGGTGGTGTGGCGGATCGTATGTATCGACCGGCCGACTTGGCCGATCTGCAGGTTTTTTTACGCAGCATGCCAGACGATGAGCCTGTGTATGCGGTGGGGCTGGGTAGCAACCTGCTGGTGCGCGATGGGGGCTTGCGCGGCACGGTGGTGTTATTGCACGGAGCACTCAAAATCTTACAACTGACCAACGCCAATACTCTCTATGTTGAAGCGGGCGTGCCGGGCGCCAAACTGGCGCGTTTCGCGGCGCTGCATGATTTGCAGGGTGCGGCATTCTTTGCCGGTATTCCCGGCACGATGGGCGGCATGCTGGCAATGAACGCCGGCTGTTATGGCAGCGAGACCTGGCAGCATGTGACCCGTGTGCAAGTGCTGACCCGCAGAGGCGAACTGCAGGAGCGTACACCGCAGGATTATGAGATCGGGTACAGGCATGTTGTGAAACGTGACGACGGGAAAAGTGAAACGGGAAAAGTGAAAAGTGAAGAATTGGGTTCGCATCATCTTTTACCTTTCACCTTTCACTCAGAAGAGTTCTTCGTTTCCGCGACTTTGCATTTTGAGAACGGCGACGGCGAAATTGCGCGGCAGGAGATCAAGTATCTGCTGAGCAAGCGTATCGCCACGCAACCGCTCAATTTACCCAATGCCGGTTCGGTGTTCCGCAATCCACCCAATGACCATGCGGCACGGCTGATCGAGCAGTGCGGCTTGAAAGGCAAACGTATAGGCGGTGCGCGGGTGTCGGAAAGACACGCCAACTTCATCGTGAATAGTGGCGGTGCCTCGGCAGCCGACATAGAGAATCTGATCGACGAAGTGCGGACCATCGTGGCGGCCAAAACGGGCATTACGCTGCACCCGGAAGTCAGAATCATAGGCGAGACCAGGCAACATGAATAATCCATCCCCGCAATCCCGATCCACGACCGATCCGCGTGCCTTTGGCAAAGTGGCGGTGTTGTTCGGCGGCACATCCGCCGAGCGCGAGGTCTCGCTCAAGAGCGGGACGGCGGTATTGGCCGCATTGCAACGCAGCGGAGTGGATGCCCACGCTTTCGATCCGGCCACACGCGATTTGCATGAGCTGAAAGATCAGGGCTACGACCGTGTATTCATCGCGCTGCACGGGCGTTACGGCGAAGACGGCACGGTGCAAGGCGCGCTGGAGTTGATGGGTATTCCTTATACCGGCAGCGGCGTGATGGCATCGGCGTTGGGCATGGACAAGTGGCGCAGCAAATTGGTGTGGCAAGCGGCTGGACTGCCTATCCCGGCATACCGGATGCTGAATGCAGATTTTGATGCTGCCGCAGTGGTGCAGGATCTGGGGCTGCCTTTGTTCGTGAAGCCGGCATGCGAAGGTTCCAGCGTGGGCATCAGCAAAGTCAAGACGGTAGATGCGCTGGCCGCCGCCTACCTTGAGGCTGCCAAACATGACACGCTGGTGATTGCGGAGTGTTTTGTCGGCGGGGGTGAGTACACCGCGGCGATCCTGGGCGATCAAATATTGCCCGTCATCAAGATCGTGCCGGCCAATGAATTCTACGACTATGAGGCGAAATATCTGCGCGACGACACGCGCTATCTGTGTCCCTGCGGATTGAGTGCGGTACAGGAAAACGAGATGCAAACTTTGGCGCAACAGGCATACGCGTTCATAGGCGGACAAGGCTGGGGACGGGTGGATTTTCTGATGAGCGAAGCCGGGCAGCCGTTTGTTCTGGAAGCCAATACTTCACCGGGGATGACGGATCACAGTCTGGTGCCGATGGCGGCACGACAAGCGGGCATCAGTTTTGAGCAATTGGTGCTGCAGATATTGGAGCTTGCGCATGTGGGATAACCCGACACTATTGCGCAATACCAGTACCGTACTGTTCGCGGCCAGTTTGCTGCTGACGCTATATGGCGCGGCTTATTACCTTGCACACATGCCGAATTTTTTACCTTTGCACACGGTGCGTCTGAGCGCGGCAACCAATCAAGTCGATGCAACGGATGTGCTGCAGGTGGTGCGTGATGATGTGCAGGGAAACTTTCTTACCGTGGACATCGAGAAATTGAAGACGGAAATCGAAAAATTACCCTGGGTGCGGCATGTGCAGATACGCCGCGAGTTCCCCGACCGGCTGATGGTGGAGTTGGAAGAGCATCAGGCCCTGGCGCGCTGGAACGACGATGAGTTGGTGAACCAGCACGGTGAAGTGTTCAACGCGGAAATTGAAAGATCTGAACTGCTGCCCGGATTTATCGGACAGCCCAACGAATCGCAACAAGTGACGCAGCAGTATCTGCAGTTCAACGAGCAGCTTGCCCGCATACATCTGCAGGTGAAACAGGTGGTGGAATCACCACGCCATGCCTGGCAGTTGCGCCTGAGCAACGGCATGGAATTGGAGTTGGGCAGTGAGCAGATGCAGCAACGTCTGGCGAAATTCGTGGCGGTGTATCCCTACAGTCTGGGGAATATGCAAGAGAAAGCTAAGACAGTGGATTTGCGCTACCGCAACGGTTTTGCGGTGGGCGGCTTGAGCAAGCAAAGTTAACAAGCGGGCAGTGGAGAACGGGCGATGAGCAGAAATAAAGACAGCAAGAATTTGGTGGTCGGCCTGGATATCGGCACGTCCAAGATCGTCGCGATCGTGGGTGAAATCAAGCCGGACGGGATGCTGGAAGTCATCGGCATGGGCATGCATCAATCCTCCGGGATGAAGAAGGGCATGGTGGTGAATATCGATGCTACGGTGGCCGCGATAGAGCGCGCGCTGGAGGAAGCCGAGCTGATGGCCGATTGTAAGATCCACGAGGTCTATACCGGGATCGCGGGCAGCCATATTCGCAGCACCAATTCGCGCGGCATGGTGAAGATCAAGGAAAAGGAAGTGACGGCGGCCGACATCGAGCGTGTCATCGAAACCGCCAGTTCTATCAGCTTGCCCGGCGACCAGCAGACGCTGCACATCCTCGAACAGGAGTTCAGCATCGACGGCCAGGACGGGATCAAGAAGCCGTTGGGCATGAGCGGGATGCGGCTGGATGTGGAAGTGCATATCGTCAGCGGGGCGGTTGCCGCCGTGCAAAACATCATGAAGTGCATCCACCGTTGCGGACTGGAAGTGAACGAATTGATCCTGCAACCTTTGGCCTCCAGCAAGGCGATATTGGAAGACGATGAAAAGGAGCTCGGCGTGTGCATCGTCGATATTGGTGGCGGCACGACCGACATCGCGGTGTTCACCGGCGGCGCGATCCGTCATACCGCTGTCATACCCATAGCCGGAGACCAGATCACCAACGATATCGCGATGGCCTTGCGGACACCGACCCAGGATGCGGAAGACATCAAGGTCAAGCATGGCTGCGCGCTGCGCCAGCTGGCGGATGAAGGGCAGATCGAAGTGCCCGGTGTGGGCGAGCGCGGACCGCGCATGTTGTCGCGCCAAACCTTGGCCGAAGTGATCGAGCCGCGTGTCGAAGAGTTGTATTCGCTGGTACAGGCCGAATTGCGCCGCAGCGGGTTCGAGGATTTGCTGTCGTCCGGCATCGTCATCACCGGCGGCAGCAGCGCGATGCAGGGCATGATCGAATTGGGCGAAGAGATCTTCCATATGCCGGTGCGCCTGGGTATACCGAAATATCTGGGCGGATTGTCCGATGTGGTGAAAACGCCGCGCATGTCGACCGGAGTGGGGCTGTTGCTGTATGGCATGGAGCACCACCGGCGCAGGGAAGAGACGCGTATGCAATCGAATTCGTTTGGCGATGTGTTGGCAAGAATGAAGGCATGGTTCCAGGGAAATTTTTAGCAGGTTTTAAGGGTGGGGTTAACGGGTTTATTTTTAGTTATTTTAGGAGACGATAATGTTTGAAATCATGGAAGCACAATCACAGGATGCAGTCATCAAGGTGATCGGGGTGGGCGGTTGTGGCGGCAATGCGGTGGACCACATGATCGAGCAGGGGGTGCTGGGCGTGGAGTTCATCGTCATCAACACCGATGCTCAGGCGCTCAAACGCAGCAAGGCGCGCACCCAATTGCAGATCGGGGCAAACATTACCAAAGGACTGGGGGCCGGAGCGAAGCCTTCGGTCGGACAGGCCGCTGCCGAAGAAGACCGTGAACGCATCAAGGAAATGATCATGGGTGCGAACATGGTGTTCATCACCGCCGGAATGGGAGGCGGAACCGGAACCGGTGCCGCGCCTATCGTCGCGCAAATCGCCAAGGAACTGGATATCCTGACTGTCGCGGTGGTGACCAAACCGTTCACCTACGAAGGCAACCGCATGCGCTACGCCAAGGCGGGTATCGAGGCGTTGAGCGAATACGTGGACTCGCTGATCATCGTGCCGAATGCCAAATTGATGGAAGTGCTGGGCAACGATATCACGGTTCCTGAAGCGTTCAAGGCCGCGAACGGCGTGCTGCAAGGTGCCGTGGCGGGAATTGCGGAAGTCATCAATGTGCCCGGCCTGATCAACGTCGACTTCGCCGACGTGCGTACCGTGATGTCGGAAAACGGGATGGCGATGATGGGCTCCGCGATCGCTTCGGGTCCGGATCGCGCGCGCGCGGCTGCCGAACGCGCGATCGCCAGCCCCTTGCTGGAAGATGTGGACATGTCGGGCGCGCGCGGTGTGCTGGTGAATATCACCTCATCCAGCGCACTCAAGTTGAAAGAGATCGACGACGTGATGGAATGCGTGCAGTTCGCCGCCGAGGAAGCCACCGTGATCGTGGGTTCGGTGTTCGATGAAGACATGGGAGACGGATTGCGCGTCACGGTAGTGGCGACCGGGCTGGGTGCGCCTATGGCACGCAGCAAACAAGCCAAGCCCGAAGTCGTCTATCGCGGCGAGGAAAGCTACCAGCGCACGGGTACGGATAATCATCCGGTCAACAATGGGATCAATTACAACGAACTGGATACGCCTGCCGTGATGCGCCGTGGTCGCCGCGAAACCATCGATGCGATGGAAAAGTCCGGCATGGATACCCTGGACATCCCGTCGTTCCTGCGCAAACAGGCGGACTAGAAAGCATGATTGAGGTTTGAGGAAAATCCGATACCCAGCCTTAACGCGATCCACGATCCTGTTTGCTCGCTGTGTTAAAATGCGCGCCTTGTTGGGATGATCGAAACGAAAGATGGTTAAGCAACGCACTTTAAAAACTGCCGTGAAAGTGACCGGAGTCGGATTGCACAGCGGCGAGAAGGTCACGCTGGGATTGCGACCCGCACCGGCGAATACCGGTATCGTGTTTTGCCGCGTCGATCAAAAACCGGTCGAACAGATACGTGTGAATGCCGATCTGGTGCATGACACGCGCTTGTCCACTTGCATGGAGCAGAATGGCGTGCGTGTGGCGACCGTCGAACATCTGATGTCGGCCTTGTCAGGGTTGGGCGTGGACAACGTGTATATCGACCTGGACAGCGCGGAAGTCCCCATCATGGACGGCAGTGCGGGCACGTTCATCTTTCTGCTGCAGTCGGCCGGCATCGTCGAACAGGCCGCCGCCAAAAAATTCATCCGTGTGAAAAAAACGGTGGAAATCAAACAGGGCGACCGGTGGGTACGCTTCGACCCTTTTCAAGGTTACAAGCTCACCTTTACCATCAATTTTCCGCATCCGGTTTTTGCCAACAGCAAACAGCATGTGACGGTCGATCTGGGCGAGGATTCCTATGTGCGCGATATCAGCCGCGCGCGCACTTTCGGTTTCATGCAAGATGTCGAATACATGCGCTCGCAGGGTTTGGCACTGGGTGGCAGTCTGGACAACGCGATCGTGATGGATGACTATCGCGTGCTGAATCCCGATGGATTGCGTTTCGAGGATGAGTTCGTCAAGCACAAGGTGCTGGATGCCATAGGCGATCTGTATATGCTCGGCCATCAGGTGATCGGGGCATTCTCGGGTTACAAGTCAGGACACGCGTTGAACAACGCGCTGTTGCGCGAGCTGCTTGCGGATGCGGATGCATGGGAATTTGTCACCTTCGACACTCCCGAAGAAGCTCCCGCATTTTTGCAGTTGCAATTGCAGTCCGCGTAATTGCTTGCGGGCGCATTATTGCTATCAGACCGTCATTGATAGCATACCGGTATATCAACCAGCCATACGACCAGAACCTGCAATGGAAGCTGGGCAAGTGTTCGGTTGTCAGGGAATGCAGTACTTGAGTTTTTAGAGGTTCAAAATGTTGATCCTGAGATTATTCCTGATCTTGGTAACGCTGCTGTTGCTGCTCAGTGTCGGCATGTACATCTTAACGCGCAATCCGCGCTACTATCAGTTCGCCTGGCAAGTGGTGCGCTTCAGCGTGCTGTTGTTCCTGATATTCGGACTGCTGTTTTTGCTGGAGCGCTATGTGCTGGTCGGCTTGCGCGTGTTGCTATAAACACCCCAAAACCCAATCTGGATGGGGTGACTCTGGAGATGATGGTTGCCCGGCTTGCGGAAAATATAGGGTGGGAAGCGATGGCCGAGGCGATTCCGGTACGCTGTTTTACCCACGATCCCAGCATCAAATCCAGCTTGAAATTTTTGCGCAGAACGCCCTGGGCGCGTAGCAAGGTCGAAGACCTGTATAGCCAAACATTGAATAGGTAACTACCCATGCGAGCAAGGTCACTGGTTTTTTTTCTGGCAATAATTCTATCCTCAACAGCCTTTGCGGGTACCCCCGGTGAGATTGAGATCGGCGGTTATTTACGTGAAGTGGATCTGCATAGCCTGGCCGGGAAGACGAAACGCTTTTCCGACTTCAAGGGCAAGCCGCTGATCATCAACGTATGGGCCAGTTGGTGCAGTCCCTGTCGATCGGAGATGGGTTCGTTGAACCGGCTTGCGCGGCGCTACGGGGGAAAACAGTTCAATGTGATCGGGATCTCGACCGACGATGATGGCAATGCTGCCGCGTCATTTATACAAAACTCGAAAATCTCTTTTGAGAATTTTCTGGATAGCAATGTGTTGCTGGAAAATATGCTGGGTGCCAATACGATACCGCTGACAATTCTGGTCGACGCCAGTGGCCGCGTGCTGGATAAAGTTCATGGGGCATACGAGTGGGATAGCCCGGAGATCGTGACTGCGATAGGCGAAACGTTCCACCTTCAGTTGAAGCATTGAGGTTCGCGGTTTATCCGATCGCCAAAACGAAAGGGCTGCAAGCGCAGCCCTTTCATCCTGCGTGAATCAACTTAATTGGATGCGCTTATCTCTTGTCGTGCTTTGATGTACCGAACAGGTCCGACATGACATGCACATTCGCGTCGCAAGCGTGATTCAGACACGGCAATTCGAGTGCGGACTCGATTGTCTTGAGTAGCGAGAAATGGTTGTAGCGGGTCGCACTCTTCTTGCCACCAACACCGTAGTTGGTATCGACGATCAACGCCACCTGATTGACATTCGGTGTCAGGCTATAGTCGTTCTCATCCCAAAGCACCACGATCGCATTGCTGCCTTCGCTCCAGGCCGGCGAGCTTTTGATCGCGGTCACGAGCTTTTGCACGGCCACATCGCCGCGTTGGACCAAGGCGGGATTCATGCCTGCCTGAGATCCATCCGACACCGGGTTGTAGTTGCAGTAAGGTCCGGCATTGCCACGCCCATGCTGGTCATTGCACTGGTTAGGCGCGATGAATGAGAACGCCGGAACCTTGCCCGAGGCGAGGTCGCCGTACAAACCGTTCGTTCCATCGAAGCCCACGGTGTTAGCCAGACTCAACTCGGGGTTACGACCTTCCTGAACGCTTTGGAAGTAGACGAACGGATTGTGCTTGGCAGCGTAGAGATTGACGATTCCGGCGGAAGTCAGCGGGGGATTCAATACCGGCGCGATATTGCTGAAGTTCGTCAGGTTGGAATAAACACCATCGCTGCTATTCACCAGGTCGGCACCACCGCTAGGCAGATCTTCCTGATAGCTCTTCCAGGTCCGGCCCGCCTCAACAAGCTGGTCGGCAATGGATTTGCCGGAGGTGTGCTCCAACGCAGGGATGGCCTGGATTCCGTCGATGTTGTTCAGGTAGGAAACCTGGGTTTCGTTCGTTGCATCGATGGCTGCCGTTGCCGCGTCAGTACCGGTACCCGAAATCGGGCAGATAGCCGAGGTAGGCGGATTGTCTGTATTGGCCACACCCGTCGAGAGGTTGGTGGAACAGGAAGCGTTGTGCCAGTCGGAATTGTGGTCGCTTTGCACGCCGAAGTTCGATCCGCCAACCACTTCCAGATAGTTGGTCAGGCTGGGGTGGCCGATGCCGAAGTAGTTCGTTGCCAGGTTGGCCGAGTTGGCCAGCTGATTGATGAAAGGCGCATTCGGGTTGTTGATGATCTGGGTGTAGCCGGTGTTTTCCATCATGATCACAAAAACGTGATCCAGATGGCGGACGCCTTCGGGTACTTTACCCTCGCTGGCGAACACCGGGCTCGCTAGCGCGATACCCAGCAGGCCAAGGGCGGCTATGGATTTTTTCATGGTGATATCTCCTTTTAGTTTGCAATGGGGGAATGTTGCTTTCCGGCAAAAATCGAGCATGTCCATCGAGAAGGAAATGATGACAGCCCGGCTGCCATTGTTGAGGAACTATGTGACAGGCATATTATTCGGCGCACGATCCGAACAGACTATTCTGTGCTGTCTTTGGACAGCCGGGAACATACCCGTCTGGCTGTAAATTGACGCCGCTTGGATTGGGGAGTAGCCTGCACCGAATGAAATCTGAGTTGTTTGGTTTTTTGCAACTTGTTCAGAAGGTGTAGATCATGAAACCTTCAATCGTATTGAGCCACTCTGTACCAGTTGTCGAGGCGGCAAGAGGAAGCGCGTTAACAGTCGCGCCAAGCTTGGTATTTCGCAACCGTCGCTATACGGACATCACGCCGGCCAGCAGGTTGTATCTCAGTTCGCTATACCCGCCAACGTCCCCGAAAATACACGAGTTGCTGGAAAGATTTGTCGTTTAGATCGGCGACGCGAAGTGGGCGAAAATGCCCGCAGGCTGATGACTTGCTATTGCAGCCGTTCAATTAAGGGCATGCCGCATCAGGCTTTTTTTCAAAGGTGAGAGTTGGTTCACGATAGACAGTCCGCTGTTGCGCAAGACACGCAGCAGCGGATTTTTGTTGTTGAAGAGATGCTTCAGGCCATAGGTGGTGGATTGCATGGAGAGTATGTCTTCGCGGCGTTTGCGGTCGTAGCGGCGCAGCAGTTGTGCGTTGCCCACATCGCGTTGCGCGCCCCGATCCAAGAGTAGCTTCGTCAGTTGCTGTGCGTCGCGAAAGCCGGTGTTCACCCCTTGTCCGGCCAGCGGGTGCATGTTGTGCGCGGCATCGCCTATGAGTGCGATGCGCGGCGCGCTGATGTGCGGCAGGGTGAGCAAGCGCAGCGGGAAGGCGGCAGCGGGCGTGATGACAGCAAGTGTGCCCAGGGTGTTTTGTGCCGCGGCTGCAACTTGTGTGCCGAGCTCGGCGGGTGTGAGGGCCAATAGCGATTTCGATTTTTCCGGGCTGACCGACCACACCATGGAGACCTGATCGCCGGGCAGTGGCAGCAAAGCCAGGATGCCGTCGGACTGGAACCATTGATGCGCGATGCCGCGATGCGGAATGGTGCAGCTGAAGTTGGCGACCACACCGTGTTGAGCATAGTCGGTGGGGGAGGCCGACAAGCCCGCTTGTTGTCTGACCCACGAATCGCGGCCATCCGCCCCGACGATGAGGTCGGCAGTGAAACTGCGCCGGTCTTCCAGCGTCAGCGTCGCGGCATCTTCGGCGACGTTCAAAGCCTGGCAGCGTGCCGGTTGCAGCAGGGTAAGATTTTCTTGCTGAGCCAAAGTCTTCCACAGGGCGATGTGCAGCGCACGGTTTTCCAGGATGCAGGCAAGTTCGGCGACGCCCATTTGATAGGCGCTGAATTGCAATTCAGCCCCGGTGTCGCCGAACACGCGCATTTCCTCAACGGCGGCGATGCGGTGCGGGTCGAGCAAGTCCCAGGCTCCGCTTTGTTCGAGAAAGCGGCGACTGCCCGGACTGATGGCGTAGATACGGCTGTCCCATGCAGCATCAGCCGCCGGAGTGGGCTGGCTTTCCACCAGCGCCAGAGCCAGTCCGCTGCGCGCCAGTGCCGCAGCCAAGCTGGCTCCCACCAGTCCGCCGCCGATTATCATCACATCAAAGTGTGCAAGATTTTGCATAGATATGGATTCTAGCGAGATTCCCCCATCCTGTCCGCTTGCTTTATAATTCGCCCCCTTCGCAAAACGCTTTTTCGCGATCCATCTATGCGCATCGGCCCGTACGAACTGAAAAACAATCTCATCGTCGCCCCCATGGCCGGGGTGACGGACAGACCTTTCCGCATGTTGTGCAAACGCATGGGTGCGGGCATGGCTGTCAGCGAGATGGTGGCATCGAATTCCTTGTTGTACGGCTCGGAGAAGACGCTGCGTCGCGCCAATCATGAGGGCGAGGTCGATCCGATCTCGGTACAGATCGTCGGAGCCGACCCCAGGATGCTGGCGCTGGCGGCCAAACACAATGTCGATCACGGCGCGCAGATCATCGACATCAATATGGGTTGTCCCGCGAAGAAGATCTGCAACGTGATGGCGGGTTCGGCATTGTTGCAGAACGAGCCGCTGGTCCAGACCTTGCTGGAAGCGGTAGTGGGTGCGGTGGATGTACCCGTGACGCTGAAGATACGCACCGGCTGGGACAAGGGCAATCGCAATGCGGTGCGCATCGCGCAGATCGCCGAGGCATCGGGTATCCAGGCACTCGCGATACACGGCCGCACCCGTGCTTGCGCCTACACCGGCGATGCCGAGTACGACACCATCAAAGCGGTGAAGGCCAGCGTGAACATCCCCATCATCGCCAATGGCGACATCACCACACCGGAAAAGGCGCGCGACGTGTTGCAATACTCGGGCGCGGATGCGGTGATGATAGGTCGCGCCGCACAGGGCCGACCCTGGCTGTTTCGCGAGATCGAACACTTTTTGAAAACGGGCGAGCATTTGCCCCCACCCGAAGTCGGCGAGATACACCGGGTGCTGGTCGAACATGTGCGCGACCTGTACGATTTTTACGGCGAGTACAGCGGCCTGCGCGTGGCGCGCAAACATATCTCGTGGTACACCAAAGGTCTGGTGGGATCGGCGACGTTCCGTCACCAGATGAACCAGTTGGAGACCGTGGCGGAGCAGATGGCGATGGTCGATGGATTTTTTGCAGAGCAAGCGCAGCGTGGCAAGCACCTGCATTATTTGGAAGGGCAGGCGGTATGAGCGACGGCGCGGCAATAAACGAGAACGATATGGCGCGCTATGTGCGCAAAGCCCTCAAGGAATATTTCCACGACCTGGACGGCGAGCAGCCGTGCTGCGAACTCTATGAGATGGTGATGAAGTGCGCGGAAAAGCCGCTGCTGGAAATGGTGCTGGAACACGTTGCCGGGAATCAGACCCGCGCGTCGGAAATGCTGGGCATCAATCGCAATACCTTGCGCAAGAAGATGCAACTGCACGGGATAGTCTAAGCGCGAAACTTTGAATTTCCGTCATTCCCGCGCAGGCGGGAATCCAGCGCAGAAAACTCTGCGCAGCAGACAACAGCTAAGATTTTGTCCCGCTGCGTAGGGGGAACTTTTCATTACCTGGATTTCTGCCTGCGCGGGAATGACGTTGAAGATTATTTAGTAGATAAAGAATTTATTTTTATTTGGAAACATCATGGCGATCAAACAAGCACTCATCAGTGTGTCGGACAAATCCGGCGTACTCGAATTCGCACAAGGAC
>Ga0075019_10001216_pt1 | contig 14659 bp, 11 predicted proteins | sample ColStrG_CSR_2013_FD_71473 | JGI IMG/M metagenome (GOLD analysis project Ga0075019, IMG submission 71473) | Freshwater sediment microbial communities in response to fracking from Pennsylvania, USA - Cold Stream Run_MetaG_CSR_2013 | ecosystem: Environmental > Aquatic > Freshwater > Creek >...
AGTGCGCAGCCGTGGCGCGGCGGCAAGCTGTCAAATTTGTCATTTTTCTGTCAGTGATTTGACGCCCGCCAGGCACTACAGTGACCGTAAATACAGGAAATTCTCCATGAGTGACGTAGCGCCCACGGGCGAAGGTATGTTGGGCGCGGTAACCAGACCGCGGCTGTTGGCGCCACTGCTGGCGCTTGCCATGCTGGGTGGGTGCGCGTCGGGTCCTGACTACCAGCGCCCGGCGGCGCTAACCGACGCTTCGCCGCCCAGCTTTTCTGCCGACGCCCCCTGGAAGCCGGCGCAGCCTGGCCAGGCCGACATCCAGGCGCAGTGGTGGACCGCCTACCATGACGCGGCATTGGACGCGCTGGTGGCGCAGGCGATGGCGGCCAACCAGACGCTGGCGCAGGCGCAGGCGCTGTACCGACAAGCCCAGTCCCTGGTTCCGGCGGCGCAGGCCGCCGACTCGCCCTCCGTGGGTGTCAGTGCGGCCATGGGGCGCAGCGAAGCCTATAGCCAGGGCGTTTCCAATACCGGTCCTACGCACGCCTGGTCGCTGCTGGCAGCGTGGGAACCCGATTTCTGGGGCCACGTAAGCCGTTCGGTGGAACTGGCGGGCGCGAACGCGCAAGCGAGCGCGGCCGACGCCGCCGCGGCGCGCCTACTGGTGCAAGCCAGCGTCGTCAACGATTACCTTCAGCTGCGCATGGCTGACCGCCAGTCCGACCTGTTTGACGCCGTCGTCAGCGGCTATGCCAAGGCTTTGAAAATTACCGAAGCGCAGTACCGCATGGGCGTTGCCAACCGCACCGATGTCGAGCTGGCCAAGGCAACGTTGTCGAACGCGCAGGCGCAGGCGCAGGACACCTTGCTGACGCGCGCGCAGTTACAGCACGCGCTGGCGGTGTTGCTGGGCAAGATTCCGGCGCAGTTCTCCATCGCCCGGCTGGCGCCGGAACAGTCCTTGCCGGCGCTGCCCGAGGTGCCGGCCATCATTCCTTCGCAACTGCTGGAACGCCGCCCTGACATTTCCGCTGCGGAGCGCCGCGTTGCCGCGGCCAACGCCAACATCGGCGTCGTGCAGTCGGCCTGGTACCCCAACCTCATGCTCTCGGCGAGCTATGGCAACGCTGGGCCTTCGCTGGGCAATTGGTTCAACACACCCTACGAAGCCTGGGCGATTGGCGGCTCTCTGGCTGCCACACTATTCGATGGTGGCCTGCGCGACGCCCAGCGTGACCAGGCACGCGCCGCGTTTGACGCCGCAGCAGCCGCCTATCGCCAGTCGGTACTGAACGGCTTTCAGGAAGTGGAGGACAACCTGAGCGCCATCGCCGAACTGCAACGCGAGCTGGAGTTCCAGAACCTGGCGACGGCGTCGTCGCGCGCTTCGGAGCGCGCCATTTTGAGCCAATACCGCGCCGGAACCGCCCTCTACACCGCAGTCGTGACAGTGCAGGCCAGCGCCCTGGCGAACGAGCGCGCAGCGCTGCAACTGCAAGCCCGGCTGTTTGCCGCTTCGGTGACCTTGATCAAGGCCATCGGCGGCGGCTGGCACGCCGGACCGGACGCGCAAGCCTCGGGCGCCGTTCAAACCGGATCGAATTAAAAAAGCACGCCCATTTGGAGCACCGAAACCATGAAATCTTTTGCTTCCCACTTTCGCACGCGCCCTGCAGCCTTGGCTGGCGCGGGCTGCGTGCTCGCCGTGTTGGCTGCACTCGGGCCACGCAGCGTGTTCCTGGAGAGCGCGCACGCGCAGGCCGCTGCGCCTGCAGCAGGCCCTGCGGCCTTGCTGGTGACGACGGCGCTGGCCAAGAGCGAACCGGTGCAGCAGACCCTGGTCGGCATTGGCAACGCGCAGGCAATGGCGACGGTGACGGTGCACGCGCGCGTTGACGGGCAACTCGAGTCCATCAACTACGAAGAGGGACAACAGGTCACTGCCGGTCAGGTGCTCGCGCACTTGGATCCGCGCACCTATCAGGCGCAGCTCGACCAGGTAAAAGCGCAAAAGGCCAAGGACGAAGCGCAACTGGCAAACGCGCTGATTGACTTGAAGCGCTACGAGAGCCTGATCAAGGAAGACGCGACGACGCAACAGGTGCTGGACGGGCAAACCGCGCTGGTGAACCAGTTGCGCGCCGCGGTGCAGGCCGACAGCGCGCAGGTCAATTTCGCGACCGTGCAACTGGAATACACGACCATTACGGCGCCGATCAGCGGGCGCGTCGTCGCACGCCTGATTGACCCGGGCAATATCGTGCACGCTGCCGACGCCAGTGGCCTGTTGGTGATCAACCAGGTCGATCCGATCGCAGTCCAGTTCTCGGTTCCCGAGGCCTATGTGCAGGCGATCAACCAAGCCGCGGGCCAGCACAAGCGCCTGAAGGTTGAAGCGATTGACCGCAGCACGCAGACCGTTCTCGGCACGGGTGAACTGGTGCTGGTGAACAACCAGATTGACGCCAGTAGCGGTACGGTGATGCTGAAGGCGCGCATCCCGAATCCGAAGGCCAGAATCTGGCCCGGCCAGTCGGTGAACGCGCGTCTGGCGCTGAGCACGCTGAACGACGTCGTGACGATACCGTCTGCGGGCGTGCAGCGCAGCCAGAACGGTCTGTTTGTGTACGTCGTCGGCGCCGACGGCAAGGCGCACGTGCAGGCCGTGACGGTGGCGCAAACGGAGGGGAGCGAATCGGTCATTGCCAGCGGCCTGCACGCGGGCGACCGGGTCGTGGTGGACGGCTTGTACCGCATGGTCGACGGCAGCCCGGTGCGCGAAGCGGGCAGCAAGCCGGCGGCCAACCCGGGAGCCAAGCCTTGAGCATTTCTACCGCTTTCATTCAGCGCCCCATTGGCACCTCGCTGCTGGGTATCGCCATATTCCTGATCGGCGCTGCAGCCTGGCCGCTGTTGCCGGTGGCGCCCTTGCCGCAGGTCGATTTTCCGACGCTGCAGGTCACCGGCAGCTTGCCGGGGGCCTCGCCCGAGACCATGGCCGCCAGCGTCGCGCAACCGCTGGAGCGCCAGTTCTCGCAGATTCCGGGCGTGGCGCAGATGACGTCCCTGAGCTACCTGGGGCAAACGCAGCTCACACTGCAATTTGACCTAGACCGCAATATCGACGGCGCAGCGCTGGACGTGCAAAGCGCGCTGAACGCCGCCGCCGGCCAGTTGCCTACCAATCTGCCGAACCCGCCTACGATTCGCAAAATCAACCCGGCAGACGCGCCCATCATGGTGCTGGCGGTGCAGTCCGACACCTTGCCGCTGACCGTCGTCAGCGATTTTTCCGACAACGTGCTGGCGCAGCAGATTTCGCGCATCGCGGGGGTCGGTCTGGTGAACGTGTTCGGCGCACAAAAACCGTCCGTACGGGTTCAGGTGGATCCCGAGAAGCTGCGCTCGCTGGGCCTCTCCCTCGAGGACATACGCCCGGTCTTATCCAGCACGACGGTGAACCAGCCGACGGGGTCGGTGGACGGTGAGCACCAGGCGTTCACGATTTACACCAACGACCAGTTGCTCAAGGCCGAACCCTGGAACGATACGGTGCTGGCCTGGCGCAACGGGACGCCGATTCGGGTGCGCGACGTCGGCGTGGCCGTGGACGGCGCCGAAAACGCGAAACTGGCCGCTTGGGCCTTTGGCGGCCCGGCGCTGGATAAGGCCAGTCTGCTGCGCAATGACCGAGCCATCGTGATCGGCATTACGAAGCAGCCCGGCTCGAACGTGATCGACACGGTGAGCCGCATCAGCGCTACCCTGCCCAGGCTGCAGGCGTCCATGCCACCCAGCATTCACGTCAGCACCTTGCTGGATCGCACGCAAAACATCCGCTCGTCGGTGCGCGACGTGCAGTTCACGCTGTTGCTGTCGATATTTCTGGTCGTCGCGATCATTTTTGTTTTCCTGCGCAACGTCGCCGTGACGGTCATTCCCAGTCTGACGGTGCCCCTGGCCTTGCTGGGAACCGCCGCGATCATGTACCTGCTGAATTACAGCCTGGACAACTTGTCGCTGATGGCCTTGACGATTGCCGTGGGCTTTGTGGTCGACGACGCGGTGGTGATGCTGGAGAACATCTATCGCCACGTCGAAGACGGCATGGAGCCCATGCAGGCAGCGCTCCAGGGCGCGAGTGAAATCAGCTTCACAATTATTTCCATATCGGTGTCCCTGGTCGCGGTGTTTATACCGCTGTTGCTGATGGGTGGCATTGTGGGACGCTTGTTCCGTGAGTTCGCCGTGACGGTGACGCTGACGATTGCGGTGTCGGTGGTGATTTCGCTCACGCTCACGCCCATGCTGTGCGCGCGCTTTTTGCACGGACACAAGCCCGGCGAGGTCGAGAAGCACGGGCGCCTGTACATGCTGTTCGAGCACGGTTTCGAGGCCCTGCTCAACGGCTACAAGCGCGGACTCAAGCTGGTGCTGCGCCACCAGTTTTTCACCCTCATGAGCTTTCTCGCGACCATGGCTGCGACGGTTGCGCTGTTCATTTACATTCCCAAGGGATTTTTCCCGCAACAGGACACCGGCTTTATTTTCGGCACTGCCGACGCGGCGCAGGATACGTCGAGCGCGGCCATGCGCGAGCGCCTGATCAAGCTTGCCGACATCATCCGTCAGGACCCCGACGTGCAGTCTTTTGGCATCGCCACGGGCGGAACGACGCTGAACTCGGGCAATTTCTTCATGGGACTCAAGCCCAAGGACGACGGCCGCACGGCGACTGCCGACGAAATCATCGCGCGCCTGCGCCCCAAGGTCGCAGCCGTCAGCGGCGTCGGCCTGTCGATGCAGGCGGGACAGGACATCAACGTTGGCGGTCGCCTGGCGCGCACGCAATACCAGTACACGGTGACCGACGCCAATCTGGACGAGCTGAACGAATGGTCGCCCAAGCTGCTGGGCGCGTTTCGCAAGTTGCCGCAGTTGAAGGACGTGGTCACGGACCAGCAGAATTCGGCGCCGATTGTGTCGATCACCGTGGACCGCGAACGCGCTGCCAGTTTTGGCATCAGCCCGGCGGCCGTCGACGGAACGATTTACGACGCCATCGGCCAGCGCCAGGTCGCGCAATATTTCACCCAGGTCAACAGCTACCACGTGATTCTGGAAGTGCGCCCAGACCTGCAAGCCAATCCCAACCTGCTGAACCAGCTCTACCTGACGTCGCCGCTCACCGGCCAGCAAGTGCCGCTGTCGACCTTCGCGAAGATCGATTCGACCAAGACGGGTTTCCTGAGCATTGGCCACCAGGGGCAGTTCCCGGCGGTGACGATCTCGTTCAACCTGTCGCCCGGGACTTCGCTGGGCGAGGCCGTGGACGCGATTCGTGCTGCGCAGGTCGCGCTGCACATGCCGGAAAGTCTGAACGGCAACTTCCAGGGAACGGCGCAAGCTTTTGGCGAATCGCTGCGCACGCAGCCCTACCTGATTGCCGCGGCCTTGATCGCCGTGTATATCGTGCTGGGCTTTCTGTACGAAAGTTTCATCCACCCGCTGACCATACTGTCAACCTTGCCGTCGGCGGGGGTGGGCGCGCTGCTGATTCTGATGGCCGGGGGCTATGACCTGAGCGTGATTGCCCTGATCGGCATTATTTTGCTGATTGGCATCGTGAAGAAAAACGGCATCATGATGATTGACTTTGCGCTGCACGCCGAGCGCGATCGCGGCATGTCGCCGGTGGACGCGATTTACGAGGCCTGCATCTTGCGCTTTCGCCCCATCATGATGACGACGCTGTGCGCCTTGCTCAGCGGCTTGCCGCTGATGTTGGGCCACGGCGCCGGCTCGGAACTGCGCCGCCCCCTGGGCTACGCCATGGTGGGCGGCCTGATCCTGTCGCAAATGCTGACGCTGTTTACCACGCCCGTGGTCTATATCTATCTGGATCGGCTGCACCACTGGTACGTGCGGCGCAAGAAGGCGCGTGCAGCCTTCCTGGCCGCGCGTGCGGGCGCTGCCGTGTAGTGCGCAGTCCATGAAAGTCCTGATCGTAGAAGACGAGGCGAAGACGGCCGATTACCTGCGCCAGGGACTGACCGAGCAGGGCTATAACGTGGAGCTGGCGGTCGATGGCATTGACGGCCAGCACCTGGCCTTGCAACAGCACTTTGACGTCATCGTGCTTGACGCCATGCTGCCGGGCAAGGACGGTTTCGCCGTGCTGCGCGCGCTGCGCGAGTTCAAGAACACGCCGGTGCTGATGCTGACGGCGCGCGACGGCACGCAGGACCGCGTCAAGGGACTGCAGGAAGGCGCGGACGATTACCTGGTCAAGCCGTTCTCGTTCAACGAGCTGGTCGCGCGCATCCAGGCGATTACACGGCGTGGAAACGTGCAGGAGTCGACGCAATTGCGCGTCGGTGATTTGCTCGTGGACCTGATCAGCCGGCGCGTTCTGCGCGCCGGGCAGCGCATAGACCTCACGGCCAAGGAGTTTGCCCTGCTGGCGCTGCTGTGCCGCCGCCAGGGCGAAATTTTGTCCAAGACGGTGATAGCCGAACTCGTCTGGGACATGAACTTCGACAGCAACACCAATGTGGTCGAAGTGGCGATCAAGCGCTTGCGCGCGAAAATGGACCAACCCTTTGGTGTCAGCCTGCTGCACACCATTCGCGGCATGGGCTATGTGCTGGAAAGCCGTGAATAGGACGGCCGACTTCAAGTCGACGATAGCGCTGCGGCTGGCGCTGCTGTTTGCCGTGCTTGCGCTGATTGCCTTTGCCCTGATCACCCTGGTGCTGAACGTCGTCATGGCGCGCGAGCTGCAGCGCCACGAATACGAGCAGATCGAAAGCCGGCGCCAGGACATGCGCTACATGTTGCAGCACGCGCGCCCCCCGGGAATTGCGCTGCGCGCCCGGGAGAAAATCGAGGCGCTGACGCCGACCGACGGGCACGCCATGTATTGGTTGTGGAGCGAGGACCCGGACTTTCGCTACGGCCAGGAGCTGACGACGGTGCTGGGCGCGACCGTCGGCAAGGCCGGGATGATCGAACTGGACATCGACGGGCGTCACATCCACGCCTTGCGGGAGGAACTGGTGGCAAGTGCGGCGCGACCTGCAGTCACGCTGGTCGTGGGCGTGGACACGCGACCTTTTGCGCGCACCGCGCACAGCTTTCGCGTCGCGTCGGTGCTGATCGCGCTTATCGGCGTGCTCCTGGTTTCGGCGCTGGGTTACTGGGTAGCCCGGGTAGGCCTTGCGCCCTTGGTACGCCTGTCGCGCGCCATCCGCGAAATCGGGCCACACAACCGCGCGCAGCGTCTGACATTGCCCGCGCTGCCGTCCGAGCTGGCGCAGCTGGGTGCCTCGTTCAATGCGGCGCTGGACCGGCTGGAGCTCGCCTACCAGCAATTGGCGACGTTCAACGACGACGTGGCGCACGAACTGCGTACGCCCCTGGGCAACCTGATTGGCCAGACGCAGGTTGCGCTGACGCGCGAACGCGGGGTCGAGGAAATGCGCGAGTTGCTGCAGTCCAATCTGGAAGAGCTGGAGCGACTGCGTCAAATCGTCGCCGACATGTTGTTTCTGGCGCGCGCCGACCAGGGCGAGCGCGCCAGCCGCCTGCAGGCCGTGTCGCTTGCGCAGGAAGTGCAAAAAACGGCGGAATTCATGGACATTCTGTTCGACGAAGCCGGCCTGACGGTGCAGGTCCAGGGCGACGCCGTCGCGTCGATCGAAAGTGCGTTGTTTCGGCGCGCGCTCACCAATCTGTTCCAGAACGCCATGCAGTACGCGCGCGCCGGGACCTGCATCACGATCGACATTCGCAGCGATGCAACGCACGCCTACGTCGCCATCAGCAACGCGGGTGAGGCGATCGCACCGGAACACATTGCGCGCATTTTTGACCGTTTCTACCGCGTAGACTCGTCGCGAACCCACCAGCCGGCATCGGCTGGCCACGGGCTGGGGCTGGCGATTGTCAAGGCCGTTGCCAGCATGCACCAGGGCAGCGTGTTCGCGCGCTCGGAAGCGGGCACGACAACGGTCGGCCTCGCCGTGGCGCTTTCTCAGGGCGTAGGGCTGGCGTCCTGAGGGGAAACCGCCGGCGCTTCGTCCGCGGGCAGGGGAAAGGACATGAAGCGCGCCAGCCAAAAGCACAGCAGTGCGACCAGCACGCTCAGGCTGGCCACGGTGAAGGCCAGCGTCGTTCCGTGCCATAGCGAGCCCAGCCAGCGGTTGAAGGCGGCGGCGAACACCGCAGACTTGCCTCCGATGCGCTCCATGGCAAAGTTGTAGCCGCGGTCCGACGCCAGGTCCGGTGCGCTGTCGGCGCCCGCCTGCGCGCCTTGCCAGGCGGCAAAAAGGTAGATTGCGACGGAACTCAGCAAGCCGACGATCAGCGTGACCAGGCCGGCGCGGTGAATTCGCCGGTGCAAGGGCAGGGGGACGGGGGTAGTGGGTGGCGATATATCGGTCATTCGGTGGACAGGGAATTTTGCGTCAAGGTCCCAAGCCTAAGCGAAAGTGCCCGCGCGCAGGTACCAAAACGGCGCGGGCGAAACGCCGTAGCTTTGCCTGTGCGCCTGTGCGCACGGCACGGCCTCAAGCCAGGTTGGCGCGGAAAAACGCCACGCTGCGCTGCCACGCAAGCCGCGCGGCGGCCTCGTCGTAACGCGGCGTGGTGTCGTTGTTGAAGCCGTGCTGTACGCCTGGGTAAATAAAGGCCTGGTAGTTTTTGCCCGCAGCCTTGAGCGCGGCTTCATAGTCGGGCCAGGGTTTGAGCACACGGGCGTCGTCGCCGGCAAAGTGGAGTAACAAGGGTGCACGGATGCGCGCGATGTCCTGGGACAGTGGCGGCATGCCATAAAAGGGCACTGCCGCGCGCAATTCGGGGACCTGCGTCGCCAGAAAGTTGACGACGTCACCGCCAAAACAAAAGCCCACGGTTCCCAGTTTTCCGTTGCTGTCGGGAAAACTTTTCAGCGCCTGTGCGGCGGCGAGAAAGTCCTGCTGCATGGTGTCGCGCGAGAGTTGCGAGAACAGCGCGCGCGCCTTGTCCTCGTCGCCCGGATAGCCGCCCACCGACGTTAACGCGTCGGGCGCACACGCCAGGAAACCGTCGAGCGCCAGGCGCCGGGCAATGTCCTCGATGTGCGGGTTCAGGCCGCGGTTTTCATGTACGACCAGGATGGTGGGCAGCGCGCTGCTTGCGCCCGCTGGTTTCGCCATATAAGCGCGCACCTTGCCGTAACCCCTCGGCGAGTCAATGGTCTCGACGCGCGTGACGATGCGCGCGTCGTCGGGCGCCACTTGCTGGGCGGCGGCAAACTGCGGGCTGAGCGCTGCCAGCAGGCCTGCGGCCGCCGTCGCCGAGCCGGCAATCCGGGTGGCGTGGTCCAGAAAACCGCGGCGGCTCAAGTCGCCGTGCACGTAGCGGTCGAACAGATCCAGCACTTCGGGTTGAAAGTCTTTGGCGCTTAAACGGGGCATGCGGGACTCCTGCTCAGATGACGGAAAGCGCTTGGCGGGGGGTTCGACATAGCGCTTCAACTTCCATCCTAGTGCGGTTTTTTTGACGCTGCGCAGACCCGCGCAAAGCCCTTGAAGCGCGCTCGGATGTGGCGCTTGCTATCCGAGGGTTTTACCTGACGTGCTTTTGGCGGTCTCGAAAAATAATGGCGCTCGAAGTCAAACCCATCCCAGAAACGACGGAGACCCATCCCATGCTGGTTCAACTGAAAATCAATGGCAAGCCGACCTCGGTCGACGTGCCGCCGCACACCCTGCTGGTGCAACTGCTGCGCGAACATTTGCGGCTTACCGGCACGCACGTGGGCTGCGACACGGCGCAGTGCGGCGCCTGCACGGTGCTCAAGGATGGCCACGCCGTGAAGTCCTGCAATATGCTGGCCGCGCAGGCGCAAGGCGCGGACATCACCACCATCGAGGGCTTGGCTCAAGCCGATGGAACGCTGCATCCCATGCAAGCTGCTTTCAAGGAGTGCCACGGCCTGCAGTGCGGCTACTGCACGCCTGGCATGGTGCTCAGCGCAGTCGACCTGTGCACCAAGCATCCGAAGGCAGCGGCGGGTGAAATCCGCGAATTGCTCGAAGGCAATATGTGCCGCTGCACGGGTTACCAGAACATCGTCAAATCCGTGCAAATGGGCCAGGCGGCCATGAACGCCGGCGCATAAGGAGCTCTACCATGGGTGCATCAGAATTCTCCAAGCTGCCGCATATCGGCGAGTCCGTCCGACGCAAGGAAGACTACCGTTTCCTGACCGGCGCGGGTCAGTACACCGACGACATCACGCAGGCGGCGCAAAGCTACGCCGTGTTTGTGCGCAGCCCGCACGCGCACGCGCGCATCCTGAAAATCGATACCCGCGCAGCGCTTGCCATGCCCGGCGTGCTGCGCATTTTTGTCGGCACCGACCTGGAAGGAAAAATGGGAGGCTTGCCCTGCGGCTGGCTGATCCACAACCCCGACGGTTCACCCATGAAGGAGCCGCCGCATCCGGTGCTGGCGCTGGGCAAGGTGCGCCACGTCGGCGACCAGCTCGCGATGGTGATCGCTGAGACGCAGGAGCAGGCGCGCAACGCCGCGGAAGCGGTCGACGTGGAGTACGAAGTGCTGGACGCCGTGGTCGACGTGCGCGACGCCGCCAAAGGCCCGGCGCTGCACGACGCCGCCAGCGACAACCATTGCTACAAGTGGACGCTGGGCGACAAGGCACAGGTCGACGCGGCCTTTGCCGGCGCGGCACACGTCACCCAGCTCGACCTGGTGAACAACCGCCTGGTGCCGAATGCGATGGAGCCGCGCGCCGCCATCGGCAGCTACAACCGCGCCAGCGACGAGTACGTGCTGCACGTTGCCAACCAGAACCCGCACGTCGAACGCCTGCTCATGACGGCGTTTGTGCTGAGCCTGCCCGAACACAAGGTGCGCGTCATCGCGCCGGACGTGGGCGGCGGTTTCGGCTCCAAGATTTACCTGTACGCCGAAGACGTCGCGCTGACCTGGGCGTCCAAGCAAATCAACCGCAGCATCAAGTGGACTTGCGACCGCTCCGAAGCCTTTTTGACCGATGCGCACGGGCGCGACCACGTCAGCCACGCCGAAATGGCGATGGACAAAAACGGCAAATTCCTGGCGATGCGCGTGCACACCGACGCCAATCTGGGCGCTTATCTGTCGACTTTCTCGACCGCGATTCCGACCATTCTGTACGCGACCTTGCTCGCCGGCCAGTACACCTGCCCGCAGATTTACGTCGAAGTCGACGCCTGGTTCACCAACACCACGCCGGTGGACGCGTACCGTGGCGCCGGCCGGCCCGAAGCGACCTATCTGCTCGAACGCCTGGTATCGCGGTGCGGGTGGGAGCTGGGGCTGGCGCAGGATGAAATCCGCAAGCGCAATTTCATTTCCAGCTGGCCCTACCAGACGCCGGTGGCGCTGCAGTACGACGCCGGTGATTATCTGGCGTGCATGACGCGCGCGCAGGAACTGGCCGACGTCGCGGGCTTTGCCGCGCGCAAGAGTGCCAGCGCCGCGCGCGGCCTGCTGCGCGGCATAGGCTACTCGAGCTACATCGAGGCCTGCGGCCTGGCGCCCAGCAATATTGCGGGCGCTCTGGGCGCTCGCGCCGGCCTGTTTGAGTGCGGCGAGGTTCGCGTACACCCCACCGGCAGCGTTACGGTGTTTACCGGCTCGCACAGCCACGGCCAGGGCCACGAGACCACGTTTGCGCAGGTGGTTGCCGCGCGACTGGGAATCGCCGTCGAGGCGGTTGACATCGTGCACGGCGACACCGGGCGCGTTCCCTTCGGCATGGGAACCTATGGCTCGCGCTCGATTTCGGTCGGCGGCGCGGCGATCATGCGCGCCATTGACAAGATCGAAGCCAAGGCCAAGAAAATTGCCGCGCACCTGATGGAGTCCAGCGACGTCGACGTCGAATTCGCCAACGGCGAGTTCACCGTCAAGGGGACCGACAAGAAAGTGACCTTCGGCCAGGTGGCGCTGACGGCCTACGTGCCACACAACTACCCGCTGGACAAGCTCGAACCCGGCCTGAACGAGACCGCGTTCTACGACCCGACCAATTTCACTTACCCATCGGGAACGTATATCTGCGAAGTCGAGATCGATCCGGCAACCGGCAAGACGCGCGTAGACCGTTTTTCGGCCGTCGACGATTTCGGCACCATCATCAACCCCATGATCGTGGAAGGGCAGGTGCACGGCGGCATTGTGCAAGGCATAGGCCAGGCGCTGCTCGAGCACTGCGTCTACGACCGCGAGACCGGGCAGTTGCTGACCGGCTCGTTCATGGACTACACCATGCCGCGCGCCGACGACTTTCCCGAGTTCAAGATCGGCAATATCTGCACGCCGTGCACGCACAACCCGCTGGGTACCAAGGGCTGCGGCGAAGCCGGTGCCATCGGCTCGCCACCGGCCGTGATCAACGCCGTGCTGGACGCACTGCGCGAAGTCGGCGTGCGCGATTTCGACATGCCGGCGTCGCCACACCGCGTGTGGCAAGCCATACAAGCCGCCAAAGCCTGAAGCCCAAGGAGCGATTGATGTACCCCTTCACACTGGAAACTCCCGCCACCTTGGCGGACGCCGTCGCCCTGGCGGCACGCGGCGGCAAGCCGCTGGCCGGCGGGCAGACGCTGATTGCGTCCATGAAGCAGCGCCTGGCGCAACCCGACCAACTCGTGGACCTGTCGCGCATTGCCGAACTCGCGGACATTCGCCGCGACGGCGACGCGCTGGTGCTGGGCGCCATGGCGCGACACGCGGCGGTTGCCGCCAGCGCGGTGGTGCGCAGCGCCATCCCGGCACTCGCCGATCTGGCGGCGCACATCGGCGACCGGCAGGTACGCGCCATGGGAACGGTGGGCGGCTCGGTCGCGAACAACGATCCCGCAGCCTGCTATCCCGCGGCTCTGCTCGGCCTGGGTGCAAGCGTGCACACGCCGACGCGCAGCATCGCCGCCGACGACTTTTTCCAGGGCATGTTCAGCACGGCGCTGCAGGACGGTGAATTGATTACCGCAGTCCGTTTCCCCATTCCCAAAGCCGCGGCCTACATGAAGTTTGTCCAGCCGGCGTCGCGCTTCGCGCTGGTCGGCGTGTTTGTCGCGCAGACCGCAGGCGGCGTGCGCGTCGCGGTGACGGGAGCGGGGCAGGGGGTGTTCCGGCACAAGGGCCTGGAAGCCGCATTGAACCAAAGCTTTACGCCGCAGGCTGCGGCAGCTGTTCCGATTGACGCAAGCGAACTGAACGCCGACTTGCACGCGAGTGCCGCCTACCGCGCCAATCTGATCAGCGTGCAGACGCAGCGCGCGGTTGCGCAAATCCTTGGCTGAGGCGCCGTCCTCGGTCGACGCGCTGCTCGCGGCGCTGCTTGCTGCGGGCTACTTCGCCGAGCGGCGCCTGGCCACGGCGGTCTACCTGGCGCTCAAGCTGGGGCGGCCTTTGCTGCTGGAAGGCGAACCCGGCGTCGGCAAGACCGAGCTGGCCAAAGCGCTGGCGCAGGCGCTGGGACGCGATTTGATTCGCCTGCAGTGCTACGACGGGCTGGAGCAGCGCGAGGCGCTGTACGAGTGGAATTACGCGGCGCAGCTGCTGCACATGCGTGCGGCGCAAAGCGCTTCGGATTCTGCGGCCGACAGCGTGGCGCGCGTGGAGCAAGAGGTTTACCAGCCGCGCTACCTGATACGGCGGCCCTTGCTGCAGGCGCTGCACGCGCCCGCGCCCGGCGCGCTGCTGTTGATTGACGAAGTGGACCGCGCGGACGAGCCCTTCGAGGCTTTTTTGCTCGAGTATCTGGGCGAATACCAGGTCAGCATTCCCGAGCTGGGGACCCAATCGGCGCAGCATCGCCCGATCACGCTGCTCACCAGCAACCGCACGCGCGAACTGAACGACGCGGTCAAGCGGCGCTGCCTCTACCACTGGCTCGATTACCCGGAGCGCACGCGCGAGCTGGCGATCATTCGCGCCCAGGTACCCGACGCCAGCGCGCGCCTGAGCGAGCAGGTCGCCGACTTCGTGCAACGCTTGCGCAGCCAGCCCTTTGCCAACGCGTTTACCCGCGCTCCGGGTATCGCCGAGGCAGTCGACTGGGCGCGCGCGCTGATCGCACTGGACACCTTGGAACTGGACCCGGAAGTCGTCAGCGACACGGCGGGCATTCTGTTCAAGCAGCGCGACGACGTCGCCGCGCTCAATGTGACGCTGGCGCAGGAACTGCTGGCGCCTGCGACGCCGTGACGCTGGGCGACGCGCGCACCGGCAAGCTGGCCGGCAATATGGCCGCCTTCGGTCGCGCATTGCGGCGCGCCGGCGTCGCCGTAGACAGCGCGCGCATCGCCTTGGCGACCGAGGCGGCGATGCTGGTCGGCCTGGAGCGCAAGGACGACCTGGGCGCCGCGCTGGAAGCCGTGCTGGTGAGCGAGGCGCGCGATCGCGCCTTGTTTCGCGAAATGTTTGCGACCTTTTTTTCCGACCCGAACATGGCGCACAAGCTGCTTGCGCAGATGTTGCCGAGCGCGCAGGGCAGCGCGCCGCTGAGCCGCAAGCGCCCGCGGGTGCGCGACGCGCTGTCGCCGGCGCGCGCGCCGCTGGCGGCCGTGTCCCCGACGCAGGATGAGCACAAGCTCGAATTTGACGC
>Ga0075019_10001218_pt1 | contig 14647 bp, 12 predicted proteins | sample ColStrG_CSR_2013_FD_71473 | JGI IMG/M metagenome (GOLD analysis project Ga0075019, IMG submission 71473) | Freshwater sediment microbial communities in response to fracking from Pennsylvania, USA - Cold Stream Run_MetaG_CSR_2013 | ecosystem: Environmental > Aquatic > Freshwater > Creek >...
AGATTCGCGAGAGCTTCTCCGTAATGGTGCTCCGCCAAGGCCATCACACCCACCATGTAAAGCACATCATCACGGTGTTCGGCAGTTGGAAATCTCTTCAAATAACTGCGCGCTCGATTTTGAAAACCAAAGAGGTCATTGCTTTGGTAGTGCACAGTCACATCTTGATAGAGAACCGATTCCGATTCGTTGCCTTTGGCAAACAGTGGTGCCGGAGTCGTCAGGTTTTGATTTGCTGACTGAGGCCTTGCGAAGACCGGCAAGGCTGCTTGAGTTTGCGTCTGTCCACTTTTAACATAATCTTGCTTTTTGGCCAAAATCCGTGCGCGATCCTGCTGCTCCTGGTTCCGATTTGCAACCACGGAGCTCCGAACAGATGTGGCACCACTGTTTCCAGAGGTGACAGTTTTTTTATTCCGCTCGTTCATTCGCTGCTGAGCACTTGAGCATGAAAGCAAAAAAGACACACTAATAAGAATGATTTTACGCATACACGGAGTATGACACGCGAGGGAAAACAGGCTCAAGGAGTTTCCTTCAAAGAGTTATCCACATTGAATGGGGAAAGCCGGCAGATCCGGACCTTGGACCGATTGAGAATCAATGCTTTCAGCAGAATGCCTGGTTTTTAGGCTCAAGCTATCTCTTTAAATTTGTTGAATTTATTGCGAATTTTGCACGATTTTTTAATAAATTTTAACAGGCTCAGAAAAATAAAAATCCGAAACTCCGGATAAGCTGACTGCTCTATTACAGATTAATTGAAATCTGTAATTCGCATAGATTTTGCTAACCCTGCGGACTTGTGGGAATTCTATTAATACTGCCGTTCTTTTTGCTTCTGGAAAGATTCAACTTGCTTGCTTTATTAGCAACCAAACTCCAGCCCTTTCACGTCTTCTGCCTGAATCGAGTGCAAAAAGGAGAAAGTTCAGCGCTCGTTGGCCGCCTGATCTGTTCTGAACCTTTGCACAACGGACCCTGGCAAGAATTTTTGACCCGCAGTGGCCTCTATCATTGTGCAATTCTCGGCAGCTTTCATTTGCACGGTCTGATCCGTCACAAAATAGGCTGGCGATGGAAGAATGAGCCGGCAAAATTCATTTGGCAAATTCTGTGCTGGACGGCCTTGACCCTCCTTTTGGCCATGGGACAATTTTCGGCAACACTTTTCCGCCCCCTCTTGTCCTTCAGTCTTGGCAGCTTCTCTCGAAGGCTCAAATGGAATTGGGCTCCACCCACTTTGTTTGCGCTTTCGGTGCTGATTTCACTGTGTCTCAGACCAACCTGGTTGACACAAATGAGTTTTGTTCATTCGACAGGTTGCGGTGGCGCCTATTTGCTCGCTCGTGGATTCAGCGGCCAGCAGACCTCCCGAAGAACGATCTTCCAGCGTGCTGTCCTTTTGAGCCTTCCGTTGCTTTGGGGTTGGGCGAATCTCCACCCTCTTTCTCTTTTTCTCGGAATTTTTCTCGGAGAAATCCTGACAGTGACCTGGTCCATTGGCTGCGCTTGTGTGTGGATTTTTCCTTTTGCTCAACCTGTTTGGGATTCACTTCTGCTGGCTTTCCGCCAAGGTCTGAATCGGATTCTGGATCCCATACCTGCTCTGCATGGCTCCCAAGCTGCGGACCTTCAATTTTTATGGACTCTCACAGCCTGCTATTGGATTTTGGCCTATCTTCTGAATCGACAGCCCAAAAGCGTTGAAACTCGCCCCACATCGAAAGGTTTGGTGCAGGCTTGAAGCGGATTCAAAAACGACTCTGGCCGATCTTGGTGTTTCTCTGCTTTTGCCCGACTCTCGTGGGCCGTGAGCCTTTGACAAAGAGTCTCGTCATCATCTGGAACGTGGGACAGGGGCAGGCGGTCACTTGGTTGCACGCTGAATTCTGTGATCACTTTGATCTGGGAGGCGAACACTTGCAGTTCCAGTTTTTGGTTCGATTGTGTGGTCAAGCGCAAAATCGATTGCACATTTCACATTGGGATTGGGATCACATGAGCTTTGTGGGAACACTGCAAAAACTCAGTGCCCAAGTTTGTCTTTGGCAAATGCCCCGAGGCCAAGCTTCGCCAAGAAAACACCAGCTTTTGGCTCGAATGCCGCTGTGCCGTGCGAAGGAAAAAGATTTCTCAGTGATTTTTCCAGGCTTGGATCCTGCATTGACTTCGAGCAACGATGGATCGGAAGTCGTGGAACTGAATTCAATTCCGAAATTTCTAATACCTGGCGACTCGCCTCTGACTTCGGAGTCGGTCTGGGCTCCCCACCAGGAGGGGATCTTGCCGACCCAAGTTTTAATTCTCGGACATCATGGAAGCAAAACAAGCACCTCTGAGGATCTGCTGCTCCGATTGCCGCGCTTAAGGATGGCTGTTGCCACCGCCCGATTTGCTCGTTACGGCCATCCCCACCCAACCGTCGTGGCACGCCTCCGTGCGCATCACATCGCTGTTCTACGCACGGAAGACTGGGGAACTATTGCCTATCAGTGTTTGTAAGGCCGATACTCCAGTCCCAAATCACGGGCGACTGGCTCGTAACAAACATAACCACCATAGACATTCAGCCCTTTGAAGAGTGCCTTGTCTTTGGCAATTGCGTCTTCAACCCCAACGGCTGCCAAAAGTGAAGCATATTTCAAAGTCACATTCGTCAGCGCATAGGTGGAAGTCCGTGAAACCACTCCCGGCATATTCGGCACACAGTAGTGAATCACGCCATCAACTTCATAGGTGGGGCTGGTGTGAGAGGTCGGTCGGCAAGTCTCAATACAGCCACCTTGGTCGACGGCAACATCGACGACAACCGAACCTTTTTGCATCGTCGAAATCATCTGCTTGCTGACCAAAGTCGGAGCCTTGTGACCCGTGATCAGAACTCCTCCGACCAGAAGATCGCTCTCCGCCACACACTGTTCAATATTTTGATGATTGGAATACAGAGTGGTAATTTCCCCACCAAAGATATCGTCAAGATACTCGAGGCGTGGCGTGTGAACATCCAGCACTGTCACATCTGCACCTAAACCAACTGCCATTTTGGCCGCATTCGTACCAACAACTCCACCACCGATAATGGTGACTTTTGCTGGACGAACACCCGTGACACCACCCAAAAGAATCCCCTTACCACCGTGGTCTTTTTGCAAATAAAAAGCACCCACTTGCGTCGCCATTCGTCCTGCGACCTCAGACATCGGAGTCAACAGCGGCAAGCTGCCATCCGCCAATTGAATTGTCTCATAGGCGACAGACTTTACCTTTCGTTCACACAAAACCTTTGTCAGTTTAGGTTCAGCCGCCAAATGCAAATAAGTGTAGAGAATTTGATTCTCTTTCAGCATCGGAAATTCGTCTGGAAGAGGCTCTTTGACCTTCACAATCATGTCGGCTTTGGCATAAATTTCTGCTTTGGTCGCCAGAATTTTCGCGCCAGCGCGCTCGTACTGCTCATTGCTAATGCCGCTGCCGACACCAGCGTCTTTTTCAACAAAAAGACTGTGTCCTTCTTTGACCAACTGGCGCACTCCAGCTTCGGTCATGCCCACGCGATTTTCGCTAATTTTGATTTCTTTTGGAACTCCGATGATCATGGTTTCTCCTTCTGTGTCCGAGGTTTACCCCTAAGCCGAACCATATTGGAAAAACTCTTGTGAAAACTCAACCTTAAAACGACAACCCTGTCGAAGTTACTCGCTAAACCCCAGCGCGGACACGCTGCAGCTCGGCCAGATCCGTACCCCATTCAACAACGCGGGTGCAACTGGGGCTGCTTTGGATTTTCCGGACAAGTTTATTCATAATATCGTGGCCCGCTTTGTAAAGGACCAAATGACCCATAAGAGGCATTCCCAGCGTGACCAAATCCCCCAGGGCATCGAGGGCTTTGTGGCGAACAAACTCATCGGGAAAACGCAACCCTTCGGGATTTAAAATCCCATGATCATCCAAGCCGATCGCGTTGTGCAGTCCACCACCACGGGCCAAGCCCTGCTTTTGCAGACTTTCGAGATCTTTCACAAAGCCAAAGGTGCGGGCCGGAGCGACTTCACGTGCAAACGACACCTCGTTGATATCCAAATCCAACTTCTGTCGACCAATTGCAGGATGGGGAAAATCGATCGTCACGGAAACCCTCAGCCCCTGGTACGGCAAAACATAGGCTTGTTTTTCACCCTCCGAGAAATAAATAGGCTCGACAATCGAACAGTACTGCCGAGGTTGATCTTGTTCGATCAATCCGACACTCAAAATCGCATCCAAAAAAGACTTTGAGCTGCCATCGACGATCGGAATTTCCGGACCGTCCAACTCAACAATGAGGTTGTCGATCCGCAGAGCTGAAAGTGCCGAAAGGCAGTGCTCAACAGTCGCAATTGAAAACTCTGGACAGGACAAAGTCGTGGCATATCCCGTTGCCGTCACATTTTCGGCCAGGACTTTCACAGAGGGTCTTCCGGGCAGATCCGCTCGCACGAAGTGGACCCCAGACCGAGGTGGGGCCGGGACAAAAGTCAGTTTGCAGGGTGCTCCCGAGTGAAGGCCATGTCCAGAAACTGAGACCCGCTGACGGAGGGTTTTTTGCAAAAACATTGGACTTTCAATTTAACAGCTTCTGCCGATGAACTCAATGCATGATACTTCGGAATCCCAAAAAACACATTCTTTTCAAGATTTTCGGATTGAGCCTGCTTCTCGCAATGGGTGTCCAGTGTGCCAACCCGTCATCGCAAGACCGTATGCGAGCCATCCGTGATTCCAGCCGCGAGAAACCGGCTGCCATCGGGATGGAGTCTTTTTGGCTGGACCATCGGTCGCCACCGGATCGTCAAGTTCATCCCTGGGAGTACTACTACAAACACTGCACTTTGGTGGGGCGCCAACCTGAAATTGATTGGGCTGACTACAGCTGCACAGACCCTTATTAACCAGATCCTTATTAACCAGATCCTTATTAACCAGATCCTTATTAACCAGATCCTGACCAGGCACAAAAAGTTTTCTCCGTCCTGTTCATTTTTCAGCGCCAATGTCCGACACAGAAACACTGGATTTTTCGACGGAAGACTGAAGACACCAGAGCGCCTGACAGAGGAGTTCGAGACTTATGAGTATGATTGATCGCTACAAAAAACGCGGTGGCTTTTTGCAACTTGTCCAACTCCTGGAGACCATGGGGACTGAAAAACGTGAAAAGTTTCTCTCCCAAATTTCAGCTGAAACGCCACTTTGGGAATCCGCCATTCGACAGAAGATGATCACTCTGGACCGAATGATCAAATGGCCCATCGAATCTTTGATGGAATTTATTCCGAACATTCCGCCGCTCATCCTGGCCAAAGCGGTCTTTCCCATGACCCCTGAAAAGAGAGCTTTTTTTGTGAACACCTTGGCTTTTGGTGGCAAGAAAATCTGCGAGGAGTTTTTCAAAGAAAATCATGCTCCGCCGCCTGGAGAAATCGCCAGTTCGCAGATCAAAATTATGACTGAAGCTCGCGCATCAATAGTTCAAGGAAAACTGAAACTCGACAAATGCGATCCTGAACTTTTCATACCGGAAAATTTTGAAGATCTTCTTCTCAGTGGAAATTATGAGGCGCCAGTGTCGATTCATGCTGCACCCGAGGTGCGCGAGTCTCACTCAGGGCCCTCTTTCCAGACCGGCTCTGCGAGTGTGGCAACCAGCAGTGCTTCGACCGGATCACCTGCCGCAGCCAGCCACCCAGGGAGCCATGCGAATATGGGGCCTCTTTCAAGTTCACCTGACGAACTCTTAGCTTTGCGGCGCAAAATCGTGACGTTGACCCAAGAGAACCAGCGGCTGCAGAAGGAGCTGAACGACAGCAAGGCTCGCATTGAGGCCGTGAAGATTGCACTGGCCAAACCCGCCGCCTGATTGATTTTTCAATTCCTATTTCGGTTGCAGGTGCTCACGCGCCAGCTCCGTGATCATTCGACCACGAGGCGTTTTCTGCAACAGGCCCTCTTGAATCAAAAAGGGCTCGTAAACTTCTTCGATGGTGTCCCGCTCTTCGCTCAAGGCTGCCACCATAGTTTCGATGCCCACTGGCCCTCCGCCGAATTTATCTTGAATCATTTGCAAGATCCGACGGTCCATCAAATCCAAACCGAGTTGATCAACACCCAATTGATCCAAAGCATAGGTTGACATGGCTCCGGAGATCACTCCGTCACCTTTCACCTGAGCGTAATCACGAACTCGCTTCAACAGACGCTGTGCAATTCGAGGCGTGCCCCGTGAACGACGCGCGATTTCGTGCAGCCCTTGGCTTTCGCAACGGACTTGCAGCAACTCACACGATCGCTTCAGGATGATTTCCAGTGACTTGCGATCATAGAATTGCAGGCGTTCGACGATTCCAAAGCGCGCCAAAAATGGTGAGCTCAACAGCCCCGCCCGTGTCGTTGCTCCGACCAAAGTGAATGGCGCCAACTGAAAGCGCATGGCCCGAGCCCCCAAGCCCTCGCCTGTCACCAAATCAATGTAGTAATCCTCCATTGCCGTGTAGAGATACTCCTCGACCGTACGACTCAAGCGATGAATTTCATCAATAAACAAGACTGAAAAAGGTTTCAGGCTGGTGAGAATTGCCGCCAAATCACCTTTGCGATCCAGGGCAGGAGCCGATGTCACTTTGATCTCGGCTTTGAGATCCTCGGCGATAATACGCGCAAGAGTGGTCTTGCCCAAGCCTGGAGGACCACTCAGCAAGACATGATCCAGTGGTTCTTTGCGGGCCACGGCCGCCTGAACGAAAATTCGCAATTTGTCTTTGACCGCATCTTGTCCGGCAAAATCGGAAAACGTGTGGGGCCGCAGAGTGTTCTCCCACGAGATTTCGCCCTCGCCTGCATCGGCAACCAGCAGTTCCCGTTCGGCCACGCCCGTCGGTTTTTTGCCGGCTCCGGCATTTTCAATCAACATTTTACAACCTCGCCACTTGTGACAGTGCCGCCAACCCTTGTCGCACGCCCTCTTCAAAACTCAATTCGCCCAAACCTGCGACCACTTTTTCGACATCTTGAGGCCGAAATCCCAAATTCACCAGAGCCGAGGACACCTCGGGCTGGAGACCTCGCAAAACCTTTCGCGATTCTGTTTTGGCATTTTCCTGAGGCACCAAAACCAATTTTCCCTTGAGAGTCAGGACCATCTGTTCGGCAGTTTTGCGACCGACTTTCGGCAGTTTTGAGAGTGCTTTGACATCTTCACTTTCAATCATCTGCGCCAGTTCATTCGGGCTGGCTCCCGACAAAATATTCAAAGCACTTTTGGGACCAATTCCGTTGACCTTGAGCAAAGAAAGAAAACTGTCTTTTTCAGCTCGCTCAGCAAAGCCAAAAAGTTGCAAAGCGTCCTCTCGAACATGGGTGTAAACATGCACCGAGACCGCCTGTCCCACACAGTCTTGCAAAGTCGTCAATGTCCGCAAAGAGCACGACAGTTCGTAGCCGATTCCACCCACACCAATTTGAATTTGTTCGGCATTGAGCTCCTGCAAACGCCCTTCCATCCATCCTATCATTCAATCTCCTTCATCCGACTCAGTGCCGACTGCTCCAGCTGTTTTTGCCAAAGAGTGACGGCCAAGGCGAGTGCGTCAGACGCATCCAACGGCGAAATGTCTCGCAGCCCCAAAATTCGACAAACCGCCAACTGCACATGACTTTTGTCGGCGGATCCGTTGCCTGTCAAAGCTTGCTTCACGCTGCGCGTGGCGTATTCCTTGATTTCCAAGGTCTTTTTGGCCCGGCGCGCCCAACGGGAGGCTTCGGCCAAAACTGCGCCCCGTGCATGCCCCAGCTTGAAAGCGCTGTCGGCACTTTTTCCGAGGAAAATCTTTTCAATGGCAATTGAGTCCGGCTGATACTTTTCGAGAAGTTCGTGCAAATCTTCAACCAAAAGTCCCAAACGCAGCGTCATCGATTCATGAGTTGGCAAGACAATCGCTCCGTGGGAAATGGCCACCGGTTGAGCGTCCCTTCCGGACAATCCAATCACACCGAATCCGGTGACCCGACTTCCCGGATCTATTCCCATGATCACTTGCATCCGTTTGACCCTCAAAACTCGATCAAAGCGGGGTCTGCTGTTGCGGTCAACCTGAAAACATGACAATCTGAAGTCGTGAGTAAGGCCAAATTGGATCCAAAAGTTGTCGAGGAATACCAAAAAATTTTGGCGGCGGATCCGCGCTCCCGAGTTTTTGCCGTCTTGGCTGAAGCCTACCGGGAAATGGGCCTCCTCGATCAAGCGGAGTCCCTCTCGCGCAGCGGGATTGCCAATCATCCCAATTATGCTCCTGGCTACGTCGCATTGGCCCGCCTCTTGATTCAAAAACGCAGCCTGAATGAAGCACAACGTCTGCTGCAAAAAGCAGTTGAGCTTTCACCTGACAATCTTCTGGCGCATCAGCTTTTGGGCGAAGCTTTCCTCCAGCTGAAACAGCCGAAAGATGCCCTCAGAGCCCACAAAATGGCGCTTTTTTTAAATCCCAACAATCAACGGTCCCAACAGGTGGTCCGCAAGCTGGAATCTTTGACCGCAGATGAATACGAAGCCGAAGATCTCTTTGCGATGAAGTCTTTGCCAGAGGTTGTCTCACCCAAGCCTGAGAACCTGGAAAGCCGCAAGCCTTCCTTGGGCTTGCTCGAACGGGGTCTTTCTGTGATCGATGCGCTTTTGGCACGGCAACAAGCGGACCTCGCAAAAGAAAAGCTGCGGCAGTTGAATTTGGATTTTCCGGGACATCCCGAGTTGACCAATCGCTGGCAACTTTTGGGAGGCTCAGAGATGCTCGAACCTGCGACGGCGATCAAACCCGTGGCCTCGCGTGAACGACGGACCTTGGATCGCAAAATCAACCGGTTGAAACAGGTGCTCACAGCCCTTCAGGACCGCCAAAATCAACCTCGTTAGGCCACTCAAGCCTCCCGCCGGTAAATTCGTGACAGCTGCCGCTGTTCGTTGTACGAAAAGAGCCAAATTCAATACCGCCAACGAGGGATCGCATGTACGAGAACGCAGATTTTAAAAAAGGCCTCAAAATTATGGTCGAAGGTTCCCCTTATGCCATTCTGGACTTCCAGCATGTCAAACCGGGCAAAGGCAATCAGTTCACCCGCACAAAAATGCGCAATTTGCTGACGGGTCAACTTCTGGAGCGCACCTTCAAATCAGGTGAGCGCTTTGAAATCCCTGATGTTCTGAACAAAGAAATGTCGTACTTGTACAAAGATGAAAATGGTTACACTTTCATGGACAAAGAGTCCTATGAACAAGTGGTTATGACAGAATCAGAGATTGGCGAAGCCAAGTACTATCTGACGGAAAACCTTGATGTGGTGATTCTGTTTTACAACGAACGTCCAGTTGTGTGCGATGTTCCAAAGGCTATCAATTTGAAGGTTGTGGCCACAGATCCCGGTTTCAAAGGTGACACTGTTTCGGGCTCAACAAAGCCCGCCACTTTGGAAACCGGTCTGGTTGTAAAAGTCCCCCTTCATATCAATGAAGGTGACCTTTTGCGTGTGGATTCCACCACCGGAGACTATGTCGAAAGAGTCAACAAATAAGCCCTTCGTCGAGTCTGTTGGAGCGGGGCCCAAGAGCCTTACAAATTGGACCCCGACCGCAGTAAAAAGAATTCATTTTATTCAATGAAATCGCCACAATATGCTGTGGCTGAAGAACTGAACAAAGAGCTCAAAAAACCCGCCCCTGGCGAAACTGAACAAACAGTCGAATTGATGATCCGTGATCTTCTGAAGTCGCGCGCCTCAATCGAAAATTTGTCGCAGAATTTGATTCGGCGGTTCAAACCTTCGGTGCAAAGTGGGACGTTATCCCCAGCCGGCCTTGAAAGACTCGCCGTCTTCCTTCTTTACGCTGGGCAAGTCGTGACATTGAATGAACTTTTATTGGTGGCCATCCAAGCCAATATGCGAATTCCCTGGGCTCATTTCGTTGAAAGTCTTTTTCTTTCCAGCGCCGCAATTCCTCAATCGATTAAAGAAAATCTTCTGGCCGGAGCCCGCGAACAAAAGGGCCTTAATGATCTGGCGCGATCTTCGATGATGGATCATTTCGATGAAACTCTGAAAAACACGCGATTGACTCGGCCGCAAGACCTGCGGCAGCGCCAAATGCACTTGCGCGAGGAGCTCCTGGGAAAAGTGGCCGTCCTGCATTCGCAAGGTTTGCTTGACCAAGAAATGCCGATTCTGCAGCGCCTGGCCAAAATGTTTCCGCGCGATTTGGAAATCCAAGATCTGATTCAAAGTCGCCAAGGCCGTGCCACAGTCTCGGAACTGCACTGGGAGCCTCGGGCTCGGGCGACTTGGATTCCGTTGCTCCACTACCTTCCCGAAGACGCAGGCGAACGAAAAATTCTCTCACAGATTTCGGAATTTATGCGGTTCGAATATCATCAAAACGCGCCCAGCCTGGCCGATGGCGGCCAAGCCCTGCGCCGTGATTTTGCAGTCGCACTGATGATGATGGACAGCGCTCAATTTGCGTTGGACGAACTGATCACTGAAATTTCGGGCCCACCCTCGGCGGACGCATGGTTGTATTTGGAAGCTTTGCTGATGGAACGCAAGTTTGCCGAGCTGTCGCAATTGACCCAAAATCTTTTGCCCGCGTGGATGGAGCATCCTGATAGCACCTTGGGACTGATGTACCTTCGTGCACAGGCTCTGCATGGACTCGGACAGACCTCGGCAGCGCTGGAGGTTCTTGAGGGGCTCGCGTTGCGCCACCGCGACTACCGGGACACTTCGGTGCTCATTTCGATCTGGAAGAGTGAGTCGAGATGAAACGGACTCTGCTTATTCTTGCGCCTCTCGTGCTTTTGGTGGGACTGACATTGGGATTCATCCGTTTGGTTTCTCCGTCGATCGAAACATGGGCCCGACTTAAGATTCGTGCGCTGTCGAGCCAGTATTTGCCAGTCGAGATTGATGCTGAATCCTTATCGATTTCTTTTTTCCCTCCTGGCATCACTGCGGAATCGATCGATTTGGCAGCAAAGGATCCGACCCGATTGGGATTTGATGAGATGTCTGTGCAGTCCATCCGTGCGGATCTTGACATTCTTCAACTCCTCGTCGGAAAAATCGCGATCAGTGATTTTTTCGTTGAAGAAGTCGACGTCGAAATCAAACTGAACACAGCGCAAAAACCAACTCATGGCCCCACACGCAATCGTGAAGATTTGAAAATCAATCTGAAACAGCTGCTCGAAGACTTGAGCCAGATCCCTCTCCACCGCCTGCACCTGTCATCCGTGTCAGCTGAGATCCAAGATATTGAAAAAACTTGGAGTGTCCGTTTGGTCGACGCCAATGTTTTGCTAGTCAAAGAGCGGAGCCAAGTCGCCATTGAAGCCGAACTTCCAGCAGACTTGGTCCAAATCGAAAATTTCAAAGACGCAAGCTACCTGCGCCTCAGTGCCGAACTCAATCGCGAACACCTGTCACTCGGTCAGATGCATTTGACTCTGGGATCCACCGAGCTGCAAATCAAAGGCGATTTCAGTCACCCGGAAAATCTTTTGGTCCGTCCCGAAGGCACCCTTCACCTGCAAGGCAAAACCGAACTGAAGGTTCTCCACCAGCAGCTGCAAGCCTTGGGTCTGCATGGCAAAGCAATCCCCGACCTCGACGGCACTGTGCAGCTCAATTCAGATCTGCAGCTGACGGGTTTTTCGGTTCAAAATGCACGGATTCATCTGCAGTCCCAGGATTTGGACATTGATGACTACCCAGTCGGTGATTTGGAAATCCTGGGAAATTGGTCTGCGACTGGAGTTCGGTCAGGACAGTTCACGACCACCGAGTTTTCTGTCACCAACGATGCAGCGAAGGTGGATCTTAAAAACTTTGAGCTGAAGGTTGATGGTTCAACTGAACCGCTCCAGATCACCGCCAAAACCCAACTGTCCAGTGACCTGCTGGACTTGCATGAACTGCTTGAAGTGGTCAAAGTGGGATCCATTCCTTTGCAACTCAATGCGGGTGTCAAAGCCCAATGTGAAGGCCCGCTCTTCCCCAATTTCCATCTCTTGTGTGAAGGCGCCATTTCCGGAAATCACTTTGAAGTGGGCTCGGGGCCCGAGCCTCGCCAGAACATCGCGCGTTTGGACAACTTCAACATTCAGGGACAGGTCAGCGTTGATGCCGAACAGGTCAAATATCAAGCGCAGCTGCAGGCTGGTGAGACCAAGGCGACAAGCAGTGGCACAATTGGCTATGAAACTGGTTTTCAAATTCAGTACGCCTCCGATCATTTTGATTTTGCGTCAATTCAAAATCTGGCGTTTTTGAAAATCAAAGGTGTCGGAACAGCAAGCGGCATGACCCGCGGGGACTCGCACAAAGCCACATTTTTTGTGGATTTGGACACTCAGGACTCTGAATTTGAAGATTACAAGCTGGGCTCCGTTCACACACATCTGGATTATGCAAAGGGCCTCTTACACCTGCAAAAACTCGAAGGAACTCTGCACAGTTCACGCTACTCAGCGGACCTCGAAATTGATCTGTTGAAAAATCGCCTGACTGTGGTTGCCGACTCGAAAAGCCTCGACTTGGCAGACTTGCAAAAAGCCATTGAACTGCAGCTGAAAATACCATTTGAACTGACCGGACCAATGAGTGTTCATGTTCAAGGCTCAGGTCCCCTCTCTTTGAGTCAGATGGATTTCACATTGCAGGCCTCTGGCCAGCACCTGGTGGCAGCTGCCGAGAGTCTTGAATCTTTGGCCTTGGAAATTCAATCCGTCGAAGGACATGCCAGACTTGCCCATTTTCAATTGAATAAAAGTCACAGTCAGATCCTTGGCGCCGGGACAGTGGATCCGAATGGGAACACACAATTGAATTTCTCCGGAGCGCCTCTACTTTTGGAAGATTTGGATTTCATCTCAAGGCTGGACAGCAATATTTTTGGCCAAATGGATCTTGGCGTCAAAGTTCGAGGTCTTTTGAACAACCCGGAACTGATCGTCAATGTTCACACCCATGACGTCGCCCTCGAAGAGAAGAGTCTCCCACCTTCGGATCTTGAATTGCGTTTGAATCGTCGACATTGGCGTGGCCAAGCAAACTTGCTTGAAGGCTCACTGACCTCTCAGTTTCAGTTTCCCTTGCTCCTCGACGAACCTTTCTACTTTGAAGCCTCGGCGCGAAATTGGCAGTTCACGAATCTCTTCTCTTTGCTTGGCAGCGCCGCACTCTTGGGGGATTACCAAAGTTCTTTGACTGGGGATCTTTCGTTGCACTCCGAGCGCGGTGGTTTTACCCACTCGGATGGCGAAGCCACGATCATGAATGTTCTTTTAGCCCGCGGACAAGAGAAACTGCAAAATCCAGGTCCAATCGTCGTTCGCATGTCAAAGGGTCACTTGAGCCTCGAGAATTTTCGAATTGCCGGCAGTGACTCTTTTTTGGAAGCCTCTGGGCGAAATTTCACAATGGACAACCTCAATGTGAAATTCTTTTCGAAGCTTCCTCTTCATCTTGTGCAAATCTTTCTGCCATTTGCAGACGATATTGGCGGCTTGGCGACGGTCAAAGTCAATGTCATGGGATCCTTTCTGCAGCCCAATCTTCTTGGCAGCGGAACTCTGCAGGACGGATTCCTGAAGATCAAGGGCTTCCCTCATGCTTTTGAAAAGGTCAATGCCAGCGCCCAGTTCTCACAGCAACGAGTCTTGGTGAGTGACATCACGGGTGTCCTGGGTGGGGGCTCTTTTGAAGGCGATGGTGCACTGACCATCGAAGGGCCACGAAATTTTCCATTGAACTTTCACTTTGATGTGGAAAATGTCTCACTGCAAGTTCCACGGGGGGTGAAAACAACGGGCTCGGGAAATCTCAATCTGACTGGAAGTTGGTTCCCCTTTCTCCTCAGTGGAGAGTACCACATCAACAACAGTCTTATGACCAAAGAAATGGCGGCCGAAACTGGTTCGGGTAAGAGTGCCCAGCAGAGCTACTATCTGCCGAAGAGCCTGCAACAAAATGTTGCGGATCCTCTCAACTTCGATATCAAACTTGATTTCGAAAATCCAATTCAAATCAAGAATTCACTGATCGATGGCCGCGCCACTGGGCCGATGACTGTCAAGGGATCGGTCTCGAATCCGACTCTGATCGGAAAAGCGAACTTGGAGAAAGGCTCGAAAGTTTTCTTCAATGACAAGCCATTTGAAATCGCCGCAGGCTCTGCGATCTTTTCCAATCCGCGCGAAATCAATCCTGAAATTTATGTCAGTGGCTCAACGCGAGTCAGTGACTATGACATCAATCTTATTGCACAAGGCACCGCCAACGCACCCGTGATTCGCCTGAGCAGCGCTCCGCCCTTGGCCGAACAGGACATCATCTCATTGATGGCACTCGGAACAACGACGAATGCAGCCGAGAAAATCAGCAGTGTTGCCCGCAGCAGCGACCAACAACAGAATTCATCAACTCAGGCCCTGGTTGCCAATGTCGCCAGTCAAGCGATCAAACCGCTGCAAAAGGTTCTGGAGTTCGACTTTCAGGCCAGTTCTCAGTATGATGACACCAAGAACATGACGACTCAGAGTTACACTTTTTCAAAAAAAAT
>Ga0075019_10001220_pt1 | contig 14618 bp, 13 predicted proteins | sample ColStrG_CSR_2013_FD_71473 | JGI IMG/M metagenome (GOLD analysis project Ga0075019, IMG submission 71473) | Freshwater sediment microbial communities in response to fracking from Pennsylvania, USA - Cold Stream Run_MetaG_CSR_2013 | ecosystem: Environmental > Aquatic > Freshwater > Creek >...
GTCTGCCTGACGCGCGAACACGCCATCGGCGGATCGGGCGCCTTTGCGATCGTGCAGGCCCTGATTGCGCGCGGCGTCATCGGCGACTTCCGTGCCGGCGACGGTGGTATCCACAAAGACATACTCCGCTTCGGATTTACGCCGCTCTACATTGGTTTCGAAGACGTATGGAACGCCGTGGAGCACTTGCGGCAAGTGCTGCAAAGCGGTGAATGGCAAAAGCCGGAATTCAACCAACAGCACGCAGTGACCTGAACCATGCAAACCCCAGATCGCATCGTGGCAGACGAAAAGCCGCAACTTGATTTCAGCCGGCGCATGGGCTACGGCGACTACCTCGACCTGGACACCATCCTGTCGGCACAGAAGCCCTTATCCACCGCGCATGACGAAATGCTCTTCATCGTGCAACACCAGACCAGCGAGCTGTGGATGAAGCTGATGCTGCACGAGCTGCATGCCGCGATGGCCCATATGGCGAAAGACCAACTGCCGCCCGCCTTCAAAATGCTGGCGCGTGTCAGCAAAATCATGGAGCAACTGGTCCATGCATGGGACGTTCTGGCGACCATGACGCCACCCGAATACACCGCCATGCGACCCTCTTTGGGACAAAGCAGCGGCTTTCAAAGCTTTCAGTACCGCAGCATCGAATTTTCATTGGGCAACAAAAATGCAGCCATGCTGCAACCCCATGCACACGCCCCGGAGCGTCTGGCCACGGTGCGCGCGGCCTATGAGTCACCGTCTCTTTACGACCTGGCTTTGCAACTGCTGGCGCGGCGTGGATTGGCTGTGCCCCAAAGCCATTTGCAGCGCGACTGGACGCAAGGCTACCAGGCCAGTGCCGAGGTTGAGCAGGCCTGGCTGCAGGTGTACCGCGACCCGCAGGCGCACTGGGACCTTTACCAGTTGGGCGAAGAATTGACCGACCTGGAGGACGCCTTTCGGCTCTGGCGCTTTCGCCACGTCACTACAGTGGAGCGGGTCATTGGATTCAAGCGCGGCACCGGTGGCACCGGTGGCGTGAGCTATTTGCGCAAGATGCTTGACGTGGTGCTGTTTCCGGAAATCTGGTCGCTCAGAACGGAACTCTAGATCTGCATCCTGCGGGTGTCACCGAACTTGAATGTCACGGCCCGGCGTAAAGCCAGGGCACATCCAAAAGTCTTGCGCCCAAGGTTTTCAAGGCGGCATCGCGACCGATTTGCAGTGCGCCTTGCCAATGAAAAATCTCACCGTTGCGAATTGCACGCGCCTGCACCCGGGCGTTGCGCTGCCACCGGCCGGCCGCATAGGTTTGCAGGGCTTGCACCACCTCACTTTGCGCACCCGAATTCACGCTGGTGCGCGCACCCGGCTGTGAAAGGCACTGCGCCAGCGCTGCCGCATCTTCAATTGCCATCCCCGCGCCCTGCGCCAGATAGGGCCGCATGGGATGCGCCGCATCACCCAGCAATGCGATGCGTCCGTTGGCGTGTTCGGAGGCACCCGCCATGGGCGGACGGTCGAACAGGGCCCACAACCACCATGCGTCAATGGCGCCAGCCAGCTCGCGCAAACTGCCGCACGCATCCGCCAGGCGGCGACGCAAGTCGGCAGCATGGGCCACGTGAACCCATCCCTCGAGTCGATCCCGCTCGTTCACCGGTACGGCGCCCTGGACGATTACCACCAGATTGAGCCATTGGCCACCGCGCACGGGGTATTGCACCGCGTGAAACTTTGGCCCCAACCAGACCGTCACCACATCCGACCGCAGGCTCAGTGGCAACGCGCTTTGCGGCAGCATCGCGCGATAAGCCAGGTGACCCGTTGCGCGCGGTGGCGTGTTCCCTGCGACATGGGGACGCACGGCGCTCCAGATACCATCGGCGCCGATCAGCACCTGTGCACCATGCGTCGTCGACGTCGTGTCCGACAAAGTCTCGACCTGCACTGCGTCCACGGTTTGCGAGACCGCAGTCACTTGTGAATTCAGCTTCAGTTCAACCGTCTGTTGCACCGCCTGCAATAGAAGTCCGTGCAAGTCGGCCCGCGCGATGGTGAGGTACTGCGCGCCATAACGCTCCTGTATGCTGTGTCCCAGCGGCAATACCCCCAGCAGCTTGCCGCTCAATGCGCTGCGGACTTCCAGACGCTCAGGCTTGGCAGCAACCCGCTCCAGCGCCTCGCCGACGCCCATGGATTGCAACACCCGCACCACGTTGGGCCCGAGCTGAATACCCGCACCGACCTCGCCAAACGACGCGGCCTGTTCCAGCAACCTCACTTTCCAACCTGCGCGAGAACTGGCCAGCGCACCGGCCAGTCCGCCGATCCCACCGCCACAAATAAGCAGTTTTGGCGTCATTGCCCGCCAGTATTGGAAACGCCTCGGTAAAAGTTCGAGTTGTGCATGAAAGCTACTCGACGCGCGTCACCAAAGCCGGCTTGAATCCCAGGTCCGCCGCTTTGCCCTTGCGACCACGCGCCGCCCGGGCATTGTTGAGACTGCGAATCTCCAGGGTCTCGTCGCGTTCCTTGCCGCCGCGCCCGATGCCCTCAATACGGATGCTGCGGGTATAGGCCGCAGCGCCCGCCAGGCTGTCTTTGGGTTCCAGATCGATCAGCATCAGCCCCCGTCCGCCATTGGCCATGGCCTTGAGCTCCGTAATCTCAAATGTCAATATGCGTCCACCGGTAGATGCACACACCACGTGCGTTGCAGGCGGCACCCAGGCAGCCGGAGTGCCCGCAGTCACCACGCGCCCTTGCGCTCCCGCCACCAGCGAAGGCCGGCACAGTGTTTCACCGGCATTGCAGGTCACAAAGGCTTTGCCCGCCTTTTGCCGGGACACCATGTTTTCAACATTGGCCAAAAAGCCATAACCACCGGTGCTGCAAAGCAGCAAAGTCGCGCTGGCGGGTCCGGCAAAGTAATGCAATATTTGCGATCCGGCCTCTAGCTCGATCAGTGTTGTAACTGGCTGGCCGTCGCCCCGTCCACCAGGCAACAACGAAACAGCCACGGAATAAATGCGCCCGTTGGAGCCAAACACCAGCAAGGTGTCGACGCTGCGGCACTCAAAAGTGCCGTACAAGCTGTCGCCCGACTTGAACGCAAAAGCGCCCTGATCGTGCCCGTGGCCGGTACGCACCCGCACCCAGCCCTTTTCGCTGACCACTACCGTGACCGGTTCATCGACCACCTTGACTTCGGCAACGGCTTTTTTCTCGGCCTGAATCAGCGTACGCCGGGCATCCGCGAATTGCTTGGCGTCGGCCTCAATTTCTTTCACCATCAAGCGCCGCAAGGCAGCGGGGCTATTCAAAATTTCCTCCAGCTTGGCCTGCTCCAAACGCAGTTCAGACAACTCTTGCTCAATTTTGATGGCCTCCAGCCTGGCCAACTGGCGCAGCCGGATTTCCAGAATGTCCTCCGCCTGACGCTCGCTCAACCGGAAACGCTCCATCAATGCGGCTTTGGGCTCATCGCTTTGGCGGATGATGGCTATCACCTCGTCAATATTGAGCAGCACCAATTGGCGGCCCTCCAGAATATGGATGCGATCGAGCACTTTCGCCAGTCGATAGCGCGTGCGCCGTTCGATGGTGCTCTGGCGAAACGTGATCCACTCCTGCAACATCTGGCGCAGGGACTTTTGCGTGGGGCGTCCGTCAAGACCCACCATGGTCAAATTGATGGGCGACGAGGTCTCCAGACTGGTGTGTGCCAGCAGCGCCGTAATCAGTTCCTGCTGTTCAATGCGGCTCGTCTTGGGCTCAAACACCAGCCGAACCGCAGCGTCTTTGCTGGATTCATCGCGCACCACATCGAGCACCGACAGGATGCTGGCCTTGAGTTGCGTCTGGTCCTGCGACAAGGCTTTTTTGCCAGCCTTCACCTTCGGGTTGGTGAGTTCTTCAATCTCTTCGAGCACGCGCTGGCTGCTCACCCCAGGCGGCAACTCGGTAACCACCAACTGCCACTGTCCGCGCGCCAAGTCTTCAACCTTCCAACGTGCGCGGCACTTCAGGGATCCACGCCCGGTGCGGTAGGCGTCGGCAATATCGCCGGCCGGGCTGATGATCTGCCCCCCCCCGGGGTAATCCGGCCCCGGAACCAGTGCAAACAAGTCCTCATCCGACAGGCTCGGCGTCTTGATCAGCGCAACACACGCATCGGCGATCTCGCGCAGGTTGTGGCTTGGAATTTCGGTGGCCAGACCGACCGCAATACCGCTGGCACCGTTGAGCAGGGAGAACGGCAGCCGCGCCGGCAATTGCCGCGGCTCCTCTGTCGAGCCGTCGTAGTTGGCCTGAAAGTCAACCGTGCCCTGGTCGATTTCTTCGAGCAACAGGGTGGTAATTTTGGCCAGTCGTGCCTCGGTGTAGCGCATGGCGGCGGCACCATCTCCATCACGACTGCCGAAATTTCCCTGGCCATCGATGAGCGGGTAACGCTGCGAAAAATCCTGCGCCATGCGCACCAGTGCGTCATAGGCAGCCTGGTCGCCATGCGGGTGAAAGCGGCCCAGAACATCGCCCACGACGCGAGCGCTCTTGACTGGCTTGGCGCCCACATTGCCATTGGCGCCACCAAAGCCCAGGCCCATGCGGGACATGGAATAAAGAATGCGCCGCTGCACAGGCTTTTGCCCATCACACGCGTCAGGCAGTGCGCGCCCCTTGACGACGGACAAGGCATATTCCAGATAGGCGCGTTGCGCGTAAGTGGCGAGGTTCAGATTGTCATCGCCGGGTGGGGGTGACACGAGGTCCACCGTGGATTGGTCAGTCATTGAACAGGAGTCTCAAATAGCGTTAGTGAAGCGGCGGCGCAGGCCCAAATGGGGGAGTTGCAGCAGCCTCGGAATTTGTCAGCGCTGGCTCGCTGCCCTGTAACCCGGACAATGGCTCCAAAGCCAGACCGGCGGGAAGAATTTGCGTCAGGGCGCGAGCCTTAAGGTCGTTATAAATACCCGTGACCTTGCTGACAAACTTTTGCGTCTCGGGAATGTTGGGAACCTGGTTGCCGGCACGCTGCACTGCATATTCACCAGCGTTGTAGGCGGCCAGCGCCAAGTCGAGCCGTCCGGCAAACAGGTTCTGGATCAGGGCAAGGTATTTGGCCCCGTAATGGATGTTGGTTTGTGGATCCTGCAATTGCTTGCGAATCGGGTTCTTTTTGTTCCCAGACAAGCCCAGGCGTGCCGCTGTATTGGGCATGATTTGCATCAGGCCGACAGCCCCGCTGTGGGACAGGGCCCGCACATTAAAGCCGGATTCTGTAGCAATCAATGCCTGCAACAAATAAAAATCCACGCCATGCAAATCAGCCGCACGGCGCAGCTGCGCCTCAAATTGCTTTGCCATCGGCAGACCGTCAAAAAAACCGTCGGATGGCGGTGACGGGGCCGTTGGAATCGTGCCTTGTTCAATGCCCGAACCCGTGCCAGCGCCCGGGTTCGGACTGGAACTGATCGCCGGTTGTGCGCCTTCCGCGACGGCCAAAGGCTCTGCTGGCGCAGCAATCGATGCCGATTGGGCAAAGCACAAGGCCAGCGTCCCAAGGAGCTGCCGAACCGCGCGCGCCATCAAACGTCCACCTCCACCGAATCTCCGTGAATTTCCATCAATTCACGCCGGGCGGCAGCTTCTCCCTTGCCCATTAATTTGGTGATCAAGCTCTCGGTTTGCGCGAAATCAATGGCGCCCAGGGTTACTGGCAAAAGCCGCCGTGTATCCGGGTTGAGCGTGGTGTCCCACAACTGCTCAGCATTCATCTCGCCCAGACCCTTGAAGCGGCTGATGGCCCAGGCGCCCTCCCGGACGCCTTCCTTGCGCAGCTTGTCCAGAATCGCCGTGAGTTCCCCCTCGTCGAGTGCATAGGCCTTGCTGGCGGGTTTTTTGCCACGCGCCGGAGCGTCCACGCGAAACAAAGGCGGGCGGGCGATGTAGACATTTCCAGAAGCAATGAGTTGAGGAAAATGCCTGAAAAACAGCGTCAGCAACAGCACCTGAATGTGCGAACCATCCACATCCGCATCGCTCAAAATGCACACCTTGCCATAGCGCAAGCCGCTCAAGTCGGGCGTGTCGTTGGGACCATGCGGATCGACCCCGATGGCCACCGAAATATCGTGAATTTCGGTGTTGGCAAATAGGCGATCCCGGTCCACCTCCCAAGTGTTGAGCACCTTGCCGCGCAAAGGCAATATGGCCTGGGTTTCCTTGTCACGCCCCATCTTGGCGCTGCCACCGGCGGAATCGCCCTCGACCAGAAAAACCTCGTTGTAGGCGATATCCCTGCTTTCACAATCTGTGAGTTTGCCCGGCAAAACTGCCACGCCGGAACTCTTGCGCTTTTCGACTTTTTGCCCGGCGCGCTGGCGCGTTTGGGCGGCCTTGATGGCCAGTTCGGCAAGCTTTTTGCCGTAATCGACGTGCTGGTTGAGCCATAACTCCAGCGACGGTCGCACAAAGCCCGAGACCAGACGCACGGCGTCGCGCGAATTCAGCCGTTCTTTGATCTGGCCCTGAAACTGCGGGTCCAGCACCTTCGCCGACAGCACATAGCTGGCCCGGGCAAACACATCTTCCGGCATCAGCTTGACGCCTTTGGGCAGCAAAGAATGCAGCTCGATAAACCCCTTGACCGCGGTAAACAGGCCGTCGCGCAAACCGCTCTCATGCGTGCCACCGGCGCTGGTTGGAATCAGATTGACGTAGCTCTCTCGCACCGGCTGGCCGTCTTCCGTAAAGGCAACGCACCAGGTCGCGCCCTCGCCCTCGGCGAATTGCTCGCTCTGGCTGTCGGCAAACCCTTCCCCGTCAAACAAGGGGATCACCGGCTCGCCGTTGAGCGACTGCATCAGGTAATCGCGCAGGCCACCTTTGTAAAGCCAGCTTTGGCTGTCCTTCGCTTTCTCGTTGAGCAGCGTCACGGTGACGCCCGGCATCAACACCGCCTTGCTGCGCAGCAGGTGGGTCAACTCGGCAATGGGCAGAGCTACGGATTCAAAATACCTGGCATCCGGCCAGACCCGCACCGTAGTGCCCGATTTGCGATCACCCTCGGCGGCCGCGCGCACCTGCAGCGCTTCGGTCACGTCACCGGCTTCAAAAACAATGCGTGCAACTGACCCTTCCCGGTAGCTGGTTGCCTCCAGCCGCTTGCCCAGTGCGTTGGTCACGCTCACGCCGACGCCATGTAATCCACCCGAAAAACTGTAGGCGCCGCCCTTGCCTTTGTCGAACTTTCCGCCAGCGTGCAGTCGGGTAAACACCAATTCGATGACCGGTGCGTTTTCTTCAGGATGCATGCCAAACGGGATGCCACGGCCATCGTCCTCGATCGACACTGAGCCATCGGCATGCAAACAGACCTTGATCTTTTTGCCGTGCCCGGCCAGCGCTTCGTCGGCTGCGTTATCCAGCACCTCCTGGATGACATGCAGCGGGTTATCGGTGCGGGTGTACATGCCGGGACGCTGCTTGACTGGCTCAAGGCCCTTGAGAACCCGGATGGAACCTTCGGAATATTCGGAATTTGGTTTGACGGACATAGGCGAGCATTGTAGTGGTTGATTGCAAAAGAACTGTATGAATCAACAGTTAAGAGGTGTTTTGACAACTGCACACGGCGGGTGATTGGCTATATTCAGTGCCATGCCCAAAAACGAATTGCCGCATGGCGCGCCCGCAGTGATAACGACGGCACATGACGCCCATGAAACAATGGCCGCGCCCTCGCCATGGATCGTGCGCTGGACGGCGCTGCTGCAGCAAGGCGCCCATGTACTCGACGTTGCATGCGGTTCGGGCCGCCACCTGCACTGGCTGAGCGTCCAAATGCCGTCCGTTGTACTGACCGGTGTTGATCTGAACATTGCCGGCGCCTTGCGGGCCGTGCCAGCTGCCGAACTTGTACAAGCAGACATCGAAAACGGGCCATGGCCTTTTGGACTGGGACATGGCGCCCCACGGCAGTTTGACGCGCTAATCGTCACCAATTACCTCTGGCGCCCTTTGATGCCGACCTTGCTGCAGAGCCTTCGCCCAGGCGGCGTTTTACTTTACGAAACTTTTGCAAGCGGCAATGAGACCGTCGGACGGCCGACCAGAGCCGAATTTTTGTTGCGTCCCGGCGAATTGCTGCGTGTCTGCGCGGAACTTCAGATCGTGGCCTACGAGAATGGTTTTTTGGATTCCCCCGAACGGTTTGTTCAGCGGATTGCAGCCGTCAAAGCCAGCCCGGAGAGCGGCGTTAGTGGCGTGCCGGAGCGTTACGCACTCTAGTTAGAATGCTCGTTTATTCAATCACTGGCATGAAATGAATTCTTCCAAAGGCCCAATTCGGGGCAGCATCGTTGCACTGATCACTCCCATGCTGGACGACGGGTCGGTGGACTATCCTGCCCTGCGCAAGCTGATCGACTGGCACATTGCCGAAGGCACCGACTGTATCGGTGTAGTCGGCACCACCGGTGAATCACCCACGGTAAGTGTGGAAGAACACTGCGAAATCATTCGGGTATCGGTAGAGCAATCGGCCGGTCGGGTACCAATCATGGCCGGCTGCGGTGCCAACTCCACGAAGGAGGCCATCGAGCTTGCGCAATTCGCAAAAAAGGTCGGTGCAGACTGCCAACTGCAAGTTGTGCCCTACTACAACAAACCGACTCAGGAAGGCCAGTATCTGCACTTCAAAGCCATTGCCGAGGCCGTCGATCTCCCAGTGATTTTGTATAACGTGCCTGGCCGGTCAGTGGCAGATATGGCCCACGAAACTGTGCTGCGCCTGGCCTCCGTGCCCGGCGTCATCGGCATTAAGGAAGCCACTGGCAATATCGAGCGCGCGCAGTGGCTTATCAAAGAAGCACCGGAAGGTTTTTCCATCTACTCGGGTGACGATCCGACGGCAGTGGCTTTGATGCTCTGCGGCGGGCATGGCAACGTGAGCGTCACGGCCAACATCGCGCCGCGGCTGATGCACGAACTGTGCATCGCCGCCGTCGCCGGCGACGTGCAGGCCGCGATGGCGATTCAATTGAAGTTGCTGCCCCTGCACAAAGCGCTGTTTGCGGAACCGAACCCGATCCCGGTCAAATGGGCCGTATCGCGCATGGGCCTTTGCAAAAAAGCAATTCGCCTGCCGCTGACAGCATTCACCGAGGCGGGTCAGCGAACGCTGGAGCCCATCCTGCACGCAACTGGTCTGATTTGAGCGCTGCTCCCCATTGAGGAATTTTGTGAAATCGATTTTTAAACTCACTGCAGTTGGTGTGGCGGTAGCCCTGAGCGGATGCTCCTGGCTGCAATCAGACAAGGTGGATTACCGAACTACTGTCAAAGTTCCCACACTCGAAATTCCGCCAGACTTGACGCAACTCTCCAAAGACACGCGCTACACCATGGTGGACGGCGCGGTTTCAGCCTCGGGCAGTCAGGCGGCAGCCGGGGCGGTAGCAAGATCCCAACCTACGCTCGCGCCTGCGGTGCTGGACGACATGCGCATAGAACGTGCGGGCACCCAGCGCTGGTTGGTGGTGAAACGACCTGCGAACGTACTTTGGACTCCTCTGAAGGACTTCTGGGCAGAAAACGGCTTCGAGCTGGTTCTGGATCAGCCCAACGTTGGCATTATGGAAACCGACTGGGCCGAAAATCGCGCCAAGGTGCCTCAGGACATCATTCGCACTTATCTGGGAAAACTGCTGGATTCCGTCTATGACAGTGGAGAACGGGATCGGTACCGGACACGGCTGGAGACCAATGCGGCCGGTGAGACAGAAATCTACATCACACACCGCGGCATGGTCGAAGTGCTTATCAAAGATGGCAGTGGCAGTGTGTGGCAGCCTCGTGAAAGCGATCCAGAACTCGAAGCAGAGTTTTTACGCAAGCTGATGGTCAAACTGGGCAAAACCCCAGCGCAAGCCCAGGCCACAGTGGCACAGGCGGATGCTGCGACGTTGCCCAAGATTGCCAGCGTCACTACGACCAATGGACAACCTACCGTAGTAATTGCCGAAGCATTTGATCGTGCATGGAGGCGTGTCGGTCTGGCACTGGACCGCACCGGCTTTACCGTGGAAGACCGTGACCGCAAACAGGGTATCTATTTTGTGCGCTATGTTGCACCCAACCCGGACAAGAAGGATCCTGGCTTTTTTGGCCGGCTGTTCAGTTCAGAGGCCAAACCCAACGAGGCTGCAAAGTTCCAGATTTTGGTGAAGAGCGCGGGCGATTCAACAACCGTGTCGGTGTTGGACGCCAAAGGGGCTCCTGACAGCTCGGCCAGCGCACAAAAGATCGTTCAGGTGATTGCTGACGACATCAAATAGCAATAATTTCATTGCCGGGGGTCTGCGGGCCCTCTGCAAGCGAAAAAAAAGCCACCCGGAGGTGGCTTTTTTACGCCTGAAACTATTATGGTTTTGCAGGAGCAGATGCGTCAGCAGCTGGTGCAGCAGCAGGAGCAGATGCGTCGGCAGCTGGTGCTGCTGGAGCAGCAGCTGGTGCTGGTGCAGGAGCAGGAGCTTCTTCTTTTTTACCGCAAGCAACGAGGGCAGCAGCAGCGATCAAAGCTGCCAAAACGAGTGATTTGTTCATGATGTAGGACTAAAAGTGAGTTAACGAAACAATTTCCGGAAATTGCCCTGGAGGTATACCACCAAGGCCCCGACAAGAAGCATTCGATCTCTTTTTGTCAGAGCCAACTATTATAACCACTGGAATTCGCCGCTTGGCGACCAGCCCGCCCAGGTGTTTAAAGACCCAAAACTGAAGCTGGAAATCCAGGGCTGCTCTGGCGCTTACGCTCATCGAGTTCTTCCCGCAACAAAAGCCTGCTGCGAGGCTCCGTACCAGAAAAACCTGTGCAACGCACCAGATCGAGTCGGCGCATGGCCCAATGCGGGCTCCAGATAGCGCTGGGCACCTCGGTGACCCCAACATCCCGACACACACGGCACTCGATGATGTGATCCCAGCGCACACGCCACTCCACAAACCTGGGATGCAAGCGCACCAGCGCGTCAAACCTGTGTGCCAGCAAGGTCAGCTTGCGACCCCGTTGCGCCCACTGGTTCAGTGCGTCAACCACCGAGCGCTCACGCAGCGGCCAATCCTCGAATGTGCCATCGCTCCAGACCATCTCGGTCCAACCGTCAAGGGCCGCTGCCGAAAGCGCATCACGCACCCGTTGCGTGAACGCCGCGACTCCTATGAAGGCACCGTCTTCAGGGAGCGCCATACAACCATCCGTCCTGGCACCACTGCAGCAATAGCTCGCGCGCATCCGCACTCAAACCAGCCACCTCTGCAGCACTTAGGCCGCGCCGGTCGGCGAGCTTTTGCATTAACCTGGCGTCCTTGCCCGAGGCGCGCAAGCTCTCCCCGTTGATGTAAATGTGCTTTTCGTCGTAGAGCATGCGGGTGCGCTGATCCAGAAACACCGGGCCGTCCATGTTTGCGGGGTTGGCCTCAAACCAGACACGGGCCTTGGGCTCCGTCAAAAATTCGCCCAAGGATTGCGACACGGCCAGTGGGTTTTGCAACGCTTGGGTCACGGCCTGGCTTGCGAAGGCGACCAGATCCCGGGGAATTCGGGCCGGCGCATCCACAGCGCATTGGTCGGGGTCCGCGTACACCGCGGGCTTGACATCCTCTTCGGCATGCTCAGCGAGCCGTTGCAAGATTTCGCGTGCCAGCTCGGTTTTTGCCGGGGAGCGAAAGCCGATCGAATAAGTCATGCATTCACCCATCGCAATGCCGTCGTGGGCATAACGCGGCGGCAGATACAGCATATCGCCAGGCTCCAGGTCGAACTCCTGCTCGGGCTGAAAATTCGCCAATATTTTCAGCGGCATGTCAGGAAGCAGTTGAAGGTCTTTTTGCCGACCGATTTTCCAGCGCCTGCGTCCGTGGGCTTGCAGGAGAAAAACATCATAACTGTCAAAATGCGGGCCAACGCCGCCGCCATCGCTTGCATAACTGATCATCAGATCGTCCAGCCGCGCGTCGGGCACAAACCGGAACTGATTGATCAAGGCATGTAAACGCGCATCGTGCCCGTCCACCCCCTGCACCAGCAAGGTCCACGTCGGTTGCTTGAACGGCGGCAACATCTTGCGCGTGAATGGTCCATGTCGGAAACGCCAATGGCCCTTGCCGTTGACGTCCGTCTGCGCTACCAGACGCGATTCGACATCGTCCTGTGCCGCCAGATCGAGCAACTCGGCGCGTTCCAGAATGGGTTTGAAGTCCGCAATGGCACCACGAATCAGCAGCGGCTTTTTCTGCCAGTAACGGCGCATAAATGTTGCAGGCGACAGGCCGCCGAGCAGGGTCAGGGGTTCGTGGATGTTCATGGGACAATTCTGCATGGAAATCACAAAGCATTGCGTCGTTGCCCTCACCTGGACGCTGAAAGACACATTGGGCGAAACACTGGACGTACTCGACGAGCCGGTTGAGTTCCTGATCGGTGGCAAAGACCTGCTGCCGGTGATTGAGGATGCACTGCAAGGCTACCTTGCAGGCGCGAAAATTGAGCTGCAAATTGAACCAGAGCAGGCTTTCGGTGAGTTCAATGACCAGCTAATTTTTTTGGAAAAACGCAGCCTCTTTCCAGCGGAGCTTGAAACAGGGCTCACCATGGAGGGCTATGCATTGCCTCCTGGGTGCAACCCGGATGCCCCCAAAGACGCGATTTACACAGTGACCGACATCTATCCCGAACATGTTGTTCTGGATGGAAACCATCCGCTGGCCGGCATTGCCATACGCATCAGCTTGACCGTGGAACTCGTTCGCGAAGCCACCGACGCTGAAATAGAGAGCGGTACGCTGGGCACCGGTTTTTTCCGGATTCAGGGTTTTCACGACGAAGCGCCCGGCAACGACACCCTGCACTAAGCCATGGCGCAAGCCTAGGCTTTGCCTGTGGAGCCGTAACCGCCTTCTCCGCGCTGGGATGCCGCAAATTCGGTGACCACATTGAACTGGGCTTGCACCACCGGAACGATGACCAACTGGGCAATGCGCTCCATGGGTTCGATGGTGAATTCTGTGCTGCTGCGGTTCCAGGCGCTGACCATCAGTTGCCCCTGGTAGTCGCTGTCAATCAACCCTACCAAATTGCCAAGGACAATGCCGTGCTTGTGCCCCAGCCCGGAGCGCGGCAGGATTAGCGCGGCGTAGCCCGAATCCTGCAAATAAATCGCAATTCCGGTGGGCACGAGCTGCCAGGCATTGGGTGCCAGCACCAGTGGCACGTCCAGACAGGCCCGCAAATCCAGTCCGGCACTGCCCGGCGTTGCGTAGGCCGGCAAGTTACCCGCCAACCTCGGGTCCATGATTTTTACGTCGATCTTCATGATTTTTCCAGCCGCGCTGCGATGTTTTCAATGAGTGCCCGCGCCAAAGCCATCTTGCTGTTGCGCGGCATTTCCTGGGTTCCCTGGGCATCAATGATCAACAATGCGTTGTCATCCTGGCCAAACGTGGCTGGGCCGATATTTCCGACAAGTACCGGCACTCCCTTGCGCAGCCGTTTGGCACTGGCATGCGCGAGCAAATCGTGGCTTTCAGCCGCAAATCCCACACAAAACAAATGCCCGGACCGGGCTCTGGGGATCTGCGCCATGGCCGCCAGAATGTCCGGGTTTTCCACGAATTCCATCGCCGCTATGACGCCCGACCCATCCTTCTTGATTTTGCGGTCTGACGCCGTGGCGGGGCGCCAGTCGGCAACCGCCGCAGTGGCAAAAAATACGCTGGCCTGATCGGCCTGCGCCAGCGTTGCATCAAACATGTCTTGCGCGGAAGCAACATCAATTCGGGTCACACCTCGCGGCGTTGCAAGGCCCACGGGTCCGGCAACCAGGGTCACTGCGGCGCCAGCTTCCATGGCTGCGCGGGCGATCGCAAAACCCATTTTCCCGCTGCTGCGGTTGGTGATGCCACGCACCGGATCAATAGCTTCAAACGTTGGGCCTGCCGTCACCAGCACATGGTGCCCGGTCATCCGTTTGGGTTGAAAAAAGGCGATCAGGTCCTGCAACAATTCCTGCGGTTCCAACATGCGCCCGTCGCCTGTTTCACCGCAGGCCTGGTCGCCGCTTCCAACCCCGAAAACCGTCGCGCCGTCGGACTTGACCAGCGCAATATTGCGCTGCGTGGCCGCGTGGCTCCACATTTCACGGTTCATGGCCGGAGCCAGCAACAACGGCACGGATGCCGCGGGCCTTGCAAGGCACATCAGGCTCAGCAAGTCGTCCGCCCTGCCCTGCGCCAATTTGGCCATGAAGTCGGCGCTGCACGGAGCGACGACGATTGCATCCGCGTCGCGGCTCAGACCGATGTGCGCCATGTTGTTGGGTGCTCGGGCGTCCCATTGCGAATCAAACACCGGGCGGCCGCTCAGGGCCTGCATCGTGACCGGCGTAATGAACTCGCTCGCGGCCTGGGTCATTACGACTTGCACCGTCGCGCCTTCTTTGATGAGGGCACGACAAAACTCTGCGGACTTGTAACAGGCGATGCCGCCCGTCAAACCCAAAACAATATGTTTTCCCTTGAGATCCATGCTTGTACCGGCACATTCCTGAAGAAGTTGATAGGGTCGA
>Ga0075019_10001221_pt1 | contig 14609 bp, 10 predicted proteins | sample ColStrG_CSR_2013_FD_71473 | JGI IMG/M metagenome (GOLD analysis project Ga0075019, IMG submission 71473) | Freshwater sediment microbial communities in response to fracking from Pennsylvania, USA - Cold Stream Run_MetaG_CSR_2013 | ecosystem: Environmental > Aquatic > Freshwater > Creek >...
CACCAGGGCAAGCCCGGGCCGGCTGGCCTGGCCATCGATCGCGGCGAGCCGCCGGCTGCCGTGGCGCAGCGCTTTGGCTTTTGCTCGGACTACTTCATCGGCCTGCTGCACAAGCGCAGCGCGCAGCGCGCACGCTGGCAAAGCGTGATGGACGCCGCGGCCAAAAGCCCTGCGGGCGCTGCTGCGGCTGGGCCAAGCGCGTCCTAGTGGCCCCACGCGCGGGCGCCACCCTCTGGCCGGTTCAGCAGGCGCGCTCGACCTGAACCGCGCAGTCGTAAAACGTCGGCGCCCGACCCATATCGGTCAGCGCCTGGCTGGTGAGTTCGTTCACGTTGCGGCCGTCCAGACCGAACTTGCGCCACCAGATTCCCAGGCCGTGGACGACGCCGGGACGCGCGCGTGCGCTGACCTCGGCGACGCAGCGCAGGCTGCCGCGGTCGTTGAACACGCGCACCAGTTCGCCGTCGGCAATATGGCGCGCAGCGGCGTCCTCGGCGTGCATTTCCAGCAGCGGCTGGCCTTCCATGTCGCGCAGGCTTTGCACGTTGACAAAGCTGCTGTTCAAAAAATTGCGTGCCGGTGGCGAAATCATCGCCAGCGGGTAGCGCGCGCCGGGGCTTGCAGGTTCGTAATTTGGCAGATAGTCGGGCAGCCCGTCCTGCCCCAGCTGGGCCAGACGCTCGCTGAAAAATTCGCAGCGGCCCGAAGGCGTGGGGAACTGGCCCTGGGCAAAGGGCGCGTCGGGCAGGTCCAGCGTCGCCCATCCCTGCTGCAACAAGGTCTCGAAGGGCACGGCGGCGCCGAACGCGCTGCGCGCCAGGCTTTGGTCGTCCTCGGAAAAACAGGGCGCGTCAAAACCCATGTGGCGCGCCAGGTCGCGAAAAATCTGCGTGTTGCTGCGCGCCTGGCCCAGCGGCGCAATCGCCGGGCGGTTCAGCAGCACGTCGGTATGGCCGTAGCTGTTGTGCACGTCCCAGTGCTCCAACTGCGTCGTTGCCGGCAGGATGTAGTCGGCCCAGTCGGCGGTGTCGGTCTGGAAGTGCTCCAGCACCACGGTGAAAAGGTCGGCGCGCGCCAGCCCTTGCTGCACGCGCGCCGAATCCGGCGCAACCGCCATGGGGTTGCTGTTGTAGACCAGCAGCGCGTCAATCGCCGGACCGAAGGCGGCGTCTCCCGGGTGGTTCAGCGCGTCGCCCAGGGTGCTCATATTGATCACGCGGCTGCTGCGACCGGCGCGCAACTCCGGCATTTCCAGCGCTGCGCGCTGTACCGGGAAGGCCCCCGAGCTCGACAGCAGCAGCCCGCCGCTGGCGTGGCGCCAGGCGCCCGTCAGCGCCGGCAGGCAGGCGACGGCGCGCACGGCGTTGCCGCCACCGCGCGTGCGCTGCATGCCGTAATTCAGGCGTATGGCCGCGCCCTGGCCTGAGCGGCAGGTCTGGCCGTAGTCGCGCGCCAGACGCGCGATTTGCGCCGCGTCTATGCCGCAGACCTGCGCCGCGCGCTCCGGGCTCCATTGCAGCGCGCGTGCGCGCAGCGCATCCCAGCCCAGCGTGTGCTGCGCAATGTAATCGTGGTCCAGCCAGTCGTTCTGCACCAGTTCGTGCATCAATGCCAGCGCCAGCGCGGCGTCGGTGCCCGGGCGTATGGCCAGGTGTTCGTCGCATTTTTGCGCCGTTTCCGTGCGCCGCGGGTCTATGCAGACCACGCGTGCGCCGGCGCGGTGGGCGGTCTGCACGTGGCGCCAGAAATGCAGGTTGCTGCCAATCGCGTTGCTGCCCCAAATGAGGATGAGACGCGCCTGCGCGAAAAACTGCACGCGCATGCCCAGTTTGCCACCCAGCGTGTACTCCAGCGCCGCGCCGCCCGCCGACGCGCAGATGGTGCGATCCAGCTGCGACGCGCCCAACTGGTTGAAAAAGCGCGCCGCCATGCTTTCACCCTGCACCAGCCCCATGGTGCCGGCGTAGCTGTACGGCAATATGGCCTGCGGGTCGCGCGCGGCAATGGTCTGCAGGCGCGCCGCGATATCGGCCAAGGCGCTGTCCCAGCTGACGGGTTCGAACTGGCCGCTGCCCTTGGCGCCTACGCGCTTTTGCGGTTGCACAATGCGTTGCGCGTGATAGCTGCGCTCCGGGTAGCGTGAAACCTTGGTGCACAGGACGCCGGCGGTGTGGGCGTGCGCCGGATTGCCGCGCACTTTCAGCACGCGCCCGTCCTGCACCGTGCTGATCAGCGCGCAGGTGTCGGGACAATCGTGTGGACACGCGCCCAGCACTTCGTGCAGGCCGGACGCTGCGGGCGTGCCCTGGGTTTCGGGCGCGGCGGAATTTTTCTGCGCGGCGTGTGCGGTGGGCGTCAAAGAGGCATACATTGCAGCGATGGTATTACGCTCTGCAGGAGAATGTGCGCATGAAGCTGATTGATTCCATTGTGACAGCGGCGCCGGCCATCGCGGCCTTGCGGCGCGACCTGCACGCGCATCCCGAGCTCTGTTTCGAAGAGCACCGCACCGCCGACCTGGTTGCGCGCGCGCTCACGTCCTGGGGCATCGAAGTGCACCGCGGCCTGGGCGCAACGGGCGTCGTCGGTGTGCTGCGCGCGGGCAGTAGCACGCGCGCCATCGGCCTGCGCGCCGACATGGACGCCTTGCCCCTGCAGGAATTCAACACCTTTGCCCACACCAGCGTGCACCCCGGAAAAATGCACGCCTGTGGCCACGATGGCCACACCGCCATGCTGCTGGCAGCGGCGCAGCAACTGGCCGCGCAGCGCAACTACGACGGCACCGTCTACCTGATTTTTCAACCCGCCGAGGAGGGCGGTGGCGGGGCGCGCGAAATGCTGCGCGAGGGCTTGCTGGAAAAATTTCCCATGGACGCCGTGTTTGGCCTGCACAACTGGCCGGGTATGGCGGCGGGAACCTTTGCTGTCGGGCCCGGCCCGGTGATGGCGTCGAGCAACGAGTTTCACATCGTCGTGCACGGCAAGGGGGGCCACGCGGCCATGCCGCACCGCGCGCTCGACCCCATACCGGTCGCGTGCCAGATGGTGCAGGCGTTCCAGACCATCATCAGCCGCAACACCAAGCCGCTCGAAGCGGGCGTGCTGTCGGTCACCATGCTGCACGCCGGAGCCGCCACCAACGTCATTCCCGACAGCTGCGAAATCCAGGGAACGGTGCGTACCTTCAGCCTGGAATTGCTGGACCTGATCGAACAGCGCATGCGCGACGTGGCGCAGCACACCGTGGCGGCGCACGGCGCGCGCTGCGATTTTTCTTTTGTGCGCAACTACCCGCCGACGATCAATAGCGCCGCCGAGGCCGAATTCGCGCGCGGCGTCCTGAGCGACCTGGTAGGTGCGCAGCAGGTGCTGCCGCAGGAGCCCAGCATGGCGTCGGAAGATTTTGCCTACATGCTGCAGGCGCGCCCGGGCTGCTACGCATTCATAGGCAATGGCGAAGGCGCGCACCGCGATCCGGGGCACGGCGCCGGCCCCTGCCTGCTGCACAACCCCAGCTACGATTTCAACGACGCACTGATTCCGCTGGGAGCCAGTTACTGGGTGCGCTTGGTCGAGGCCTGGCTGGCCTGAGCGCCGGGCGTTGCCGGCGCGCTGTCCGCGAAGCGCCGCTGCGCCATGTGCAGCAGGCCGTCAAAAATCAGGTTGTCGACGAGCTCGAAGCGGCGCGTCATATTGGGCGCCATTTTCCAGGCGGCGCCGCCGGTCATCAGGCACTTGGGTTCCTGGCCGCAGAGCGCGCGCAGGTGCTGCACCATGCATTCGACGGCGCCGGCAATCGCATAGGTGCCGCCGCTGGTGAGCGCGTCGCTGGTATTGGTGGGGAAGCGCCGCACCTCGCCCGTGGGGACGTGCAGTCCGGCAGTTCCCGACTCGAGGGCGCGCAGCATGATGCCGTGGCCTGGCAGTATCAGACCGCCCAGAAAGGTGCCGTCGGCGTCCACCGCTTCCACCGTCACCGCGGTTCCGACCATGACGATCACCATGGGTTGCGCCTGGCCCTGCGCCAGCATGCGGTGGTAGCCGCCTATCATCGCGACCCAGCGGTCGGCGCCCAGACGCGCCGGGTGGTCGTAGCCATTGCGCAAACCGGCCTCGGACTCGCTCGCGACGACCCACTGCGCCGCAACGTCCCAGCTTTCCATTTGCGCTTCGACGCGGCGCTTGACCGCGTCGGCGGCGACGACGCAGCCCAGCACGCGTTGCGGCGCCGGCAAATCGGCCCAGGGGCCTTCGGCCAGCTTGTCAATGTTTTCCAGGAACTCGGCGCCGTGCGCGAGCAGGCGCGCGTCGACGCGGGGATCGTCGTAGAGCGCCCACTTGAGCCGCGTATTGCCGATGTCCAGTGCCAGAAAGGTCATGCGCTGTCCGTAAATCCGTAAACAATTTGTCTCGTTCTGGGTGCGGACTCTACTGGAAATTCCGCTGGGCACGTTCTGCACTGCAGCAACACAAGCCCAGAGCCGGTGCTATAAGCTTGGCTAGCCCTCACGCCTTGCATGACCGAATCGACCGACGACCCCCGCGCCCTGGCCGCCTACCGGCCGAGCAACACGCTGCGCTTTGTGACCGCGGCCAGCCTGTTTGACGGGCACGACGCGGCCATCAACATCATGCGCCGGCTGCTGCAAGGCATGGGCGCCGAGGTGGTGCACCTGGGCCACAACCGCAGTGTCGACGAAGTCGTCACCGCCGCACTGCAGGAAGACGTGCACGGCATCGCCGTCAGTTCCTACCAGGGTGGACACGTGGCGTATTTTCAATACCTGGTCGACGCGCTCAAGGCGCGCGGCGGGGCCGAGATCCGGGTTTTTGGCGGCGGCGGCGGCGTCATCGTCGCCGACGAGATCCGGGCGCTGCAGCGCTACGGCGTGACGCGTATCTACAGCCCGCACGACGGACAGACCCTGGGACTGGCGGGCATGGTGGGCGACATGCTGATGCGCAGCGACCGCGACCTCGCCGGCCACGCGCCGACCAGCCTGGACGCCTTGCGCGGACACTCCGAAGCCGCGTGGCGCACCCTGGCGCAGCTAGTCAGCGCACTTGAGGCGCAGCGGGTCGATGCGGCCTTGCTGGACGCGCTGCGCAGCGCCGCGGCCGCGTGTACCGCGCCCGTGGTGGGCATTACCGGAACCGGCGGCGCAGGCAAGTCCTCGCTGACCGACGAACTGATACGGCGGCTGCGCCTGGACCAGGGCGACCGCCTGCGCATTGCGCTGATTTCCATCGATCCCAGCCGGCGCAAGAGCGGCGGCGCGCTGCTCGGCGACCGCATCCGCATGAACGCCATAGGCCCGTGGCAGCAGGGCGCAGCGGCGCAGCGCGTCTTCATGCGCAGCCTGGCGACGCGCGCTGCCGATTCGGGCCTGAGCGCCGCCTTGCCCGACGCCATCTCCGCGTGCAAGGTGGCGGGCTTTGACCTGGTGCTGGTCGAAACTTCGGGCATAGGCCAGGGCGACGCGGCGATTGCGCCCCTGGTCGATGTGTCCCTGTATGTCATGACGCCCGAGTACGGCGCCGCCAGCCAGCTCGAAAAAATCGACATGCTGGACTTTGCCGAACTGGTCGCCATCAACAAGTTCGACCGCAAAGGCGCGCAGGACGCGCTGCGCGACGTCGCGCGCCAGGTGCAGCGCAACCGTGCGGCCTGGGACGAGACGCCCGAAACCCAAGCCGTATTTGGCACGGTGGCGGCGCGTTTTAACGACGACGGCGTGACCGCGCTCTACCAGGCCTTGCGCGCACGCTTGGTGCAAGGCGGGCTCGCCTTGCAACTGCCCGGCGCACTGGCGCCGGTCACGCTGCGTTGCAGCAGCCAGCTGCACCCGACGATTCCGGCGGCGCGCACGCGCTACCTGGCCGACATCAGCGCGACGCTGCGGACGTACAAGGCGCAGGTACGGCGCGAGGCGCAGCTGGCGCGCGAAATCCAGCAGCTGCGCGCTGCGGCTGCCATGCTGCGCACGGACAAGCCCGAGCGCTCGCGCGCCGCCGAGGCCACGCTGGACCTGGCGCTGCAGCGCGCCAGCGTGCAGGACGCGCACGCGCGCGCGCTGCTGGACCAGTGGCCGCAGACGCAGCAGGCCTACGCCAGCGACACCTGGGTCGAGCACGTGCGTGGCCGCGCGGTCCACAGCAGCCTGCTGACGCATTCGCTCAGCGGAACGCCGGTGCGCAAAGTCGCGCTGCCCAAGTTTGCCGACCATGGCGACCTGTTGCAGTGGCTGATGCTGGAAAACGTTCCGGGCAGCTACCCCTACACCGCCGGCACATTTACTTTGCGCCGCGCCGACGAAGAACCGACGCGCATGTTTGCCGGCGAGGGCGACGCGCTGCGCACCAACCGGCGCTTTCGCCTGCTGTGCGAAGGCCAGCCGGCGCGGCGCCTGTCCACCGCCTTTGACTCGGTCACGCTGTACGGCCAGGACCCGGACGAGCGCCCGGATATTTACGGCAAGATCGGCAATGCGGGGGTTTCGATCGCCACGCTGGACGATATGAAGCTGCTCTACCAGGGCTTTGACCTGTGCGATCCCGCGACCAGCGTGTCCATGACGATCAACGGCCCGGCGCCCACGGTGCTCGCGATGTTCATGAACACTGCCATCGACCAGCAGCACGACGCCTTCGTCGCTGCGCACGGCCGCGTGCCCGACGCGGACGAGGCCGCGCAGCTGCGCCAGCGTGTCTTGCGCCAGGTGCGCGGCACCGTGCAGGCCGATATCCTGAAGGAAGACCAGGGCCAGAACACCTGCATTTTCTCGACCGAATTCAGCCTCAAGCTGATGGGCGACGTGGCCCAGTATTTTGTGCAGCACGGCGTGCGCAATTTCTACAGCGTGTCGATCAGCGGCTACCACATCGCCGAGGCCGGCGCCAACCCCATCAGCCAGCTGGCGTTCACGCTGGCGAACGGCTTCACCCTGGTTGAGGCCTACCTGGCGCGTGGCCTGGCGATCGACGATTTCGCGCCCAATCTGTCCTTCTTTTTCAGCTGCGGCATGGACGCCGAGTACAGCGTGCTCGGGCGCGTCGCGCGGCGCATCTGGGCCGTTGCCATGAAGGAGCGTTACGGCGCGAACGCGCGCAGCCAAAAGCTCAAATACCACATCCAGACCAGCGGACGCAGCCTGCACGCGCAGGAAATCCAGTTCAACGACATCCGCACCACCTTGCAGGCGCTGATCGCCAGTTACGACAACTGCAACAGTCTGCATACCAACGCCTACGACGAAGCCATCACCACGCCGACCGAAGATTCGGTGCGCCGCGCCATGGCGATCCAACTGATCATCAACCGCGAGTGGGGGTTGGGCAAAAACGAGAACCCCACGCAGGGCGCTTTCATCGTCGACGAGCTGACCGAGTTGCTGGAAGAGGCGGTGCTGGCCGAATTCGAGCGCCTGAGCGAGCGCGGCGGCGTACTCGGCGCGATGGAGACCGGCTACCAGCGCGGCCGCATCCAGGACGATTCCATGCACTATGAAACGCTCAAGCACAGCGGCGCGCTGCCCATCATAGGCGTCAACACCTTTCGCCCGCCGGGCGGCGACGCGGCTGCGCCGGCGCTGCTGCTGGCGCGTTCTACCGAGGAAGAAAAGCGCAGCCAGCTAGCACGGCTGCGCGCGTTTCAGGCGCGCCACGCGGACGCAGCACCAGCGCAGCTGCGCGCGCTGCAGCAGGCGGTGCTGGCCGACGGCAATGTGTTTGCAGCGCTCATGGACGCGGTGCGCGTGTGCTCGCTGGGACAGATCACGCGCGCGCTGTGCGAGGTCGGCGGCGAGTACCGGCGCAGTACCTAGGGCGCACGCGCTTCAGGCCGGCACCGTCCCCAGGCGCTGCGCCAGCCACTGGCAGACGGCGCTGCGCGCGTCCTCCAGCGGCGCGATCGCCTGGAAATGGTCGGCGTCGGCGATGGCCTGCAGTGTCGAGCGATTGCCCTGCGCCAGCCAGGCGTCGTGGTAGAGCTGTGCCTGGCGCGCGAATTCGCTGCTCTCCCGTCCGCCCCAGGTCACCCACAGCGGCGTGCTGCAGGGCCGCGCCAGAAAGGCGGGCGAGTTGCGCCGGATCAGGCCGTCGTCGAGCTGTATCGCCGGCTGCAGGTAGCTGTAGCGCAAGGGCGCAATGTCGTAAATGCCGGAAAACAGCAGCGCGGCGGCGAACGGGTCCTGCGCCAGTCCGTAGTCGCGCTCCCATTCGGTGTGCAGCGCCATGGCGCACAAATGGCCACCGGCAGAGTGGCCGCCGATGGCGACGCGCGTGGGGTCGCCGCCGTAGTCGGCAATGTGCCGCAGTGTCCAGGCCAGGCTGGCGCGCACCTGGCGCGTGATTTCGTCCAGGCTGACGTGCGGGCAAAGCGCGTAATTCACCACCACGGTCGTGATGCCCAGCGCCTGCGGGCCAGCGGCGACCAGGCTGAACTCCTTGCTGCTGAGTGCGCGCCAGTAGCCGCCGTGCACAAAAACGAAGACCGGCGCGTTGGTGCGCGCGGCCGGAAATAGATCGAGCGTCTCGGCGCGCGTCGGGCCGTAGGGAATGTCCAGCACGCACGGCAGCTGCGCGCGCGCCTGCTCTGACGCCTGGGTGTAGTGCCGCCCCGGCGCGGCCGGATCGGCCAGCGCCGCCGACGCGTTGTATTGCGCGTCGATTTGCGCCTGGTTGGCGAATTCGCGGTACAGGAGAGGGAGCATGCCCTCAGTTTAGCAAGTAGGACTCGGCGTTGGCTTCAAAGTCTTCGGCGTCGATCGCGGCGTCAAAGGCGGCGCGCGCCGCCAGCGCTTCCTTGGTGTAGGGAATCAGCGGCTTGTCCAGCGGGCGCAGGTGGTGGCGGCGCAGGCCGCGCAGCTGCTGCGAACGCTCCATGGTTTGCAGCACGAGCTCGGGCTCCATCATCAGGCTGAAGGGGTTCAGGGCAAGGGCGAGATCTTTCATGGTGTTTCTCCAGGGCTAGCAGCGCCAGTACAGAACGGGGACGCTTGCGAGAACTGTATCTGGGGGGCCTGGAAATCCACGTCGGCACGCGGCTGGAATGCGTGTAGGAATTTGCCTTACATGCAGGCTTTCCCGAGTGCCTTTCCAGGGGCCTTGCGCGCGCATTTTGGCGCGCGCCGCAAGGCCGGCGCAGCGCTCAGAGCAAGCGCGCTTTCACGCTCTTGCCCTTGACGCGGCCCGCGTTGAGTTTGTCGCACGCCGCCTGCCCCAGCGTGCGTTCCACGGCGACGAAAGTGCAGAACTCGGTGACCTGAATTTTGCCGATCTGCTCGCGCGTCAGCGCCGCGCCGCCGTCCAGGCTGGTGAGCGCGCCCAGCACGTCGCCGGCGCGGATTTTTTCCTTGCGGCCACCCAGGATCTGCAGGCACGCCATCGGCGGCAACAGGGGCGCGTCGCTGCTGGGCGTCAATTCGTCCAGCGCATACCAGACCGAGGGCGCTTTCTGGTAGACCTCAATGCGACCGACTGCGCCCATTTCGGGCAGCGTCGCCAGGCTGATCGCCAGGCCGGGTGCACCGGCGCGCCCGGTGCGTCCGATGCGGTGCACATGGACTTCCGGGTCGGGCGTGATGTCGACGTTGATCACTGCTTCGAGCTGCGCAATGTCGAGTCCACGCGCCGCCACGTCGGTAGCGACCAGAACCGAGCAGCTGCGGTTGGCGAACTGCGCCAGCACCTGGTCGCGCTCGCGCTGCTCCAGTTCGCCGTACAGCGCCAGCGCGCTAAAGCCCTCCTGCTGCAGCAGCGCCACCAGATCTTTGCATTGCTGGCGCGTGTTGCAAAACGCCAGACAGCTTGCCGGTCGAAAATGGCGCAGCACGCGGCCTACCGTTGCCAGGCGCTGGCTGCGCTCGACTTCATAAAAGCGCTGCGCGATGGTGCTTTCGGCCGCTGGCGCTGCGACCGTAATGGTTTGCGGCGTGCGCATGAATTGCTGCGCCAGCTGCGCAATGCCTTCGGGGTAGGTGGCGGAAAACAGCAGCGTCTGGCGCTGTGCCGGCGCCTGGCGCAGCACGCGCGCGATGTCGTCGAAGAAGCCCATATCGAGCATGCGGTCGGCCTCGTCCAGCACCAGGGTGTTCAGCCCTTCCAGGTTCAGCGTGCCGCGCTCCAGGTGGTCGAGCACGCGCCCGGGCGTTCCGACGACGATGTGCGCACCGTGCTCCAGCGACGCACGCTGGCCGCGCAGCGCGACGCCGCCGCACAGGGTGACCAGCTTGGTGTTGTCGCTGGCGCGCGCCAGGCGCCGGATTTCGGTGCTGACCTGGTCGGCGAGCTCGCGTGTGGGGCACAGCACCAGCGCCTGGACCGCAAACCAGCGGGGGTTCAGGCGCGCCAGCAGCGCCAGGGCAAAAGCCGCGGTCTTGCCGCTGCCGGTACGCGCCTGGGCAATCAGGTCCTGGCCGGCCAAGGCCAGCGGCAGGCTGGCGGCCTGAATGGGCGTCATCTGGGTGTATCCCAGCTGTTGCAGATTCTCCAGAACCGCGGGGGCCAGAGGGAGTGCGTGGAAGGAATCGGCGCTAGGGGACATGCCGCATTATCGGTGGCGGCGTGCCCGCGGCCTGCACTTCTACAATCAGGCCCGGGCCCCGCCGCGCGCCGGGTGCGGCGTCCCCCCTTGCCAAGGTTCTCTTCCATGACCGCACTTCATATCTCCACGCAGTTCGATTCCGGCGCCATCGAGGTGCTCAATCTGAGCGACCCGCACGACATTCAGTTGCGCATACGCGCCGACAGCGCCAGCCCGATAGCCCAGTGGTTTCATTTCAGCCTGCAGGGCGCGGCCGGCGTTCCCGTGGTGCTGAAATTCATGAATGCCTCGGCGTGTGCCTACCCGGAAGGCTGGCGCGATTACCGCGTTGTCGCCAGCGAGGACCGCCTGCTGTGGGTGCGTCTGGATACGCAGTACGACGGCGAAATCATGAGCGTGCGCACCACGCCGCAGACCGGCTGCATGTATTTTGCGTATTTCGAGCCCTATTCCTGGGAACAGCACCTGGACCTGCTGGCTTCGGCCAGCGGTTCACCGCAGGTGACGCAGCTGCGCCTGGGAGCCACGGTGCAGGGTCGTGACCTGGCGATGCTGCGCATAAGCGACGCGCACAGCAGCGTGCCCGAGGGCCTGCGCAAAAAAGTGTGGGTGATTGCGCGCCAGCACCCGGGTGAGACCATGGCCGAGTGGTTCGTCGACGGCCTGCTGGAGCGATTGCTCGACGGACACGACGCCCTCAGCCGCAGCCTGCTGGAGCGCTGTATTTTTCACGTCGTTCCCAACATGAACCCGGACGGCGCGGTACTCGGCAATCTGCGCACCAACGCCGCCGGGGCCAACCTGAATCGCGAATGGCTGGAGCCCTCGCGCGAGCGCTCGCCCGAGGTTTTTTGCGTGCGCGAGAAAATGCGCGAGACCGGAGTAGACCTGTGCCTGGACGTGCATGGCGACGAGGTGCTGCCGTACAACTTTGTCGTTGGCGCCGAGGGCATTCCCGCTTACGGGCCACGCCTGGCCGAGCGCGAGGCGCGTTTCAAGGAGGCGTGGCTGGCAGCGTGCCCGGATTTCCAGGACGAGGTGCACTACCCGCTGTGCGCGCCAGGTCAGGCGAACCTGTCGCTGGCGACCAACTGGGTGGCGCAGCAGTTCGGCTGCCTGGCGTTCACGATTGAAATGCCTTTCAAGGACCACGCCAATCTGCCCGACCCGGCGCAGGGCTGGAGCAGTGCCCGCGCGCGTCGCTTTGGCGCCAGCGTGTTGCAGCCCCTGCAGGCCGTGCTCTAGCGCTTACACCAGCAAGGCGTTGACGCGGCGCACGTAGGCCGCGGGGTCTGCGGGCAGCCCCCCCTCGGCCAGCAAGGCCTGGTCAAACAGAATGTGCGCCAGGTCGTGAAAGTGCACCGAGCCGTCGAGCTTGCGCACCAGCGCGTGCTCGGCGTTGACCTCCAGCACGGGCTTGACCTCGGGCGCGGTCTGGCCGGCCTGTTTGAGCAGGCGCGCGAGCTGGGTGCTCATGCCGTGGTCCTGCACCACCAGACACGCCGGGCTGTCGACCAGGCGCGTGGTGACGCGCACGTCTTCGGCCTTGTCCTTGAGCGCTTCCTTGAGTTTGGCGAGCAGCGGTTTGAACGTTTCGGCAGCCTCTTCGGCGGCTTTCTTCTCGGCTTCGTCCTGCAGCTTGCCCAGGTCGACCGCGCCCTTGGCGACGCTTTGCAGCGGCGTGCCGTCAAAGTCCTGCAGGTAGTTCAGCGCCCATTCGTCGACCCGGTCGGTCATGAGCAGCACTTCGATGCCTTTTTTCTTGAAGACTTCGAGCTGCGGGCTGTTCTTGGCCGCCGCCAGCGTGTCGGCGGTAATGTAGTAGATCGCCTCCTGGCCTTCCTTCATGCGCGCTTTGTAGTCGGCCAGCGCGACGCTGGTCTGGTCGCTGTGGGTGCTGGCAAAGCGCAGCAACTTGGCCAGGCGCTCGCGGTTGGCAAAGTCCTCGCCCAGGCCTTCCTTCAGCACGGCGCCGAACTCGGCGTAAAAGCGCGTGTACTTGCCGGCGGCGGCTGCCGCAGCGGCTTTTTCTTCGTCGCTGACGACGTCGGTCACGCCGTCGGCAGCGGGCGCTGCCGGCTGGTCATGGCGCGCCAGGTCTTCCAGCATGGACAGCACGCGCTTGGTGCAGCCCTCGCGAATGGCGCGCACGTCGCGGCTTTCCTGCAGCAGTTCGCGGCTGACGTTCAGCGGCAGATCGGCGGAGTCGACCACGCCCTTGACGAAGCGCAGGTAGCTGGGCAGCAGGGCTTCGGCGTCGTCCATGATGAAAATACGCTTGACGTACAGCTTCAGTCCGCCTTTCTTGTCGCGGTTCCACAGGTCCATGGGCGCCTTGGCCGGCAGGTATAGAAGCTGCGTGTACTCGGTGCTGCCCTCGACGCGGTTGTGCGTGTGCGCCAACGGCGCCTCGGTGTCGTGGCTGATCTGCTGGTAGAACGCGTCGTACGCTTCCTGGGTAATGTCTTTCTTGGCGCGGCTCCAGATGGCGTTCGCCTTGTTCACCGTTTCCCATTCGCCCGTTTTCACCATGCCGCCGGGTTCGCGCCCGCCGTTTTCGTCCGCCGGGTTGATCAGCTCGCCGTCCTTCCACTCTTCCTTTTCCATGCGAATGGGCAGGCTGATGTGGTCCGAGTATTTGGCGATGGTGCTTTTGAGTTTCCACGCCTGGGCGTAGTCCAGCGCGTCCTCGCGCAGGTGCAGGGTGACGCTGGTGCCGCGCTGTGCGCGCGTGATGGTCTCGACTTCAAAAGCGCCGCCACCGCTGGCGCCGCCGTCGCTGACCCAACGCACGGCCTGTTCCGGCGGCAGGCCGGCGCGGCGCGATTCCACGGTGATTTTGTCGGCAACGATGAAGCCCGAATAAAAACCCACGCCGAACTGGCCGATCAGTTGCGAGTCGGCTTTCTGGTCGCCACTGAGCTTGCTGACGAAGTCACGCGTGCCGCTTTTGGCGATGGTTCCCAGGTTGTCTATGGCTTCCTGCTGCGACAGACCGATGCCGTTGTCGGTGATGGTCAGGGTCTTGGCGTCCTTGTCGTAGCTGACGCGCACCTGCAGTTCGGCGTCGTTTTCGTACAGCGCGCCGTTGTTGATCGCCTCGAATCGCAGCTTGTCGCAGGCGTCGGATGCGTTGGAGATCAGTTCGCGCAGGAAAATTTCCTTGTTCGAGTAGAGCGAGTGCGTCACCAGGTGCAGCAGTTGCGCGACTTCGGCTTGAAAGGAAAGGGTTTGCTTGCTCATAGGTGGGTGTGTGGTTGCAAAAACGGGAACGTAAAACGGGAACGTAAAACGGAAGTAGGCCTGCGCTGGCTGCCCGGAGCAACAGAAAGTCGTACCGGCCGCGCCGCGTGGCGAGCAATTATGGGCGAGCGCCAGACTTTCAAGGGTGTGCCACGGCCAACAATTCATGCAAAATAGCGCATGGCCACAAAATCGGACAAGCTGTTTCCCACGCCCCCCAGCGCGGAGAAGACCCGCGCGCACGATTTTTATCTGGATCCCCTGCCTGTTCCCGAAGCCATTGAGAGCGATTCGGACACTGCATGGGGACTGTGGGAACATAGCCTGCAGGGCAGCGAAGGCCCGGCTGTCATGGCGGATGGCGCCTATGACGACACCCTGCCCGGAACGCTGGACCTGAACAGCGTTCCCACGGTACAAGCCCCGTTGCGCGCAGCGGCGCCCGAACCCCGGGCGCAGGAACGCAACAAGCGCAGCGACGACGAAGACGACGACAACACCGACGGTGGCTTTGCCGCCCTGGGCCCGCTGCTGCCCTGACGCCGGCCTGCCTCAGAACTTTTCGTGCGGCGCCAGATAGCGCCACTGGCCCAGCGGCAAATGGCCCAGCATCACCCGGCCAATGCGCACGCGCTTGAGCCCCACCACCTTCAGTCCCACCAGTTCGCACATGCGCCGGATCTGGCGCTTTTTGCCCTCGGTCAGCACGATGCGCAGCTGCTCGGGGTTTTGCCACTGCACGCTCGCCGGCTTGAGCGCCTGCCCGTCCAGCCGCAGCCCGTGGCGCAGCCGCGCGAGCAGCTCGGGCGGAAATACCGAG
>Ga0075019_10001222_pt1 | contig 14608 bp, 11 predicted proteins | sample ColStrG_CSR_2013_FD_71473 | JGI IMG/M metagenome (GOLD analysis project Ga0075019, IMG submission 71473) | Freshwater sediment microbial communities in response to fracking from Pennsylvania, USA - Cold Stream Run_MetaG_CSR_2013 | ecosystem: Environmental > Aquatic > Freshwater > Creek >...
ACCCGGGCCAACGCGTGTTCGGCGTGTTCATAGGTCCCCTGCGGTCCACTCAGCGCTAGCAGATGAGCGAAGTTCGGCTCCGGGGCCGTCACCACGGCGCCGCCCCGACGTGAGGGGATATGCGGGTCACCAAGGTCCGATACTGGCGCGCGACGTGATCCCAATCCAAACTCGGAGCGATCCTGCGCGCCTCGACCGCCATGGAGGTCGACAGCGCCTGATCGGTCAAGACCCGCCGTAAGGCACCGGCGAGGGCGACCGGATCACGGTGGCCGACGACGATGCCTGCACCAGTTGCGAGCAGTTCGCGAGAATGGGGGAAATCGGTCGCGACCACGGGCCGTCCGGCCGCAACGGCGTCGACCAGCACTCCAGAGGTGGCCTGATCCGATGAGTCGTAGGGCAGGACCACCACATCGGCACTCGAAATCAGCGCGCCGAGCGATTCGAGGTCTCGATAGGAGTTGTCGAAGGTGACCATTCTCTCCACTCCGTTGAACCTCGCCCTCGCTTCGAGAGATCTGCGGTAGACGTCGCCCTCCCGCGCCAAGACCTTCGGATGGGTCCGTCCGGCGATCACGTAGTGCGGCTGCGGTGTGAGGTCACGCAAGCGCACCAGCGCATCAATCATCCATTCGATGCCCTTGCCCGGTCCGATGAGTCCCCACGTCAAGACCAACGGGCGCCCAGTCCGGTCCGCCCCGGCCCGACTCGAGGCGACAGCCGCTCCGTGGGGGATCACCTCGACGAGGGCCGAACCCACGTCATTCACGCGACGAAGCGTGTCTTCGGCTGCACTGGTCATGACGACCACGCGGTCCACGCGACGTATGAGCGAATTGAGAATCTCCCTTTGGTGGTGGGTTGGCCGTTGCAGGACCGTGTGAAGAATGGCCACGGTCGGAACGTACAGACCATCGAGCACCCCGAGAATGTCCGAACCGTCGACGCCGCCGAACAGACCGTATTCGTGTTGGATGACCGCTGCATCGCACTCGTTGAGGGCCTGGATCGCCGCCTCGATCGACTTCGGTTGATCGGCGATGAGCTCGCCCGTGACGTCAAAGGGCGAGGTCGATTCAGCTACCGGAGAGTCCAGAACCCGTACCAGTCGAACCTTGACGCCTTGACGGGTCAGGGCCTGACCCAAGGCAGTGCTGAACGTAGCGATTCCACAGGGAGTTGGGGGTGCGCTGCTGAGAATTCCGAAGGAAACCTCCGGTGAATTCACGTCGACCGAATCAACGGGTCCGAGGTCCTTTGACCGACGATGCTTGACTCAAGAGGTTCGATCGGGTTTGGGGCGCCGTCAGCCCGCGTTCTCTTCTCCGACCAGATCTCACGGGCGTCGACACTCAAATTGAAGAGCAGTTCATCCCAGAAGTAGCCGAGAGAACTCGTCGTCGAATGTTGAAGGTGGCAGCCCGAGTGCAACTTCAAACTGGTCACGAACGCCGCCAGTCTGCGCATCTCGCCCCGCGAGGGGTTTGCTCAATTGAGCGATGAAACGTCACAAAGCCCTCCGAATGAATGGAGGCGTCTAGCCCGAACGGGCGACAATCGTCTAGATCGTCCGACCCGAACCTGGCGTCTCGTTGAGCGGAATAGGGGAACTCCGCTACACCACTCTACCGTCGACTTCTCGATTGGGTTCGGGAGAGTTCGAATACTCACTGAACTAGCGGCGCGTACAACGAAATATTCGGCATCGGCGACAACGAGGTTTGGGCGCCAGCGTTGCCCAAGTTGGTTCGAAGGACAGCTTCTAACCGACGGGAGCGTGAAACGACTCTGGGGAAATCGCCTCCAAACGTGAACTAGATGTCTGGTGAAGGAATAAGCAATTTCACAAACTCGTCGACGGCGCTCCTCTCACCTTCCGACCCCGGGAGCCCTTGACGGGCGTGAACTACGTAACGGTTGCGGCGTCCGCTCTTGGCTTTCGCAATGTAACCGGACTGGACGAGGTCGGACAGAATGCTTTGGACTCGACGTTCGGTCAAGTTGACCGACATCGCCACATCTCGCAGGCGCACTTCTGGATCGTTGGCCACGCACAACAAGACTTGGGCGTGATTTGTCAAAAAGCTCCAGCCGCGCCCTACCGTCTGGGATTCATTTATCAGAAGTTTATTTCCGGACACCGATTTCAAGTGTAGTGTGTACTGAGCTGCTCCAGACCATTCGGCCGCTGAAGAGCCCACAATTCAAAGATCTCTAGGAGCATCATGCAGTCACGCAAGAAAACCATCCGCCACAGAACCATCGAGGCGCCGAGACTTCCGCTCCGCACCTCCAGCGAGCCACCCTTCGCGACGTCCAAGAGTCACTGCTGTGCTCATTTCATCGCCGATTCGAAGTGGCTGAGCAGCGCCGACCTGTAAGCCACGGTTTCCAGAGGTCGCTGAAGGACGTCGATCCTAGACTCCTCCGATTCGCCGTCTGATCAGAGGGTGTCCCGATCATGCCGCCCGATCCAGTGAGCACCGTTGGGGAAGTCCACGCTCGACACCCAACCTTCTGATCGATCACACCAACAAGATCACCGAACCGTCCAGCCGATCCCCAAGGAGCAGTGGCAATGGAACACTCATCAATGCAGCGTCGGATCAGCCGGATCCTCCAGTGGGTCGGCGACGTGACCTCTCGATCGGGGGCCGCCAGCCTGGTGGCTCTGACCCTGTTCGGATTTCTGGTTCTGCTCGCAATCTGGGGATTCCCCAGTCGGTGGCAGACCGGGTTCGCGACTACGGCCGAATCGATAACCCTGGTGATGCTGTTCGTCATCCAACACACGCAGAGTCGTCAGCAGATTGCCCTGCAACTGAAACTCGATGAACTCATCCGCACTTCCCCTCACGCTGACGACCTGTTGGTCCACATCGAACTGGCCGACGATTCTGAGCTCATCGCTCGAGAACAGGGGCAGATCGCCCACCACGAGTCACTGCGCGAACCCGACGGGCACGGTGGACTCACAGAGGGCTAGACCACGACTTCGAGACTCCGGCCCGCAGCACCTTCGCGGGCGTTCTCGAACAACCAGCAACTGATCCACCGACCCGGGAACTAGCGTGCCTTGTCCCTTGACTACCCGCGCAATTGCCTCTAGACCTAGGGAAGCGTTCGTTGATTGATCGAGAACGGCCAATGTCGAATGGAATGCAGGCAACCCGATGGAGGACTCCAATCGATCGACCACCAAGACTCAGCACACTTCTCGCCACTCGGGCAGATGAAACCACGGTCGAATGGAAGGGCTCCGTGCCTGGCGAGACTCCCCCGCAGAGACCAACGCCCGCGAGATCGAGGAGTCACCATGAGATTGAAGGCGAAGACGATACGCGACTACCGGACTTCGCCTAACGAATTCGCCCGCCAACTCTTCGCACCGCTCCCCGCCCGCTACGACGTGTTGGCAGCAGTACTGTCTTTGGGCCAAGACCGTCGATGGCGATCGACGACGATCGACCGAGTTTCCGGTTCCGACCCGTCGCTGATCCTCGACGTGGCTTGCGGACCGTGCGGGGTCACCAAATCGCTGGCCAAACGCACGAAGGCTCGGATAGTCGGTCTCGACCAGAGCGAGGAGATGCTCCGAATGGGATTGGAGAATGTCCGAAGATCCAGACTGAAGGACCGCGTGTCTCTGGTGCTCGGCCGAGCTGAGCAACTGCCATTCGGCGACGCCACTTTCGACGCCCTAACCTTCACGTACCTGCTTCGATACGTTGAAGATCCCGCGGCGACATTGCGCGAACTGGCTCGAGTTGTCAAACCCGGTGGGCCGATCGCCAGCCTGGAATTCGCGGTCCCCGAGCACAAGGTATGGCGGCTGGCATGGTGGTTCTACACGCGAGTCGTCTTGCCGGTCGCCGGACTGATCACTGGCGGTAAGGCCTGGTGGAACGTCGGTCGCTTTCTCGGGCCCAGCATCACCATGCACTACCAGGCCCACCCAATCCCCTGGACCGTCAACGCATGGCAACAGGCGGGAATCGAGCACGTTGAAGTACGCCCGATGAGTTTGGGTGGCGGCGTTGTGATCTCCGGCTACCGGGCTGGCTGAAATTGTCCGCCGACGAATCCCAGAGGCCTCCCGGGGACGGTCCCTCGTACTACGCCCAGCCGAGATTCCTGCGCCGCTCGCGCTGGCGGGAGTGGTGGACGGTGCTGCATCCGCCGTACACGATGCTCCAGTTGTCACTCGTGACCATCGGAGCGTGCCTGTCCGGGCCGGTCAACGCGGTCAAACTATCCGCAACGCTGGTGGCCTTCTTCCTGGCCGTAGGTGTCGGAACCCACGCGCTCGACGAGCTCCACGACCGACCACTGAAGACGTCAATTCCGGCACCGCAATTGGCCTGGGCGGCCCTGTTGGGCTTGGGGGGAGCAGTCGCGCTGGGGATCGTCGGAGTCTTCGTCGTGAGTGCCTTCCTGGTGGTCTTCATCGTCGTCGGCGTCACAATCGCCGTCGGCTACAACCTTGAGGTCCTCCATGGACGTTTGCACACCGCGACGGTGCTGGTCCTTGGCTGGGGAGCCTTTCCGATCCTTACGGCGTACTTCGCCCAGCACGCCTCACTCAGCATCGCTTCGCTCTTCGCTGCGGTCTTCGGAGCCCTGATCACCCGAATACAACAACTTCTGTCCACACCGGCCCGCGACCTGCGCCGTCGGGTTCGATCCGTGCAGGGAGAGATCGTTCACCTCGACGGCACCGCCACTCCGATCACCCGCGCTTCGCTCCTCATGCCGCTCGAGCGATCGTTGCGGACACTCTGTTGGGCCGGCGTCGCCGTCGCCCTCAGCCTGGTCATCCTTCGCTTCCACACTTGAGTGGCTAAGTACTGTCACCGGAGCCGTCGAGACGCCAAGATGTGGGTCGCGTTGAGGTGTCCGTCGTGGCCGAACACGCGACGAGTGATTTCACCTGTATGCTTCAGCAAGGAAGTCTGAACCCTGCCTCCGCTTGCCGCTTGCTCCATCGCACGGTGAACACTCGGGAGGAGTGGGAAGTGCGACTTCGGTTCCCAATGGTCCGTCCGAGCCAGTTGCTCGCCAGATGAATGTCCGAACCCGTCGCAAAAGATCCATCGCTCCTCGGTGGCTGAAAGCGACGGGCGCACCCGGATACACGAACTGTCGTCGCGTCGAAAGCTCCGCGTTCGCCAGTCTCAACCTCTACCCCACCAATGCTTCGATCGGAGACTTCTCGTGCGCAACAAAAAGTTGAAAATGACCATCATCGGCATCGTCCTCTTGGGACTTGTCGCCATCGGCCTCGTGGTCGCCAATTCCTCCAAATCCGGCAACACTTCTTCCGCGAACAGCACCATCGCCTTCGCGGAAGGACCCGGGGCGAGTCCCAACTGGATCTTCCCGTACCAGTCGTGCACCTACTTCTCGGTCAGCAACATCAACGCCTTCATCAATGAGATGTACCGCCCCGTCTACTGGTTCGGACTCGGAGCGTCGGCGACGGTCGTGCCATCACTGTCGGTGGCGGACATGCCGAAGATGAGTAACTCGAACAAGACCGTGACCATGACGATGAAGGGTTGGAAGTTCGCCGACGGACAGACCATCAACGCCCGGTCGGTCATGTTCTTTCTGAACATGTACAAGGCCGACCCCACCGCATATTGCGGCTACAACGCCGGATACGGGATCCCCGATCAGGTCTCGAGCGCCTCAGGTTCGGGCAACACCGTGACCATCCACTTCAAGACCGCGGTCAACCCCAACTGGATCCTCTACAACTACCTCTCGGAGCTCTACCCGATGGCCGATTCCTGGGACGTAACGGCCGCGGGGAAGCCCTCAACGTGCGCCACGGGAGTCTACGGAGCGGCGTCGACTGACGCCGCCTGCAAGGCCGTCCTCACCTATCTCACGGCGCAGTCGGGCAAGACCTCCACCTACACCGACGCGATGTGGCAGTCGGCCGTCAGCGGACCGTGGACCTTGTCGGCCTTCGACAGCCTTGGCAACCTCACGTTCGTCCCGAACACGAAGTACTCGGGCCCCCAGAAGGCCCAGGTGAAGTTCGTCAAGGAGTTCGCCTTCGCTTCATCGACCGCCGAGGAGAACGCGCTGCGAGCCGGAACGATCGATATCGGCTACGTCGACAACACCATGCTGACCAGTCCGGGGACCCCCGCCCAGCCGGGGGCCAATTGGTCAGCCATCGCCGGCAGGTACAACCTCGAAGTCGGTGCTCCGTGGTCCGTTGACTACGCCGCGTACAACTTCAACCCCAAGAACCCCCAGGCGGTGTTCCTCGATCAGCTCTACATCCGCCAAGCGATTCAGTACATGGTCGACCAACCCGCGATGATCAAGAAGATCTATCAGGGCTATGGCTATCTGCAGATCAATCCCTTGCCCCCGGTGACGCCGACGGCCATATCGGGCGGGGCGTCCACTACCAATCCCTATCCCTACAGCCCCGCGAAGGCGGCAGCGCTGCTCAAGGATCACGGCTGGGTCACCACGAGCGGCAGCGCCGTCTGTGAGAGACCCGGATCGGGGTCCACCGACTGCGGAGCCGGGATCACCCTCGGGGAGAAGCTCGTGATCACCATGGAGTACGGCAGCGGCGTTCCGTCGTTGGCGCTCCAGGTGAACACCGAAGTGGCTGAGTGGAAGACCATCGGAATCACCACCAACGCCGTGCCGCTGCCCTTCAATAACGTGGTGAGCGACTGCGTTGGCAACTCCTCCAACTGGAGCATCTGCCTCTGGGGAGCCGGATGGATCTACGCCCCCGACTACTACCCCTCGGGTGAGGCCCTCTACGTGCCCGGCGCCAGCTTCAACATCGGGGCTTATGACAACGCCGCACTGACCGCGGCAGTCAAAGCCTCGACGTTCGGGACCGCTTCGCTCAAACAGTTCGCCGACCTCGCCGCCGTTCAACTGCCCGACCTCTACCAGCCCAACACCACCAACAGCTACACGGGCAGCGGCATCGGCGAGATACTGAACACCATCAAGAGCAAGATTGGCTTCACGCCGAACTCGCTCGTCAATTTCATGCCCGAGTACTACTCATATTGAGATTGCGCTTCTTTCGGCAAGCACCCGATGACTCCTATGGTCACGGGTGTTTGCGGCGATAGGGCTTCGCCAGTCGGGATGTTCCGCCTAAGGGTTTCGGATCAGGGCGACCATGTCGGCGGGGTCGTCGGCGTCGTCCTCAATTGAAGACGATCAGCGGCTCCCAATTGAGATCGCCGGGGTCGCAATCGTCGTCGTCGTCGTTGGAACTGTCGTGGTCGTCGTGGTCGTCGTGGTCGTCGTGGTCGTGGTCGTCACGTCACCAATCCATCCGGCCCACGCCACGGACTTGCCCGTCGGCGTGGCGACAACTCTCATGAGGGCGCGAAGGCGCCTAGACAGGACGAGTGCGGCCCGTCCAGCGAGCGCCAGAGGATCCGCGCTGAATTGACCCAAGACCACCGCATAGGTGGTGATGATCGTGTTGTTCACGGACACCCTGATCGCCATGATGTCGCAGCCCCCGGCCTCGGGCGTGTACCCGGATTTCACGCCGATCACGCCGTACTGGCCGATATCTGGCGTATACGAGGAGACCACACCGGCGACCGGCAGCGCGACGTTCGTCATCGCCACGATCTGACGTACGACGGGCTCGGCGTTCATCAGGTCGACCGCCATGATCGCCTGGTCGTGTGCCGTTGAGACATTGGCCGGAGAGATTCCGGAGTAGTCGGCGTAGTGGGTGTGGAGAAGTCCCAGTGCACGGGCGTCGCGGTTCATCTCGGCGACGAACCTGGCGGTTCCCAGACCAACGAGCCTCGCCAGCAACTGCGCGTAGTCCCCGGCCGAGTGGACGAGGAGACCACGAAGCAGTGTGCCCTCACAAAGGACTTCGCCGAGTTTGATTGCGGCATTGGACTGGCCCGAATTGACGTCGTAGTTCCACAGTGCCACGTCGTGGGCGCTGACCGTAAGGCACGGACCTAACTGGTTGGGTCCAACGGGCAGTCGGTGCAGGACCACCCATGTGGTCATCATTTTGGTGAGGCTCGCGATCGGCACCCTCGGCTGGCGAGGCGAAGTGGCGGCCACGGAGAGCTGGGGAATCGCCACTGCGGCGCTCCCCTGCTGAGGCCACGGGAGTCCAGAATTACCGGGAACGGTAGTCGTCGTGGTCGGAACGGTGGTCGTCGTCGTTGATCCCGGAGCCGTGGTCGTCGTCGTGGTCGCAACGGTGGTCGTGGTCGTGGGTGAGGTCGATGGCCGCTGGTCCTTCGCCCGCTCGGCGGCCCGTGCCGGCGCAACGCTCAACAGGGCCACGACGAGCGCCTCGGCCATCACCACAGCGACCAGGGAGAATTGTCGCGATCGAACAGCTGAAGACCGCTTCATTTGCTCACTTTACCTGGCTGGACGACGTTTCTGGCAGCACGTCATTCGCAAAGTCCATCTCGCGGACGTGAACCTCGGTCATCGCAGAACGTTGTTCCCCGATCCAAGCGAACCACCGGACAACCGGTGATGCTGGCTTTGGCGGCCCAACCCCCACTTCCGTCGCTGTGGTCGTGGGACCGAACCACGTCGAGTGGTCAAGTGCGAATGGGTCGACGCTGCAACCGATTGGGATGCCCACATCGCGACGAACCCGGAGGGGCCTCAGCCGATTCAAATCGAAGCAACTTCCGCCTTGCGAAAACGCTGACGCCGATTGGACAACTTGTGAGGTCATCAAACCTGATGGGCAAGGTAAAGTTTCACCATGCAATTCAGCGCGAACAAGTCGATATTCCTGGTCACCGTTGGACTGATGGCCGCCGGGACACTCCTCGGCGTCCCCGCCGCGCAGGCTGCCACCAGTGGGGTCGCACCATTGAGCCCAACCCACTCCACCGAGACCAACCATTCGAGTTCAGCGTTCTCGTACCGGTTGGAAGACCAGTTGCTCGCAGTTCTGCGGTACCTGCCCGTTCAGTTCAAACTCGCCAGCGTGAATACTCCGCCAGCCACGACGACCACCACCTCAACATCCACCACTACTACTTCGACCTCGACGACCACGACCGTTTCCCCGACTTCGACGACGACCACGGCCTCGACGACGACCTCTGGTCCGACGACGACCACGACCGTGCACGCACCGGCTCGGTCCGCCGTGAGTCTGACGACGATTCAGAAGGGAGTGTTCACCTGGCGATTCAAGTCATTGCCGGCGGCGTTTCGCTCCAATTGGTCGGTCGGTTCCAACAACGTGATCCTCCAGGGCGCCCTGATGCGCTTCCAGTCCGTGAACAACTTGCCCACGACTGGCGCCGCCGACCCGGTCACGTGGAGATACCTCCTGGCCGCGACCAAGAGCCACCGATACGATCCGTCCCCCTACAACTTCGTTTTGGTGCAGAAGGGTCTGCCCCAAACCCTCAAACTCTTCACCAACGGCCAAGTCGTCTTCTCGTCACTGGTCAACACCGGTATCAGTGTCATGCCCACCGCCAGCGGGACGTACCCGGTGTACCTACGCTACGTATCCCAGACGATGTCCGGAACGAATCCGAACGGTACGCACTACAACGACCCAGGAATTCCCTGGGTCTCGTATTTCAACGGCGGCGACGCACTGCACGGATTCATCCGTTCCTCCTACGGCTGGCCGCAGAGCCTCGGCTGCGTCGAGATGCCCTTCGCCAAGGCGGCGGTGCTCTGGCCCCACACGCCGATCGGCACGTTGGTCACCGTCCAATAGCCAACAACGTCCGCCCAGTCGCCCAGTTGAACCAGGTTCTACGAATCGGCCGGGGCTCGCGTTCGCACGTCGCTCAGGTAGTTCTTGATCGCGCGGTACTGACTGATGCCGTCCAGCCCGGCCTCAGCGAGAACCACCTCACCCTGTCCACTTCCGAGATAGTGGCCGTGGCGATACGGGTGAAGCGTCGCCTCACGACCGGCGTCGGACCGGATCCAGCGGTACATTGTCGACAGGGTGAAGCCCGTCACCCCGATCGCCTCGAACGCGTACTCCTCGGGAAAGATCTCGCGGCGTCGCTCGGGAGCCAGTGAGTCGAAGAGTTCGGCACTCGCCACGTAGTAGACGCGGGCATCGATGCCATCGTTCAACAACAGTGGCAGAGCCTCGGTGACGAAGGCGTAGGTCACGGCACTCTCCTGGAGCACGATCGTGACGTCACCGTCCGCGACGGGCGGCCTCAACAGGTAGACACCCGTGACCGCCGCATCGGGTTCGGCGAGACCGAGCGCCGTCCGGTCCAGGACCGGCACCTCCGGTCGAGTGACGAACGGAGCGATGAACGCGGGCCGCCGGGTGAGCGTGGTCGCCAGGAGGGGCCAGATTTCCTGGGGCTCCCAAGGCGTCAGCGTCACCGTCGTTCCGACGGGGAAGTTCTCCTGGAGCAGCTGTAGCGCCTGGGGATCGGCGTGGGTGGGGCCGTCCTCACCGGTCGCGAGGCCGGCGTGGCCGCAGATGAGGATGAGGGGCAGGCAATGGTTACTCCCGCGTGGCCGGGCCTGGGCGCCGATGACGTGGAGCCGGGCGGAGATGTGCCCGAGCGGTGCCATGAAGGCGCCGTACGACGACCCCACCCCGATCGCGCGCCCGTAGGCCGAGACCCCGGAAAGTACGCCGGCGATCGCGTCCTCGCAGATACCGCCGATCGATAGCAGGCGCGAGTCGGGATTGGTCAAGGCGTTCCAGTACCCCGGATCGAAATCGGCCGCGATCGTCGCGACGCTGGTCGACCCGAGAAGGTCGGCCGATGCGGTGAGCAGCGATCCGTGGGACACCTGATTGAGACGACGCAGCGATCGACCGAGGGTTTCGCGCAGCGTCGTGCGGGTGCCGGGTTCCAGCCGCAACTCCTCGGGTGCTCGTAGCGAGTGCAACTCGGCCATCTCAAAGACCGCCTCCACGCGGGGGGCGCCGGCGCGGGCCAGTCGGTCGCGCCCGTTCAGCCGATCACGAGCCGCCACGAGACGCGTGGCGAGAAGTCGAACGGCGGTCATCTCCTGCTCGAGGCGGTGACGAACGACCTGCAACGCGGACCAGAAACACTCTTCGCGGATGACGTCACCGCCAGGGCCGGCGCAGCGCTGATTCTCTGGTGAGCAGGTAGGCAAGGTCACGATGCCGTCATTGGTCAGTTCGCCCAAGGTCTGATTGAAACCCACCGAGCAGAGCTTGTGTCCGGCGCCGTGCGATGCTCGGCCCTCGAGTCCGTACTTCCAGCCCTTTCGCGTCCGGTAGATGATCGCCGTCGGCTGACCGTTGTCGATACGCATCGCGTGACGTTGGGCGGCCACGACCTGTTCGAAGTCGTGGCCGTCGGCGACCTGCACCACGTTCCAGTCGTGCAGGTGAAACAGTTCGCCCGGTTCCCACTGCACGTAGTCACCGCGAACGTCGCCCTCTCGACAGACCTGGTCGCTGTCGATGGAGGCCTGGTTGAAATCGAGGTGCACCATCACGTTCGACAACGACGCCGTTCCCGCCGCCGCCAGGGCCTCGCTCACGCGACCAGGGGTGAGACCACCCTCGCCTTCGGCGATATGGATCCGTGGACAGTCAGGGCCGTAACGGTCCTGCGCGCCAATGGCCAGTCCGATCGAACTGGCCATGCCGACGCCCGACGCCCCAGTGGCTAAACGGACGAAGGGGGTCGCCGGAGTCGGATGGCCATCGAGGGCCCGGGAGTGCAGCGATGTGAACAGCGGCGTCGTGGTCGTGGGATTGCGCCGAAAGCCGAGCAGGTCCTCGAGACGAAGACGCTTCTCGTCACCGGCCAAGAGTTCCGGAGCCGCCAGACGAGCTATCTCATCGCGCAACGCCCACATGGCGTAGAGGCCCATCGCCTTGTGGCCCGCCGCGAATGACAGAACGTCGGCGTCGTCGCGCTCGGGCGCCGCAAGGTCATAGTCGAGACTGTCGAAGAGCGCTGCGGCCATCAGGCGCCCCGACGAGATCGAACCACCCGGATGGCCCGACATCGGTACGTAGTTGTACAAGATGGCGCACAAGGAGCGGTAGACCAGATCGAGGGTCTCGAAGGCGGCCCTCTCCTCGGTCGCGAGTGGTCCGCCCGCCTGCGGCATGGACTCTTCGGCGCCGACCCAAACGCCGCGTCTAGGCATGGTCGACGCCTCCCGTGAGGTAGTTCTTCAGGAGTCCGAGCCCTTCGGCGATCTGGGGGGTTTCTATACCGGAATAGGCCAAGCGCACGAAACTCTGAGCCTCTCCGGGCTGGGGACGTCCGAAGTGGGTTCGCGAGCACATCGACACCCCGGTCGCGCGAAGCACGTCACGTCGAAAGTCATCGACGTCGCTGAATCCCTTTGTTCGCATCGCCTCGGTCACGTTGGGGAAGAGATAGAAGGTGGCGTTGGGTTGGTAGCAACGGATGCCGGGCGTTTCACGGAGGATCGCCAGAGCGGTGTCGCGGCGTTCTTGCAGGACCGTCAGGATGCGACGAGGCTCGCTCTGGTCACCGGTCAGCGCCTCGACGCCACCGTATTGGACGAAATGGGTGGTGCACGATTCGTCATTGACGTTGAGCGTGCTGATGACCGCGATGACGCTGCGTGGTCCGATGGCTGCGCCGAGTCGCCAACCCGTCATGGCGAACTTCTTCGAGAACGTGTAGAGGATCACGGTTCTCTCCGCCATGCCATCGATCGACGCGAAGGAGTTGCTCCGACCCGAATAGCGGATGTCGAAGTAGGCCTCGTCGGCCAGGACCCAGAGATCGTGCCGCTCCACCAGTTCGGCGATCCGTGAGAACTCGTGGGGCGAGCATTCGGCACCCAACGGATTCTGCAGGTCGTTCAAGATGAGGATGCGGGTGCGCGGGGTGATCGCCGCCTCCATGGCTTCGAGGTCTATCTCGAAGCCATGATCACCCTCGAGGAAGCCGTAAGGAACGGCGACTCCTCCTTGGAACTCGATCTGCGATTCGTAGATGGGGAATCCGGGATTGGGGTAGAGCACCTCGTCGCCGGGATTCATCAGGGCGAGGAGGAACTTGCCGATGACGGGTTTGCCCCCGGGCTCGACTGCGACGTTCTCGGCGGTGTAGTGAAGTCCGTGTGATGCGTTCAGTTCCGCCGCGAGGGCGTCGCGCAGCGCCGGAACCCCAGCGTTGGGACAGTACCCCGTCTTGCCATCCTTGATCGCCCTCAGCGACGCTTCGACGATATTGCCGGGTGTCGCGAAGTTCAAGTCACCGATGTGGAAGGGGAAGACTCGACGGCCTTGCGCGGCGAAAGCAGCCGCCTCTGCGGCGACCGCGAAGGCGGTTTCTGTGCCGAGACGAGAGATGCGGCTGGCGAACTGAGGACTCTTCCCCCAGTCCGCCTCGGGCCCCGACCGGGTACCCGTTCCGGGCGTCGCCGTCGGACCAAGATCCGATTCGTGGATGCGCATGCTGCCCTCCCATTGTCATCTCACCGCTCGACGCGACTTCTTCGAACTAGCCGATCCACGTCGAAATGCGTGAGAAATATGAACTTCTTCGCAGTCTTGCACCACCCCTCCGGATGCGCAAAGTGACCTTCGACTCAATCGCAGCGGTGTTCAAACTCCGAGCGGAAAGCAAGGATCGCGCCGAAGAGACTCTGGGTTGCAGCGCCCCACCCTTTGTCTGGGCCGATTGCGATCTTTGGGATTGAGCACTCTGATTGACTGAAGCAACGCGCCAGCCAGCGTCCGAAATCACCGAGCCGGGCGACTGGCCGACGGCCAGCCGTTATTGGTCCTCAAGTTCATCGGCCAAGGTGGCCACCGAATCGACGACTCGTGACGGACGGTACGGGTAGTTGTCCGCCGCTTCCGGACCCGAGACTCCCGAAAGCACCAACACCGTGTGAAGTCCGGCCTCGAGACCTGCCACGACGTCGGTGTCCATTCGATCCCCCACCATCGCGGTCATCTGCGAATGCACATTCAGTTCTCGAAGCGCCGAGCGGATCATCAATGGATTGGGCTTGCCGACGAAGTACGGAACTCGGCCAGTGGCTTTGCTGATGAGGGCCGCTACCGCGCCGGTGGCGGGAAGCGGGCCGTTCACGCTGGGGCCGGTCGGGTCAGGGTTGGTGGCGATGAAACGGTGGCCCTCACCAACCAGACGAACTGCCTTCGTGATTCGCTCGAAGCTGTAGCTTCGCGTCTCACCGATGACGACGTAATCGGGGTTGTTCTCCGTGAGCGTGTAGCCGACTTCGTGCAGGGCGGTCGTCAGTCCGACCTCCCCGATCGCGAATGCGGTCCCGTTAGGACGTTGGGAGTCGAGGAACGTGGCGGTCGCCAAAGCCGAAGTCCAGATGTGGTCCTCAGGGACGACGATGCCACTGTGTTTCAGTCGGGCGCTCAAGTCACGCCGGGTGAACATCGAGTTGTTGGTCAGCACCAAGAAGGGAGTGGCGTTCCTTCGAAGAACTTCGAGGAAACGCTGAGCACCTTCGATCGGGTGGTCCTCCCTCACGAGCACCCCGTCCATGTCGATGAGCCACGCATTGATCTCGGACGCGCGGGTCACGTTGGGCCAGGAATGGGGGTTCTTGTTGTCAGCCATACCAGTGGTTCTCCTCGAAGACTCTCCCC
>Ga0075019_10001223_pt1 | contig 14607 bp, 12 predicted proteins | sample ColStrG_CSR_2013_FD_71473 | JGI IMG/M metagenome (GOLD analysis project Ga0075019, IMG submission 71473) | Freshwater sediment microbial communities in response to fracking from Pennsylvania, USA - Cold Stream Run_MetaG_CSR_2013 | ecosystem: Environmental > Aquatic > Freshwater > Creek >...
CCAGAAAGAGAGCAAAAAAAACAGAGATCTGTCGCATCCATTGGTATGTCGAATCAGGCAGTGTTCGGAGTCAAGCGATAGTCATTCCGCTTGGCATTTTACAAGGGTCTGCGCTGCCAGTCTTCAAGTTCAGTCAAAAAACAAGGGCCAAAGCTCGTAGAGATTCTCAAAAAAAGGATTCCACTTGTGTTGCTCCACGAGGCCTTCTTCACGTCGCCAAAAGAAAGTTTCCGATGCTGTAAAGCCATAGCCTTCACGGTAACTGGTGGGATTTGCTCGGCGAAGAAAAACCAAGGACTCGGGATATCTTGTTTGCTTTTTAAGAACTTGGAGCAACTGCTCAGCCTGGTCTCGAGCGGCTTTGGCATCGTTCAGGTGCAGGTCTTTTTGTTGCGGTTGCAACAGAGCCCGTCGCAGGGCCAGACCATGCCGCACCCGCAACTCTGTCACTTGCAGCATGGTTTTGAGTTCCGAATTGTGGACTTGAGACAGGTCCGGGCGTTTGTTCCAAGCCTCTTGCAAGAGGTCCACCTGGCGCGACAGCAGCGGGGGATTGTCATAAAGATCTCGCCACAGAATGCGATCGTGGATCGGCGCTAAAAAAGGCAGCTCGTCCATGAGGTTTTCCGCTGTCAGCAAAGCAACACCCTGGCGCACCTTCAAAAATTCGTGTTGCCAATCCAGGATCGGTTTCCAAACAGACTGAGACTCTCCTAAAAGTCGCAGTCCGCAGAAGGCATCACCCAGACACTCGGACCTGGTTTGCAAAGCTTGGTTCCAATCCATCAGCCAATATCCAAGCTCTTGGCCCGTGCTAAAATTGACAACACCTGAAATTTGGTTGTGCTGAACAAACAGGGAATCCTCGGCGCGCGCCAACAAGTAATCTGTCAGAAACAAAGGGACGTCCAAATCCAATCCCACATAATATGAGGTTTCCGGAAAGTACCAGACGTTCCGTTTGCGACCTTCAGTCAGAAGAAAATCGCGCAAGTCGCTGAAGTTTTGTCTGCCATAAACCGGAGTCAGTGGATCGTTCAGCCCATAAAAAAACACAGTATGGACTTGAATTCCGGTGCGTGGATCCGTGAAGCGAGGCAAGAAATTGTAATTCCCCCATTGGGGTAGAGTTTGATTGGTTGAGACATGGATTTTCGTCCACAGGGGGATCTTGTGGCTTTGCAGAACATCGCTGGCGATCTGCAGCCAGGCCAATGTTTGCTGTGGATTTGTCGAAGTGAATTCCGATTGTCCCAATTCCACAGCTACAAAATCCGCTGGCACTTTTTGCAACAGGGCTTGCAAATGCCGGCGCAGCTCGTCCTCAGCTCCCCAATTGGTGAGTGCAGCCCAGGGTGACAGAAGCGCATACGACCGCTGTTGCACTGACGCCAGGCTGATTGACAAACCAAAATTGATTTGGAGTTGGTGAGCCAGTTCGATGAGTTTTGGCAAGTCTTTGAGATCTGCAGTGCGCAGAAGCTGCAGCTGTAAAATATTTTGCTGATTGTGATAGAGCCAAAAAAGCAGATCTTGGGCGATCGCGGTCTGGCCTTGAAAAAAACCATCGACCCACTCGCTGGGATGTTGAGTGTGGATGTGGAAGCCGCGCTGTTCGAATTGCGGTTTCCACGCCCAAGACTGATGGCAATGGCTGCGCAGCTGAGAAGCAGTTGGGGTCAAAGTCATTCGGGGATGTGGAAAAAGAAAACCCAACTCGTGCAGGGCACTGCTCAGCGTCGCTGCAGTTTCTTTGTTTTCAGTCTGGAAATTCAATTCGAAATGGTCTTTGAAGCACAGAAACCGGATGCGATTTTGGGTTGGATTGGGTTGCCAGTGGATCTCAAGACGGGCGCCTGGCAACACACTCTGAAAGAGTCTTTGCGCATCGCTTTGTAAGGCCACCAGGGGCAAAGGATCTGAAATTGCCGAGGCCTGGGTCGGAGCCGCTGGGATCAGACTCAAAAGCAGGGGCAAGGTCAACAAAGCCCGAATCTGCACGTGACTATTGAGTTTCTCAGTTTTTCCAGTTTTGCGGCACGCGAACCAGGCCCGAGAGATCAAAGCCCTTGTTTGCCAGTTTTGTTTGATATTCATTCAGAACACTCTCAGGAAGGGTTGGGGTTCGCGCCATGATCCAAACATAATTCCGATTGGCGGAAGAAACAACCGTCACCTGATAATCATCTGAGAGTTCCACAATAAGATAATCGAATTTCAGGGGCCAAAAAAATTGCACCTGCCAGGTGGTGTTGATCTGGGGATCTTTGACCCAGCCTTTTTGGGGATACTTCACAAGGGGACCGTCGGGGCTGTTTTTGAAGAATTGAAAATCAATATCGATGCGCTGCTCAGCCTCATTCCAACTGTAGGACTCCGTCGCATTTGTGGCTCCGGATTCAAATGGGGTGAGCTTTCCCGCAATCACGTACCATTTTCCCATGTAGCGAGCCAATTCCATTTTCGGCACAGTCGCAGGTGGCTTTGATAAAAACATATCACATCCTTGAATTGAAAAAACGAAAGCTAAAAGTGTGTATCTTAAACCAGATTGCTTGGAGATCATCCGCCGACTCCATCAGATTCGAAGCTGGACGGTGGGTCCTCTTTCAAATTGAGAATCTTTTTGGCGAAGGAAAAAATCTCGCCGCTATTCAGAAGATAGGTTCTCGCAACCGTCCAAACATGGTTTGTGCCGAAAGTCTCGCGTTCGGGCTCGCCGAGGGCATGCCAAAGATTGTTCTGAGTTGCCGCAGGAACGATGATATCTGTGGAAGACGTGAACATCAGAACCCGGTTGCGCTCCGTGACTTGTGCGAGGGCCAGAGGATCAATCTGAATTTTCTTTTCCAGAATCGCTTGGTATTCGGCTGCGGATTGAAAATGCAAAAGTCCCTGACGGGCATTTCGCTGGTCGACGACGCCTTGCAACTGTGAGGTCGCCAAAATCTCTGCCAAGCTGCCGCCACACACGGTCAGAACAGCGCCGTCAATTTGTCGCAAATGCGGGTACCGCAAAGCAAGGGGATGATTCGGTTGAATCGCCAGGCTGTTGGCAATCGAAGCGTACAGCGAGCCCAGGCTTGCGCCCAAGATCACAAAATGGGTGTCCGGGTGGCTTGCTAAAAGTTGATCAACCCACTGGAGAACCTCGTTTGCAATCCGGTCATGGCTGTCCAGATCGGCCGGGTCCGCAGCGTCTTGTTTGTAATTCAAGATGTAGGCGCTCAAGCCCCGTTGGCAAAGGCTCGCCGCGACAGATTTGTCGGTGAAATTTTCACCTCCGGTTGGCGGCAGAATCAGGGCTGCCGAGGAGGTGTTGACTTCGGCATCGTAAAACAAAATCGAATTGCCAAAGCGATCCGAAGTTTCGCTTGAGGAGCAGGCGGCCTGGGTCGCACCGCTCAATCCGAGGACGAAAAAAAGACAAACAAGTGTGGTTTTCATAACAAGCGAAATAGCACAGTTTTGCCGCTTCGGGTGTGGAACTGCAAAAAAACAGGCTGGAGGACCGTGGGGGCGCACTTCACCACAGGAAATGATAAAAAATATTCAGGCTCAAGTCAGGAATGCTGGCAAGAACAGAGTCGCTCTGCCAGATTTCGCTTTGCCAAAGTGTTTGCAACTCCCACTGCGGAGCCAGATCCCACATCAATTTGCCTTTCCACTGCTGGCGAATCTGCGGCGCATAAGTCGCGACTTCAAATTGACCAGCTGTGCGTAAAAAATCAAAAGGTTGCCACAGAATCAAGCCTTCCATGCCAAGGCCTGGTCGAACGCTTTGATCCGGCAGTTCGACCACAGACACAAGCGCAAGCCCGGTCAGGCGCAAGCGTTGGTCCTGGAAAAAATCCACAGAAGAACCATAGCGGACATTCAGATCAGGTCCCAAGTGCCACAGATCTCGTCCCGACTGGCGGGCCTCCAACTGCACGCCCCAGCTGTTGTGGGGCGACAGGGCTGAGGTCGGCGCCGTCGACAAAGCTTCAAGCAGACGGATGCGCTGAAAATACTGCTGTGAGGTCGTGCTGCGAACTTCGAAGCTTCCGGCTTCGAGCTCGCTCCAAGCCGGTTGGCCCGAGGTTCGCGAGAGCAAATTCTGCATCGCCAGGCGCGCCGAAAGACTGGCGCCTTGAATGGCTTGTCCGGAATTTTGTGTTGCAAAGGCCCCGGGGCCCAGAGTTGTGGCGTCCAGACCCTCCTGAGGTGGTCTTGGCAGGGGCCCTGGAGGGAGCTCGCTCGTTGGTCCAACAGCTTCAGGCAGGTGTGCTGCTTTACGTGCCAGTTGATCCGCAAACTGATCCCATTGGGCATGGTTGGCATAAGCCGCCAAAGAGGCTGCCAGATGCACAACCCGAAGGTCAGCCGCCGCAAGCCCCGCGGCATTTTGCTCGCGAAAAGCCTGACCCAATTTCCGCCTCTGTTGTTGATTCAAGTGTGCGACTTGGTCTTGCAGTTGAGTTTGCAAAGAGGGGCGGTAGCTCCAGGTCCGCACCAGCCCTTCACTGCGAACAACCCGCTTCAAGCTGTCCAGTGGAATCGCAAAAGGGCTGAGAGACCCCAGATCCAAACCTGGTTTGGCGAGCTCCAGCAGTCGCATGATTTCCGAGGCGCAATTGGTGGACAGAAAATAATAATCAAAGGAAGTGTGCTCTTGTTCAAGCAGAACAAGGAGCAAACGCTGCACCTCGGCCGCATTGAGATTCAATTCGTACTCCCACAAGTCACGTCCCTCGAGGTTGACGTAGTCCTTGATCAGCTGATGATAAGGCACCAAGGCGAAAGTGCCCGGAAAATACCCGAGAAGGCCATACATCGCATACAGTGCGTCCTGGTTGGCTTGGGTGCGCGCCGCGAAATTCACACTGTAATCAAGAAGTGAAAGGGGGCCCTGGTTTGCGGGATTGTGAAATTTCAAAAACACGTGGCCAAAGCTCGAAGGTGCATTGTCCAGATAGCCGCTGGCAAAAATCAGCTCCACGCCACTGGCGCCCAACTTTTTCAACCAGGCGTCGGCAAGGGGGCAGGGACTTTGCTCATTTTCAGGCCACGCGAAGCGTCGCCAAAGATAATCACGCCTGGCCAGGTACCGACACTGGGTCTTCGCTCGCAGTGTTGCATCGGTGGAGCGCATCTGGTCCATTGTCGTTTGGAGTTCAGCCGTGGGGTCGTCAGCGCCATTTGGTGTCAGCCAGAAATCACCGCGAAGTTTGGATTGGAAGCCACCCCAGATGGATTTTTCATAGGCATTGAGCTTGAGCCAATAGGCGTCCACCAGTGGCGGTTTTGGTTGCGCCTGGGCCTGTTGCCAAGAGCCCAGGAGCAGAAAAACAAAAATCAGATTACAAAGACGAAACAGTGGCGCCCGCACAGGTTTTTTGCAATTCGCCTGAGGCCTGCCAATTCAGCTCCAAATTTTGCACCATCTCGGCAGGTTTTGTCGTGGAGCTGGGGATCAATTTGTCATAGTTCAGGCGTGTCCAGCTGGCAAAAGAAGCTTGAGCCAGGGGGCTCTTGCAGCCATGAAGTGCGGCCAGAGTCGAGAGCTTCTCGCCTTGGCCCTGCGCCATCTCGCGGCTCAAATCATCGTGATTGACCTCAACAAAGTATTCAATTTGCTTGTCGTTCATCACAAGACCAGAAGAGCTGCAGCCCGAAGTTCCGAAGGTGATACCAAGAGGCTGAGTCAACAGAATTCCATTTGTCGTCCAAGACAAGATCTGCAGACCTTTGGAATTTTTTTGAATGATAATTTCTCCCAAACCGCAGCCTGAATCTCCCGCGGCCAAAGCAGGTTGAGGCTTGAGGACAATCCCGAGTGAAAGACCAAGGGCCAAAGCGAGGACGAGGACCAGGTGTTTTTTGCGCATGAAGACTCCATTCCGCGTAGGTTTGAGATCCGACTCAGCATGAGTAGGTCAGTGCATAAAGTGTTCCGTGAGAATCTCAGTCAGGCAACGCCTGACGAGGCGAGTCTTAAACTCCATGAACTCGTTTAGAACACCGGCAGAAGTTCAGCCTTGGAACTTGCCGGGGCAACCGTGCCCAGCAAAAAGCTCAATGTCGGCGCCAGTCGCAAGAGATCGACGTTTTCCGCTTGCAGGCCGGCCTTCAAGCCTGCACCGAGGAGAACGATGGGCACCTGCCTGTCGTAACTGTAGCCGGTGATATGTGTGACGTTGTTGCTGTCTTTGTCCATGACAAAGGGGCGTGGCACAAAAATCAAATCGCCACTGAGTCCCGGAATGTATTGGGCCCGGAGCTGATCGCCCAGCAGACCAGGGGGGAAAACGCCTGTTTGGTATTGAATGGCTGTGAAGGACGTCTCCAGTCCCGAGTATCCTCGCAAAGCAACGACGCCATCTTGAAGGACTTCCGCAGCCTGCAGTTTGCGCGCCTTTAAAGTCTCGGGGTTCAAATAATAATGAAAATATTTGTGTCCCGCCCAGTAGGGCGTCGCTGCGGATCCAAAGGTTGCCGTGGCATGCGCTTCCAAAGTCTGCTTGACCTTGTCGAGGTCCACTTTCTCGCCTGCCAAACCCTGTTTTTGCGAAGTCTCCACCAGGGGCGCAACGCCGTGATCGGCAGTGAGTGCAATCACGACTTGATCCAAGGATCCCAGTTGAGCTTTGACCCCTTGAAGAAGCTGCGCGATCGCTTGATCTTCAGCCAAAGTCAGGGCCTCAATTTCGGCCGACCCAAATCCGTATTGGTGTCCCAAATAGTCGTGATTGGACAGGCTCATCGTCAAAAGATCGGTGTGTGGATGCAGCCCGAGCTTTTCCTCTTTGAGAGCAGTCAGAGCCAGATTGACAGTCATTTCTGTGCCAAGTGGGAAAGCAAAGGACTCTTTCGCCAAAACTTGACTGGAGTAGGCGAAGTGGGGGCCTTTGAACTGAACAAGTTTGCCTTTGCGGCTCTGCAACTCGGAGTTGATGGTTTGTGCCCAAGTTGGAATTGATTTTCCATAGTAGGCGCTTGTTGTCCACGCACCAGTTTTGCTGTCCATCCACAGGACGGTGTCGGCTTTGTGGCCCGCCAGCATGATTGCCGCGCGGTCCTTCAGCGCCAAACTCACGACTTTGGAATCGGGATACATCATCTTGAGTTCATCTCCCACCGTCGAGGTTCGCAAGCGCTCAGGTGAAAGTTCGCCTTTGGAATTTTCGGCGCAGTAAATCATTTTGCCGGTGGCCACATCAAACCATTCGTTCAGTGGAATTCCCGTGCTGGCAGGCGGTGCGCCAGTTAAAATCATGGCATGCCCGGGGCACGTCATACACTGGAAGGTTGGATATTGCGCGAATGGAAAATAGGCACCTTTTTCCATGAGGTAACGAAATCCGCCGATTTGTTTGCCTTTCATCGAAGGCAAAAATTGTCCTTCCAACTTCGTCAAATAATCGGCACGGAATTGGTCGATGACGATCACCAGCATCAGTTTCGGGCGTTTTTCCCACTGCGCCAGGTTCAGGCTCTGCGCTGCGAAGCTGAAGCAGAAGATGGCGAGCGAAGCGAGTACCATTCGTAATTGGGCTGCTGATGTGGTGGGAACCATGACAACTCCTTGTTGGGTCTGGCAGTATCAATAGTGAAATATCGCAAATTGTCAAATTGTGCTCGTGTCACAGCTGGATTGAGTACTCGTTGCATTGACAGACTTGCGGGACTCGAGCAACAATTCCATTCGAAGTCATTCAATTTGCCAACCCTTTGCGATCAGGAGTTTTTCCGATGAATCAAATGCCACTTCGTTTTGGAGCTTGTTTTCTTGCGACCACCCTGAGTTTGAGCTTTTTGGGATGCACAAGTAAATCCAACGAAATCAAAATTGGGGTGTTTGGCCCATTCACGGGTGGTTCCGCTCCGATGGGTGTGTCGATGCGCAATGGTGTTCAGTTGGCGATTGAAGAAATCAACGCAAGTGGCGGTATTCTGGGCAAAAAAATTGCCATGGTTGACCGAGACGACGAGGCCAAGAATGAGCGCGGCGGACAGATCATGCAGGAGTTCTTGGAAAAAGAAAATGTTGTCGCGGTTTTGGGTCCCATCAACACGGGTGTGGCCAACGCGAGTTCTCGTTATCCAAATGAACGGAAAGTGCCGCTTCTGATCAACGTCAGCGCAGGCGCAAAAGTGAACGAGCTGTTTCAAGAGTTTCCCCAAAACTTTGTGTTTCGGATCGCGGCCAGTGACGATGTGCAGTCCAAGATGATCGTGGGTGAAGCTCTCAAGCACAAAGGCGCCAAAAAGCCTGCCATCCTCTGCGATGACACAAACTACGGACAGAACGGCCGCGAAAAACTGGAGCAGGTTTTAAAGGCGGCCGGTGTGACTCCAGTGACAACTGGAAAATTCAAGATCAAGGACACGGACATGTCGGCTCAGCTGCAAGAGGCCAAGGCCGCTGGCGCAGACGTGCTCTTGGTTTGGGGAATTGGGCCTGAGCTTGCGGCCATTTCAAATTCGATGGAACGGATCGGCTGGAAGGTTCCGATGATTGGCAGCTGGACACTCTCGATGTCGAATTATATCAACAATGCGGGAAAGAACGGCAACGGAACAGCCATGCCTCAGTCTTTTATTGAATCCAGTGTGACGACTGACAAGCAGAAAAAGTTTGTTGCGGACTATCACGCCAAATTCAAAGAAAATCCAATCGCGTCTGCGGTTTCTGCAGCCCAAGGTTATGACTCCATGTATTTGCTCAAAGCAGCGCTCGACCAAGCGCAATCGACAGAGGGCGTGAAGATCAAAGCGGCTCTGGAGTCCCTGGCGACACCATTTGTGGGTGTCACTGGAATCTATGCGAAGCCTTTCACCGATAAAGATCATGAAGCGATTCACGAAGAAAATGTGCGCATGGGTGTGGTTCAAGACGGCACAATTCACGGTCAGTAAATTTTGGAAGAGAGTTTGCAACTTCTGATTTCAGGTGGTGCGCAGGGCATGATCTATGCCCTGATCGCTTTTGGTTACAGCTTGACCTTTTCAACCTCGCGAACGATCAACTTTTCCTTGGGCAATCTCTTGATGCTCGGAGGCGTCGTCGGTTTCAGCCTGGCGGTCGACATGGCTTCAGGTCAGTCTTTGGGGCGGCCTTTCCTTGTGCCGCTCATCGGAGTGTTGATTGCGGGAACCCTTGCGGGCTCTCTGGTTTACAAAACTGCGGTCCAGCCATCGCTGCGCACCAAGACAGATTTCACTTGGGTTCTGGCGACCTTAGCGTTCGGGATTATTTTGAAGAACGCCGTCGAGCAGATCTGGAGCACCGGAGATTTTCGCTTGCCATCGCCGCTTGGTGACTCGGTTGTGCATCTGGGATCCATCGGTTTTTACCCTCAAGAAGTGCTCATCATCATTGTCTCTTTGTTGTTGATGACTGCAGTCGAACTGATTCGCAGCAAGACGATTTGGGGAAAAGCCGTGCAAGCCGTGAGCGAAGATCCGGCGACGGCAAGCCTGATGGGCATCAATCCGCAAGGGGTGGTGCATCTGGCTTATATTCTCAGTGCCGTGATTGCGGCGATCGGTGGACTTTTGATCGCACCTTTGACTTTTGTGTCGGCCTCGATGGGCACAGCGATTGGCATCAAAGCCTACGCCGCGGCGATCATTGGAGGACTTGAATCGGGTCTGGGCATCGTTGTGGGTGGACTCATTTTGGGTTTGGGAGAAGTTTTCACTGCTCGCTATCTGTCGACCGGTTACAAAGACACCCCGGGTTTTGTTCTGTTGATTTTGATCATTCTGGTACGACCCAGTGGGCTGTTTGGTCGGACAAAGGCGAAAAAAGTATGAATCCCAAAGTGTTTGGTGTGCCCACCAAAATTTGGAAGATCTTGTTTTTGGCCCTCCCCATGGTGCTGCCAGTTGTCGTCTCGAATCAGTATTACGTTCATGGGATTCTGGGACGAATCCTTGTTTATACGATTCTCGTTGCATCTTTGGATGTGGTCGTCGGCTACATCGGCGACATCTCAATCGGTCATGCCGCTCTGTTTGCGATCGGAGCCTACACCACTGCAATTCTGACAGCCGATCCTCGGATCAATCAAGGTGCGACAATGTTGTATCTACCGCAGCTGCCATTTTTCATCGCACTCGCGGCGGGAACGCTTTTGGCGGCGGGCGCGGGGCTCGTTTTGGGCTTTCCTTCGCTGCGAGCTTCGGGGCCTTATTTGGCAGTGTCGACGATTGCCTGTGGTCTGATTATTCAGACAATCATCAACGAACAGGAAACCATCACCAATGGGACCAAAGGCATTCATCTCACTCCATTGCAGCTGGGGGGAGTCAGTCTTGATGGCAATCAATTCATTTGGTTGGTCTACCCCATTTTGGTTCTGGTGATCCTCGCAAAAAACGAACTGGGCCGGAGTTTTTGGGGTCGCGCCTTTGAAGCCATCAAGCACAGCACATTGGCCGCCGAGGCCTCAGGCATTTCGCGGACAAAATACAAAATCAGCGCCTTTGTGCTGTCGTCCGGCCTGGCAGGTCTGGCCGGGGGCCTGTTCACACAGCTGGATCACTACATCGCCGCCAACACTTTTACTCTTGAATTTTCGATCTTGGCTTTGATGGCGCTCATTTTTGGCGGAGTTCGTTCGTCTTTTGGGAATTTTTTGGGAATGGCCATGGTGGTCATCTTGCCCGATCTTTTTACGGCCTTCAAAGATTACCGACTTTTGGTTTTTGGTTGTTTGCTGTTGCTGACTTTGTTTTTTTTGCCAAACGGTGTGGCGGGTTTGTTTTCCCTGCTTGTGAAAAAAGGCATTCGGCGTTGGCTGCCAAGCTTGACAGCGACACCGAAACTCTTGAACACGTCGACTTTGTCAGCGGCCGAGCTTCGCAGTTGGCTGGTGCCGACAGGCGTGGCAAGCCAAGCTCCTCTTTTGAGTTTGCGCGGAGTGGGGAAGCGATTCGGCGGGCTGCAGGCCGTTGATGATCTGACAATGGATCTGCGAGCGGGAGTCATCCACGGACTGATGGGCCCCAATGGCTCAGGAAAAAGTACGACTGTGAATCTTATTTCCGGTGTTTATGAAGCCAGCGCTGGCAGTCTAATTTGGAACCTGGGCACCAAAAGTATTGCCAATTGGGCGACGTTTCGACGAAGTCAGTTGGGAATCGCGCGCACCTTTCAAAATCTACAATTGTTTGGCGAACTCACTGTTTTAGAGAATGTTTTGGTGGGTTTTCATTCCAGTTTCCGCAGCTCTTTGATTCAAGTGTTGTTGCGAACGCCTGCGGTGCGAAAACAAGAGCAGCAGTTTCGCATGCAAGCTCTTTCTCTTCTGCAGATGTTCGGTCTTGCCGAATTGGCAGAGCACTCCGCAAGCAGTTTGGCCTATGGGCAGGCACGACGACTGGAAATTGCCAGAGCCCTGGCCAGTCGTCCCCGGCTTTTGCTCCTCGACGAGCCCGCTGCAGGTTTGACCTCGGGTGAAATTGAGGAATTCAATCAGATCTTTTTGCGCATCAAGGACTACGGAATTGGCATACTCTTGATCGAGCACCATATGGATATGTTGATGAAAATTTCCGATGAGATTACGGTTCTGGATTTCGGTAAAGTGATTGCCACGGGTGCGCCTGAGTTGATTCAAAAAAACCCTCGCGTGATCGCCGCTTACCTGGGCAGTGAAGCGGGTGAATTGTGAGTCTCTTGAGGATTCAGAACTTGGCTGTTTCCTACGGACAAATTCAGGCTGTGCGGGGTCTGTCTCTGAATGTGCAGGAAAATGAATTGGTGGCAGTCATTGGCTCCAACGGCGCTGGAAAGTCGACCACGCTGCGGGCTTTGTCGGGGCTTTTGCCCGTTCAGGGCGGCGAAATCGAGTTCGCGGGAAAGTCTTTGCTTGGCAAACCGGCCCACCAAATCGCAGGCTTGGGGTTGGCACATTGTCCGGAAGGACGAAAGGTCTTTGCCGGTCTGTCCGTTCACGACAACCTTTTGCTGGGTGCTTTTTGTCGTTTTCGTGCAGGAGTGTCCCGCCATGACATCAATCGAGAAGCCGACTCTTTGATGCAGTTGTTTCCTCGTCTGGGAGAGCGTCGAAATCAAGCCGCACAAACTCTGTCAGGTGGCGAGCAGCAGATGCTGGCGATCGCTCGCGCTTTGATGGGGAAGCCGAAATTGTTGATCCTTGATGAACCTTCGATGGGTTTGGCGCCGATTGTGATCGATGAAGTCTTTCGCTTGATCGAGCGCCTGCAAAAGGAGCAGAAATTGACAATCTTGCTGGTCGAGCAGTTGGCCTTGCGGGCACTGAAGATCGCGGACCGAGCCTACGTGATCGAACAAGGGCAAGTCTTGGCAGAGGGAACATCCGCGGAGCTCCACAAAAGCGATGCTATTCGCAAAGCTTATTTGGGCGGCCATTCCACTTAGAACAACCAGCCCAGGCTGAAGTCGATCAAGACTGACGTGGCGTTCGGGTAAGTTGTGGTCTGTTGGTTGCCAGTGTTCGTTGTCAGATTGAACGTGGTCGCTCCCAGAGTGGTGGCCAGCCCGCCCCCCAGCTGAATGTTAAAAGAATCCCAGAACCATCCGTAACCAATCAAGCCTTTCACGCCGACCAAACTCACCGAGGCATTGCCGTTGCCAAAGACGGAATCTGTGTAGCCGCCCGTGACAGCAATGTATTCAATTCTCGGCGACAGGTAGAGGCCATCCCGGAAGATGCCATGGGGCGCCCAAACGCCGACTCCGCCGACATCGATGACACGAAAGGACCAGCTGCCAACGCTGAAGCTGCCCGAGCCCAAAGTGGGTCCAATTGCCCAAGTCTCGCTCGTCCGTACGAGAATGTCCGCAGATGCGACTCCAACTAAAAGTGAGATAGGACGGAAAGTGAAATCGTAGGGAAAGGTCTCGCTTTTTTGAACGGTGGGAAAAGCAAAACTGAGAGTTGGCAGCAAAATCGACAAAATCAACAAGATCACAAAAGAACAGAGCGCAAGCCATCGGTTGAACATCCAGGAGCTCCCTTCAGAAGAACAAGCAGGATAGAAGGAATGAGCCTCTTTGCCAAGCTTCATCCAGCACTGTTGACGGACCGGAACCCCACCTGAGAGACTGCCGACCTTGTGTCTCAAGACCTGCTGACGTTTCTCAATATCTTTGCGGCTTCGACCTGTTTCACAGGTGCGAGTCTTGTTTTCACGAAATACTCACGGGCCGTATCTCCAGTTTGGATGAATGCAATGAAAGCTCTGGTTGCGCTGATCGGACTGGGTGCAATTTGTGCCTCGTTTGGCATGGCTCAAGCTCTGAATCTCAAAGTGATTCTGGCTTTGGTGACCAGTGGAGCTCTTGGTCTTGCCATAGGAGATCTGTTTCTTTTTTCAGCCTATGCCAGCATGGGATCCGCACGCACAATTCTTCTTTACAGCTTTCAACCCTTGTTTATGGGTCTGGCCGGATATTTTCTCTTTTCACAAGCTGTCGATGGTCGCCAACTGTTGGCGATTGTTTTTCTCATTCTGTGTTTGGCAACAATGGCGGTGGAAAAAAGGCAGCAGAGTGGCCACTGGCAGTGGCGAGGTCTGATTGCGGCTCTGCTGGGCGTTCTCCTGGACAATTGTGGGGCTTTACTCACCCGTTGGAGCTTCAATTCCGTCCCCGATTTGCATCCACTCTGGGCCAATTTTTTTCGCTGTTTGGGAGCAGTCAGTTTTTTTCTTGTCTATCAATGGTATCGACCCTTCGGGTGGTGGGGAAATTTTGCGCGAAGCTCGCCAGTCAATCGGTGGCAGGTGATCGGTGCCTCTCTTGTTGGGACGCTTCTGTCTTTGTATTTCTACTTGGCGGCCTTGAAAATCGGCCACCTTGCGACGATCGGGGCTTTGGGTGTGGTGGCTCCGGTTTTGGCAGCGGTCTTTGAATGCACGGTTGAACGGAAATGGCCCAGCCGTTCGCATCTGTTGGCTTTTGCCTGGCTGGCGGCAGGCCTTTCCGTCTTGTTGATTTGATTCTGCCAAAGCGGGCGGCACGAAGCTTGAAGTGTCCTGGCACATGACACAACTCCGATTTCCAGCGCCATTGAGACTGCTCCTCACCACTTTGGGGCTGTTGGCTGTTTTGACAGGCCTGCCATTTTGGAGCGCTTTTGGCGGCACGGATGAGTCCTGTGCGCGGGTGCTTCAGATCCGGGGCAGCTCAGCGCCTGCCATGCGCAGTTCGGATCAAATTTCTGAACTGGTGGTGATGACCTACAATGTTAAGAATCTCTTCAAAATGGTTGGCGATTTTGACCGATTTGAGCCCAACAACTACCGCCAGACCGGTGACGCCAAAGACAAACCCTTGAGCGAAATGCAAGGTGTCGCGCAAGCGATTCTCGATTCCAGTCCCGATCTGATTGTGCTGCAAGAGATCGAGGGCCTGCAAACTTTGGAAGACTTCAACAAACAATTTTTGAATTCAGGATACACGGCAGTTTTGCATCCGGGCAATGATGCGCGCGGAATCGAAATCGGTTTTTTGATCAAGAAAGATCTGCCCCTTCAAGTTGCGCTTGAGTCCCATCGAGACGTCCGTTGGAATGATCCTGCGGACAACAATCGGTCGGTGCCACTTTTTTCACGGGATCTCCCATCCCT
>Ga0075019_10001225_pt1 | contig 14604 bp, 12 predicted proteins | sample ColStrG_CSR_2013_FD_71473 | JGI IMG/M metagenome (GOLD analysis project Ga0075019, IMG submission 71473) | Freshwater sediment microbial communities in response to fracking from Pennsylvania, USA - Cold Stream Run_MetaG_CSR_2013 | ecosystem: Environmental > Aquatic > Freshwater > Creek >...
CCATCTCGCCCGGCTGCTCCCAGTGCTGCCGCTGATCGGCGGCGGCCACACGCGCCTGCAACCGGTTTATGTGGAGGACGTGGCGGAAGCTATTGCGCGCATCCTCGCCGATCCTGGGGCCGCGGGCCGGACCTACGAGCTCGCCGGCCCCACGGCGTACACGCTGCGCGAGCTGTTCATAATCGCGCTACGCATCATCGGGAAACGGCGTTTGCTCTTGCCGGTACCCTTCGCGGCGGCGGAGGTCCAGGCGCGGTTGTTCGAACTCCTGCCGAACCCGCCGCTCACCAGCGGCCAGGTCGACCTACTGAAGGCGGACAATGTGGCGAGCGGGACCCTGCCGGGTCTACGTGAGCTCAACATCCTACCGAAAGCGATCGAGGTGATCGTGCCGACCTATCTCGGCCGGTCGCGTGTCGGCGCATGACTGGAACGTTGTTCGCGACGGCAATTATTCTGATCCTCCGAGGAGGGGTTCGAGATGCAACTCGTCACGGTAAAGATCGACAAGCCCGAAGCGACCAACTTCATTCTCGGTCAGACGCACTTTATCAAGTCCGTCGAGGACCTCCATGAAGCGCTGGTGGCATCCGTTCCAGGCATCAAATTTGGCGTGGCCTTTTGCGAAGCCTCGGGCAAATGCCTGGTGCGATGGTCAGGCACCGACCCCGCGATGGTGGAACTCGCGCAAAAGAACGCGAAGAGCCTTGCTGCCGGACATTGCTTCATCATCTTCCTCGGCGATGGCTTCTATCCGCTCAACGTGCTCAATACCATCAAAATGGTTCCGGAGGTGTGCCGCCTTTTCTGCGCTACCGCCAACCCGACCGAAGTCATCCTCGCCGAGACGGAACAGGGGCGCGGCATTTTGGGCGTGGTGGACGGTTTCCCTCCCAACGGCATCGAAGGCAGCGACGACATCGCGTGGCGGAAGAACTTGTTGCGTCAGATCGGCTACAAGCTTTGATGGAAGTCGGCGACAAGCGCTCCAGGTGGTGGCGACCGATAGGGCGGTCGTATTGTCTGCGCAGATGGACGGTTCGTCGCCCAAAGCTGCCGTAGCCTACTCACGGGTGGCAGATCGAGGCCGCTTTCGGCCGCATCGCCTGGTGTCTCATGGCCTCAAGGTTTTTAACACCCCTCTGTGGAACGGTTTCCACCTGTCCGTCGAAAACTGCGTTTCTTTCTTGGACCCACTGCTCGAATCCTGGGACGTCGACCTCTCGAGTTTCGGTGTTGGATTTGTGCTGAACCACCGACTCGTTTCAGGGCATCCGAAGAGGTTCGAGTTCGTTGAAAGAGAACCCGGCCTCCCACCAGAGGACGAACCGGGGTTCACTGAATTTCTTCAAGATGCTTCGCTCAGCGGTGACGTGACCCGAGACGAGACTGAATTCCTCAGAAGGCTCAGGTTCAAGGGAAGGCGGGCTAGACCGCTCTACTATTATCGAGAGCTGCAGAATCTCAGGGATCCGTTGCACTTTCGAACTGTAGAGCGATAAACGTCCCTGGGACCAGCTACTGCCGCAAAGCTCGCTCTGTCGGCCCAGCATCCGCCGTCAAACAAGAACCCCGCCGAACCGGGGTCTGTATATCTACGGCTCGGCGGGATGGGGCGGGATGTTCAACATCCTCGTAGGGCCACATTCATTCCGCGGTCGCTACGATTCGCTGTGTTCCAGGCATCGCTCAATGCACCGCGAGCCTTTTCGTAGCCGCCGCGGCTTTCTTCGGCAGGGTGAGTTCCAGGACGCCGTCGCTGTATCTGGCTTGGGCGGTCGCTTCGTCGACCTCCTGGCCGAGCGAAAACGCACGCTGGATCTTGCCGTAATAGCGCTCGGCGCGAAGCACTGTCTCGCTGTTCTGAGCGTCTTTTTCTTGCTTCACTTCCGCGGATACTGCAACCTGGTTGCCGTTGATCGTTATGCTGATCTCTTCCTTCTTGACGCCTGGCAATTCGGCTGACACTCGATATTCCTTGTCGTTCTCGGTCACGTCCATGCGGATTGCGTCCCTGCGGAACTGCATCGGCGCGGGCGCACGCGTCTCAGGGTTGGGCAGCCACACGGGGACGCCACCGAACAAGCTCTCGAAAGCATCCTCGAGCGGATTAAAGCGTGTGATGTTCAGCATCTTGTTCTCCTGTGAAAATTCAAACCAATTGGCGGTGAATGTCTGTGCGTGCCTTTCTTACTAAATGGGGGCGCTATCGCAAATATCAAGCTGCGAGCGCAAATATCTCTTGACGCAGGCCTGGACATCCATGGACAAATCCGATGTCCCGCGCCCTGAACTGCACATCGCCGCAGATTGGTACTACCTGCCGTGGACAAGCGCTGCGAAAAGTCCAGGATTGGCGTTGGCCGTACTGCGTCCGCCGACAACGCCTAACCGGCGGGTCCGGCCCCATCGTCAGGTCGACGACCAGTATTTCTCAGGGCACGCGGACGAGAGAGGTGGCTAGGTCCGGTAAAAGGAGTTCGCATGCAGCACTCATCGACACCTCTTTGCATTTCCATGCACGATCAGACAGTGAGGCGGGTCTGAAGCCGCAAGGTTTGTTTCGCGGCTATGGAGATTGCATGATCGACCGGTCATTCGGCGGTCAAGCCGGGTTGAAGGACGTGCGAATGTCGCCCGGGTGCGAGAGTCAACCAGGTTGAAGTGCGCCCACCGACCTTTGGGGCGATCAGCGACTCTCGATCGAGAAGAATTGACGGCGCAAATTACCCGCATGATTACCCGCACATCCGTTGGTCCAACACTCTTTTGCGACATCGTAGCGCCAGCCCAAGGAGGTCGAAAGCCGGGTGGGACACTGGAACTGCTGCGCTGCAGGTTTCAGGACCTGATCGGAAGCTGCAGTCCGATTATCCCGACCCCGACCCGAAGCGAAGAGTAGGTCCGGCGTATGTGCTCTTCGAGAAGGTTGGTCCGGAAAGAAGAAGTGCTTCAGACGTTTCACAAGATCCGACATGGCTCGGTGGCCATCCCGGTTCAGTTCAGGCGCGTGACTGCGTCTTCACTATCCGCCGGCGAGGCAACCAGGGCAGGCGGAATCTGCTTCTTGGGTTTGACTCCGAGGTCCCGCAGCATCTCTGCCTGGCGAATGGCATTGCCTTTGCCGAGGTAAAGCTTCTGTTCGGCGAACGCGTACGCGGACTGCGCGCTCTTCAGTCGTTCGCCTACAGTCCTGAGGTCTTCGACGAAGGCGGCAAGTTTGTCATAGAGCTCCCCGCCTCGTCCGGCGATTTCCCGCGCATTGCGGCTCTGTGCTTCCTGGCGCCATAGGTGCGCTACGGTTCGCACGACGAAGAGCAATGTCGATGGGCTTACCAGAAGGACGTTGTGCTGCCAGGCGTCCATGTACAAATCGCGGTCATTCGTCACGGCAAGCAGGAATGCCGCCTCGATCGGTACGAACATCAGAACGAAGTCAAGTGAGTGAAGCGCGTAGGTCGCCTGGTGCTTCTTCTCCGATAACGCCTTCAGGTGCGCCCGGAACGAATCGAGATGCTGCCGAAGCGCAAATTGCCGCTCAGGGTCTGATGCGGCCGACGCGAATCGCTCATACGCGACCAGCGAAACTTTCGAATCGACAACAAGATGTCTCGCTTCAGGAAGATTGATGATGACATCCGGATGGTGCCGTTCGCCGTCCGCAGCAATCTTGCTTTCCCGAGCGAAATACTCGTCACCCGGACGAAGGCCGGACGCTTCCAAAATCCGTTCCAGCACGAGGTCGCCCCAGGTGCCTTGCGTCTTCGATGATCCCTTCAGAGCAGACGTCAGGTTTTTCGCGTCTTCGCTCAGCATCTTGTTCAGCTCCAGCAATTGCCGTACCTGCTCCGACAGCACCGTGCGGTCTTTTCCCTCCTGAACGTACGTCTCCTCGATTCTCTTCTGGAATTCCGTGATCTTCGTTCGCAATGGGTCCAGCAATAGGCCGAGGTTTGCCTGATTCTGCTCCGCGAAGCGCTTCGATTTATCTTCGAGAATGGCACCCGCAAGAGACTCGAACTGAGCGCTCAGCGCCTCCTTCGCATCCGTCAGAAAGTGAAGCTTCTCGGCCTCGGACCGTCGTTCGGCCTCGTACCGCTCCTCGAGGCCTCTGAGATCTTTCGCCAGCCGAACGCTTTCGGCCTCGACCTCCTCGCGCCGTTTCCGCTCTTGCTGGCACTGCGCGGCGGTCGACTCCAGATTGATTCTTGCGGCTTGAAGTTCTGCTGCGAGTTGCGCGACCTCGCGTCCGGCTGCTTCACGAGAGTCTGCGAGCGATTTGTTCGCAAGTTCAGCGCTCGTTCGTGTTTCGGCAAGTTGCCGCTCGAGTTCAGGAACCCGAGCGGCACGCTCGTCGAGCTGAGCCTTCAGAGTCCTCAGCGAGGCAAGCTCTGTCGTCATTTCTTCTTCATGCGCTTTCCCGTCAGACCTCTCTGTTCGCAGTTGAGTCAGGCTGCTCTCCGCCTGCTTGGCGCGAAGGTTTGCCGCGGTGAGTTCGACATTTGCCGTAGCGCGAGCCTGAGCTACAGCTCCATCGACCATGGCCCTCTCCCGCCCACGCAGCAGCACCCAGGCAGGCAGGCTGCCGAGCAAAATGCCCAGCAGGAGCACGCCGAGGGACACATACAAGTCAAAGTGCGTCATGTCCGGATCCCCCGAATAGATGATCTGCAGGTCGAGCGGGCGTCGCCAGGTGCGAGGAACTGTCTTTTGCCAGTGAGATGGCTTCTGATGGGCCGCGAGGTGCCGCCCCGGTATGCAACGACCAGCGGATGAGACGGATAAGGGAACGGTCAGCAATCATTCTCGCTACCCTCGCCAACGAGCGCCGCTGTCGAGGTGCGGACGCGAACGATGGCCCCGAAGCTTCCTCCTTCGCGAGCTCGAAAAAAAGCCCTTATTGGAGGCGAATACCTCGGCTAATCGACTGACCGCTACGGCGATACACTTCAAAGGGAACCCTTGCTCGTACCGCAGGTGCCGCACGGAGGATCAGGTGACCGAGGCCGTTCGCGAGCGCATCACCCCAGTACCCAGCACTCTGTGAAAACTCCGCACCCCCAGCAACTTGCGGACGCGATCCAGCGCCTTCTGGCGAACGACTGGCCTGCCGCTCATGCACTGGTGCAAGATCTGGACGACCCGATCGCCTGGAGGATTCACGGGCTCGTCCACCGCATCGAAGGTGACCTTTCCAACGCCAGGTACTGGTACAACAAGGTGGGTGCACAGATCGACGCAACGCGTAGCGTGGAGGACGAGCTCACCGAGCTGCGCGAGTATCTGGAGCGGGACGCCTGAGCGCGGACTCTTGCGGGCCAGCGTGCCAGACTCGCGTCACGCGAGTCGCAGTCAATGCGGTCGAGATCGTCTTCGCGGCCGCCCGCCGGCTTCGCGGCAACGGTCACCATCGCCGCCGAGTGCCGACAACTCCTTGTGCCGGCAGATTCCGACGGAACCACGGTCAGCGAGGCCGGGCCGGCGCCGACGCAGGCAATGCGCTTGCCGTTACTTGGAGCCGGCCGGGGCAAGCGCGCCGTGACGTCTTCCTTGTAGTCGGCCGCCACGCGCTTGAGTGTGCAGATCGCAACCGGCTGGGGAGCGCCGCCGCCTGCTGCCTGGCCGTGCACGACGTTTCCTCAGCCCGTAGCCGCCCCGCTGTCCTCGACGCGACCGCGCCGGCAGGCCGGTTCGCACGGTCGGTCGCAGACGAAATATCAAGGAATGGTCTAAGGCACTTTGACGAGGGAGGCGGCCGAGTTCGAGAGGGAACGCGCGCATGCAGCACTCATCGACACCTTTTTGCATTTCCTTGCACGACCCGAGGGTGGGGTGAGAGCGAACCCTCAAGGCGTGTTTCGCGGCTTTGAAGATTGTGCGATCAATCGGTGATTCAGCGGTCAAGCTGAGTTGCACGTGGTGCAAATGCCGCAATGACGAAAAAGTTGACAGACCTTGGAAACGCCGCCCGCTCCATGGCGCGTTTCGAAGCTCCCACGTGCCACCAAGGAGCGCGCGCGCGCGTCCCCACGGTCATTCGTGCGCCGCCAAGCGGGAGTGCTGGTATTCCGATCGGCCGGACTTATGGCTCGCCGGGTAGCTAGGCGTGCCCGAGCCTGGATAAATCTAGATCAGTAGTCCTCCCTCTATCATCGAAGCCCGGTTCGACTTTGCGCTTTTTGGAAAGACCCGTTAGTGCAAAGCCGAGGACGGGTAAGACAATAGCGGAAGCGATCCACTCCCAGTGATTCATAGCCCAAGATGGCGCGTTTACCTTCGCCTCGATGGTCGCCTCAGGAACATCCGCCGGCCTTGCGGATCCGCCACCACTGGCCTGCTGCTGGGCAAGCGCCGCAACCTTGCTGACCACCTCGAGTTCATTGGCGAGTTTCTCGTTCGTCTTCTTCAGCGCCTCCGCCCGCGTCTGCTCTTCCTCGAGCATGCGCTGTCGTATCTTGGTCTCATCGGCTGATTGCACGGCTGCCGAAGCCGCCGCCTCGGCCGTGGCGATCTTCAACTGGTCGCCCGATTTCGGCCGCGCGCCCTTGTCCTCGACCTTGGCAGCGACCTTGCCCTGCACCGCGGCCTTCGGCGCGGTCGGGGCTGGCGCCGGCGCTGCGGCGGCCGCCTGCGCGATCCGGCTGCGATAGGCGTCGAAGTCGGCGCTTTGAGCGATTACCTCGCGATGGGCCTCGGACGTGTCGATGGCTCGGGCCTCGCTGTCGGACGGAATCGACAGCGTGCGGCCCGCCAGCATTAGGTTCACGTTGTTGTTGATGAATGAGTTCGGATTGGCCCGCAGCAGGGCCACCAGCATCTGATCGAGCGATACGCTGCTCGACTTGTTGTCGAGCGCGATCCGTCCGAGCGTATCGCCCGGCTTGACCTGGTAAGTGGTGCTGGCGGGCGCCTCCGCCGGCGCCGTCTTGGCGCGCGCACGGGCCGCCGCGCCCGCAGGCGCCGGAGTCGCCATCGGGGCTGCGGGCGCCGGTTGGGCGGGGGCTGGCGCTGCAGGCCGGGCCACGGGCTGCGTCTGGGCCGCGACCGGCGCCACGACCTCGGGCGCCGTCTTAAGGCTCGGCGGGTCCAACAGGACCGTGTACTCGCGCAGCACTCGCCCGGTCGACCAAGTCAGTTCAAGCAGCAGGTCCAGGAACGGCTCATTGACCGGTTGCGCCGAGGTGATGTGCACGACATAGGTGCCGTCGGGCCGGCTCTGAAGGTCGAAGCGCAGCTGAATCAAGGCGGGGTTGAATTCGACGTTGGCCTCCAGAAACACCGATTGAGGCGCCAGCCGCACCTGCAGCGTTGCCGCCGCGTCCTGGCCGACCGAGGGCACCTCCACCTCGGCCCGCAGGGGCTGTCCGAGTGCGGACTGCACATTGAGGCGCCCCAGGCCGGCCGCATGTGCACCGCCGGTGACCGCAAGGCCGAGAGTCAGAACGGCTAAGGCGCTGACAAGCGAAAAACACCGATGCATGGTCCGAGAATCTTTGTCCGACGGCCCGCCGGCCTGGCTCTCTGTCACGCTGGTCGCGCTCAACGACAACCCCCAAACGAGACCGTCATAAAAGATTGATACGGCCCGATTGATCTGGGTTTTCCTTTTTCGATACTCACCGAAAACCAATCGGAAGGATATGCCGCAAGCGGGTGCATCAGGGGGGCCGAAACGGATGATTCAAGGCACATAGCGCGCGGCACTCTGCAGCAGAACGTCGCTGGCTTCTTTGAGATGCGCGCGGTGCAGCGCGACCCACCTGACGTTCCGACAGCGCGACTGCCCGAATAGCCTTCGCGCTAATCTAAAAAAAGTTTTTGTGCTAGACGAATTTCCGTGACTCAGGTTTCCCTTTCGTACGCTAACCGATTAAATCAAACACTTTCCCGTTCCAAAATGATATCGGGCGGTTCCCTCATCGCTCGCGCGCGTTCTCGTGGCGTTACGTTCTTCAGTTGCTGATGCTGCCGCGCACCATCGGCGGAGTCGCGGGAATCGCTTTTGACTCCAGGGTTCGCGCGTGTGTACACTTATCATATGAGGATATGGTAAGAAATGGCAAAAAAGCACGGCGAACACACGCTGGAATTCCTGCTGGGATTTAACGGGCGCGTTCACCGTTACGCAGGGGGTTTTACTGGCTGAAGTTCGAGATCACGAAGGGGAAAGAGAGCGAGGACAGTCCGCATGGGCTGAGCTACTCGTTCACCCTGCACGGCCGGACAACCGAAGGCCGGTCGGTTTCGACAACGCGCATGGCGTCCCGGCAAAGGGGTCACGCTTGAAGAAGCGGTCGAAGGCGATGGATCACTGGCACAGGACGGGGACGGATGAAGGGCATCCTTACGAATTCAAGGACGCGGAAACATTGATAGGTGATTTTTTCGACGAGATCGAACGTGTGCTTAGGGCGCACGGCATTCCGTTCGAGACCGTCGAAGCAAAGGGAGGAGATAGACCATGAAGCATGTGAAGATTCAAGGCCACGCGTCGCTGCGGGAAGAGATGAAGGCGGTTGCACGCCGGGAAAAGCCTGCTCCGAGGGACGCAGGAGGTATTTCGTTCGACTCTGTGGAAGCGTTGCTGCGCCTGCTGACGCCGCAGAACCGCGAGCTCCTGGCTGTCATTCGGGACAAGAAGCCGCAGTCGATCGCGGAGCTGGCGGAATTGACGGGGCGCGCGCAGCCCAACCTGACGCGCACGCTGGGCAAGCTGGAAGCCATCGGTTTCGTGCGCTTCAAAACCGTCGCGCGCCGCAAGGTTCCGACGGCGATCATCCATTCGCTCCGGATCAACATCGATCCGTTCTCGCAGAACGATCGGGTGGAATTGGCTTGAAGAGCATCGTCGATTAGATGACGACTGCCTCGGAATCAAAGTGCAATCCGTCGTGAGGCAGGAAAGGCGGCGGCTGTTTCGCCCGCCGGCGGGAGCGGCTGCAGCCCAGCTCGTGTCGCCGCTTGCGAAGCGCTGCGAGGCAATCGCGCCGGCCAGCACAGCATAAGGATCAATGACCAGTTTCGCGTTTGCTTTGTTTGGACGTCACAGGGCGCCGTGGACGTAGAAATTGTCGACTACCACTGAAGGAACGTTGCCATGGGCAAAGCCAGGAAGCTCGCGCCGATCAGCCCCGGAGAGATGCTGGAGGAGGAATTTTTGAAGCCGATGGCAATCTCGAAGTATCGGCTCGCCAAGGAGATCGGTGTTCCCGCGCAGCGGATTGGAGAGATCGTCGCCGGCCGGCGGGCAATCACTGCCGACACGGATCTTCGCCTTTGCCGCTTCTTCGGCCTCTCGGACGGCTGGTGGCTCCGGGGCCAGGTCCGCTACGACATGGAGTGCGCCAGAGACAGGATGGCGGCGACCTTGGACAAGATTCGTCCCTGGTCTGAGTCGAAGTCGGATTTGAAGGTGGCTTAGATCCGCTGATCGGCCGTCAGGCCTTGCTTCCGTGAAGCAATGTCTGGGTGACCGCGACTGATGGCTCCACCGGCGATGCGGAGGCGCTTCTTGTCTTGGGCCATACTGGTGGCGCTTCCGCTCCACGCCCAGACCAGCCTGTTCGTGTGCAAGACAAAAGGCGGCCACACGTACTCAGGCCCGTTCCCGCCGCCCGAATGCCCGCCAGACGTGTCAGTCAGAGAACTGAACCCGGACGGCTCGACCAAGCGCATCATTCCGCCAGTGGAGGCACCGGAGCAGAAGAGGAAGCGTGAGGAGGCAAAGGCCAAGCAGCGCGATCTAGAGAAGCGGGGTGAGGCCCAGCGGCGAAACGACCGTAGGCTGCTTCAATCGTATGAGACCGAAGACGACATCGAAAAGGCCAGGGGCCGAGCGTTGGCGGACCCGATCCGGCAGATTGAACGGGCTAGGCAGCGGTCGAAGGAGCTAGACGCGGATCGGAAGCGCCTGAGCGAAGAGGGCGAGTTCTACACGAAGCGCAAGCTACCAGAGCAATTGCAGCGGTCCTTGGACGACAACGCCGAGCAGCGAGCAGCCCAAGATCACGCCATCCAAGCAGCGAAGGCCGAGATGGCCGGAATCAACGACCGCTTCGACGAGGACCTACGTCGCTTCCGGGAATTGGTGAAGGACGCAACCTCCGCAGCGCCACCCGAAGGTGGGTCAGGCCGCTGAGGGGACGGGCCATACAGATCTCGGCGCTGACCGCACCGAGCATTGGCTTACGGAATCACCTCAAGAATACCCTCCATGCCCTTTTCTTGGTGACTCTTGAAAAAGAGCAGCTTGTTGCGGCAGTAGAAAGTGTACTTCCCAACATCTGGGAGAGGCGAGATGCGCGTAGAACCGAAGGAGCTGACCGCGGCTATTCGTAATTGCCGCCAGGCGCTTAGCCGTAACCATCGCATATTGGTGCTCTGAGCAACGGAAGAGACGGATTCGAGTACATTGTGAGCTCGTCGCGTGGCGCTCTCGGGCATCTCGTGCCTGACAAACGACACTAGGGAGGACCACCATGCCAAAGTTTCGGAACGCCCCCAGTCACAGTCTGGCGACCCTAGCGCGCCTCGTGGTGTTGATTGCCGCACTTGCGTTCGGTGGCATCGCGGCACAGGCGCAGCAGCGTGCGATCCAGTCGACTGTGCTCGAAAGCGTCGACTTGCCTGGCCTGCCCCCAGGTCCTAAGACTTTCCGTATGACCATGCTCGAGATGCAGCCTGGTGCAAAGATTCCTCCCCATACGCACGCCGGACCTGGCATCCGCTACGTGCTGGAAGGTGCGATAACGATCGCCTGGAAGGATCGTGGGACGCAGACGTTCAAGGCGGGTAGCACCTACTACGAGGGCGCAGGCTCGAATCATCCTCCGGGTGAGATGTCCGCGATCAACGCTGCGAAGAGCGTCACGCGTGTCCTGATCGTCGAGCTGGTGCCCAAGGAGTAATCCGCTGGTCATTGGGGTCCCATCGATTTTCGGGCGAAAGTGACGATTGAAGATCGAGAGCCGGCGCCACGGCAGTGCAATTCCAAGGCCCAGTGACTCGGGATCCGCTGACAGCGGATCGATCCGGTCCGCACCCTCCGCGCGGACCGCGATGATCTGCCCCGAAGAGGAGGCGGCCTCACCTTCTTTGCCACAACCAGGCACGCTACCCTTTTGCACTGACTTGGCGCCTGAAGAAGGATGGAAGGCCCGCCCTGGGCAGCAGCGGGGGCGTATACCACCGGAGAACTCGCATGGATGACCAACTGCGCGCTGCCGCGCTTGAGTATCACCGGCAGCCGAGCGCCGGCAAAATCTCGGTCACTCCCACCAAGGAACTCATCAATCAGCACGACTTGGCGCTGGCTTACTCACCCGGCGTGGCCGCGGTCTGCGACGCCATAGTTGACGATCCCAGGGAAGCGCAGACGCTCACGTCGCGCGGCAACCTGGTGGCGGTTATTACCAATGGCACCGCGGTACTTGGTCTCGGCAATATCGGTCCGCTTGCTGGCAAGCCGGTGATGGAAGGGAAGGCGTGTCTCTTCAAGAAATTCGCGGGTATCGACGTATTCGACATCGAGATTGCCGAAACCGACCCTGACCTGCTGGTCGACACCATCGCTCGACTCGAACCCACTTTCGGTGGCATCAACCTCGAAGACATCAAGGCACCGGAATGCTTCTACATTGAAAAGAAGCTGCGCGAGCGGATGAAGATACCGGTCTTCCACGATGATCAGCACGGGACCGCAATTATCGTTGGCGCCGCAGTTGAAAATGCACTGCGGGTCGTCTCCAAGGATATTGGCACGGTCCGCCTGGTTTGTTCAGGGGCGGGAGCGGCCGCCATTGCGTGCCTCGACCTGCTGGTTGCGCTGGGCCTCAAGCGCGAAAACGTTGTCGTGTGCGACAGAAAAGGTGTGATCTATACGGGGCGTGAGACACCCATGGAGCCCAACAAGGCACGCTACGCGCGTGAAACGTCGGCGCGCCGGTTGGCCGAAGCGATCCAAGGGGCTGATATCTTCCTCGGTCTGTCGGGCCCCGGGACGCTGACCCCGGACATGGTCAAGACGATGGCGCCCAACCCGCTTATCCTGGCGCTTGCCAATCCCGACCCGGAAATTCTCCCTGAACTCGCCAAGGCCGTGCGGGCCGACGCGATCATCGCCACCGGGCGCTCCGACTACCCCAATCAGGTCAATAACGTTCTCTGTTTTCCATTCATCTTCCGGGGCGCGCTGGACGTGGGGGCCACTACCATCAATGAGGCGATGAAACTCGCGTGTGTGCGTTCGATCGCCGATCTCGCGCGGGCCGAGCAGTCAGATGTCGTGGCACAGGCGTATGCGGACGTCGATCTTTCCTTTGGGCCCGACTATTTGATTCCCAAGCCTTTCGATCCGCGTCTCATCGTGACTGTCGCGCCGGCGGTCGCGAAGGCTGCCATGGACAGTGGCGTCGCCACCCGGCCCATCACGGACTTCAATAACTATCGCGAACGCCTGACGCAGTTCATCTACCACACCGGGCTGATCATGAGGCCGGTGTTCGAGCGCGCCAAACAGGCGCCCAAGCGGGTCGTCTATTCGGAGGGCGAGGAGGAACGGGTGTTGCGCGCGGTGCAGGTCGTGGTCGACGAGGGACTGGCCAGGCCAATACTCATCGGGCGTCCAGATGTGATCATGGCGCGCGTCGAGAAGTTCGGTCTGCGGATAAGGCCGGGCGTGGATTTCGAACTCGTCAACATCAACGACGACCCGCGCTATCGCGCAACGTGGCAGCGCTATCAACAGCTCATGGGGCGGCTCGGCATAACGCCGCAGGCCGCAAAGGAGGCGGTCCTGCGCAAGCCCAGCCTGATCGCCACGCTGCTTCTCGAGATGGGTGAATGCGATGCGTTGCTAATCGGTACGGTTGGCCGCTACCACGCCCACCTGCGGCACGTGGCCAACGTTCTTGGTAGACGTCCCGACACCCGCGTGTTCGCGGCGATGAACGGGTTACTGCTCCCCAACCGGACGCTCTTTATCGCTGACACCTACGTCAACGAGGATCCCTCGCCTGAGGAAATTGTAGACATCGCCAGGATGGCAGCTGAAGAGGTGAGTCGCTTCGGAATAACGCCTAAGATTGCGCTGTTGTCGCACTCCAATTTTGGCAGCGCCGACTCCGTCTCAGCACGCAAGATGCGCGATGCCCAGCGGTTGCTCTTCGAGCGGCACCCGGAACTCGAGGTCGATGGAGAGATGCACGGCGACGCCGCGCTGTCGGAAGCGATTCGTGCGGTTGTCTACCCGCAATCCCTGCTCAAGGGTGAGGCGAACCTGCTGGTCATGCCCAATCTCGATGCGGCCAATATCTCGTTCAACTTGCTCAAGGTGACAGGCGGAGAGGGCATCACCATCGGCCCCATCCTCCTGGGCGCCAATAAGCCGGCGCATATACTGACGCCCACCGCCACGGTGCGCCGAATTGTTAATCTCACCGCACTGGTCGCGGTGGATGCTATGTCGTGAGTGTTATTTGCCTGCCGCCATGGCGCGTTAAACGTGAGAGCGGAGATCCACATGGTGTTGCTGGAGTTTTCAATGTCCCCACTTACCCAAGGCGAAAGCGTCAGCCCCTTCGTCGCCCGTTCGCTCGACATCATCGACAAGAGTGGCTTGCCCTACCAGCTGACGGCGATGGGCACCATCCTCGAAGGCGAGTGGGACGACGTGATCGCAGTGGTCACTGCTTGCTACAGGGCGATGAGCGTCGATTGCGAGCGCATCGGCGTCAATGTCAAGATCGACTATCGCGCCGGCGTCGGAGGGCGGTTGAAGAGCAAGATCGATTCCGTTCAACGGAAACTCGGGCGGAAGCTGTCGATCTGAGGCAATCCGACCGCACTCTGGACGGTGTCGGCCTTGCAGGACCCCCGACTGGCATCGTGGCCTCATTTCGAAAAGTGACGCCGGCCGAAAATTATTTGGCCGACGTTAACGTCGGCCAATGGACTTTGGGTTTCCGAAATCCGGGGCAGGAATGGGTGGCACTTGAAGCCACTAAACCCTTACCGGCCATACTTCCCATGAAGTCAACATCATGGTCCCCCCATTCGGCACGCTTAGCAAGCTGTCTTTCACTTTCGCGGTAGGTCGATCCCTTGCCAATCGCCCATCTGGCGTGTCTAAATGCCAATACGGGTCCGGTGAGTCTTTTGTCGCCTCGACCGGTATTTCACCCAAGTAACGGGTTCCGGTTCCACCTTCGTCTCAGGCGGTCACGTCGCGCCTCGACGCGCACGCAGGCGGACCGCCCTTCGATCTTCACCGCACAGCCCCCTCAGCGAATCCGGCGCTGAGGGACAGCATCCGGTGCGTCGAGGTGGCAGCAGCTGTCGAGCGCCAGGCTCAGAGCGAGATTTCCAATAGGTCGGTTAGATCGCGCGGCCGGTCGCAGGGTGAAGCGTTGCGCGAGTCCAAATCGGACCGGCCGTCGGACCATCGCGTACGAGACCTCCAAGGGGCGCACGGGCCTTCGCCTCAAAATCGAAGCGTCGGATCGACTGGCGACGGCTTGATGGCGCTGCCGGCGCGAACGGCCGGAACGATGAAACGGCGGGCGCCGGCGACCGGGCTACAAGAACGCCATCGCGGTCATACGCATT
>Ga0075019_10001226_pt1 | contig 14603 bp, 9 predicted proteins | sample ColStrG_CSR_2013_FD_71473 | JGI IMG/M metagenome (GOLD analysis project Ga0075019, IMG submission 71473) | Freshwater sediment microbial communities in response to fracking from Pennsylvania, USA - Cold Stream Run_MetaG_CSR_2013 | ecosystem: Environmental > Aquatic > Freshwater > Creek >...
TGGCACTGCTGTGGGCGGCCTACGAGTTCCGTGTCCGGCAACTGCAGCGGGAATTCAGCATGGCAGGCGAAGCGCGCCTGAATGAGCGCACTCGTATCGCCCGCGAACTGCACGACACCCTGTTGCAAAGCGTGCAGGGCCTGATGTTCTCGTTTCAGGCGGCGCGCAACCTGCTTCCGGCGCGCACCGAAGAGGCCATCCACATGCTCGACGTGGCCATCCGCGAGGGAGACGAGGCCATCGCCGAGGGCAGGGATGCGATTCATGACCTGCGGGCCGAACCGGCGCTGGAGAGCAATCTCGAAGATCTGCTAAGGGCCGCAGGAAAGGAACTCGCGAGATCTTCCCATGCGGAGGGCGAACCGCCGGCATTCCAAGTCACTTTGGAAGGAGCGCGGCAGCCCTTGTCGCCGCTTCTTCAGGACGAGGTCTACCGGATTGCGCGCGAGATCCTGCGGAACGCCTTCCGCCACGCACACCCCAGCCGCATCGAGGCCGAGGTCGCGTACGATAGCCAATTCCTCCGGTTGCGGATCCGCGATAATGGAAAGGGCATCGACCGCAAGGTCCTCGAGCAAGGTGCCCGCCAGGGGCACTGGGGATTGCCGGGCGTCCGCGAGCGCGCGAGACGAATCGGGGCTCAGGTGAAACTCTGGAGCGAACCAGGCGCGGGCACGGAAGTGGAGCTGACCGTTCCGGCCCGAACTGCTTACGGAACAACGCCTCGCCGCGAGGGATTGCGGCTATTTGGCCGGGGCAAAGTGGAATCGTGACCTGCTCTTGTAAATCGAGCGCCAAACATCTACCGGCCCGAGCGGTCCAACATCTTTTGCTGCCGCATCGTTGCATTGTGGTGGGCACGTGCATTCTCGCGTTTATGACTGCACAGGGCTGCAGAGAATCCAGTAGATCGCCTGCCGGAGTAACACTCACTCTAATTCATCAAAGCTGGGTAGACAGGGATTCCCAGCGTCTGCTGAATGAAGAATTGCAGCAGTTCACAAATCGGAGCGGCATCCGGGTTGAGATACTTCCCGCACCGGAAACCGCCGTCGAGCAATTGGCCACTTGGCGTAAGCTGCTGGAAAGCGAGGCGAGCGTCCCAGATGTATACGCTATCGACGTGATCTGGCCGGGAATCCTCGCAAACGAACTTCTGGATCTCAAATTCTATGTTCCGGCGCAAGAGATCGCAGTGCACTTTCCCGAGCTAATCGCTAATAACACCGTGGCCGGCAGACTGGTTGCCCTGCCATATAACACAAGCGCAGGGCTGTTGTATTACAGAGTCGATTTGCTCCGCCAATACGGTTACCGCGCACCACCCCAGACGTGGGAGGAACTTGGGGCGATGGCCGCCCGCATCCAGAACGGAGAGCGTGCCAAGGGACACACGGAGTTCTGGGGTTACGTCTGGCAGGGGGCGGCCTCTGAGGCGCTGGCCTGCAACGCTCTCGAATGGCAAGTCTCGGAGGGCGGTGGCGTCTTGATTGAAAACGGAACGGTAACCGTGGATAACCCGCGGGCAGTACGCGCATGGGAGAGGGCGCGCCGCTGGGTAGGTTCCATTTCACCGCCAGGCGTGACCGCATACAAGGAATGGGATGCATTCAATATCTGGCAAGCAGGGCAAGCAGCCTTCATGCGTAACTGGACGAATGCGTATGTTGCGGCCGTTGCACCAGGGTCGCCTTCGAGAGGCAGCCTCGGCATAGCGCCCCTGCCGGGCGGGCGAGCAGGCAGCGCCGCAACTTTGGGCGGCAATGGATATGGCATTTCCCGGCATTCCCGCCACCCACATGAGGCGGCGATGCTGGTCCGTTTTTTAGGCGGACGCGACGAGCAGCGCAGGCGATCTTTGAATTCTAATCAGCCGCCGACCATTCCGGATCTGTATAAAGACCCTGCGGTGTTGGCCGTGAACCCGTACTTTTCAACTTTTCTGGAAATACATCGGAAAAACTTGGCGTTGCGGCCGTCGACTACCACCGGTAAGCTGTATCCGGATGTTTCTCGCGCCTACTACGAGGCAGTCCACACGGTGCTCACTGGCCAAGCCACAGCGGCCGGGGCTGCCTCTGCGCTGCAGGTGAAACTGGGGCAGATTACCGGCCTTAAAGTGGCGGTTACACGCGCGAGTGCGCATTGATGAGGCGTGCGATGTATGTTGCTCAGGAATCCGTTTCGGCTTGACCGCGCTACCATAGGGACGCGGTTAACAGCGTGTTTTGTGGCGATCGTCCTGTCGATGATCGCCGCTGATGCGATTGCCATGTGGCAATTCAGCCGGACATCAGCTCCTGCCCGGCGACTGACGCAGGCCGATCAGAATTCCCTGTCCGTTGCCCGTGTCCACCTCGACGTAGATACTTTCAGAGACAACCTGGCCGAATTGGCGAGCACGCATGACATTCGCCAGTTCACGACGAAGGCCGCCGTATTAAGAGAGAAATTCGGCGAAGATATTGCGCAAGCCCGGCAATTGCTCGGATCATCGATGGAGACGCGGCAGGACGCCGCCATCCCGAGCGCACTGGAAACGCTGCGGGTGACCCTGCCATCTCAGTTGGATTCCGCGGTAGAACTGGCGTCCGTGGGCGACTGGCTTGCATTAACCCTGCGCGTGAGGGATCAGGTGCAAGCACTCATTCAACTGAGTTCATCGCTGGTAGAAAAGGTTGACCGGGAGATCTCACGGCAGCGGGTTGAAGCCATTGAAAGCGGGGAGCGGGCGGCCCGGCAGTTGGTTGTGATTGTGCCGGTCTCCGCATTGCTGGCATTACTGATCGCGGCCGGTCTCGGCTGGTATGCTACTCGATCGATTACACATCCTCTCTCCCAGTTACAGACTGGCACCCAGGCCCTCGCAGAGGGCGACTTTCAACAGCGAGTCGCAATTCGTGGCCAAGACGAACTTGCCCAACTCGGGAACGTGTTCAACGACACCGCCCAGCGGCTTTCGGCTCTATATGAGACCTTGCGGACTAATGAAGCGCGCCTCCGGCTCACGATCGATACCATCCCTGCATACGTGTGGAGCGCTTTACCGGACGGCTCGCTCGATTTCATCAATCAGCGGTGGCGGGAATTCAGCGGTCTATCTATGGAACAATGCCTCGGCTGGGGTTGGGAAACCGCGGTTCACCCCGAGGACAGAGCCCATTTCCTCGAAACATGGCGAGCAGCTATCGCGACTGGGCAGGAAATGGAGGCCGAAGCGCGCGTCCGCAGAGCAGACGGGACGTATCGCTGGCTGTTGATCCGCAATGTACCTCTGCACGACGAAACGGGAAAGATTGTCAAATGGTACGGGAAAAGTACCGATATCACGGAGCGCAAGCTAGCCGAGGAAGACCTGCGGGAGGCCGAAAGCCGCTTCCGAACCTTTGTCGACAATGCGACCGACGCATTCTTACTGCTCGACGATCAATACAACGTTATCGACGTGAACCGCCAGGCCTCCGAGAGCCTCGGCTACACCCGTGAGGAACTGATCGGGATGAAGCCCCATGAGTTTGACCCGAATGTCGATACCGCACGATCGGGGTGGATCCAGGACCAGCTTCAGGCTGGAGTAGTGTGCGACTTCGAAACTCTTCATCGGCGAAAGGATGGGACCGTGTTCCCAGTGGAGATTCGTGTCCGCCCGATCTGGCGGGGCGGTCATCGCCTCAGCGTGTGTTTGGCACGGGACATCACCGACCGCAAGCGTGCCGAAGAAGAGCGCGTGACGCAAATGCAGCGGGCTCTCCACATGGCCAGCGAGGCGCGCCTGAACGAGCGTATGCGTATCGCCCGCGAATTGCACGATACGCTGTTGCAGAGCGTGCAGGGGCTGATGTTTTCCTTTCAGGCGGCGCGCAACCTGCTCCCCGGGCGCACCGAAGATGCCATGCGGACGCTGGACGCGGCCATCCGCAAGGGAGACCAGGCCATCGCCGAGGGCCGGGATGCCATACAAGGTCTGCGGGCCGACTCGGCGCTGGGGAGCAATCTGGAGCATCTGCTCACTGCCGCAGGAAGCGAACTCGCAGGGTCCTCCGGTGGACAGGGTGACGCGCCGGATTTCCGGGTGATTGTAGAAGGAGCACCGCAGCAGTTGGCCCTGCCTCTTCAGGACGAGGTCTACCAGATAGCGCGCGAGTTGCTTCGGAACGCCTTCCGTCACGCGCAGGCCAGCCGCATTGAGGCCGGACTCGCGTACGATGCCAGCTTTTTTCGGTTGCGGATTCGGGATAATGGAAAGGGTCTCGACCGCAAGGTCCTGGCGTCAGGCGCGCGCCAGGGTCACTGGGGATTGCCGGGCGTCGGCGAGCGCGCAAAACGCATCGGGGCGCAGTTGAAACTCTGGAGCGAACCTGGTGCGGGCACGGAAGCGGAACTCATCGTTCCGGCCCGGATTGCTTATGGGCATCGCCCGGAGGGAAGTGTGGCTGTTTCGTAAGAGGAAGGTGAAATCGTGCCCACCGGACAAAAACCGATTCGGGTCCTTACCGTAGACGACCACGCTCTGTTGCGTACCGGCATCCGCCGGTTGATTGGCGCGGAGTCCGACATGCAACTCGTGGCGGAAGCATCCACCGGGCGCGAGGCCGTGGAGGAGTTCCGGACGCACCGGCCGGACATCACCCTGATGGACTTGCAGATGCCCGATATGAACGGGATTGAAGCGATCATCGCCATTCGCGGCGAATTTCCGGAGGCCCGAATCATCGTGCTTTCGACGTATTCCGGCGACGTCCAGGTGGTCCGCGCCCTGAAGGCCGGCGCGCGTGCTTATCTGCTCAAGGGAAGCGTTAATAAAGAACTGCTGGCGACCATCCGAGCGGTACATGCGGGGCAAAAGCGGATTCCCACCGAGTTGGCTTCGGGTTTGGCCGAACATACCGGCGAAGACCAGTTGACGGAGCGCGAGATTGAAGTGCTGCGGCTGATCGCCGCGGGCAATGCCAACAAGGAGATCGCAGCGCAACTCGATCTCGCCGAGGACACTGTCAAAAGGCACGTGACGAATATCCTCTCGAAGCTGGGGGCGAACGACCGCACACATGCCGTGACGATCGGGCTGAACCGGGGAGTCATCGAACTGTAATCACACGAAAGTAGGATTGCCCGATCCCCGTTTCGGATCTTTCCGTCGGGCCGCGAATTATTTATGCTCAAGACGGGATACTTTGCAACGGCTATTTTCGACCTTCGCTGATGGTTTTCCGGGCGGAGGGATTCTACTGCTACGCCTGCTCGCGGGAGGCGCTCTCATTAATGGCGGAATCGCTGCCATGAGTGTGGATGCTCATTCCGAGCTCGTCGTGCCACAAATCGTCGGCGCTGCCGCCGGTCTTCTCATTCTGGGAGGCTTATGGACCCCCGTAGTGGGAGTGCTGGCAGGCATCGTAGAGGTGTGGATCGGTTTGAGCCAACCCGGAACCCAGTCGTCGGCGCTCATCTTGGCAACCCTGAGCATTAGCCTGGCGATGATCGGACCGGGCACCTGGTCGATCGATGCGCAGCTTTATGGAAGAAAGCAGATTCTTCCACCGGAGCCTTGAGCGCCGCCCGAGTCGATGCGGCGCCGGTTAGCTCGCGCTCTCGGACTTGCGGTTCCAGAGTTCGATGAATCCGCGCTTGATCCCTATGGTCACGGCATGGGTGCGGTCATTGGCTCCCAGCTTCGCCAGGATGTGCGTGACGTGGTTCTTGACGGTCTCCTCCGTAATCGAAAGTTGAGCGGCGATGTCTCTATTGCCGTTGCCGGTCGCAATCAGCCGCAGCACGTCGATCTCGCGGACGCTCAGGTCGTCTTCGGTCGCATGGTCCGCCAATTCGGCTGCGATCTCCGGCGGGATGCGTTTTTGCCCGCCATGCACGGCGCGAATGACCTCCAAAAGCTCCGTGTTTACGCGCCCCTTCAACAGGTAAGCCCGCGCGCCGGCTTTCAGTGCCCGGAGCACTTGGACGTCGCCTGTATAGGTGGTCAGGACAATGATACGGGCATTCGGGAATTCCCCACGAATGGCGATGATCGCCTCGATGCCACCCATATCAGGCATCTGCAGGTCCATCAAGGTGACGTCTGGGCGCTTCAGTTTGAACTGTGCGAGGGCTTCCCGGCCGTTGGCAGCTTCCGCTACCAATTGCATGTCGGGTTCGGCGGCGACCAAGGCCGCGATTCCCTCCCGAAGCAACGGATGGTCGTCCACTATGAGGACTCGAATCGGTTTTTCCGCGCCGTTCACGTCTTTGCCCAGTTTTCGGTTGTCGCTTCACGCCGGAAAGCCGGTCGGGGTTCGCCTTGTGGCCGATACCCTCTATCATCTTATACGAGCACGCGGACGGAGTTGGGCGCTATGTGCGGGAGGCTCCGCGATGATTCAGGCACGCGAGCCGCTCATGAGGTCTTGGTTTTGATCGGGAAGAGCCCAAATCGGCGGCGGACATGAGACGCAGCGTAAGCGACGGAGGCCGGAACGGTCAGCTCCGCTTCCGTGCCGGCGCCAGGTTCGCTCCAGAGTTTCACCCGCGCCCCGATGCGCTTCGCGCGCTCGCTGACGCCTGGCAATCCCCAGTGTTCCTGGCGCGCACCTGCCTCCATGACCTTGCGCTCGATGCCCTTTCCATTATCACGAATTCTCAGGCGGAAGAACTGGCTGTCGTATGCGATTTCCGCCTCGATGCGGGTGGCGTGAGCGTGGCGAAAGGCGTTTCGGAGGAACTCGCGCGCAATCCGGTACACCTCGTCCTGAAGGAGGGGCGACAAGGGCTGCCGCGCTCCTTCCACAGTGACCTGGAATGCCGGCGGTTCGGCCTCCGCACCGAGGGATCGCGCGAGGTCTTTTCCTGCGACTGTGAGCAAATGTTCGAGATTGCTATCCACCGCCGGGTTGACGCGCAGGCCTTGAATGGCATCCCGGCCCTCGGCGATGGCCTCGTCTCCTTCACGGATGGCCTTGTCGAGCGTGCGGATCGCCTCTTCGGTGCGCCCCGGGAGCAGGTTGCGCGCCGCCTGAAACAAGAACATCAGGCCCTGCACGCTCTGCAACAGAGTGTCGTGCAGTTCCCGTGCAATACGCATCCGTTCATCGACCCGGCCGTCCAGTTGCGCATGGAATTCCCGCTGCAACCGGCGGACCCGCAATTGGTACGCACACCAGATTGAGAGCAGGATTGACGCCAATGCAAGTGCCCTGAACCACAACGTATTCCACCACGGTGGCAGTATCCGGACGTGAAGCGCCACCCCCTGCTCATTCCAGACTCCATCATTATTGGAGGCCTTGACGCGAAACGTATAGTCGCCGGGGTCAAGATGGGTATAGGTCGCAAAACGACGCGTGGCATCGGTGTATTGCCAGTCTCGGTCAAACCGATCGAGTTTATAGGCGTACCGGTTCTTCTGTGGGGCGGTAAAGTCCAGCGTCGCGAACTGGAAGCGAAAGACCGATTGGTCGTAGCGGAGAGTTATGATCGACGCGACATTGATGGCTTGCCTGAGCGGCGAATCCTTGCCGCCGATCTTTACCGGTTTGTTGAACAGCTCAAAGTCCGTGAGCACCACCGGAGGTGGGATTGGATTATCAACCAGCTTGTCGGGATAGAAGGCACTTAGCCCGTTAGCTCCGCCGAAGAACAGCCGCCCGTCGGGAGCTTTGGCGCGGCAATGGAGCGAGAACTCATTGCCCTGGAGGCCGTCGAACATATCGTAGTTGCGGAAAGTTTCCGTTCTCGGATCGAATCTGGACAATCCCTTGGCCGTGCTGACCCACACGTTGCCCTGGTCGTCGCCCAGGATCCCCGCAACGGAGTTGTTCGCCAAGCCATCCCTCTCCGTGTAGTGGCGCGTGAATTTGCCGGTCTCCGGATCGAAACGGAACAGTCCGTTGGTGGGCGAGGCCACCCAAATGCTCGTGCCGTCGGAGTAGATATCCTCCGTAAAGTTCATGGCCTGGTTGCCCGGCTGGTTCGGGTCAAGGAGATAGGCTGTGAACTTTCGCGTATGCGTGTCGAACCGCACCAGTCCCCAACGGGCCGTGACGATCCAGAGCGTGCCGCGTGGATCGAGCAGCAAAGGACGCAAGTAAGCTTCAGGGAGGCCGGCGGGGTCCCCAGGATTCGGGGGGAAATGCGTGAAGTGCCGCCCGTCGAAATAGTCCAGCCCGTCGCCATGCACTCCAATCCACAGCCCCCCCTGGGCGTCCGGAACAAGGCTACTGATATTGTTATTCGCCGGACTGTCGGGGTTCTTGGGATCATGTCGAAAATGCGTGACGTGGTGTCCATCTAGCCGGTCCAGGCCGCCACCGTAGGTCCCTGTCCACACTGCTCCGCGAGAGTCCTGGGCAACCATTCGCTCCGGGCCGGGGCTCAGGCGGCTGGGATTGTTGGGGCTGCTGATGTAATGGATGAAGGTCTGCCCGTCGAAGCGATCCAGGCCCCCTTCCGTTCCGATCCACAGCGCGCCCGCGGAACCTATAACGAGTGCGGTGATGACATTGTTGCCTGGACTCTTGGCATCCTGGGGATTGTTGCGATAGGTGGTGAATCTTTCCGCCCCGCCTATCAACCGGTCGACTCCGGTGGATCGCATGCCCAGCCACAGCGCGCCCGAGGCATCCTCGTACAGAGCGCCCCAGTTGATCACGTTACTGCTCAACCCGGAAGAATCGTTGGGGTCATGCAGATAGGGGGTAAACGTTCCGCGGGAGCGATCCATCAGGTTCAGGCCGTTGTTGGTCGCCACCCAAAACCTTCCGGAGTAGTCCTCATACGTCATCGTCACATAGTCGTCGCTCAGACTGGCGGGATTCCCGGGGTCATGCAGGTAGCGAAGAAATGTGTGCGCTTTGGGATCGAAGCGATTCAATCCGTGCAACGTGGAAAACCAGAGACTGCCCTCCCGATCCTGGAAGACGTGGGCGACGTTATTGTTGCTCAGACTTCCGGGATCGTTGGGGTTGTTTTTGTACCGCGTAGAATGGCCAGTCGAGCGATCGAGCGCGCTCACGCCCTCACCCCATGTGCTGACCCAGAGCAGGCCGGTTGTTGTCTCCCGCCAGATGGACCGAACATCGGTATCGCCGAAACTGGTCGGGTCGTTTGGACCGCGCCCATAACTCAAAAACCTGCCGCTGGTCCGATCGAAACGGCTCAGTCCTCCAGAGCTACCTACCCATAACGTGCCGGATTCGTCCTCATTAAAGGATCTTGCCCAATAGCCGGGAAGGCCGTTTGGATCATCCGCTCGATGGCGATAGTGAACAAAAGAATCCGTGTCCCGATCGTACCGGTCGACGCCATCGTTGGTTCCTACCCACAAAACGCCGGCTCGATCGAGATACAGCGCCCAAATACTGTCGCAGCCGAGGCTGCGGTATTCCTGATCGTCGTGCCTGTAGACCTTGAATGTGTACCCGTCGTAGCGGTTCAGACCGCCGAGCCACGTGCCAAACCACATGAATCCCTGCCGGTCCTGGACAACCGCCCGCACATCAGCGTTCGAGAGTCCGTCCGCAGCGGAAAGATGGGTAAAGCTAAGTTTCGTGGTTTGGGCAACTACCGAGACACAAAAGATACCGGCGAGAAGGGCCGTCCTCGAAAGCTCCCAGAGGGCAGCGCGTATGCGCAAGCGCGCATACACCCGTGCGGCCGGATCTGCGATCGCTGTCATAGTGCTTCTCCGCAACCTTTGCACAGCAGCAGCCCCCACAGTACACACTTCTTTTGTTAAGTGTAGGCGAACCTGACGGCACGAACAAGGCATCAATGAACCCGATGAACCCGACCCGAATCAGTATTTGTCCGGTGGGCAGGACTCCGCCTTCCCCTTTCGAAACAGCCGCCATCCCTCGCGGCGATCCACCGTTCCGTAAGCAATTCGGGCCGGAACGGTCAGTTCCGCTTCCGTGCCCGCACCAGGTTCGCTCCAGAGTTTCAACCGCGCCCCGATTCGTTTCGCGCGCTCGCGGACGCCCGGCAATCCCCAGTGCCCCGGGCGCGCACCCTGCTCGAGGACCTGGCGGTCGATGCCCCTTCCATTATCGCGAATCCGTAACCGGAGGGATTGGCGGTCGTAGGCGATTTCGGCCTCGATGCGGCTGGCGTGCGCGTGGTGAAAGGCGTTGCGCAGGATCTCGCGCGCGATCCGGTGCACCTCGTCCTGAAGAAGCGGCGACAATGGCAGCCACGCTCCTTCCACAGTGACCTGGAAGGCCGGCGATTCGCCCTCTGCACTGGAAGATCTCGCGAGTTCCTCTCCTGCGGCTGTGAGCAAATGTTCCAGATTGCTCTCCAGCGCCCGGTTGGCACGCAGGCCTTGAATGGCATCGCGGCCCTCGGCGACGGCCTCGTCTCCCTCGCGGATGGCCCTGTCAAGCGTGCGGATGGCCTCTTCGGTGCGCCCGGGAAGCAGGTTGCGCGCCGCCTGGAACGAGAACATCAGCCCCTGAAAGCTCTGCAAAAGCGTGTCGTGCAGTTCGCGCGCGATGCGCGTCCGCTCCTCGACGCGCCCCTCCAGGCGCACGTTGAAGGCCCGCTGGAGTTGCCGGAGACGGAACTGGTGGGCCATCCACAGCAGTGCGAGAAGGGTAGCTGCGCAGAGGGCGTAAAACCAATTCGTCTGGTAAAAGTGCGGCCGCAGCACGAAACGCACGCTCGCCCCGCGATCATTCCAGATGCCGTAGCTGTTCGCCGCGATCACCTGGAAGGAGTATTCTCCTGGCGCCATGTTCGTGTAGTGAGCGGTGCGTTGCGTGCCGGCATCCACCCAGTCCCGGTCGAAGGGTTGGAGCCGGTACTTGAACCGCTGTCTTTCCGGAGCGGAGAGATTCAGTGCCGTGAAGGTGAAATCGAGCGTGTTGTTGCCGGCAGGGACGGAAGTCCGGCCGTCGCGCCCCAGTTTCACCTTGTTTGCCCAAGCTTCCTCGAGCACTACCGGCGGAGGACCATTGACCGCATCGGGGTCAATCGCCACCACGCCGCGTGTGGTCGGAAACCACAACCGGCCGTCCCGGGCTTTGCAGGCGCCTGGGACCCCGCCATTGCATTCGGTGGCCTTCATGCCTTCGGCGACCCCATAGGAGAAGGGACCAATGGAAGAGATTCTCCCGTCGGCAATATCATTCACCTCCTTCAGAGTGAGGCGAAAGATCCCCTGCTCGGAGGGGAGCCAGAGATTGCCCTTGCCATCATCCAGGATGCTGGTGACTTCGGTGGTCAGGCCGTTCCTGGCCGTAATCGCTCCGAACCTGCCATCCCGTAAACGGTACAATCCGGTCGTGGTAGAAAACCAGAGAGCCCCGCTCGGTTCCTGGAAAAAACTATGCACCCCGTTGGGGGGCATACCTTGCCTCTGATCGTACCGGACGGTTTTGCCGCCGCGCACAAACCGGAGCGCTGGCGGATTCACGCCCCCAAGCCATAAACCACCGTTCCGGTCCTCGGCCATGTGGACCACGTCGGGGTCGGTCTGCTCGAATTCCCCCTCACGAAAGCGATAAAGCCGCCACATTTGCTCGTAGGTGGGGGCAACGATCCAAAGCGTACCCTCCCGGTCCTGAAGAATTTGGAACACGCCTGGCGATGCAATCCTGAACCGGGCTAGCACGCCTGAGCGCCAGCGATACACCGCGCCCGATCCGCCGAACCACAGGTCGCCATCGTTGGTTTGGGCGATCGTGCCAATCTCCGCCAAGCCGGGAACAAGATGAAACCGATGCCCATCGAACCAGTAGGCTGCAGCATCTCCGCCCAGCCAGATGCGGCCGTCACGATCCTGAAATACGGCACGAAAGGGTGAATCTGACAAGCCCTCGTGCTTACCATAGGCCGTCAAGGGGGCTCGGCGGAAACGAAACAGCCCTCTCTCAGCCGTTCCCACCCAGCGATTGCCTTCGCGATCAACTAGCAGGCTGAGCACTTTAGGCACATCGCCGATGTTGGCCGGCAGCGGTAGGGATTCGGGCGGACTGAGCCTCCCGTCCACAGCCCGAACGAGTCCGGCCGGCGTCAGCATCAGCAACTCGCCATCCGTGTCGGTCGCCATGGCCAGTACGGCTTGCCGGGGATCCCCCACCATGGCCACGCCTTGCCAGCGATCCGCGGCCGCCCATTGGCGCACTCCGGCCGCTGGGAGCGGTATATCGGAGAATACTCCCTGGTGGTAGCGCACCAGGCGAGACTCGTGCTGAAAGGCAACCCAAACGCTTCCGTCGCGAGCTTCCTGTACCACAAACCCGCCAGGCAGGGTCGCAATGGAGCCATCGGCCCCGAAACGCACGACGTCCATTCCGGAGCGGAACCACATGCTTCCGTCCCGTGCCTGCAAAAAGAACTCGCTGACCGCTTTTCCGCTGTAAGTGGTGTAGACCTGCAACTTCCCGCCGGCACAGCACGCTATGCCGCTGATCGTGTTGATCCAGAGCTTGCCTTCGGCATCCTCGCGGATGGACCGGACGTTTCTGCTCGGCAAGCCGTCGCGATCCAGGTATGTAGTGACGGTGCCTCCATTCAGCCGGATGAGACCGCCATTCCTGGTGCCGATCCACAACTCTCCGGAGCGGCTTGCGTACAGAGATTGGAATCGGCTGGACTGGAGACTCGGAAAATCTTCCCCGCCGAAGACTCTGAAGCGCACTCCGTCGAAGCGCGCGAGTCCCCCATCCGTGGCTACCCAGAGATAGCCCTCCCGGTCCTGCACAGTCGCACTGACCGAGTTCACCGGCAGACCTTGTTCCGTTTGCCAAACCGTGGCGACGTACGGCGTCGGATAGGATTGTGCGTGGACGGGAACGATAAAAAGACTGGCCAGGAGACCCGCGGCAAGAGCAATCGCCATCCGATGCTGCCACTGATGCCGCGCCAACTTCCCTCGTGCGCCAGTCGAGCGGATCGGCAGCACGAAGCACCAGTAGAACCTGATTGAAGTAGCTAGACCTCCAGCCCAGCAGCCCATGACCAGTGCAAACAGCAGAAGCAGCGGCGGAACCATCGAACTGGAGATGGTGCAGGAGTGGCAACGCCTCCAATCCAGCAGTGCCGGAGAGCGCCGTAAACCATACCGCAGGAGATTGGCCAGCCGCTGCTCCGCAACGACGGCTTCGGCAGCGAACTGGTCTGCCTTCAGAACCGACCTCCGCATAAGCTGAGATGTCCTGGGCTCTGTGTCGTCCCTGGATTCTAGCACCGTTACTGCCCCTTTACACAGCCTTGGCAAGGAGCGTGAAGCAGGCAATTGGAGTTGGGTGGGACGTGTGTGGGAGGCCCGCTTCGATTCAGGCGCGCGGGCCGTCGATCAGGAGGTCTTGGTTTTGATCCGAAAGAGCCCAAATCGGCGGCGGACACGAAACGCGGCGTACGCGACGGACGCAGGGACGGTCAACTCCACTTCCGTGCCAGTTCCACTTTCGCTCCACAATGCCAACCGCGCCCCGATTCGTTTGGCCCGCTCCCGGATCCCGGGCAACCCCCAGTGACCGGTGCGCGCGCCTTCCTGCAGAACTGCCGCGTCAATGCCCTTTCCATCATCACGTATCCGCAAACGGAACAGATTTGGGTCGTAGTGGATTGCGGTTTCAATCCGGCTTGCGCAAGCGTGCTGGAAAGCGTTTCGCAATACCTCACGAGCGATCCGGTAGATCTCGTCCTGGAGCAAAGGAGAGAGGGTTCGCGGCTGCCCCTCCATGGCCACCTGGAAAACGGCCGACTGACTGTTCCCATCCTGGGCATCCCGGAGTTCCTGACCCACGGCGGTCAGCAGGTCTTCCAGGGATCCGCCGAGCCGAAAAATTTGAAACGCTCTCCATCAAAGCGCGCCAAGCCCCCATATGTGCCGATCCAGAGATAGCCGTCGTGGTCCTGCACCAATGCATTCACCGAGTTTTGTGGCAGACCCTGTTCCGTTTGCCAATTCGTGGTGACGTACTGCGCCGGATAGGATTGCGCGTGGACGGGAGCTATCAAGAGACTGGTCAGCAGCCCTGCGGCAAAAACAACTGGGATCAAATGCCGGCACGCCCGCAGGAGTGGCGATTCTTCCAATTCAAAACGGTGAGAGAGCGCCACAAGCCCAAACCTGGTTACGTCCGCCAACCGCTGCTGCGCAATTATGGCTTCGGCAGCGAGCTGTTTTGCCTCCAGAACCATTCTTGGCATAGGCTCGGCTGTCCTCGGTTCTGTTTCCTATTTTCCAGTGTCGATATTCTATCATCCGGCAGTGGAAGTGGTCCGTTTGGTCCTTCTTAGGATCACTGGAGACTCCCCATAAAGTGGTACATGCAGCTTTCACGATTGAATCAATCTGCTCCACGACGATATAGGGTTGGCGCACGGCAGGAGCCAGTGCACAATGGCCATGTATCCGGGCAACGAGTGCTCCATACGATGTTCGCAGCAAGGCGTGGAGTCGAAGGCGGCGTCGGGCTTGAGGCCGCGCGATCTGTGCGCTGCGTTAGAGGAGGATAGGTCATGGAAAACGTGGATCTGGAATCCGAGAGCCGGAACGAGCTTCACTTGGCCGATGTCGTTGGCGGCACCGAAGCTGTGCGGCGCGTGATGAACGAGCTCGAGACCGCACCGGCGGATTCCATCATCCGGATCAGCGGCGAGAACGG
>Ga0075019_10001228_pt1 | contig 14598 bp, 10 predicted proteins | sample ColStrG_CSR_2013_FD_71473 | JGI IMG/M metagenome (GOLD analysis project Ga0075019, IMG submission 71473) | Freshwater sediment microbial communities in response to fracking from Pennsylvania, USA - Cold Stream Run_MetaG_CSR_2013 | ecosystem: Environmental > Aquatic > Freshwater > Creek >...
ATCCACCCCACCCCACCCAGGAGGGCCGACGACGAGGAGCGGCAGCGGCGGCGCGGACGGCCGTGCCATCGCCTGCAGCAGCACGTCCAGCCCTTTGCGCGGCTCGCGAGTACCGACGAACAACACGAACCCCTCGGGCGGCAGGTCCAGCCGCGCCGCAACGCTGTCCTCCTCCGCCGGCCCGTGCGCCAGCCACTGCCCGAGCAGCGGATCAAGGCCCGGGGGCAGGACGTGCACCCGGTCGGCCGCCAGCGCCGGCAGCACCGCCAGCAGCTGGTCCGCCACCGCCCGGGTGGGGGTAAGCACGGCCGCGGCGCTGGCCGCCGCCCGCGCGGCCATGCGCTTGTGGAAGCTGACCCCGCGCGGCGTCAGCGTCTCCGGATGGGTCCACGGCACCGCATCGTGCACGGTGACGACGAGGCGTCCCGCGCCGAGCACAGGCACCAGCAGGGTAGGCGCGTGGACCACGTCGAACCCGGTGAGCCGGGGTCCACTGCCCCGTTCCCACAGCCTGGCGAGCAACCTGCGACCGACCGGCAACCGACGGACGGGGCGGCCCGCGGGCAGCGACTCGTGCAACGCGACCATCGCCCCGTCCGCGTGCCACGCGGTGACGAACGTGAGCCGGTCCTGTGCCAGCGAGCCCTCGTCCAAGGCCGCCAGCAGGCTCGCCGTGTACCGTCCCGTGCCCCCTGGCACAGGTGCGGCGAGCTGCTCAGCTAGCACCCCCACCCGCACCCCGCGACCGGGTGTCGCTGGGGGCCCGGTCACGTCCGCACGATAGACTCGTCGCCTTCCCGACTGATGCGAGAGGGCTGTGACACGCGACGGAATTGCGATTGTGGGTGGCGCCGGCCACGTGGGTCTTCCTCTCGCGATCGCCTTCGCGGATCGCGGGCACCGGGTCTTGGTGTACGACACCAACCCAGCGGCCGTGGAGACGATCCTGGCCGGTGAGCTGCCCTTCGCGGAGGACGGGGCAGTCGAGCCGCTGCGTGCCGCGCTGGCGGCCGGCCGGCTCACCGCCAGCACGGACCCGGCGGGGGTGGCCGACGTCGACGCGGTCGTCGTGGTGATTGGGACCCCAGTCGACGAGCACCTCAACCCCGACCCCGACGCAGTGCCGCGAGCGATCAGCCAGATCGCCCCGTCGTTGCGCGACGGGCAGCTCCTGGTCCTGCGCAGCACCGTGTACCCGGGGGTCACGGCCAACGTGGAGCGGCTGCTGGACGGCCTCGGCCTGAGTCTGGATGTGGCCTTCTGCCCGGAGCGCATCGCCGAGGGCCGGGCGATGACCGAGCTGTACGCGCTGCCGCAGCTGGTCGGAGCGCGCACCGACGCGGCCAGCGCGCGTGCGTCGAAGCTGTTCGCGTCGCTTACCGACACCGTCGTGCCGCTCACCCCGGAGGAGGCCGAGCTCGCGAAGCTGTTCACCAACACGTGGCGGTACATCAAGTTCGCGGCGGCCAACCAGTTCTACGTGATGGCCAACGACCACGGCCTGGACTTCGAGCGGATCCGCACCGCCCTTGCGACGGACTACCCGAGGGCCGCGGACATGCCCGGGGCCGGCTTCGCCGCCGGACCGTGCCTTTTCAAGGACACCATGCAGCTCGCCGCGTTCACCGACAACACCTTCGTGCTGGGGCACGCAGCGATGCTGGTCAACGAGGGCCTGCCCCTGTACGTGGTGTCCCGGCTGGAGCGACGCTGGAACCTGGCCACGACCCGCGTCGGCGTGCTGGGGATGGCGTTCAAGGGCGAGTCGGACGACACCCGCTCGTCGTTGGCCTACAAGCTGCGCCGCATCCTGCGCTTCCGTGCGCAGCAGGTGCTGTGCACGGACCCCTACGTGACGACCGACCCCACGCTGGTCAGCGAGGAGGAGGTGCTTGCCGGCTCGGACGTCCTGGTCATCGCAGCGCCGCACACCCGCTACGCGACGCTGGCGACAGATCTGCCCGTGGTGGACGTGTGGAACCTGCGCGGTGCCGGGACGGTGATATGACCCCGGCCGAGGCCGCGCGGGTCAGCATCGTCATCCCCGCGTACGACGAGGGCGAGGAGATCCTGCCGGTACTCGAGCGCATCGCCGAGGCGGTCAGCCTGCCCTTCGAGGTGCTCGTCGTGGTCGACTTCCCCGAGGACTCCACGGTGGTCGTCGTCGAGGCACTGCACAGACTGGACGCGCGCATGCGGGTCCTGGTGAGCACCTACGGGCGAGGGCCGGCGAACGCGATCCGTTTCGGGATCCACGCCGCCGCCGCGCCGGTGGTCGTGGTCACCATGGCGGACGGATCGGACGACCCGCGCCAGATCGACCAGCTGACCAGGCTCGTCGAGCGCGGCGTGGTGGTCGCGGCGGCCTCCCGGTACATGCCCGGGGGCCAGCAGGTCGGCGGCCCGGCGGTAAAGGGCATGCTGTCGCGTACGGCAGGGCGGTCCCTGCACATGTTCGCCCGCGTGGGGACCCGCGACGCCACCAACTCCTTCAAGGCCTACTCGGCGGACTTCGTGCGCGCAGTCGGGATCGACAGCCGCGACGGCTTCGAGATCGGCCTGGAGCTGACGGCCAAGGCGCGGCGCCTGCGGCTGCCCGTCGCCGAAGTCCCGACGATCTGGCTGGACCGCGCCGCCGGCATGTCCAACTTCAAGGTCGCGGAGTGGATCCCGAAGTACCTGCACTGGTACCGCCTCGCGTTCGGCGGACCGTTGACCCCCGAGGAGCTGCGGGTGCGCACCGCCTCCGCCAGCCGCACCCCGCTCGACGGCACCGGGCTGCCGCCCGTCGCGTCACCCACCAGCCCGCCACCCCCGGGCCAGGAGAAGGAGAGCTCACTGTGAAGGTCCTGATCACCGGGTCGGCCGGGTTCATCGGCGGCTACGTCGTGGAGGAGCTGCTGCGCCGCGGCCACGAGGTGGTGGGCGTCGACAACTTCTCCAAGTACGGCCCCGTCGCGCACAGCTACGACGACGACCCGCGCTACCACTTCGTGCAGGGCGACGCCCAGGACACCGGGCTGCTGACCGGGCTGCTGGAGGACTGCGACCACTTCATCGCCGGGGCGGCGATGATCGGAGGCATCTCCTACTTCCACACCTACGCCTACGACCTGCTCGCCACCAACGAGCGGATCATCGCGGCGTCGTGCGACGCGGCAATCGCCGCCCACCGCGCGGGTCGGCTGCAGAAGGTGACCTACCTGTCCAGCTCGATGGTGTTCGAGTCGACCGACCGCTGGCCGTCGGTCGAGGGGGACGAGCGCAAGGTTGCGCCGCCGCTGTCGTCCTACGGCTTCCAGAAGCTGGCCGTGGAGTACTTCGCTCGCGCCGCGTGGGACCAGTATCAGCTGCCCTACACCATCGTGCGCCCCTTCAACTGCGTCGGCGTCGGTGAGCGCCGCGCGCTCGGCGACGTCGAGATCGACTCGGGCAACGTGAAGCTGGCAATGAGCCACGTGGTGCCCGACCTGGTGCAGAAGGTGGTCAAGGGCCAGGACCCGCTGCACATCCTCGGGGACGGGTCCCAGGTGCGTCACTACACCTACGGGGTGGACCTCGCGGAGGGGATCGTCACCGCGATGGAGCACCCGGACGCCCGCAACGAGGACTTCAACCTGTCCACCGCCCAGTCGACCACGGTGCTCGAGCTCGCCGACGTCATCTGGCGCAAGGTGCACGGGGACGACCCGCTGCGTGTCGTCAGCGACACGCCGTTCGAGCATGACGTGGCGCGGCGCATCCCCGACGTGGAGAAGGCGCGCGAGGTGCTCGGCTTCGAGGCGACCACGTCGCTGGAGGCGATGCTGGACATCGTCGTGCCGTGGATCGAGCAGGCAGTCGCGGACGGCGTGATCTAGCGCAGGCGCCGCCCGACGGGCTCGCTAGGCGATGATGTCGCTGAGCGGGCTCGTCGGGTTGTAGCGGTCGCGCAGCAGCTCGTAGTGCCAGCGACGGTCCACCACGTCGTACTCCCAGGCGTGCACCACACGCTCACGTGACCGAGACTCGAAGTGGTACGCCTCCACCAGGGGGGTCCAGATCGCGCGCAGTCCCAGCCCCTGCACCTTCAGGCAGAAGTCCACGTCGTTGAAGTTGCTGGGCAGGGTCTCCGTAAGACCGCCCACCTCCTCGTAGACGTCACGGCGGACCGCGACGCAGGCGAACGTCACCCCAGTGCACTCCCGGTTGATCAGCAGCGAGCCGAACTCCCCCGGCGAGTCGCGCGGGTAACCGAGCCAGACATGCCCCAGGTGACCGTCGTGGTAGGTGTGTCCCCCGTGCTGGACGGTGGAGTCGGCGTAGAACAGCTTCGCGCCGGCCAGGCCCACCTGGGGATCCTGGACCAACGCCACCAGCGTCTCCACCCAGCCGTCGCTGAGCATCTCGATGTCGTCGTTGACGATGAGCAGCACCTCCCCGGCGCTGGACAGGACGCCGAGGTTGACCTTCTCGGAGAAGTTGAACGCCCGGTCGTACTCGACCCAGCGCGCCCGGTCCCCCAGCAGCTCGGCCAGCTCGGCGCGCACCTGCGCCGGGAAGCCGGCGTCGACGACGAGCACGACCTCCAGCCGTGGGTAGTCGGTGTGCGCGAGCAGGGAGCGCACCGCGTCCGTCACGAATACCCGGCGCTGACCCCACACCAGGCCCGAGGAACCGCGGGTGGGGATCACGACACTGACGACCGGCTCTCCGGCCACCTCCCGGTGCAGCAGGTAGTGGCCGGGGAACTGCGGGTGCTGGGTGACCGAAGCGTGGATGCCCACGCGGGCGCAGTGGTCCTCGACCGCCCGACGACCCGCCTCCCGCGCGTACGGCTTGGCAGTGGCGTCGCCAGCGGTGGACGAGGGAACCACGCGCCAGTGGTACAGCACCTGCGGCACGTGGACGACCACCCGTGCCGCCTCGGTGACACGCAGCGCAAGGTCGTGGTCCTGGGAACCCTCGAACTCCTGGCGGAAGCCGCCCACCGTCTCGACGAGCGAGCGGCGCAGCACCGACAGGTGCCCGGTGTACATCTGGCCCCGCAGGCGCTCCGGAGACCAGTCCGGCTTGGCGAAGGCCTCGTAGTGCCCGCCTTCGGCGTCCAGCTTGTCCTCGTCGGTGTAGACGTAGTCGACCTGGTCGTCCAGCACCGCGGCGACCTGGTCGAGCGCCTCGGGCTCCAACAGGTCGTCGTGGTCCAGCAGCGCGACGAACTGCCCGCGCGCGGCCGCCAGGCCGTCGTTGCTGGCCGCGACGATCCCGCCGTTGGCCTCTCGGCGCACCACACGCACCCGGGAGTCGCCAGCCGCCTGGCGCAGCACCTCCCCCACCCGGGGGTCGGTGGAGCAGTCGTCGACAAGGACCAGCTCCCAGTCGGTCCACGTCTGCGCGCGCACCGACTCGATGCACTCCCACAGCGCGGCCGGGGGTGGGTTGTAGACGGGGGTGACGACGCTGAACAGCGGCGCGGTCACTGCGCGCCCCGGCCTCGCAGCGCGGTGCCGGGCGACAGGATCGAGCGACCCACCTTCCATGCCTTGGACCCGTACACCTCGGCGAGCTGGGCGTGCACCGCCTGCGCCTCCTGGGCGGAGCCGCGCAGCGTGGCGACAGTCACCCGCAGGGTGGCGAGCTCGGCCTCCAGCCCGATGGCATGGTCACGCGCGGTCAGCAACGCGTGGCGCGCCTGCGCCAGCTGCTCAGCCAGGGCCGGCTCGTGCTCCGCCTGCTCGAGCGCCCGGCGGGTGTCGAGCAGCGCGGCGCGCTTGGTGATCAGCTCGCTGCGCAACGGGAACAGCAGCGACTCGTAGCTGACGACCAGGTCGCGGGGCCCGGGGGTGGCACGGGTGAACATCACCGCCCACGGCGACAAGAAGCCCAGGTCGACGTCGACGCGGCGGAAGAAGCCGCGTTCGGCGAAGGACGCCGCCCAGGCGTGGGGCTGACGCACGTTGACGTGGGTCGGCTCATCGAAGTCCCCGGGCGTCGTGGAGACGACGACGACGTCGGTCACCGAGCAGATCGCGTCCATCGCCGCCTCGGCCTCCGCCGGGGACATGTGCTCGAGCGTCTCGATGCAGGTGACCAGGTCGAAGCGGCCCTCCAGGCCTTCCGCGGCGTTGGCCACCGACAGCCGCCCGGCCAGGCGTGGCTCCGCCGCCTCGATGGCGTAGTCGGAGATGTCCACCCCGTGGGCGTCCACGCCGAGGTCCACCAGGCAGCCGACCAGGAAGCCCTTCGCGCAGCCGACGTCCAAGGCGGTGCGCGGGGCCACCAGGGCGGCGAGGCGGCCCGCGACATGGGTGAAGAAGGCGCGGTAGTCCGGGTTGTCCCAGTCGTAGTGGCCGCCGAGGTACCCGCTGTAGTACCCCGCCCCGTAGTCCCCCGCCTCGCTGGCCACCTGTGCCACGGGCGGTGCCTGCTCCTGCGACGCTGCCGTGTCTCCCACCTGCGTGCCTTCCCGTCGGCTGACCGGGATCCTAACGGGGGGGCCGCGGCGGCCGGTGCCCCCCGGGCTGCATGCACCGGCCCAGGAGCACGGCGCGGGTACACTCGGGAAGTGCGGATGAGGCGGTCGGGCGCGTATCGGCACGCCCCCATGAGCGGAGGCGTCCGGCGGTGAGCGTGGCGCTGAGCCCAGTCCCGACCTCCGCGCCCCCCACGCAGGCGCGGCTGCGCTGGGAGCTGGTCGTCAACCTCGTCCGCAAGGACCTGAAGGTGAAGTACCAGGGCTCGGTGCTCGGCTTCGCCTGGTCGCTGGCCAACCCGCTGCTGGTGCTGGTGGTCTACACGTTCGTCTTCGGCTACGTGCTGCGCAGCACCATCCCGCGCTTCGGCCTGTACCTGCTGTCCGGCCTCCTGATCTGGAACTTCCTGTCGTTGTCGGTCACCTCGGCCACCACCTCGATCCTGGCCAACGCGGGTCTGGTCAAGAAGGTCCCGATGCCACACGTCGCCCTGCCGATGGCGTCGGTGGGCTTCGCTGGGGTACAGGTGGCGTTGCAGTTCGTGGTCCTCATCGTGGTCGCCCTGGGTATCCAGCATCACCTGGGCGGGGTGGACGTCCTGCTTCTCGTGCCCGCGGTCGTCGTCGCCCTGACGCTGACGGTGGGGCTGGCCCTGCTGACCTCGGCCCTCAACGTCCGCTACCGCGACACCCAGCACATGGTCGAGATCTCGATGTTCGCCTGGTTCTTCCTCAACCCCATCGTCTACTCGGTCACACTGATCCAGACGCACATGATCGCCAAGGGGTGGGGCCACCTGTACTGGATGTACTACCTCAACCCCATGGCCGGCGTGGTCGTGTCGTTCCAGCGCGCGATCTACGGCACCGTCGTCGTCCCCGGCGCGCCGGCGCACGTCGCCGTGGCCGCCTCCCCGGGTCACGTAGCGATTGCGGCGGTGCCGGCCAAGCTGCCCGTCCAGGTCCTCGCCAGCACCTCCAACCTCTTCTACCTGGAGGTGCTCGGGATCGGCTTCGCGGTGGCCCTGGTGGTGCTCGCGCTGGGCGCGACCACTTTCCGCCGGCTGTCCGCGGACTTCGCGGAGGATTTGTGAGCCAGTCGCCGGTCGTGATCACGGCGACCGCTGTCGGCAAGCGCTTCTCCACCCACCACCGCAAGGCCACGTCGCTGAAGGAGCGGGTCATCCGCCGCGAGCAGGGTGCGCGGGAGGACTTCTGGGCGCTGCGCGGGATCGACCTGACGGTCCACCAGGGGCAGACGGTCGGCCTGGTCGGCCCGAACGGCTCCGGCAAGTCGACTCTGCTGAAGGTGCTGTCCGGCATCCTGCGACCCACCAACGGCACCGTGGCTGTCAGCGGGCGAGTCGCGTCCCTGCTAGAGCTGGGAGCGGGCTTCGACGGGGAGCTGACCGGGCGCGACAACATCTTCCTCAACGCCTCGCTGCTCGGGCTTTCCCGACGGGAGACCGAAGCGATCTTCGACGACATCGTCGAGTTCAGCGGTCTCGGTGAGTTCGTGGACAACCCTGTCAAGCACTACTCGTCGGGGATGTACGTCCGCCTGGGCTTCTCCGTGGCGGTGCACGTCAACCCGGACATCCTGATCATCGATGAGGTGCTGGCGGTCGGCGATGAGGCCTTCCAACGCAAGTGCATCGACCGGATCGAGGACTTCCAGACCCACGGCAAGACCATCCTGTTCGTCTCGCACTCGGCGAGCCTGGTGGAGCAGCTGTGCAGCCGGGCCGTGGTCCTCGAGCACGGGGTGGTCTCCTTCGACGGTGAGCCTGAGCTGGCCAGCGAGCACCTGCGCGACATCCTGGGCGTGGACCGCGTCCAACGCTCCCGCAAGGTGCTGGGCGCGACGGTGGAGGAGGTCGTGCCGGTCCACGCGGGTACCGGGGAGGTGACCTGGACGGCGATGCCGGGTGACCCGCTGCGCGTGGAGGTGCTGCTCACCGTGACCGGCGAACGGCCAGTCGGGGAGCTCAGCGTGCGCGTGGCCTTCATCACCGACGAGGAGGACTCCCCCGCTGCGCTCATCGAGGTGGGAGCGGGCGTGGTTGGCAACGCCGCGGGCAAGCGGCGCCTGTGCCTAGACGTCGAACACCTACCCGAGCTGGCGGGCGGCTACACGCTGCTCGCCCAGGTCGTCGAGCACAGCGACGGCACCGTCCTGGCGACCGCGCGCTCCGCGGAGCCGCTGCGCATCCAGCCCGACCCGGCGGGACGTCCCATCGCCGTGATGGCCGGCGTGCGCGTCGAGGATGTCTAGCGCGCCTCGCCGGAAGAAGAGCCCAGCCATCCCACGCGAGCAGCCCCAGGAGAGCCCCCGATGGCCACCCCGGCGAACCGACGTCCAGTGCCCGCCGCGGACAGCCACAACCGGATCCTGGTGCACGGCGCCCGGACCAACAACCTGCGCGACGTGCACCTGGAGATTCCCAAGCGACGCCTGATCGTGTTCACCGGGGTGTCCGGGTCCGGGAAGAGCTCCCTGGTGCTGGGCACCATCGCCGCGGAGTCGCAGCGGCTGATCAACGAGACCTACAGCGCGTTCGTCCAGGGGTTCATGCCGACCACGGCCCGACCGCACGTCGACGTCCTGGAGGGCCTGACGTCGGCGATAGTCGTGGACCAGCAGCGCCTCAGCGCCGACCCGCGCTCCACGGTCGGTACCGCCACCGACGCGCATGCGCTGCTGCGCGTCCTGTTCTCCCGGGCTGGGCAACCGGCCATCGGGCCGCCCAACGCCTTCTCCTTCAACGTGGCTCCGGTGCGCGCCAGTGGCGCGATCACGGTGGCGCGGGGTGCCGGCACGACGGTGCACAAGACCTACACCCGCGCCGGCGGGATGTGCCCACGCTGCGAGGGGCGCGGGCAGGTCAGCGACGTCGACCTGGCCCAGCTGTACGACGCGACCAAATCGATCCGGCAGGGCGCGTTGCTGGTGCCCGGCTACAGCGTTGACGGCTGGTTCGGTCGGATCTTCACCGGCTGCGGCTTCTTCGACCCGGACGTCCCGATCGCGCAGTTCAGCGCCACGCAGCTGCGCGCGCTGCTGTACCAGGAGGCGACCAGGATCACCGTGGACGGGGTGAACCTGACCTACGAGGGCCTGATCCCTCGCCTGCACAAGACGATCCTGGCCAAGGACGTGGACGCGCTGCAGCCGCACGTGCGCGACTTCGTGGACCGGGCCGTCTCCGTCACGCGCTGCCCGACCTGCGAGGGGGCCCGGCTGAACGAGGCGGCGCTGTCGTCCCGGGTCGGCGGGCGCAACATCGCCGAGCTGTGCGCGATGCAGGTGAGCGACCTGGCCGGGTGGGTGGGTGACCTCTCCGACCCGGCGGTCGCGCCGCTGACGGCCGCGCTCGGCCACATCCTGGACTCCCTGGTCCGCATCGGCCTGGGCTACCTGTCCCTGGACCGCCCAACCGGCGGCTTGTCCGGCGGGGAGGCGCAGCGGGTCAGCATGGTCCGCCAGCTCGGCTCCCCCCTCACCGACGTCACCTACGTCTTCGACGAACCGACGGCGGGACTGCACCCGCACGACATCGCGCGCATGAACGACCTGCTGGTGGCGTTGCGGGACAAGGGCAACACAGTCCTTGTCGTCGAGCACAAGCCAGAGACGATCGCCATCGCGGACTACGTCGTGGACCTTGGCCCCGGTGCCGGCGCCGCGGGGGGTCAGGTCTGCTTCGCAGGCAGCGTCGCGGGGCTGCGCGCCGCCGACACGCTGACGAGCCGCCACCTGGGGGACCGGGCGTCGCTCAAGGCCAGCGTGCGCACCCCCACGGGCTTCATTCCGGTGCGCGGTGCGACCACCCACAACCTTCGCGACGTGGATGTCGACATTCCTCTCGGTGTCCTCACGGTGGTGACGGGCGTAGCCGGGTCAGGCAAGAGCTCCCTCGTGCGGGGGTGCCTACCGCGGGCTGCCGCCGTCGTGGTCATCGACCAAAGCCCGATACGCGGGTCCCGGCGCAGCAACCCGGCGACCTACTGCGGACTGCTCGACCCGGTCCGCAAGGCGTTCGCCAAGGCCAACGGAGTCAAGGCGGCCCTGTTCAGCGCCAACTCCGACGGCGCCTGCCCCGCCTGCGACGGCACCGGGGCGCTCTACACCGACCTGGGCCCGATGGCCGGCGTCGCCCTCACTTGCGAGGACTGCGCAGGCTCACGGTTCACCTCCGCAGTACTGGGCTACCACCTCCACGGTCGCGACATCGCCGAGGTGCTGTCGATGACGGTGGAGCAGGCAGAGGCGTTCTTTGCCGACGACGCGGCGGCCGTCCCACCGGCTCGAGCCATCGCCACGCGCCTGCGCGAGGTGGGCCTGGGCTACCTCGTCCTGGGCCAGCCGCTGACCACCTTGTCCGGTGGGGAGCGCCAGCGGCTGAAGCTGGCCACCCACCTGGGGAAGAAAGGCAGCATCTACGTCCTGGACGAGGTGACGACTGGGCTGCACCTGGCCGACGTCCAGGCCTTGCTCGGTCTGCTGGACCGCCTGGTCGAGGAGGGCGCCTCCCTGATCGTCATCGCCCACCACCAGGCGGTGATGGCGCACGCGGACTGGATCATCGACCTCGGCCCCGGTGCGGGACACGAGGGAGGCAGGGTGGTCTTCACAGGAACCCCGGCCGCGCTGGTCAGCAGCGTGAGCACGCTCACCGCCCGCCACCTCGCGGACTACGTGGGCGCCGGCCGGCGTCGCAGGGGCAGTGCCTAACCGCCGACCGCACGCCGCGCGTGCCCTGTCGCCGGACCCTCGGGCCCCCGGGGCGGCGACGGCGCTGACCTGGGGTGTACAGACTGTCTCCATGACCGGCTCTGGGGTGCCCGGCGACGGCGACGTCGCCGTCGTCGTCGTGGCCTGGAACGCTGCCCACCGCCTGCGGGGCTGTCTGGACGCCCTGGCCGCCCAGACACTGGCCGCGCCGGTCTGGGTGGTCGACAACGGCTCCCAGGACGCAACAGCGTCAGTGGTGGCCGACCTGGCCCGCGAGAGGCCAGGGCTGCACCTGCTCCGCTGCGACACCAACCGCGGCTTCGCCGGGGGGGTAGCTCTGGCGCTGGCCCGTGTCACGGCCCCCTTCGTCGTCCTGGTCAACGATGACGCGGTGCTAGACCCCGGCTGCCTGGCCGCGCTGGCCGAGGGCTTCCGCTCGGCCCCCGACCCGGCCAGGGTGGCCGCGGTGACCGCCCGGGTGCTGCTGGACGCACGGTTCGCCGAGGCTTCCCCCGGCACGCCGGTACCGCCCGGTGGGTGGCGCCGGGAGGACGGGACGGTGCTGCTGCCGGCACGCGACGCGCCGCCCGGCTCGGCGCTGGTCGACATCGTGCACTCCACAGGCGTCGAGCTGACGGCGAGCGGCAACGGCGCGGACCGCGGCTGGCTGGAGCGCGCGGACACCCACCACCCGCCCGCGGACGTGTTCGCCTTCTGCGGTGCCGTGGTGATGCTGCGTGCCGCGGCCGTCGCGGCGGTGGGTGGCTTCGACCCCGCGCTGTTCCTCTACTACGAGGACACCGACGTGGCGTGGCGGCTGCGGTTGCACGGCTGGACTGTCCGCTACGCGGAGGAAGCGCTGGTTCGGCACGCGCACGCCGCCAGCTCGGCCGGGCAGGCCTCCAGGGCCCGCTACTTCAACGAGCGCAACCGACTGCTGGTGGTCGCCCGCAACGGGCCGGCGAGGACCGCGGCGGTCCTCACCGCCCTGCACCCGCTGGGCACCCTCGCGCGCCTCGCGGGCCCGGGGCGCGACCCGGTAACCGCTGCGGCGCGGGCCCGCGCCTACCGCGACTACCTGCGCCGTCTACCGGGGGTGCTCGCCACCCGGCGGACCGACACCGTCACCGCACGTGTCCGCCGCGTCACGTTCCAGGGTGCTCGTTGCGCCATTCGGGGCAATGGGCTTTAGACGGGCACGGCCAAAGGTCGACGCTGACCACATGGCCCCCCCGCTCTCCCCTTCCTCACGCCCGGGACGCCGACGTTGGCAGCGGGCCGCGGTGGCCGGGTCAGCAGCTGCCGTGGTGATCACAGGCCTGCTCGGGGCACCCGCGGCACTGGCCAGCGCCCCCCCGGACTCCCACGTGGTGGCGACCAGCAGCCCGGCCGTCGGGGTCGCCTCCTCAGGCTGGGCAGGCAACGACTACGCGTCGACGGTGTTCGGCCAGGCGTGGAACTTCCGCAGCGGGTCGGACCTGCTCACCGACACCAACGGACCCACCGAGGCGATAAGCGGCCAGTCCATCCACGCGGTGGGCTCGGCGGAGGGCTCCTACGCCGGCACGGTGACCCACCAGGGGTACTTCTCCCCGGTCTGGGACGGGTACCCGGGCTCGCTCTACAACGGCCACGACGGCAACCTGGCGGCCAACGCGATTAACGCCTCCTACTACCGGGTGCTGTCCTTCCAGGCGTACTCCACGGGCAGCATCGGGGCCGGCATCTTCTGGTTCAACTGCGCGACGGTCTCCTCGGCCTGCGAGGGCGGCATGCCGTTCAGCCTGCAGGCCGGTTGGCACACCTACTCCTTCCCGCTGGCCAACAACCCCTTCTTCCACCTGCCGGCCGCCTGGGGCGGCTGGGAGCACGGCCTGCGCATCGCGCTCAGCGCCCCCGGCACGGACAGCTTCCAGTTCCACTGGCTGCGGCTGTGGGCGCCGGGCACGAGCCTGGTGGCGACGTTCGGCACCGCGGGCCAGACCGAGACGCTGAAAGCGGCCAACCCTGCGAACGGTGAGTGGTTCACCATCCCCTGCCAGGCCACGTCGGCGTGCACCGCGACCGGTGCCGGCACGCGGGTGGACCTGGGCCTGCTGCCGCCCGGCACCTGGATCCTGACCGCGCAGCACGCCAACGGCAGCCCCGCGGGGACGGCCACCGTCCAGATGGTCGGTCCTGACCTGGCCACGGTCACCTCGCCCAGCCCGCTGGGCTGCGCGGACTACGCCACCACCCACCTCGGCCACCCCTGGGGGCCCGGTGACGTGCAGACCCACCCCAACGCGACGGTCACCGCGATCCCGGGGGGTGTCCTCGGCCAGAACACCGGACCGATCACCAACGACCCGCACCTGACCTACCGCCTGGGCGTCGGGGGCATCGACCCGAACACGTGGCACATCGCCACCTACACGATGACCTACTCGGGGACTTTCAACCTCAGCGGGGCTCCCGGGGGGGGCACGATGGCCCGGCTGGGGTGGTCGCGCAGCGACACCGGGACCCGGATCTGGCAGTCCGACGACCTGCTGAGCTACCAGTCCGCGCCGACGTACACCGTCGACCTGGCCCGTCCCGACATCCTCGAGCCGACCATCCCCGGCGACCAGCCGTTCGTGTCCAGCCACCGCGTCACGATGTTCCGCTTCGACCCCAACGAGGACCCCGGCAACAAGCGCTGGACCGTGACCGGCATGTACCTGCGGGCCACCTGCCGCGCCACCACCACCAACACCCTCGCGGTCACGTGGTCCGACCCCTCCGCCGCGCCGGGCACCCTGGTGACCATCTACGCGCACAGCGGGACCGGCGCGACGACCAGCGGAGGCACCGTGCTGGCCTCTGGCCTGGCGGACAACGGGCGGGCCACCGTGTCGACGGCGCACCTACCTCGCGGCGGCTACTTCCTTTACCTGGTCCTGGCGCGCAACGGGCTGCACAACGCACGCCCCGGTGGCCCGTTCCTCGTCGACGCCGCCCCCTTGGACTAGCTCGCCGACCCGCCGCGGCACGGGGGCCCCTCGGCCCTGGTGGGGACGCCGCCCGGCGGCCAGGCTGGGGCTCGGTGGCGCAGCCACGACGACGTGGCCCGCCGGTTGGCGAGGGGGCGGGGATGGCCACGCACAGCGCCGACGCCACCTCCGCGGCGGGCTGGCGGCCCTACCTGGCGGCCGCCGGGGACGGTGACGAGGCCAGTGCGCGCGCACTGGTGCTCGCAGCACTGGACGCCGGCGTGGGGCTGGACGACGTGGTGGGCGACATCGTGAGCCCCGCCCTGGCCGAGGCGGGCCGCCGCTGGTTCGACGGGACGTGGGACGAGGTCCATGAGCACCTGGCCTGCCAGGTCAGCGAGCAGGTGCTCACCGCCGCGCTCCTGGCCAGCCCCCCTGCCCCCGGCCCGGCTCCGGTG
>Ga0075019_10001229_pt1 | contig 14591 bp, 9 predicted proteins | sample ColStrG_CSR_2013_FD_71473 | JGI IMG/M metagenome (GOLD analysis project Ga0075019, IMG submission 71473) | Freshwater sediment microbial communities in response to fracking from Pennsylvania, USA - Cold Stream Run_MetaG_CSR_2013 | ecosystem: Environmental > Aquatic > Freshwater > Creek >...
GTATTGGCGTACCAACGACGGCTCGTACGCGGGTACGCCCCTCAGTAATTATCAGGTCGCACAAAATTACACGCCGCGGCGTCGCCAGGACAATTCAGCCGCCGAACTGACGGTCGATTGGGCAGTGTCCCCGAGCAACAAGATCACATCGATCACATCGTGGGATCTCGGAGCGCTATTCAATCCGGAGGGAACGGACGGCTCGCCGTACGGAATCTGGAAGATTCCGTACATCGGCAGCGACCGGCAGGTCACTCAGGACTTGCGACTGACCTCCACAGGCGATTCGCCGCTTCGATATATCGTTGGCGCCTATTATCAGCACGAAGCGATCTATAACTCGACCGAGAACCGGATCTACACAGACCCGTCGTTCTATCCAAACAACAATTATCAGGACTGCGCCGCAAGCTCGTTTGGCCCGGGCGTCGGTTACAATGCGGGCGTCGTAATTAATGGTGCTTGCAATTACTACAATTCCTTTGATCAGATCCGCAACAGCTGGGCGGTGTACACGGATGACAGCTTCAAGCTCTCGGACTTGATCACGCTGCGTGCCGGTCTGCGCTACAACCACGACAATGGAATCCAGAAGAACGCGCTGAACCAGCTGCGCGGCAGTGATGAGGTTCCCATCGCGAATCTCGGATTCTTCTCGACCCTGCCGGGGACGGGTGGTCTTCAGGGTCCCGTTGAGGCATTGCCCGGCAGCCCTAACTACAATGCCATCGTCAATCAGACCCGCAGTCAGGCGCTTCACAACACCGCAGTTACTGGCCGTGCGGGCGTCGACTTCACGCTCACGCCCGACGCATTGCTGTACGTGAATTACAGTCGTGGATACCGGTCGGCCGCATTTAACTCGCAATTCCTCTTCACTCCGTCGGACTTCACTACGGTGCTGCCGGAAACGCTGGATTCGTATGAGATCGGCGCCAAAACCTCGTGGCTTGATCATCGGCTGCAAGTCGATGGGGCGGTGTTCCACTATCAGTACAAGAACCAGCAGATAATCAATGTCTACCCGACCGGTCAACAGCCGTTGATCAATCTCGGCAAGTCAAAGATCGATGGTGGGGAAATCGAGATCGTCACGCGCCCGGTGCGCTCGCTGACGCTGCGGGCCAGTGCCGGATTCCTCAGTACGGACGTCCAGGATGGAATGCTCGCGACCGGCTCAATCGATGGCCAGCAACTGCCGTACGCACCGAAGGTGTCGGGCACGGTTGCGATGGACTGGGAGGCGCTTACTTATTCGGCGCTGGCGCTGAACGTCCACTTCGACGCGAATTACAACGCGCGCCAGTACCTCGCGTTACCCAACGAGGACGCGGTTGCGCAGGGGGCGTATTCGCTGATCAACGGACGCTTGAGCCTTCATTCGAAGGGCGAGGCGTGGGAAGTCGGGATCTGGGGTCGAAATCTTGGCGACAAGTTCTACCTGACCAACGCTGTCGATGTGCAGGGCTTCGGCTTTGACTACCGGCACATTGGTACCCCACGCATGTTCGGTGTAGACGCGCGATACCATTTCTAGGGTACGGATCGCCAGGGCCACTTAGACATGCACGCTGCAGGTGCCGACTCGAACGGTAGTTTTGTCTCGGGTGTCAGCGCCGAGCCACTGCTGTACCGAACGGTCGATGGCGTGTTGCAGGCAGCGGTCAGTGCGGGGCCGGAGCGGCCCGCGCTGATCGTCCCGCATCAGTCGGTTCGATTGACGTACCGGGACCTCAACGCTGAGGTCGAGCGAGTCGCGCGTGGCTTCGCTGCCTGTGGCCTCAAGCCGGGCGAGCGGATCGGAATCTGGGCGCCGAACTGCGCGGAATGGGTCCTGACCATGTTCGGGGCGGCTAGGGCTGGTCTGATACTTGTCAACCTGAATCCGGCCTATCGCACTGCGGAACTTGAATTCGCGCTGCGCCTTGTCGAATGCCGAGCGCTGGTATTTGCGCCGCGCTTCAAGACTAGCGACTACAGCGCGATGCTGAGCACGCTCATTCCGGAGTTGGAACATGCGTCTCCGGGTCGACTCGACAGTGCCACCTTTCCGGAACTGAAGCTGCTAGTCCAGCTCGGCGACCGGCCCCTTGCGGGAACGCTGTCGTTCGAAGACGTGAAAGCCGCTGGGCACGACCTCGACGCGCGAGCAATCGACGCAATTACACCGATGCTCGATGCTGACGACGTGTTCAATATCCAGTTCACCAGTGGCACCACGGGGACTCCGAAGGGCGCCGCGTTAACGCATTTCAGCATCGTGAACAACGGTTTCTTTGTCGGCGAGGGCCTCAAGCTCACATCCAGCGACATCGTGTGTATTCCGGTACCGCTTTATCATTGCTTCGGCATGGTTCTCGGACTGTTGGCGGCAATGACACATTGCTCGGCCAGCGTGTTCCCCGGGGAAGGGTTCGAGCCGCTGGCCGTTCTTGAGGTCGTCGCCACGGAGCGATGCACGGCCCTGCACGGCGTGCCGACGATGTTCATCTCCGAGTTAGAGCACCCGCGGTTCTCCGACTTCGACTTGAGTTCGCTGAGAACTGGAATCATGGCGGGATCACCCTGTCCGATCGCGGTAATGCGTCGGGTCGTTGCCGAGATGCACATGCCTGAGGTCACGATTTGCTACGGCATGACTGAAACCAGCCCCGTTAGCTTCCAGAGCCAGACCGATGATCCATTGGACCGTCGGGTGAGTACGGTGGGTCGTGTCCATCCCCACGTGCAAGTCAAAGTCGTCGACACTGAGGGCAAGTTGGTGCCGCGCGGCATTGCCGGCGAGTTGCTGACCCGGGGCTACAGCGTGATGCGAGGTTACTGGGGCGATGAAGCGCGAACGCGTGATGTTATCGATGCAGGCGGGTGGATGCACACCGGCGACCTCGCAGTCATCGACGAGCAGGGCTATTGCAATATAGTGGGGCGGGTCAAGGACATGATCATCCGCGGCGGGGAAAACATATCGCCGCGCGAAATCGAAGAGTACCTGTATCGGCATCCGGCGGTTCTGGATGTCGCGGTTGTCGGCGTGCCCGATCATAAATATGGCGAGGCCGTGTGCGCATGCATTCGGATCAGGGCCGGCTGCACGCTGACGGAAGAAGAAGTTCGTGCGTTCTGTCACGGCCAGATCGCCCATTACAAAGTCCCAAGGTACGTGCGCTTCATGGACAGTTTTCCGCTCACGATCAGCGGGAAAATCCAGAAGTACCTGATCCGCGAACACTTGCGTGGTGAACTCAGGCTGACCGAGGAAGAACACGCGTGACGCACGACGTGTTGGTAATGGGCGCCGGACCGGCCGGTTCCGCGACGGCACGGCGTCTGGCTGCCGCGGGTGTGAGCGTCGCGCTGATCGGGGGCGATTCGCGCTCCGGAATCGAGGGCTTGTCGACGCGAAGTCACGCGCTGCTGGTCGAGGAGGGCATCGAGGCCGGCAGCGGAGCATTTGGGGGGCCGTACCGAAGGGATGGGTACTGGGCACTGGGGCGCAAGGTCGAGGGACTTGAATGGCTGACAGAAAGGCGCGCACTTGCGCGCGCGCTTCGCGCGACTGCGGTTGCGTCCGGCGCGTGCAGCTATTTGAGCACCGTGCGCAGCGTCACGTATGACGGCTCAATTTGGTGGCTTTGCCTTGGTGACGGAACGACCTGTTCTGCGCCTTTTGTCGTCGACGCGCGAGGTAGACGGGGTGCCGAAGTTCGAGGCCCCGTGCTGCTAGCGGTCGGACAGAGGTACCGGGCAAATGTCGTCCTTGCGTCAGGCACGCATCTGTCTGCGACGGAGGACGGCTGGTGCTGGTGGGTTACCCATGGCCGTGACATCTGGGTTCAGGTCGTCGGCCGCCCTCGCCAACGCCACCCGAACGCGTGGATAGGCGCGGCTGCCGAACAGGTGTCGGGTTTGGCGCGCGCACTGGCGGGCGCCGAGGCGGTGGGCAAGGTTGCCGGCCGTCCCGCTCACGCGCGACTGGGTGTGCAGGAGACCGGCGATCCAACGTGGCGGGTGGGCGACGCGGCGATGGCACTCGACCCGTTGTCCGGGCAAGGCATCTATGAGGCACTGCGCGGGGCGCGCCTCGTGTCTACCGCAATACAGTCTGTCTTGCGGGGTGGCGACCCGGCGATCGCGCGCCGGTTCGTCGCCGAGCGGACGCGCGAGGCATGGTTCCGCGGCGTGAAATCCGCAGCGAGCTTTTACAGCGAACTCGCTATCCGCAGTGAATTCTGGGCGGACACGGCTCGACAGTACCTGGCGCTCATTCCGCCGCCGTCGACTCTGATAACGGTCGTAGAGCAGCGTCCTGTGCTTGTGGACGGACGGATCGTCGAGCGCGAAGTCTTGGTTGGACCTGGACATACACGCGGCGTATTTCACGTCGAAGGTGTCCCGCTCGTGGCGCTAAAGCGCTATCTTGATGGCGTCCATAATGCGACGGTTCCTAGTGCGGCGGACGCGCTCGACCTACCGCCTACGGCGGTAGCGTCGGCGATTCAGTGGTTGCGGACTTCCGGATTGCTGCGTCAGCAGGCTCCGGCGAGCGGTGCCTTAGGAGGTTAATTCCGTGTCGATCGGACGTGTGAATACTTGGAAATCGTTGGCTGCGACGCTGGCGCTCGCGCTCGGAATCGCCGGTACTGCGTACGCGGCAGAGCCTCATGCCCAGGGCACGGAGCTGCTTCGCACCAATTGCGGCGGATGCCACCAGGAGCGAAGCGGCCATTTTGACCGCATCAGCTCCATCCGGAAGACCCCTGAAGGATGGTTGATGACGCTCTTTCGCATGCGTCAAGTTCATGGGCTGAATTTGGACGACCCGACGCGCGAAGCGCTGGTGCGCTTTCTGTCTGACACCCAAGGTCTCGCCCCGAGCGAGTCTGCCGCGGGGCGATTTGCGCTTGAACGGCGCCCCAACGCTCAGGACCTCGATCTCGGGCCTGAACTCGGAGTGATGTGTGGCAGGTGCCATTCGCTCGCCCGCGCGGCGCTGCAGCGCCGCGATGCCGATGAGTGGCGAAAGCTCGCCCATATGCACGTGGGGCAATGGCCCTCTCTGGAGTATTCGGCGTCTGGACGCGATCGGCCATGGTTTCAGATCGCCACCGAAACGCTGCCTGCGAAGCTCCAAGCGCTTTACCCGGAATCCTCCGCGGCCTGGAGCAACTGGAAGAAGCACAAGATTGCCGATCTGAGCGGCGACTGGGTCGTCGTCGGCAAGATTCCGGGCAAGCAGGATTTCTTCGGGACGGCCCGGATCGAGCGTGATGCGGCGGGCGACTACCGGGCGCGTTATGAACTCGCAGATGTAGATGGCATTGCTTTCCCTGGCGAGTCGAAAGCCATCGTATATACCGGCTACGAGTGGCGCGGCTCCGCCGAGGTCAACGGCCGCATTGTCAGGGAGGTTTATGCCGTGTCAGAGGATGGCGACCGCATCTCGGGGCGCTGGTTCGAAGCCGATCATCCCGAGGATGGTGGTGAATGGCTCGCCGTGCGTGACAAAGGGGTGGCGCAGGTGCTTGCCGTGCTTCCGCAGGCGATCCGCGCGGGAACCGTGACCACTGTTACGGTCGTCGGCACTGGCATAGCGTCGAACGCGGGCACCGTCTCGTTCGGCGATTCCACGACCGCGACGGCGCTTGAGCGAACCACCCACTCCATAAGGGCCAGGGTAAACGTCACGGCGGGCGCGACACCCGGCCTTCGAGTCGTGGCCGCCGGCGCAGCTGAGGGGAAGATCGCCGTCTACAAGCAGATAGATAAGGTTGATGTCGTTCCCGGCTACGGAATCGCCCGGGTCGGCGGCGGAAAGACACCACCAGTTACGGCGCAATTCGAGGCCATGGCATCCACGCGACTTCCAGGAGGAGAATTGTTGTCGATCGGTCCCGTTCGGGCAAGCTGGAGGTCGGCGCCATTCGACGCCGAGGCAACTCGTACCGAGGACGACAAATTCGCGGGACATTTCGATCAACGCGGTTGTTTCCTGCCGGCCGGCGCTGGCCCTAATCCCGCGCGGGAGTATTCCGGGGACAATGTCGGCAACCTCAAGGTGCTTGCCGTTGTTGATGATGCGGGCCGCTCCGTCGAGGGCGGCGGCCACCTGATCGTGACCGTGCAGCGCTGGAACAACCCGCCGATCTACTGAGAAATCTATGGAAAACACGGTTGAGCGTCTCGAATGGAATCGGTGGAACGGACACCTCGTCAGGTCCAACGACGACGTGTATTTGCTGCACGTCCCGACGACGGCTGTATTTGGCGTTGATGCGCTGGGCGTGGATCTGATTGATCAGTGCCGCCGAGGTGGCGGGCAGAGTGTCAATGAGCTGGTCGCGACGCTAGCCGATCGATACCCCCCCGACCGTATTCGCTCGTTTGCCGCGGAATTGCGCAAACTGGAGATGCTGCAGCCCGCTGGCAGCCTGCGGCCGATCAATCCTGCTAGCGTCAAAGTCACCTCCTATCCGCTCAGCACGTTGGTGCTGAACGTAAATACCGGCTGCAACCTGTCCTGCACGTACTGTTACAAGGAAGACCTTGCCAAGCCGGTCGATGGCCGAAAGATGGACTTCGTCACGGCGGCGCGCAGCGTCGACTTATTGCTCAAGGCTGGCGCGGAGCGCAAGCGCATCAACATTGTCTTCTTCGGCGGTGAGCCCCTGAGCAACGTGACTTTGATCAAAGAAGTTGTCGGCTATGCCGAGGCGATGACGTCGCGAGCCGAAATGGACGTCGACTTTTCGATGACGACCAATGCCACATTGCTCACCCCGGCTCTGATCGAATACTTCGACGCGCACAGATTCGGCATCTCGGTCTCAATGGACGGTCCCAAGGCAACCCATGACCGCCACCGCAAAAGCGTCGGTGGCCGCGGTACGTACGACGTCGTGGCCCGCAAAGTCGCGCTTCTGCTTGAACGATACCGGTCACGTCCCGTAGGTGCCCGGGTAACGCTAGGCGGTGGAAATACCGAAGTCGAGGAAATTCACGCGCACCTCAGGGGCGAGCTAGGTTTTCACGAGGTCGGCTACGCCCCGGTTACCGCGGCCGCCGACGCGAGCCACGCGCTGTCCGAGGCCGAGTTAGCCGAAGTACACCTTGCCTTCGAGCGGCTGGGCGAGGACTACCGACAGCATGCTCTTCGAGGCGATAACAACGGCTTTTCGAACATGCATCAGTTGATGACCGACCTGCACGAGGGGCGGCGGAAATCGCTTCCCTGCGGGGCTGGAGTAGGGCTCCTGGCTGTCGACGGAGGCGGTGAGTTGAACTTGTGCCATCGCTTCACTGGTTCCGATCTCCCGACTTTCGGCAACGTCTCCACCGGTATTGATTCCGCCCGGCTAGGGGCATTTGTCGATAAGGCCCTACAGCGCGAAGGAACGCACTGCGAGACGTGCAGGATTCGCAATCTGTGTGCGGGCGGTTGCTATCACGAATCCTATTCGAGGTTCGGAGACGCCCATCATCGGACGTATCATTACTGCGATCTTCTGCGGCGGTGGGTAGACTACGGCGTGAAAATCTACGCGGACATCCAGCGCCACAATCCCAGCTTCTTTTCCCGCCACCTCGCTTCGAGGAGTGCCATCGGATGAGCGAACTCAAGCCAACGAACCACAAAGCAGAGCTGTTGCTCGAGGCCGTCGCCGATGGGCACGTCGCCGAAGTACTCGCGATGGATACGGTCGCAGGGTGCGCGACGACATTTGATCCGGGCTGGGAGGTTGATCCGTTCGGCGGGGTCGCTTCCCTATGCCAGCCGATGGAAGCCGATCTCTACGGCTGTTCCGATCCGTGCTGGTGGCCGGCTCAAGTGCCCGACACGATGAATACGTATCCAGGCTGGGACGCCGGCAAGCCATCCGCGCCGGCCGACTGGCGTGATCTAGATACGGTATTCCCCAAGAAGTGACCAGGAGATCCACAATGGCATGCGCGCGTAATCTCACGGCCCTGACGGCGTACGCACTATTTGGGCTGACAGGCATCGTCGCGGGTGCTAGCGCGAAGGATCTCATTGTCACTGGAGCGAAGCCGGATAAGCTTTTTGTGATCGATGCAACGACGCGAACCGTGCGCTCTGAACATCACATACCCGAGGCGAATGGGCTTGTCTACACCATTCTCGTTTCGCCGGACGAACGTACGGCCTATGCGCTGGTTGACAAGATGGAGCGCGTCGTAGGCATCGATTTGGCTACGGGGCGCGAGGTGTTTCGGGCCGAACTTTCCAGCGCGAGCGAGCGCGTCAAGAGTTTCTTCGCTCTGGCGCTGACACCTGACGGCAAAGAACTCATTGTTTACGAGCTGCCAACGAAACTCGAGCCGAGCGAATATGTGGTTGAAGATCCGCGCTTCGCCGTATTTCGTACCGATGCGGGGCTTGCCGCGAAACCCGTTCGCACGTTTCCGGCACCGCGACGGGTGCATCTGCTGTTTTCCAGACCGAACGGCACCACGTTCTACGCGATCGGTTTTGACCTTTACGAATATGACCTCAAAACGGGCAAGCTGTTGGGAACTCGGGGTATACAGAAGTGGGGAATGCCCGACCATGGGCAGCCCGACGTCCTCGCGTTCTGGCCGGTTACTGAACCGAGCGGCGTATTCACGACGCCTGCCTACGCGGACGCGAAGAAGAATGGCGAAATGGTTCAGATGACGTCGCTGATGCAGCTTGATATCAAGTCCGGTGATCTGACCTACAATGATTTCGAGCCGACGACGGCGCTGATTTTTTCAACAACGATGAGCCCGGACCGGACGCACGCGTATGGAGTCTATACGTCTCTGTCGAGTATCGACGTGAAGGGACATCGACTGGAAAAGCGCGTGCCCCTTGATCACACGTTTTACGACGTCAACGTGTCTTCGGACGGCAAGGAAATCTACATCGGCGGAACTACTTGTGATGTTGGCTTTTATGACGCCGCCACGCTAGAAAAGAAGTTCATCTTGAAATTGCCGGGGTGTACGGACCAGGCGATCTCCTCTTTGCGTGTCATCCACGATAGGTAGCCGTCGAGGTATTGCGACGCTTTTGTGGCCGCACCTGCGACCGCAAATCGCGGCGCTACTGAGCGCGTTGCTATTGGGCCTGACAATTGCTGCGCTATCGGCGGCGCAGCCGCTCCTCACGCGCATTGTGATCGATCAGGGCCTGATCGGCCGTCAGTTCGGCTACCTTGTCGCGGCGTGCGGCGGGATGCTTGGGCTCGCGGTGTGCGGGTTTGTTCTTGGCGCCTGGCATCGGGTCGTGTATGTCCGCGCTTCCGGTAAGGCCCTCTTTTCCCTGCGCGGATCAATCTATTCGCACCTCCTGAATGTCGCTCCCCGACGCCTTGCCCTTGTTCCGGTGGGTGACCTGGTCAGCCGACTGGATGGCGATATTGCTGAGATTCAGCGCTTCGGCACCGACGCCGCTGCGGCATTCGTCAGCAGCGTACTTTCATTGTGTGCAGTTGCCGTGGTCATGGTCGGACTTTCGTGGCGCCTGGCCACCCTGGTTTTGGTTCTGCTCCCGCTGCAACTGGTGGTCCGCCACTTCGCTCGCCCTCGTATCGAGACGAGCACGCGAGCGCTGCGCGAAGCTGCTGGACGACTCAGCGGGTTTTTGGTCGAAACGCTTGCCGGCGCGCGGTCTGTACAGGCAGCGGCCGCCGAAGGTATCGAGCTGGCGCGCCTTGGCAAGCTGGGTGATGTCTATCTTGATCGTGTGCTCCAGCAACAGTTGGTGACCTATGCGACGGGGTCCGCCGCCGGTTTGCTCGGAAACATGGCGACTGCCGGCACGTTCGTGCTGGGGGGCTGGTACGTTCTGCAAGGCCAGCTGACCGTAGGTACGCTCGTCGCTTTCGTCGCGTATCTGGGTCGCAGTGCCGGCTCGGCTGCGTCGATAGCTTCGATCTACACGGGCTATCAACGCGCGAGAGTGAGCCTTGAGCGAGTCGAGGAGCTTCTCGACCTGCCCTGTGTGTTGGAAACGTCCAATGCGCGTCCGCTTGGCGCTGATGCCCGGGGCGCGCTTAGTCTGCGGGATGTCACGTTCGGCGCGGCGACGGACGGTGCCCCACTGCTTGATGCCGTATCCGTGGATATTCCCGCGGGCGTGAAAGTAGTGTTGCGCGGCGCTTCAGGCGCAGGCAAGTCAACGCTTGCCGACTTGTTGCGGCGATTCGTGGACCCGGAATCGGGAACGGTGCTGCTTGATGGCGCGCCGCTGCAAACTTACCTACTCGCTGAGTTGAGACGCAAAATCGTGGTCGTGGAGCACTCGCCGGTGCTGTTCCGCGGCACGATCCTGGATAACCTGCGTTACGGGCACCCGGAGGTCGCAGACGAGGCGGTATTCGCGATGGCGCGGCTGGCCGGTGTTGAGGCGTTCGTGAGCACATTTCCGAATGGTTACGCTACTCCAGTCGGGGAAGGGGGGACAGGTCTTTCGACCGGTCAAAGGCAACGCATAGCGATTGTCCGGGCGGCACTTGCGGATCCGCTCATCGTCATTCTCGATGAAGCAACCAGCGGGTTGGACGTAGACACCGCGCGGGCAGTGCATCGTGGTTTGGACGAGATATTCGCTGGGCGCACCCGCATTGTCATTACGCATCGCGCTGCCGATATCGAGGGTATGAACCTGTGCTGGCGACTCGAGGCCGGGCGCCTCGAGCCGGCATCGCTTACGGGGTAGTAGACGTGACTTGGAAAGTCGCCGTAATCGATAGTTGCGGTCGTTGGCCTGGCGCGTTGGAGGCGGCGGCGTTTTCAAGCGTAGGCGACGCTGTAACCTTGCTGCCGGTAAGTGAGGACCCGACCGGTCATGGCAGCGCCATTACGGAGTTGCTGGCGACGTCCGGGCAATCGGTGGACATGCTCCTTGCACAGGTGTTCACGCGCCCCGGAGCGACCACGGCGGCAGCGGTAGGAGCGGCGATAACCTGGTCGGTCGCCCGGGGTGCGCGACTGATCCACCTGAGCCTAGGCCTTCGTGCAGATCGACCTGTCCTGAGTAGCGCGGTGGCTAACGCAGTAAATTCCGGGTGCATTCTGGTGGCATCGACCCCGGCGCGGGGTGGGCCTGTTTACCCAGCCGCCTACACCGGCGTCATTAGCGCGACTGGTGACGCGCGGTGCGCGCCGGGTGAATGGGCCGTACTGGATGACGGCAGCTTCGCCGGCCACCTCGGCGACCTGCACGGCAGGACACTTGCAGCTGTGCGTGGAGCCAGCATCGGTGCGGCATGGATCTCTCGTGCCATCCTGGGCCTTCCCTGCGAGACTTCCGCAAGTCTCGCCATTGCCGCGCTGGTAGCGCGCGCTACCTACCGCGGGCGGGAGCGGCGTGGAGCCCTACCCGTCGAGCGCACCTGACGGAAATCTTGCGCTGGCTACGCCGACTGGATTCTGGAATCATCAGCGCCATCTAACGCAACCGGCGTGAGGCAACTGTCTGTGAGAACCCTCCACATTCGCGCGCTGGCATTCACGCTCATGTTCGGGGCAGTCACTGTATGGACCGGCGCCGTGGCGGCCGAGCAAATGCAGCCGCGACCGATCGACCTTGATGCGTTTGATGCATTGCGCAAGACCGCTGCGTTGCCGAACGGTATCAGCATGGCCTATGTCGAGTTGGGAAACCCCAGTGGCCCCGCGGTCGTGCTGGTGCACGGGTTTACCGACAATGCACGCGATTGGGTGCCGCTCGCGCCTTACCTCGACGGGTCCTTTCGATTAATTCTAGTCGACATTCGCGGTCATGGCCAGTCGTCGAAACCGGAATGCTGTTACAACCGACTCGACTTCGCTTACGATTTGAAGCTTCTCATGGATGAGTTGCACATCGGGCGTGCCGACATCGTCGGCCACTCTCTGGGAAGCATCATCTGCCAGACCTTGGCCGAAGAGTGGCCTGAGCGCATTGGGCGCGTCGTTCTGATTTCATCCAGCGGCGGACCGCGGCCGGGAAGCGTGTCCCGCAAGCCAAAATTTGACTACGTCGGCGAGATCCGCAAGCTCAAGGAGCCGATAGATCCGGACTCGCCGTTTATGATCGCCTGGTGGAGTTCACCGAACCCAGTCGACCCGGATTTCCTAAGCCGGCAACGCAAGGACGCCGCTGGCATTCCGCTGCGGGTGTGGCTGGCTATCCTCGATCAGGATGTGTTGGGCGCGGACGTGCAGCGCACTCTTCCCAGGCTCAAAGCCCCAACCTTGCTCATCTGGGGAGCCATTGATCCCCTGATTGATGAAGAACATCGGCAGACTTTGCGGGAGGCACTGCCTGCAGCCGCAGTGAAGGTGTTCCCGAGGCTTGGGCACAATCCCTTTTGGGAAGACCCTGACGGTGTAGCTTCAGTGATAAATCGGTTCCTGCGGCAGGGAAGCTGACGCGAAGACTGTGCGGGAAGGCGCCTTTCTTGGCGGTCCCTTCCAGGCGAAACGCCTGACTCAGGTGTCATCGCTGCCCACATCCAGTCCCTCATCTTGTAGGTCTCAAGGTTTGAGCGCCAGTAACCGGGACAGCCCGCGGAAGCGCATAAGCAAGGTCCGGTCTTAAGTGTTGCCTCCCGACTTGCGTGTCTACACCAGCATTAACCGTCCCGCAAGGCGCCGGAGGGGAATGCCCGAATCGAGCTAGGCGCGTACGTATCCCGTGGCATCAGATTGACCGGCACAATCCTCGATAGACGCCGCCGATCGGCAGACTCGTGGCGGTGCGCGGAGCCTTTGCTGTTGCACGAGCCAATGATTGGCGCGCACGCGAAGGCCATTCTGTACACGGCGAAGCACTGGCACGTTGGTCTGGCCGATCGGGACGCACGGTGCAGGTTGCTCGATACCGGTTAAGCCGCCACAATTGCTATTCAGTACCGGAGGTGACTCACGATGGAATCACTGGCTCGAAAGCTGCTCGGCGGGGCTTGGTGTCTTTCGGCATTGGTGGCTGCTTCCGGCCAGGCCAGTGGCGCCGAGGCGGGGAAGGCTGTGTCCGTGACGGTCAGCGTACCGGCGGCAAAGGCACTGCGGCCGATCGATGGGCGCGTGATTCTGCTGCTAAGTCATGACCTCACGCGCGAGCCACGTTCCCACGTTGCCCCTAACGAGGCGCTCGATTCGCCGTACTTGTTTGGGCTCAACGTCGACGGTCTGACGAGCAGCAAGCCGGCAGTCATTAACGATACCGCTTTCGGCTGGCCCGCAAGAAAATTGTCGACACTGGCACCGGGGGATTATCTCGTCCAGGCGGTGTTAAATCGGTATGAGACATTTCACCTGGCTGATGGGCGCGTGTTGAAGTTGCCGCCCGATCAGGGAGAGGGCCAGCAGTGGGCCACGAAGCCCGGGAATCTGTATTCGACCGCAATGCGCTTGCATGTCGATGCGAAACATCCTGCGCGCGCCAACCTCGTGTTGAGCAACGAGGTAGGGCCGATTTCGCGCAAGCAAGATACCGAGTTCGTGCGGCATATGCGGATCCGGAGCGAGTTGCTATCCCGGTTCTGGGGTCGAGACGTGTATCTTGGGGCACATGTGCTGCTTCCAAAGGATTTCGACGCACACCCTCAAGCGCGCTATCCGCTGATGGTTTTTCATGGGCACTATCCGGACGACATCAGCGAGTTCCGTACAACTCCACCGGACCCAGACCTCAAACCGGATTACTCCACGCGGTTTCACCTCGCTGGCTATAACCTAGTTCAGCAGCAAGAAGCGTACGCGTTTTACCAGAAGTGGATTTCGCCAGGGTTCCCTCGCTTTCTGGTAATCGAGATCGAGCATGCCAATCCGTATTTCGACGATAGCTATGCGGTAAATTCCGCAAATCTTGGGCCGTACGGAGATGCGATAAATCAGGAGTTGATCCCGGAAGTCGAACGGCGCTTCCGAGGCTTGGCGGCTGGCTGGGCACGGTTCACCTATGGAGGCTCAACGGGCGGCTGGGAGGCGCTTGCAACGCAGGTCTTCTATCCCGACATGTATAACGGCGCCTTTGCGGCGTGCCCCGATCCGATAGATTTTCGCGCGTACACTCTCGTCAATCTCTATGCGGACAAGAACGCCTATGTTTTGCAAGGAGATGCTTCGACGGTTGAGAGACCGGCATTTAGGAACTATCTCGGCGAAGTCTTTGCAACGCAGCGCGACGCGAATTACATGGAACTTGCGCAGGGAGACCGCAGTCGATCAGGCGGGCAGTACGACGTCTGGCAGGCAGTGTACGGTCCGGTCGGCGACGACGGATACCCCAAGCCTATCTTTGACAAGGTCACCGGAGCGATAGACCCAGCTGTTGCGTCGTACTGGAAGGATCACTTTGACCTGTCCCACATCATCGAGCGTGATTGGGCAACCCTGGCGCCGAAGCTCAAGGGGAAGATCCACATCTACGTAGGCAGTGCGGACAACTATTATCTGACGGACGCGGTTTATTTTGCACAGGAGCGTCTCGAGTCGCTTAAGCCGGCCTATGGTGGTGAGGTGGCGTACGGGGAACGTGCCGAACACTGCTGGAACGGTGATCCGTCGTTGCCCAACGCTTACTCGCGCCTTCATTACAACTACCAGTATCTGCCTAAGAT
>Ga0075019_10001230_pt1 | contig 14589 bp, 8 predicted proteins | sample ColStrG_CSR_2013_FD_71473 | JGI IMG/M metagenome (GOLD analysis project Ga0075019, IMG submission 71473) | Freshwater sediment microbial communities in response to fracking from Pennsylvania, USA - Cold Stream Run_MetaG_CSR_2013 | ecosystem: Environmental > Aquatic > Freshwater > Creek >...
CAAATAAGGAAAACTGTTACCCAGGTGTCCGGTCTAAAGTGTTACCTATGTCGCCGGTTGCACCCAAGCCCGGCCATGACGAGTTGGGCAAATGCCATCGCGAAGGGGTCGTTTTTGCGCGTCGCCTCGTCCGTCCCGCCGGGCGTGGACGCCCCAGAGAGAAACGTTTCAATTCCTTCCCCGGTGGGGTATGAGGTTCCTGTCGGTGGGTGGGGCCGTTGTTCGAGGTTAAGGAATGACTCGGCCGGGGTGAACCATTCGTCTAAAAAATGCACACAAGACACAGTAAGTGTTTACGCGCCTATCGTTGTATGGTATTCGGCTAATTGTTCGCGAGTGACGTGCGTCCATTTTTTTGGGCCCGTCCGGCGTTGGGGGACTTCGATGGCTTGGATCAAAAGATTTACTGGGATCTTGGCTGGGGCGCTGGTGTTGGCTTCGGTCACGCAGCCGGCTGGGGCCGTGAACCTTTGGAACGGCAACGCCGTCGGGCAAAGCAACACCGCGGGCGGCAGCATTACCTATGACGGCTTGGTGATCACGGCCACGTCCTGCACGTTAAAAGTGGGCGGGACCAATTTTGGTACCACACAGGGCGGGTGCGGCGCGTTTGGCCTGCAGTTCATGGTGGTCACCAGCAGCAGCAACAGCTCTCAGGTCACGATCGAGATTACCGGTGCCCAGAACAGCACCGGCGCCGTTACCGTGAACGGCACGAACTACAACACGATATTCAGCACCGCCAGCACGTTTCACGATTCCGTCAATAACACCAACTACTCGGAAGCTGTTACCAGCACGGCCGGCCATATCGACGATTTGAAGGTCAGTTTTTCCATCACCGATGCCACCGGCAGCAATGCGGCGGTGAACAATATCGGCGCGACGATCACCGGTTCGGATACCGGCGGCGCCAAGTCGACGGCGGAAGCCAACGACATCGGCATTTCCGAGACCTATACCTCCAGCGCCCCGGTGGAGAGCGGGAACGTCACCAATATCGGCGGTGCGGCGTCGGTTCTGGCGATCGGCTCCGTGTCGGGTTACAGCGGGACGGCGTCATCCAGCGTGGCGCTTGCGACTCCGTCCACGAACTACACGGTGACCAAGGACATCACGATCGGGAACGCCACCGCCCCGAACGCCAGCGACACGTTGACCCTTTCGGACGTGACCCAGACGTTTAAGTTGAAGACGCCGGAACCGGCTTCGGTCGCGGTGCTTCTGGTCGGGCTGGCCGGGCTGGCCGCGGCGCGCCGTTACCGGCGGCGGTAGGGTTCGATCTGGCCTTGGCCGAATCGGCGGCGGCCGCGTGCCGCTGGGGAATGCCGGTCATGGCAACCGCTGGAACCTCCGGCTTATAGGCTCGGCGTCCGCGTTATGATGGCGAAGGCCGTTCTCCTCGTTTCCGACAGTCGCAGCCTTGAAAGTCGTTTGTGGCGGCATGCGCGGCCATGACGTGGTTGGACGGCCGGTGCGTCAATGGGGGGGGGGCGGTAGGTATTATTTTCCGTCGTCCAAAAAATAAACCGTTTGCATTTATAGTTTACAGCCCCATTTCCCCTGGTTATTCTAGGCTCATCGTTGCTGGCCGCGGCCACGGCGCTGGGCGGGGCGATTCCAAACGGGAGCGACATCATGGGGGGAGCACGATCATGCGGACGGCCATCTCCGGCGGGTTCTGTAGCGGCTTGTGCCTTTCCCGACACATCGACCGTCTGTAAATACCCTTCGCGTCACGCCGATTTCTGACAGGTGAAATGACATGACCACGACCACAACCACCGTTGACATCAGTACCGATCCCGCTTGGCTGGCTGGTGCGCCGTTTACCGTCGGTTACCTGTCGCTCACGAATATTATCGACACGGAGACCGACGTCACGACCGGCACGGGTTCGGTCGTTTCGTTTTTGGCGAGCGGCCCCTTCGTATTGACGAACACCGATGCGTCCGGCCTGTCCGGGATCGATTACTCGTCCTTCGGTGCCAGCGTCGCCGGTCCGGGCGACTCGGAAACGAACGTGTTCACCTACAGCGTGGCGTCGACCAGCGCGACGCAACTGATTTACGAGTTCGACCAGTCCTATACGGGCGGCTTTGTCGGAACCACGACGACGGGCGACGCCTTCGACTCGATCGAGCAAATTTTCGACAGCGCCGGGAACCTGATCGCGACGCAGACGCTCACGGCCGCGAACACAGCGCCGGGCCCGATGCTCTTCGCGCAGGGTTACGCGGCCATCTCCGTGCGTATCACCTGGACGATGGACGTTACCTCCGCCGGCACAACGGCGTCGTCGGTCGCATTTTCGGACACGTCGCAGAATTTCGGCACGATTGCCTCCACGCAGTTGTGTTCGATTGGCGATATCGTGTTTTTCGATGCCAATCACACCGGGCTGGAAACCGGGTTCGACTCGGGTCCGGGCGTTGCCGGTGTCACGGTGGAACTGCTGAACGGCACGGGCACCACCGTGCTCGCGACGACCGTGACCGACGCGAATGGCCGGTATTCGTTCAACAATCTGGTCGCCGGCACGTATGAGGTCGAGTTCGTTCAGCCGAACGGGTATGCGTTCACGACGCAGGGTGTTGGCAGCAACGCCGCGATCAACAGCAGCGCCAATCAGATGACCGGCATCACCGGTCCGATCACGCTGACGGCCGGGCAGGCCGATCACAATGTCGAGGCTGGACTGGTCAAGGCCACGAGCGGCGGCGGCACGATTTCCGTGCTGAAAACGCCCTGCCAGGTCGTGGTCAACGCCTGCGGCCAGATCACCTACACCTTCGCCGTCACCAACACCGGGACGGTGGCGCTGTCGGATGTGAAGGTTGTCGACAATATCGGCACGGCCACGACTCCGGACTTGGTGACGGCGACCGCGGTCACGACCTGCGGCGGCTACAACATCGGCGACACCAATCACGACGGCATCCTTGGTGTCGGCGAGACGTGGCAGTACACCGAGACGGTCAACCAGATCAGTTGCACGGCCGCGACCAACGGCACGGCGTGCCATCAGGTCGAGGGTTCGAACCTGGGCGCCGGCTGCACCGCTTGGTTCAGCATGAGCTTCAAGCCGACGTCCTGCGCGGATGGCGCGACTTACGAATTCCAGGGTGTCAGGTGCACGATCAGTGGCGGCGGTGTGGGGTCGACTCCGATCACCGAGCGCTGCGGCGACGCGATCGTGAAGTTCTCCGCTTCCTGCACTCAGGCGACGACGGTCTACGACGCCTCGACCAACTGCTGGGTTACGACGGTTCCGGCGAACAGCAACCCGGGCAGCGTGTTCTGCACCGGTTTGCCGGTTCAGGTGCCGGCCGGCTGCAACTTCTCGGGCGCGACCTGCACCTGGACGGTCGATGACGCTTCCAACACCTGCGGCGTCAGCAACGTGACGTGGGATGGTTCCTGCCAGGGCTACCAGTCGCTGAACGTCAACGGCTGCGACGGTCACAGCGACTACAACGCCATCGGCGTGAAGGTTTGCGACAACCAGACCGCTTACGGCAATGGCGGCTGCACGAGCCAGGGCTACGGCTATTACAACGGCGGCTACGCGACTTCGGACGCTTATGCGCAGAACGAGTGCAACTGGATCGGCTCGGCCACCGATTGCGCCGGCACGGCGGAAAACCTGCAGACGACCAACAACTGCGGAACGAGCTACACCGGCAGCGAAGGCAGCAGCCAGGGCAATTCCTGCCAGTTCGTCACGAACGACAGCAACCTGACGGGCGGCAAGGTGGCGTGGCTAAGTTCCACCTTCACGCCGACGGCCTGCCATGACGGCAACAGCTACAGCTTCCACAACGTGACCTGCACGATCACCTGCAGCAACGGCCAGACTTTCTCGGAGAAGGTGCCTGACTCCACGGTGACGTTCTCCAACAGTTGCACGCAGGCATCGACGCATTACGACTCGACGCAGGGCTGCTGGGTCACGACGGTTCCGGCCGGCACCAATCCGGGCAACGTGTTCATGACCGGCATGCCGTGCAACATTCCGGCCGGCTGCAACATGGACGGCGCATCGGTCAGTTGGAGCGTTGGGTCGCAGAGCAACAATTGCGGCGCCGCGACCCCGACCTGGACCGCGAGCTGCACGGGCTACAACAGCTTCGATCAGAACGGCCTGAACGGTTGCTCCGACTACAACCACATCGGTGTCAAGGTTTGCGACAACCAGTCCGGCTACGGCAACGGCGGATGCTCCGACACCGGCTATGGCTGGGACGGTTCCAACTACTGCGCCACCGGGTCCAACACACAGAATTGCGGTTGGACGGGCAACAGCAGCGACTGCGCCGGCACGGCCGAGAACCAGAACACCGCCGGCAACACCTGCGCGAACGGCGGGAACGATGGCGGCTCCTGCCATTTCGTCGCGCAAGACGCAAACCTTTGCGCGGGTAACGTGGCGTGGCTGAGCTCCACCTTCGCGCCGACGTCCTGCAAGGATGGCAACAGCTACACCTTCAAGGGTGTCACCTGCACCATCAGCGAAAACGGCAAACCGACGATCACCGAGAAAATGCCGGACGCGCTGGTGGAATTCTCCAGCACCTGCACGACGGCGACGACGCATTTCGACTCGGCCACCAACACCTGGGTGACCGTCCTGCCGGCCGGCAGCACGCCCGGCAATGTGTTCATGACCGGCATGCCGGTCACGATCCCGAGCGGCTACGACCTGAACGGCGCGACGGTGTCGTTCAACGTGGGTTCGTCGTCCAACAACTGCGGCGTGTCGACGCTGTCTTGGGATGCGTCCTGCAACGGCTACAGCAACTTCGACCAGAACGGTCATAACGGCTGCACCGACTACAACCAGATCGGCGTCAAGGTCTGCGACAACACGGGCGACTACGGCTGCGGTGGCAACACGAGCAGCGGCTATGGCTGGAACGGTAGCTGCGACACCGGCGGGGCCTATAACGGCGGCGACGGTTGGCAGTCCGGCTGGGGTTCGGGCTGGGGCGGCGGGTGCGACGGCTGGGGTCAGGGCAGCTACGACTGTAGCTCCAACTACACCTGCAACGGCTGGAACGGCTCGTCGGGCGATACCGCCGGCACCGCGGAAAACCAGAATATCGGCTGCAACACCGACAACAACGCGAACGCCTACAGCAACTGCTACAGCGGCTACACTTGCAGCAGCAGCAACAACAGTTGCTCGGGTTACACCGACAACAACGGTTACGGCGGCACCGGCGACGGCGTGGGCAACTCCTGCGGCACCGGCACGCTGTGCGAGGTCAGCACGCAGGAAAGCAACTGCGGCGGCGGCACTCTGGGCTTCGTCACGACCGGCATCACCGGGGCATCCGATACGGTCACGGTCACCGCGACCGATACGAACGGTGCCACGATCACGGCGACCGACACGAAGGAAGTGCAGATCCTCGACAACTGCACCAACGTCACGGTGGGCGGCGCCACGCCGACGAATAGCCTGACGTCGATCTACGGCACCGCGCAGACGCTGGAGTTCACCTACAACCCCAGCAACGTGGTTTCGTTGAAGCAGGTGCAGGCCGGCCTCGGCACGGTATCGGGCAGCAACAGCGGCACGATGGCGTTCATCGAGATGACGAACCAGAACAGCCCGTTCGCCTCCGGCGCGACGATCTACTTCGAAGGTGCGGTCACGGCCGGCGAGAAGATCTTCGCCGACGCGACGTTGAACGATGCGACGAACACCCCGATCGCCGGCGGACACTTCAGCACCGTGGCCGGTGCCGATCTCTACGCCTATGTCTTTGCCAGCCAGGCGTCGTTCCAGGCCGGTCAGGCGCCGTTGCAGGCGATCGCCTACAACGCGAGCGGCAGCCAGGCGATGCATCTGGGCGACCAAATCGGCAGCCTGACGCTGACGGGTTACGTGGGATCGAACGGCGGGCACCTGCTTTCCTAAGGCGCGTCCCGCTCAACGACGCAAGGAAGCCGCCCCGAGCGATCGGGGCGGTTTTTTTTGGCGTCAGCCGCGCCGGAAGGCCACTTCCGCGGCGATCGCCGACTGGAACGCCGCCAAGGTGTGTTCGATATCGGCGTCGGTGTGCGCGGTCGAGATGTAGAACTTGCTGTCGCCCTTCAGGACGCCCGATGCCCGCAATGACTGGTTGAACCGGCGCATGGCATCGGTGTCGGCCCGCAAGGTCGCCCGGTAGTCGACGATCGGGCCTGTCGCGAAAATCACGTCGAACAGGACGGGCATGCCGATCACCTGCGCCGGCAGACCGGCGGCCGCCAACGCGTGTGCCAGACCGTCCATCAGGCGCTGTCCGGTCGCGAAGGCCTGTTCGTAGGTGCCTGGGCGGCGGAGTACCTCCAACGTCGCCAGACCCGCCACGGAGGCCACCGGGTTGCCTGAAAGCGTGCCGATTTGCGGCAGCACCGCGTCACCGACCTGGGTGCGGTCGAAATGGCGCATGATATCGGCCCGTCCGGTCACGGCGGCCAAGGGGAAGCCGCCGGCGACGATTTTTCCCAAGGTGCTTATGTCGGGAACGACACCGTAGTATTCCTGGGCGCCGCCGTAGGCGAAGCGGAAGCCGGTGACGATCTCGTCGAATATCAAGGGAATGCCGCATTCCGTGGTGACGTCCCGCAAGGCTTGAAGGAAGCCCGGCTTGGGCGGGATCAGGCGTTGAAACGGCTCGACGATCACGCCGGCGAGTTCGTCGCGATGTTCCCGGATCAAACCGGCGGCCATATCGGGATCGTTGAACGGGGCGATCAGCATATCGGCGGCGACGGACCGCGGGATGCCCGGCGAATCGGGCGCGGCCTGCGGGAAATTTCCGGGCCGCTTCGGGGTCATGCTTTGCAGGCTGTATTCGCTCATGCCATGGAAGCCGCCTTCGAACTTCAGGATTTTGTCGCGGCCGCGGAAGGCGCGCGCGAGTCGCATGGCGTAGACATCGGCCTCGGTCCCGGTGGAGGTGAAGCGCACCTGCTCGGCGCATGGGACGGCATCGACAAGGGCGGCGGCGAGACGAATGCCGGGTTCGCTGTTGGCGAAGAATGTAGTGCCTTTGGGGATTTGGGCCTGCACCGCCGCGACGACGTCGGGATGGGCGTGACCGATGAACATGGGGCCGGAGCCGAGCAGGAAGTCGACATATTCATTGCCGGAGACATCGCGCACGCGGGCGCCCTGCCCTTCCGCGATGACGATATCGGATGCGAGATTGCCGAAGCCGCCCCCTGGCATTACGCGATTCGCCAGTGCCACCAGCTCCATTTCCCGCTCGGTTCGGATTTGCCCGGCCATCCGCATGCTCCTGCCAATTATGCAATGCAGATGACCACCGCGAGAATTCGCACGCAAGCGGCTTACGACTCGCACGAATTTATGTGCTAGACCTCCGGGTTATGCCCATGGATGCCACTTCCCCCCCCGACCTGTCGCTAAGCGACGAAGTCATCACCGGCCTTTTCAGCACCAGCGATCTGGAGAAAGGCCGAACTTACGAATTGCGAGGGCGGGTGCAGAATCTGCAGATCAGCCCGGATGGCGATACGATCACGGCGACCACCGTCGGGTCCCTGCCCGATCCCTATACCCAGCGGATAACGGTGCGGCGCAATCCGTTCGGGCCTTTGCTGGTTTCGGGCCGTTGTTCCTGCCCGCTTGGGCGCAACTGCAAGCATTTGGCCGCGGTCATGATCGCCGCGCGGCGTCAGCAGATTTCCGGGCCGGAACCGCTGATGACTCCGGTGCCGCCCCCGCCGCCCGTGCGCCGCGGGCCTGGGCGGCCGAGCACCAAGTCGCTCATGAAGCCGCCGCCTGAGCTGTCCACACGGGCGGACAGCTCGATCCCGTATCCGATCGCCGAATGGCTCAATTCGCTCGACGACGACGACGTCGAGTCGGAGGATTATCCGCCTTCGGTCCGCAACCGTGTTTACTACGTGTTGGATGCCGCCCCTGGCTCCGGCGGGGTGCCGAAATTGCGCATCCGATCGATGAACGTGATGCTGCGGACGAACAATCTGCCGGGGCAGAGCAAACCATATCCGCCGGTGAATGTCGGCAACCTCGCGCGGTTCGTCCGTCCGTCCGACCGGATCATTCTGACCCGCCTTTTGCGCGCCGAGCAGCAGCCGCAACGCGCGGCGATGGAGGACGATCCGCTGGATACGCTGCGCCGTATCATTGCGACGGGGCGAGCCACGTGGGGCAGCGTGACCGGTCCGCACATCACCGAAGGCGATCCGGTCGCGGCTGAATTCGGCTGGCAAATGACCGACGACGGCAGCCAGTACCCCGCGCTGGAACTGCCGGGGGAGCGGATCGCGGTTCGCACGCCCGACCCTTGGTATATCGATCCGGTGCGCGGGACGATGGGCCCGATCGCGTTGAAAATGCCGCGGCATGTCGCGTCCCGCATGCTCGCGGCGCCGCCGATTCCGGCCAATCTGAGCGCGCGCGTGCGGGCCGAGGTGGAAAAACGCCTGCCTGGGCTGAAAGCGCCGGTCCCGAAACAGATCGAGGAGGCCGCCAAGGGCTGCGGGCCGTTGGTTCCGCATCTGCGCCTGCTGTCCGGCACGTTGCCGGCGGATCCGTATCGCGGGCGCGGCATGGTCAAGCGCATTCCCGGCGGCCTTTACGAAGTGCCGCTTGGGCGTCTGTCGTTTGGCTATGCGCCGGTGAGCCTGCCCTATACGTCGGTCAAGCATGTGCAATTGGCATCGCATGACGGGGTGTTTTACGAGCCGGATCGCGATCCCAAGAAAGAAGCCGATGCGATGGCGCTGTTGAAGGATCTGGGGTTCGCGTTCGTGTCCGAGCTGGCGCCGAGCAGTTTCCGTCACGCGCATACCGACGATCTTGTGCTGGTGCGTGCGCGGGGGGAATCGGACTGGCTGGATTTCGTGACCGGGGAGGTGCCGAAACTCAAGGCAGCGGGGTGGAAGGTTTCGGTCGACGAGGCCTTCGCGGTGCAGGCCTATACCGCCGACAGCGATATCGAGGCCGAACTGATCGAGGGTTCGGGGATCGACTGGCTGGAGCTGAACCTGGGCGTGATGGTGAACGGCGAGCGGGTCGATCTTGTGCCGGCGCTGATCCGGTTGATCCATCGCCCCGATCTGGCGGCGTTGCTGGACAAGGCGGATGACGCGCCGTTCACGATTCCGATGACGGGAGGACGGCTGCTTTCGATCCCGGTCGGGCGGATTAGGCCCACGCTACAGGCGCTGATGGAGCTGGCGGCGGGCGGCGGGATCGATCCGGACGACGAAAAGATCGGGTTTTCGCGGCTCGATGCGGTCGATCTGGCGGCGCTGGAGGAACGGTCCGGCCTGGTTTTGAAGGGCGGGGAGCAGTTGCGGGCGCTGGGCCAATCGTTGCGCGACTCGGGCGGCGAGGTTCCGGTCGCGGTGGTGCCGAAGTCGTTCAAGGGCGTGCTGCGGCCTTACCAGCAGCAGGGCGTGAATTGGCTACAGTTCCTGGGCAGCGCGGGCCTGGGCGGGGTGCTGGCCGACGACATGGGGCTGGGCAAGACGGTGCAGACTCTGGCGCATCTGTTGATCGAGCAGCATGCGGGACGCCTGACCAAGCCGGCGTTGATCGTCTGCCCGACGAGTCTGGTGCCGAACTGGACGATGGAGGCTTTCAAGTTCGCGCCGTCGTTGAAAACGCTGGTGCTGCACGGGCTGGATCGCAAGCGGCTGTTCCGGCTTATACCCAAGCACGATCTTGTGCTGACCACCTATCCATTGCTTGCCCGCGATCATGCGGTGCTGACGGAGCAGGAATGGCACGTGGCGATTTTGGATGAGGCGCAGACGATCAAGAATCCGAACGCCGAGACGACCCGTCAGGCGCTGCGGCTACAGGCGGGGCAGCGACTGTGCCTGTCGGGCACGCCGCTGCAGAACCATCTGGGCGAGCTTTGGTCGCTGTTCGACTTCCTGGCGCCGGGGTTTCTGGGGTCTCAGCGTTCGTTCCGGACCCGGTATCGCATACCGATCGAGAAGCAGGGGGATGAGGAACGGCAGGCTCAGTTGGTTGGGCGGGTGAAGCCTTTCCTGCTGCGCCGCACGAAGGACGAGGTCGCGACGGATTTGCCGCCGAAGACGGAAATCAACGAGTCGGTGGAGATGGAGGAGGCCCAGCGAGGCATTTACGAAGGCATTCGCCTGTCGATGCATGCGCGGGTGAAGGCGGCGATCGCGGAGAAGGGGCTGTCGCGGTCGGGTATCATCGTGCTGGATGCGCTGCTGAAACTGCGGCAGGCGTGCTGCGATCCTCGGCTGATCAAGCTGAAGGCGGTGGAGAAATCGAAGGCGGGGTCGGCGAAGCTGGAACGGCTGATGGAGATGCTGACGGTGATGCTGGAGGAAGGGCGGCGGGTTCTGCTGTTCTCCCAGTTCACGGAAATGCTGTCTTTGATCGAGGAACGGCTGAAGCAGGATAATATTTCGTATGTGTTATTGACTGGCGACACGCGGGACCGGGCGACACCGGTGAAGCGGTTCCAGAATGGCGATGTGCCGCTGTTTTTGATTTCGTTGAAGGCCGGGGGCGTTGGCTTGAATTTGACCGCGGCGGATACGGTTATTCATTACGACCCCTGGTGGAATCCGGCGGTCGAGGATCAGGCCACCGACCGGGCCCATCGTATCGGTCAAGACAAGAAGGTGTTCGTGCACCGGCTGGTAACGCTTGGCACCATCGAGGAGAAGATGGAAGCGCTGAAGGAGAAGAAGCGCGGTCTGGTGGCGAGCGTGCTGGAGGCGGAGAAGGGTGGGGCGCTGAAGATGTCCGAGGCGGATGTGGAGGCTTTGTTCGGCAGCTAGCCGGGCGCCGCGAGGGTCGCCGCCACCAGCGCCGGCCCGGCTTTTTCCGTCACCCCATCCAGTCCGCGGCACTGCGCAACGACGGCGTCATAGGCCGGGGCGGCCGCCGCGATCGGGGCCATGCGTTTGGCATGTGCCTCGAAATCCCAGATGAACTCGCGGCCCGTGCCTTCCTTGGACACGACGCGTCCGTCTTTAGTGAAGACCGTTACGCGTGGGCCGAACAAGGTTCGGCGTACCATGGGGATGATTTTTACGCGCTTCATCAGGTCCAGAACCTCCGGCGGGTCGCTCTCGCCCGGTCCGGGGCCGGCGCCGCGCACCAGAGGATAGCCCCCGGTCACCGCGCCATAGGCCGAGAAATACTGCGTGCTGCCGACCACCGGATCGCCGCCTCGGGACGGAAAGGCCGGGCTGGGGTATTCGGTTTCGAACCAGTTCACGACGGCTTCGATCCGGTCGATGTCGGCGTAGCCGATCCCATGTTCCCGGCACAAAGCGGCGGTGACATCGACATGGGCGATATTGTAGCCGGCGGTGGAGTAGACGCGGTACAGCGTTTCCAGGAACATCCATTCCTTGCCCAGGTTTTTCGCGATCGCGGTCAGATCGGTGCGGTTGTCGCCGGTGAAGCTGTAGCGCAGCAGGCCGAGATTGTTGCCGACATAGGCGTGATAGAATCCGGCTTCCCCCTCCAGCGTGGTGTCGCCGCTGGGTTTGCCGAAGCGGCCCAGCGCGCAGGCCAGCAGGGCGTTGCGGACTGCTCCGCCCTCCCGCAACGATGCGCCGCCGGCTCTCGCGCCTTCCAGGTTGCCGGCGGCGAGGTTGACGCATTGGGCGATGGTGCCGTTGATCTGTTCGGCCGACAGGCCATGGATTTTCGCCGCCGCCACCGCGCCGCCGAAAATGCCGAAGACCGGGCCGGAGTGGAAACCGCGCGACATCAGGGTGGGGATGAACTCCGACGCCATGCGTTCCAGCACTTCGTAGGCGGCGGCGATGGCCGTGATGAAGGTCTTGCCGTCGCATCCGGTGGCCTCGGCCGCGGCGAGGGCGGGGGGCATGATGGCGACGCCGGGATGGGTCAGCATGCGGAACGTGTCCCATTTGCCGCCGGCGAACATCATCTCGGCGTTGACATAGGCGGCGCCGGCTTTGGTGAAGCGTTCCCCCGAGCAGAGGGCGGTCGCGGCGGTGCCGGGGTCTTCCTCGCGGGCGAGGGTCAGGGCTTCCCGTGTGGCCGGCATGTCCTTGGCCAGCAACGCGGAGCAGAGGGCTTGCAGGATGACGCCCTTGGCGCGGTCGACGACGGCTGGCGGCAGGTCTTCGTAGCGCAGGCCGTGGACGAAGGCGGCGAACTGGCGGGATAGGGACATGGTTGGATTTCCTTGCAACGGGCTATTTCAGCCCCACGACCTCGGCCACCGCTTCCAATTGTTCGGCATAGCGGGAGACGGGGTTCAGCATCAGATGATTGGCGCCCATCGCGACCAGCGCCTCCAGCTTTTCGCGCACCTGTTCCGGGGTGCCCCAGATGCCCGAGGCGTCGGTGCCGGGCGGGTTGCGGTAGACGTCGGTGAACCAGCGCAGCAGCTCGGCGCGCGCCCGTTCGGGCTTTTCGTCGACGGCCATGAAGACGCGCTTGGAGATGGGGAAGGTTTCGGGGTCTCGGCCGGCGGCGGCGAGGGCTTCCTTCAGGATGGGTACGGAGCGGCCGAATTCGGCGATGGAGGACCCGCCGGAGCCCATCCAGCCGTCCGCGATGCCGGCGGTCCGGCGTACGGCGTTGGGGTGGCCGACGCCCATCCATAGGGGGATGTGCGGTTTTTGGACGGGTTTCGGGGCCATTGTCGCGCCGTCCAGATGGTAGAAGCGGCCCTGGTAGGTGGTACGTTCCTGGGTCCAGAGGGACTTGACGATCTCGACCTCTTCGCGGAACCGGCGAACCTTGCCTTCCTCCGGCACCTCGAACTCGCGGTAGTGATGTTCGCGGCCCAGGCCGACGGCCAGGATGGCGCGACCGCCGCTCACGTAGTCCAGCGTGGACCACTGGTGCGCGACCATGTTGGGCGAGTGGACCGCCAGCACCACCACCGAACACCCCACGCGGATGCGGGTGGTGACGGCGGCGGCGTAGGTCAGCACCACGACCGGATCGAAGCAGTTGACGTGATCGAGGGTGTTTTCGGTCACCCAGAGATCGCGGAAACCCAACGCCTCCGCGCGTTGCGCCACGTGCTTGACGTCGTCCATGCCGATGACATCGGGCGAACGATGCGGCAGCGAGACCCCGAACGGGATACGGTCTTTCAGGGCCATGGGATCAGACTTTCTCGATCACTTCCATCTGCGCGCCGTCGGGGGCCTGGACGAAGGCGACGCGGCGGCCGATTTCGCGCGGGAGTTCTTCCAGGATGGTCGTGCCGTTGGCGCGCAGGTTGGCGAGCGTTCCGGGGTAGTCATCGGTGTTGACCGCAATGTGCTCGATGCCGAGGTGCTGTTCGTGGTTCTGGTCGGCGTTGATGGTGGTGATGTTGAGTTGCAGGCCGTGCAGATCGACCTGCACGCCACGACCGGGCGGGCGGTCTTTGATCGTCGCGCCGAAATTGGCGACGTAGTAGGCGGCGGTGGCTTCGGGGTCCGGGGTTTTCAGGTGCACGTGGTTCAGAGCGAATGCCATCGTCGTTCTCCCTTGTTACATCGGGACTGTGGCACCGCCCGTCCCCCGGTTCAACCGAGCCTCCGTTAGCAGGCAGAGGATTTCGAAAAGGATGGATGCGGCGTTGAAGGCGGTGATCGTGCCGGGATCGAAGGATGGGGCGACCTCCACCAGGTCGCCACCGACGAAATCCAGGCCCCGGAGCGCACGCAGGAGGCGCAACGCTTCGATGGTTCGGATGCCGCCGGCTTCGGGGGTGCCGGTGCCTGGGGCTTCGGCGGGGTCGAGGCTGTCGATATCGAAGGTGAGATAGGCGGGGCGGTCGCCGACGATGCGGCGGGCCTCCTGGGCGGCGAATTGCCAGCCTTTGTCCTGGAATTCGTCCATGCCGAGAACCCGCATGCCGCTGCGTTGGCTGAAGCCCCACATGTCCGGGTCGTTGGTGGTGCCGCGGATGCCGATCTGGATGACTCGGGCGGGGTCCAGCAGGCCGTCGTCGACGGCACGGCGGAAGGGGGCGCCGTGGTGGAAGCGGGAGCCCATGTAGTCGTCGCCGGTGTCGCAATGGGCATCGATATGCACCATGCCGATCGGGCCGGACGCGGCGATGGCGCGCAGGATTGGCCAGCTGACGGAGTGGTCGCCGCCGACCGAGAGCGGCACGATGCCGGCGCTGACGACCTGGGCGTAATAGGTGGCGATTTCGCCGAGCGCGCCTTGGAGTTCGTAGGGGCGTTCGATCCAGCAATCGCCGAGGTCGCGGACGCGGAGGTTGGCGAAAGGGGCGACGCCGGTGGCGTTGATCCGGCGCAGGAGGGTGGATTGGTCGCGCACGGCGCGGGGGCCGTGGCGGGCGCCGGAGCGGTGGGTGACTCCGCCATCGAAGGGGATGCCGATCAGGCCGATGTCGGTGTCTTCCAGGTTGGCCGCGATCGGGCAGCGGAAGAAGCTGGCGATGCCGGTGTGGCGGGGTTGGGCCTGTGGGTCGGCCATGTCGGTGTAGCTTGTGGGCTGTTTGGCCATGACTCGCTCCATCGTTGTGGGTGCATCCTTGCGCGACCCCGGCGTGCTGCGCCACCTTGTTGTCCCGCCCAGCCCCCGGACTCCATGCC
>Ga0075019_10001233_pt1 | contig 14555 bp, 8 predicted proteins | sample ColStrG_CSR_2013_FD_71473 | JGI IMG/M metagenome (GOLD analysis project Ga0075019, IMG submission 71473) | Freshwater sediment microbial communities in response to fracking from Pennsylvania, USA - Cold Stream Run_MetaG_CSR_2013 | ecosystem: Environmental > Aquatic > Freshwater > Creek >...
GGCACCCAAGTGCTGCTCCCAAACGGTTGGTACAAAGTCAAAGGCGCCGCAGGTCCCAAACCTGGCATTGCGGGACGATTCAATAGGCTGGATTGGTAGGGTACGGCAGGATTTGAGATCGCCGGCCCGAGCGCCGGTAGCATCGGCTCATCAAACTGCATCGGAGGAGGTTCCGACGAGGACATCATCACCTGTGGAGGTTCTTCCACGCGATTGGCGCAGCGCGTGCGCGCCGTGATCTTGCCGTCGGTTAGCACCGTCTCGCCCTTCTTGAGCGTGACCCGGTGCCGCGTCCAGTAAACCTTGTTGCCAATGCGGTAAGACACGTACGCGGTACGCGCCAGGACAAGGCGTACGACTCGGGCATGATCGTAATCGAATCCGGCGTAGTGAGCCGCCACCACAGGATCGTGTTCGGCCGCCCACTTCAACTCACGCGCGTCCCGCACTCCTCCGGGAACAACGGAGTATCGATATACCGTGCGGCCTTCCATTGAGCGCAGGGCTTCTTGCTGCGCCTGCAAGATCAGATCGCGGCTGGCTTCTGCGGCCTGGCGAGTGGGCTCAGATTTGGAGGAATGAAACAGGGACGGACTTAAATACCGGAGAGCAACGGTCGAGAAGGCAACGCATCCCCCGATCGCAAGCACACCGATCAGGCCTCGCCGAATCAGGCGATCCAAACGGTGACGGCGACTCCGGCGCTTCCGGACCACAATCCGGACAACGTCCTGTTCTGGTTCGTTCTGCAACTTGATCCTGCCTTAGCGGCCCTAACTTGGGAGATAAAAGGCCAAACACACTTCGTCACTCTACCGGAGTTGCAGTTGATGTGCCAGTACGGAACGCATAATCTCTTGAAAACAGGGAGATTTGGGCCAGCACTGGAGCCAGAGCTGCAGAAACTTGCAACAACGCGGCCACCCGATTGACGGGACTAGGGGGTGTTGCGTCGCCAACCGGGTCGCTATGCGGGTCCACCGGTGGTGCCCGCCAGACGACGCAACTGCTGGATGTTGCCGGGGTGGTGGTCCTTGGAGCTTCTGGGCGGCCGGAGCCAACGTGGACACCCAGAATTCAGAAATGCCTGCTGTTTTCGATGACTAGATTCTTCAAGTTTCTGCCACAGCAGCAGCAACAAACGTACTTGCGAGAGATCCTGCCAAAGGTAGTCCCTTGACACGACAGATGTCGTTAGAGATGTTGAAAATGGTCTGCTCGGAGAGCTATTGGCGCTGTGTAAGTAGTTTGCAGCGAGGGGAGGTTTCCTGTGGGCCGGCGACTAAGTTGTTGCAGGCAGCGGTGGCTGCGGCCCCTGGCTGAGGAAGCGGACCAATCGCTTGATGTTTTGCGCTGCCTCTGCCATGAAGAGTGCTCGCGAACAAACTTTAGTCTCCGCAGGCGTAGGCGACGAAGTCCGATCTGATTCTCGACATTGTCAGAGAGGCGATGCTCCAACAGGTAACCTGTCTTATGGGAGGCAAACATGAAAGTTGGTTTGACTAGCAAGAGGATTTTGTCGGTGCTGGCGGTCGTCGTGCTGATGGCGGGCGGTTTCGCATTCGGTTTTGTCTCGTGCTTGCATTTGAAGAGCGGCGCGCCCAATGAACTCCGCCATCAGTATCTGCTGCAGACAGGGGATGCGTCGTCATCGGTGCGTGTGGAAGTGCTCGCCGCATTGAGAGCCTTCCAGGAGGGGTATATCAGACGAGACCCCAAAGAGTTGGATTCTTTCATGAACCGTCTGTTTCCGGCGAACGACGATATTCTTCTTCTGGGTACGGACGCCGACGAGTGGGTGCGGGGCTATAGTGCCGTGGCGGAGTTCATCAGGGCGGACTGGCTGAAGTGGGGGGATTTCAGGTTTGCGGTCGACGATTCCATCGTCTGGTCTACCGGGGATGTCGCCTGGATAGCCAGCGTTGGAGTGGTGCACGGCGGGCGCGCGGATCGCCCCTTGCGCTTTTCAGCGATACTGACGCGCCAGGGTCGTAATTGGGTATTCCGGCAAGTGCACTTTCAATGGGACGACCGGGACCCTCGCTCATCGGATATCCTCCGCGCGAGCACATATCTAAAGCTCTTTAGGATGATGCTGCAGCATCTTCGCGGCACAGCGCAAGAGTCAGGGTATGCCTCTGCAACTAAAGCAAGTAAAGATATCTCCATTCAAGCTGTGATCCGCCCATCAAACCCAGCGGGCTTGCGGACGCGCGCACTTACGCGCCCGGTTTCTCGACCCAAAGTCCCAACTACCCAGGAAGGTGGAAGATATATTACGCACAAGCGTTTGGTTCTGTGTAGCTCTGTTGCTGATCGGCTGGACAGCGCCTATGAGTGCAACCGGAAGGGCAGGCGGAGCAGCCGCGAGTCTCTCTGCTGAGCGTGCCCTATGCGTTGAGAGCGGCCGATGCACAGACGGTGGGCGGACTGCCGGCCTCCGCATTTGTCTTGGCGGCTCCGCCAAGTTCGGACGCCACCAGCGGAGCGATTCCGAGCGCGGCGACGCAGCCCTTGGCCGGAACAACGCCGGTGACCATCGCCGTTCAGGAATTGAGCGCCTGGTACCCAACGCCACCGCCATCGGGGCCTACGCAGAGCCATGCCCTCGTACTTGGAGGCACAGGTGTAAGAGTCGGCATCGGCACATCGGCGCCCTCCAATGTCTTCACTATCGCTAAAGGGGCGGGTTCTGCTATTGCCGATGGCTGGACCACTTATAGTTCGCGCCGCTGGTATCCGCAGAGTTTGCTGATGTGTCCCAGCCGCCCGCCGATTCCCGCTGGATCTTCCAACAGCACCAGCCCAGATAGCTCGCTACCTGCTTGACGCAGTGCAAGCTCTCGGGTCGGCCCGATGATCAGCACGAAGGCCAGTGCCCTCACGGCAGACAAATTCTGACCCCTCCCTATCGCAACCCATTGATCAGTTGTGCGAGGTTCCGGATGCGAACGCCCCTGTACGAATGGAAGTTTCACTCACTACTTACGTAACTGAATTCCACGTACGAAAGGGCCGATTAGTGAACCAAGCCGCTCGCAAGTTGCAGCGATATCTGCAGCCGACTGCCCGTTAGCGCAAGAGAGCGGGCATCGACGCTCACTGCAATACCTACGAGGAGGGCGATGCGCCACGCTTGCAGTACTTCAGAGGAAACCAATCTTAGGATTAGCAATTCATCTACTGCTGGAAACATTAGAAAACACTTAGACGACAGTGCTCAACTATGCAAAGGACTATTCCAGTTCGAGGAGGCAACTCAAACTGGGATTCTCCTGACGCGAGCTCGTGCTTCCCCAATCGGTCGATACTTTTCGCTCACAGCAATCATAGTTTCACTATCTTGTCTTTTGGGATGTTCTGGGCTATCCACAGGAGCGCAGGCGCCGGTGCAACCGTCGGTCGTGGCCAGTGTGAGCGTATCTCCCACCTCAGCTCAGATCAGCACGAGCCAGACGCAGCAGTTCGGCGGCACCGCCAAAGACAGCAGCGGCAACGCCATTAGCGGCAACTCGTTCACCTGGTCCTCCGACGCGCCTTCGGTGGTCAGCGTGAACGGCAGCGGGTTAGCTTCCGGCTTGAGCGCGGGCATCGCCCACGTCGTCGCCACCGCTCCCAACGGTGTTTCCGGTTCCGCCACCTTGACTGTACAGGCGCCGATGCAACCGCCGGTCGTGGCTACCGTGAGCGTATCCCCCGCCTCAGCTCAGACCAGCGTTGGCCAGACCCAGCAGTTCAGTGCCACGGCCCAAGACGGCAACGGAAACCTCATCAGCGGCGTCAGCTTCACCTGGTCTTCTGATGCCACCTCCGTAGCTACGGTGAGTGCCACCGGTCTGGCCGCCGGGGTGAGTCCAAGCACCGCCCACATCACTGCCACCGCTCAGGGTGTGTCCGGTTCTGCTGACCTCACCGTCGTGCCACCGGCTCTGAACATCCAGACCGTAACGCTTCCTAATGCGACTATCGGCCTGCGCTATTCGTTTCAACTATCTGCTGTCGGCGGGCGGTTACCCTATCAGTGGAGTGTAAGCGCGGGTGCCCTGCCGTCAGGGATTCAGCTCGACGCTTCGACCGGTGAAATCGGCGGACAAGCGAGCAGTTTAGGGTCGTTTCCCTTCACCGTCGAAGTCATCGACGCCCAGGCTCAGGGCGCAACGACTGAATTTACGTTGGTCGTCGGTGAAGCTCCTGCGGGTAGTGTACCTGCCACGTTGTTTGGATTGCACTACCAGGCGCGCAGCGGGAACTGCTCGAGTGCGGGAAATCCATTTCCTTCGGTGCCATTCGGCAGCCTGCGGCTATGGGATAGCTGCACCCGCTGGCAGCAGATCGAGCCGTCGTCGGGCACTTACAGTTTCGCCTCTCTCGATGCCTACCTGAACATAGCCAAAATTAACAATTTTTCCGACGTCCTTTTGACCCTGAGCGCCACACCCACCTGGATTTCGAGCGACGCGTCGAACTCTACCTGCGACTACGCTTATACGGGCAAAGGCTCCTGCGGCGTACCCGCCGATATTGCCCTCAGTTGCACCAACACCAACGGCCTGAACAATTGCGACGGCCAGACTGATGGCAGCAATCAGCAATGGAAGAATTTCGTCTACCATCTGGGAAGTCACATTGCTGGCCTCAGTCCCTCGAGCTATGCCACGGTGAGCACATTCGAGATATGGAATGAGTTCACCCGCAGGGGCTCCTGGGAAGGCACAGCGGCGCAGCTTGTGTTTATGGCGCAAACTGCCAACTGTATCCTGACCGGTCGGGGAGTCATCATCGCGCAAGGGAATGCCGCTTGTAATGCGTCGAATATGGGGGTGCCGGGCGTAGGTGTGCTGGCGAGCGCTCAGATCACTACTCCGGATGCTATGATGACGCTTCCCGACAGCACGACCTGGGGCAACTATCTGACGACTCCGGGTGCTGTGAACGCGGCCGACCTGGCAGCAGTGCATGCCTATACCCAAAACGGGTCCTGCTGTGCTCTGGGAGAAACCGTGGCCACTCGGTATAGCACAGCCGCAGCCAGGATGTCGGTAGCCGGAGGGAAGCAGAGAATATGGAGTACCGAAGGAAGTTGGGGATACAGTACGCCCAACGATCCAGACCCGGATTTACAGGCTGCTTTTGTAGCCCGCTACTACCTAATGGGATGGAGTGCCGGATTCCAACGGCTTTACTGGTACGCCTACGACAACCCCAGCTTTGGCACCCTCTGGAACAAGAACGGAGTCAATGGCTGCAATGATGGAGGAAGTGGTTTGGGTTGTCTCACAAAAGCGGGACAGGCTTACCAGCAGGTTTATAGCTGGATCGTGGGTGCCACAATATCCACACCATGTTCCTTATCAGGAACGGTTTATACTTGTGGTTTTACTTTATCAACTGGGCCCGCAGAATTGGCGGTGTGGGATACGTCGCAATCGTGCTCAGGTGGGAGCTGTACCACTTCAACGTACACTTATGATCCACAGTACACAACTTACTACACGCTGGCGAATGGGACGACCACTGCGTTGAGTGGCGGGACGGTGCAGATTGGAGCGAAGCCCATCCTGCTCTCGCAGTAATTTCCATCAAGCGAAAGCGCTCTTGATTTCAAATATTAGTCGTTGTCAAACGTAAGACGGGCCTTAACAATTGAGAGGTGACGCCGACCAACTTTACTTCGTTCAGTTCATCCCTCCCGGTGGCGACATGCTCCGGACAATAGGTTACTGCTTCGGCGAGAAAAGGCATCGAGAATCGCCGCCAGGAACACGAACTCCTCCAGCAGTTGGATATACGTCAAATCCGCGATCCACAACTGGTTCACGCCGGTCACTACCAGGTCGCGCGCCAGGTTCGGGTAGATCATGCCGCCATGATTGTAGTTATGTGCCAGATCTGTGGCGACGCAGACGAAAGACGATGCTTGCGGTTAAGCGAAGATTGTCTTGGGGCCGCACTGCACCGGCAGCGTTAAGAAACGATGTGCGCAGATAATCTCCACTGACGCGCAGCGCGAATGGTCCCGAGACAGACTGCTCGACTCCCCCTCCAAGAGCGTAGGAGGGCCGGACCAACCATCCTTCATAGTAGGCGGTTTTGCTTTGTGGCACTGCTCCGTCGATTACAGCCGCACCGACCAGCGCGTGAACAAAAATTCGGGTACCTCCATGCTGAATCGGATAGAACACTGGACCAATGTGCCCTGTGAATGCATAACCGGCGTGTGGCGTGCCTGGGATGTTGTGAGTACGGACGTAAGAGGTATCTAGGATCGCTCCCCACCTCGGGCTGAAGTCGGCGTGTCCACTCAAATCCAAACCGTTGAAGCTCACATGCTGCGCGCCGGGAATGGCCATGAAGAGATTGCTGTACCCGATACTGATGTCGTAAGCCGGGCCAGTGACGGCAGGGGCGGGTCCCCGTTCCTGCCAGTTTTGCGTGAGAGCGGGCGCAACCAGCACGAACACTAGAAAACAAGCCTTCCTGATAGTCCTTATAGCGTTTCTCATTACGTCCTTTCTGATCGGTATGCGAGTTAGGAAAGAGCTTTGGAGTCTAACGGCTAAGGGGGAGCAAAAACAAAGCTGTGCGAAAAACTCGTTTTAGGGATTCGCCGGACTCTCGGCGACCAGTTTCCTGTCAGCCTGGCTATAGGTTAAGAACGGGGAAAATGGCGTGACTTCGAACGGCATTTTCTCCTTGGGCGATAACAGTGCAACCGGGTTCGCCTTCATCATCGTCAATTGATTGCTCCACGGATCCAACTTGATCCGGCTGCCGATAGGAAGAGCGGAGATCTGATCGAGGCGCCGCTTCTCCAAAGGCGGTGCGAAGGTAAAGAGCGCGGCCATTCGAGTGGTGTTGCCACTCGCCATTCTGCTGCCCAGCTGCGGCCTGATCAAATGGGTGAGCGCGGGCGCACGATCCCGTAACGCCTTGAGGAACAGCCCTGCACCGCTTAGCTTGTCCTTATACGGTGAGTTCTCCAGCAACTCCAGAGCCTTGTTGTCGGCAGCTTTCTCGTCGGCATCGTTCCACTCGAAATCCAGATGTTGGAAGGCGTCCGTATCAGGGAAAGAGAAGCGGTCGCTGAAGGCAAGCCTGGTATCGACACCGTGACCCAGCACAATATGGCCGAGCTCGTGAGCCAGGATCATCGCCAGAGAGGCTTCGTCCGGCAGTACATCCAGTAGACCGCGACTGATTACGATAGTATGCCCGATCGTGAACGACTCCAGAGGCAGCGTCAGCAGCACGCGACAGCGCACATCGGGCTCGATTTCCAGCTTGTTCGTGATGATGAGGTTGTTGCTAACGGTTTGCAACGTCTTGTCCACATCGCCGGTAGGCGCGAGCAGGCCGATCTTCTGTAGATGATCTACCGCATTGTCTTCCGCCATCCGTTCCCACGTACGCTCGGCTTCCACGGGAACATTATCTTTGGGAGCAGGACGATCATCCACTGAGTTGTCGACTTTAATTTGCGTGAATTCTTCGTCGTGCCTCCGTTGTTCCGGGTCGTAGGCCCACAGACGCGTCTGGGCCTTGAAATACAGATCGTGGAAAAGTGAGCTGCTGCGTTTTGTAGCTGACTCTTCGACGTAGATGTAGGCAGGCAGCCACACATCTGGTTGCAGATTCAGCCGCCAGCTATCAAAGTGCAAGTAATACTTGTAGCTTGGGCCACCGGAGTAGGTTCCGTTGAAACGGACAATATTGAAGTCGCGGTCTTCGACCCAGATTCTTCCGGTAAACAGCGCTCTCGGCGCTTTTTTTCTGGGTTGGACATCGATAACGAGGCAACGCGCTTCTCCAAGAAACTCGCGCCGCACAAAATTGAAACGGTAGTTACTCTTCTGGAAGTCTGCATCGAGGATCACCATCTGCGCGAAGCCCTGCGGCAAGAACTTGTACGTGAGAGCGGCTGAAAAAGGATTCGAGAGTTGACGCAGGAATCCCTCGCGCTGCCTCTGGAACAATGAATCCCGGGGGCCATCATTCATGTCAAAGCGCCCCAGGAAATACTGATCATTTACCGGCTCGACGTTATGATCCTTGTCCTGGCGAAGATTCTGGATATAGGTCTCAGCCAGAGGATGCATATCCTTCATGGTCACGACAAACTTGCGTTCCCGCTCTATCATTCGGTCGACCGTTTTCTCGAAAGAGAGAGGGGGACCTAACACCGTGAATGAGTCACTTTTAGTGACGCCATAGTTGCCGTGCACCGTTACCAGGATGGAGCTGCTGCTCTGGCTTGGCAACGTGCTGATTGCGAAACTGGCACGGTTGGAACCTGCGGGGATGATTACGCTGGCTGGAAGTTTCGCCGCCCCAGACGGATCAGCTGCCAATGCCACTTCCACGTCAAAGGGTGCCTCCATATTCAGGGTGACGGTGCCACGAAGGCCATTTCCGCTTACCACACTTGACGAACTCAAGCCCAACGACGAGAGTTCCGGGTTCTCGGCTGCAGCACCGACGGTCGACGATACGAGCATCAACAATACGACTATTCTGAAACGGCGCATGGCGCTCCTTATGGCATAAATTCGGGGGGGATGGTCTGGACTAGAACCATGAATCAACAGGCTGGCCCTTTTTGTGCAAGGCCGGCCCGAACTGACTCCTCAGCGGCCTTCACGGCCTATTCGTCCCAATCCATAAACTCAGCCGTTTTGCGACTGGCATTACAGGGTTCTTCACTCAAGCTGGGTACGATGCAATTGCGATGCCACTGCCGTTCGCAGAGTGTTCCGGCCGGCAGGGTTTGCCTGCCGCGCCGCGGGAGCATCGCAATTCGCACCAGTGAAAGCACTTAGCTCACTCGTGAGCTGTTACCGAACCTCGACTCGGAAAATCTCCCTAGCACTTTAGTAACCTTCATTGAGCCTTCCTAGTTACGATGGCACCCATAGGCTGAGAGCAATACTGAAACCGTATTCACATGGAAAAGATTTTCCCATGGGGCTTGTCCAACACGTCGCCTAACTGCTCACACGTCGTGGATTACAGCGGGGGAGATTAACAGAGTAACGGCGTTCACATCACAGGTTGCTCCTGATTCACCCACCGGATGTGTTTGGGCGGCGCAGGAACCTTCGCAATGTCCAGTTCCCAATTGTTCGGGGAAGCTTCACAAAACCCAGTCCGAATCAGGAAATCCTTCAACAACTGGTTGCGGGGACCTTGGACAAACGGCGCTCGCAGCAAAGATGCACTCTGCCCAGGTGCGGCCTTGGTGATCGCGTAAAGAAACGCATCCTCGACTCCTCGACCCAGCACACGACAGCTCATTAGCAGGCTGTCGATTTCGCACACTGTGGAGTCGACATTTCGAACAAAGCCTACACCCACCAAGCCGTAATCGCCGAATCTGTCGCGCGCTTTGACGATCCATACCGAGCAATCCTTCGCAAGAGAGCTGACCTCCTCCAAACTGCGCCGTTTGAGCGAGAGGTTGAACTGGTTGGTGCGTTGGGTTAATTGAGCGATCCGCGGCCATTCGTTTTCGGAAGCTTCCCGCATTTCGACTTCAAGTTCCAAACCAGCCAGATAGTCTGCTAGGCTGGCCGCAGTCTTACGCACCTGCTGCCGCTTGCTCTCTTCCTGCATCATCTGCGTCCGCTTCAGGTCAGCTTCCGTAGCATGTGCTTCATCGAATAGCCACAAGCGCTCCAATGTCTCGCAGTAACGGGTGGCATCTAACGGCAGAGGTACCACGTGAACGGCGGGCACCCGCATTGATACTTCCATCCTCACCGCCATGTCGTCGTCCAGAAATACAAAGGAGTCAAGGCCTAAGTTCATCTCGTCAGCCAGTTCCTGCAGGTTTTCTGATTTGTGCTTCCAATTCACCCGCCAAGCTGCAATATCATCGGTTCGCAAAACCATTTCGGGATGATTTTCGAACACGTTGCGCACATCTGCTTCCTCGTTCCGGCTCACAACCGCCAGCAACAGGCCCCGCTCCTTGAGTTGCTTGAGAGAGCGCTGGAATAGTTGAAAGCTCCGGCCCACTCCGTCAGGACCCAGCTTAATACCTGCAAGCCCTACTTCCCCCACTATGCCACCCCAAAGAGTGTTATCACAATCAACGGCGATCACTTTAGCCGGGCTCCGCCGCGTCGCGAGGATTTGGCGCACTAGTCGAATCGCCAGGGATTGGTACAACGACGGCGAGTAGGGCATGCGAGAGAAAACCTCGCCTTCACTGTTACGGGCCATGGCGACGCCGACCTCTTCGACGACACGCGCGAAATCGATCATTCGCACGCCCGACATTGTTCTCAAACGCGTGCCCCACCGATGGCGGAGTTCTTCGTATGGCTCACGATCTATCGTCGCAAATGTGGATACCAAAGGAGGCAACGTGCCAACCAGCATCTGGCCTGCCTGTGGATGCCTGGATCTCCAGGTTTCAATGGCCCCAAGAAGCTCTTCGACCGCACTTGCAGCCCCTTCCGCGGAATCGAACGCACGGTCCGTCGGATCCATGAGGACTACATTGACGCCAGCTTCATTGGCCGAAAACGCACCATCCTCCTCCAGAAGCGCCTGGGCGGTCTGGTCGAATCCTGCAAACTCGACGCCAAGCTCTAATCCGAAGGCTCTTCCCCAGAGCTTCATCGTCGTCGCCAGCGGCTGTGCGATAAAGCTTGAGGCAATGACGACCCTAAGGGGCTGTATCATCGGGGGCTCTTCCAGAAAACGGTTCGTCAACACTTGCGTTGCCTCGGCCGGATCAATCAGCGGCAGCATTTCGACATCCCGGCAGAATGAGTCAGTCCCTGGCGCGGCAGCAGAACTTCCAACCGGCTGGCCAATGCACACGGCAGGCGGACGAACGCCGCCATCGCTCGTGGCACGACTGTGCTCTACGATCACATTTTCGACCTCTTCCAATGTTCGCAGGCGGGATGCCTTGTGGTCGTCGACCGTGATACCGTATCTGTCAAATAGCGCTGCCGCGATGGCAATTTGACCCAGCGAATCCCATGCCGCGCAGGAAGCAGCAGACACTTCTCGTGAAATCCCCCCGATCTTGATTCCCAAGGCAAAAGCGACCAGTTGCCGCGCCCTCTCATATTCGGCCCCGGGATGCTGCGGGATCGGTTCCTCAGAAGGCCGCGCTATCACAATCGCGTCAGGTGCTCCCGGACGTTCTTGGTCCTGCAACGCATCGCGGGGGTGCAGCGGGGTAAGTCCCGCCAGAAAAGCGTCATACGAAGTCTTCAGTGTAAGTGGAACCGTTACGGTGCCGAGAGGCTTGCCCTTTTCTATGCCAAACAAAGTCCCAGAAGGGACATCGGATGCAACTACAGAAGAGGCTGTAACGACAGCGCCGTCTCCTATAGTGAGCGTCATCCCCGGCGAGGCCGTGACTACACAGTTCGCCCCCAGGAATGCGTCCTTGCCAACCACAATACGGCCGCGTCCTCGAGTGTGCGCGATGAGAACGGAGCGAAGACAAATCTGACAGCCTTCGTGCAACTCAATGCACTCCGGGTACTCGTTCTCGAGGTAGACGTCATCTCCTATCCAAACTCGGCCTATTATTTGAATTCCGCGAAGCCTGTGGAGGAAAGGCCGCAGTGTCGTCGCTCCGGGCAGGAATCGGGCCAAGACAGCGAGAATACGGTTAAAGATACTTCTCAGTGTATTTTTCTTCATGTCCCCTGATCAGTTTTTACATCTCCGATTTAATGCGCAACCCTGTCGGAGGTTGATGACGCTACTCTCTCAGGAATATACGGCTCCCAAAGTTTCAGGGTTCTGGCCAAGGCCCTGGCAACCTTTAATGCAGTGGGGTGCTTTGTCAGAGTCTTATCCTTGAATTCAGAGAGACCCCGGTGAAAAAGCACACCCATGCTGTAACTTGCCCCAAGACTTGTGGGCCTCACTGCACGCCGGGGGTGATCCAGAACTTCGATTTCTTTGACCTGACCTAGATCCATCTGAACTTCGAGCCGCAAAAAATCGCCGGCGACCGAAAAAGGCGCATCGACGCCGTCGATACGCACCGCGCGAATAAGCGAGGAATCTGGTTCCTGTTTTGCGAGGCGGAAGCGCACGGAGTTCGTGTGAGAGTTGAGCAGTTGGAAACGCTTCGTATAAAAACACACGTCAATCAGATCAGTCTCTACGTACCTCATCATGCAACTCCGGGTAAGCTGAGCTGAAAGTGGAGGCCAGGATAGCTCGGGTTCGACTTCGCGCAAGTGCTGGAGGAATTCTTCGAGGTGTTGGTATCCGTCGCGAAAGTCCCAATGGTGCGCCACCAGGAGCGAAGGCCTCCCTAAGAACATATTAAAGGCGAAGTCGATCAGTCGATGCGGATAGTGCCTCTGAAAAATCGGAAAACCATGGAACCGAGTGACGGCCGGGCGAAGAAAATCCCCCAGGTTCAGCGCGCCCCGTTCAATGTCCGCCGGGAAACAGGTGGAGTTCACCGCGGCCAGGTAGTTATTGGCACGCAACGCCCCGACGGCAGCGGTGGAGAACCAACCTTGCGGAAAGACCATGACCTCTTCGAATGGTACGCCAGTACGTACCTGATGACGTTGCATCCTCTCAATCGCCAGCCCAGCCTTCCATCCAAGAAGTTCTTGGTCCGTAATCTTGAATTCGTTGTTTATGTGATCGCAGCCGTGAATGCAGATCGAAAGGTCTGCCCCTTGACCGAGGAGTCCCAATGCTGTCCGCTTGGAAGTACGCCGGTAATTCCAAGGGATGAACGCGATCGAAGTTCCAAACCGGTTGCGCTGCATGGAACTCAGAAGGGTTCTGTACTCAAGGAAGCCGTATTTCTCGTTGAGCAGAGGATCATCGATAATCAAGCGGGCTGTGCACTCCGGACTATGCCAGCGGTGTTTTCCAAAACTGTGGCGCAAGAAGATCAAGAGGGGAATGAGTTGATGGTAGCGTCCCTCGATACCGTCGCTGCGGTGCAGGGGTTCAGCAACGTCGGGGATGTCAGAGCCGGCCAGCAGAAAGAGTCGGCATGGTGCCCGTTCGAGGTGAACGAACATCGGACGACCGTTTATGCGCATGATGGGCAAGGGATCGCGACCGCCCTGGCAACGGAGTTCAAAGGTCGGGACGCTCACCTTACATTCAATGGAAAAGCTGAGTCCCGCAAGCTGGCGGCTAAATATCCTGCTGCTGTTGGGTAGATCGAATACAGCGCCGTCGGCTGATGGAGAGGCCACCCCGCACACTGCGCCCGCTGTCAGCCAGGAGAGCGAGTTACGGTGCTGCGGCGAGTCGCTGCCGCCGAAGATCAGAAAATCTGCACCATTTTCGTAGATAAAATCCAGAGACTTGGGTTCAGGCAATCGCTCGTAGAGGAGAGCAAGGACACTCGCGCTCATGGCCAAGCAAGGTCTGGAATCGGGCGGACTGAAGAGGTGTTGCGAGAGCATGCTTCCATTGTCGATCGCGACTGTCTTCGTTCGAACGCCCATCCAGTCAGCAAAATTCAGGAGGCGTTGCTCCTCTGCTGTTAGTACTCCGCCTGAAAAGAGAATCAGATGCCGCATCGACTACATTCTCTCCTAGTCTGAGGTTTGGGTACAACAGTCTTCGAGGACGATTAACCGAAACTTCCGCTAGGAGTTGGCTATGTTTCGGGCAGATGGAATCAGGGTTAGACAACTTCGAAGCCTTGCTAGGTATCAGACCATATGGAAGAGATGCGTGTCATAGGGTACTGGTGGACCTCCTGACAAAACAAGGGCCGGCCGAGCCACTAAAACTGGTGGTTCCAGCAAGGATCTACAATCCAGCCTCTAAGTCGACGCCTTTGCGTTTCGCTGTCCCTTCGCCTCCATCAAGATGTGACGAGGACTTTCACATCCCGGCCGTCGAACATGCTCGGCACACAGAAAAAGCCTCGCCCGGTGCGGACGCGGCTTCTTCGCAAATCCTTTTGCTGACAGCTACTGCGCAAAATGACATTCCGAATCGCAGGGATCAAGGTGTCACTGTGAAGTTTGCGGCGCTTGTAGCAGATCCTCCGGGGGTGGAGAGCACAACCCTTCCTGTCACCGCCCCTGTGGGCACGGTTGCTGTCACCTGCGTGTCCGAGTTTACAGTGAAGGAGGTTGCCTTAACACCACCAAAGGTGACCCCGCTGGTCTGTGTAAGGCTGACCCCGGTGATCTGTACCGGCGTTCCGACCGGGCCACTGGTTGGCGTGAAGCTCAGAATCTGCGGCGTCACGTGAAAGATTTGATTACTTTTCAGCGTGCTGCTGGGCGTTGTCACCTGGACCTTGCCGGTGGTAGCGCCGGCGGGCACTGTGGCTGTGATTTCGGAACTTGAGACGACCGTGAACGTCGCTGCGGCGCCGTTAAAGCTGACGCTGGTAGCGCCCGTCAGATTCGTTCCGAGGATAATGACTGTTGCTCCCACCTTGCCGGAGGTGGTCCGGGTCTCCACGAACGGGCCCAGCCCAACCCCCAGCCTGAAGATCGTACCGCAGCCAATTGTGCCGCAGGCGTTACTGGCCCCGCCGTCGGCGGTTGTCCCGTAGAAGTTCCCGTCGGTGCCTTGCACCA
>Ga0075019_10001238_pt1 | contig 14535 bp, 9 predicted proteins | sample ColStrG_CSR_2013_FD_71473 | JGI IMG/M metagenome (GOLD analysis project Ga0075019, IMG submission 71473) | Freshwater sediment microbial communities in response to fracking from Pennsylvania, USA - Cold Stream Run_MetaG_CSR_2013 | ecosystem: Environmental > Aquatic > Freshwater > Creek >...
AAATGTTCATCCGACATCAGGCCCTTCTCCGTCGCCTCGGCCACTACCAAAGCAAAGAACTTCTTGGCCACATCGGCCTCCAGCAAACGGTCGCGGTTCTTGCTGTATACCGTAGGGTGCGGGGTTTGGGGCAGCGCCCCAAAATGCTACCGCACAAAAGAATCCGCCAACCCTCAGATCCCCACAAAACTGACGTCCATTACAGATTCCTGCTCAGAGCCCCAAACTACAGCGACGGATAGACAAGATGTACGAGGACAAGCTGGATGGCGTGATCGATGAGGGGCTCTTCCGCCGGAAGGCTGATGAGTGTCGGGCCGAGCAGGCGAAACTCTCTGACGAGATCGAGCGGCACCGGCAGGCCAATCACGACTACATCGAAGACGGCACCAGGCTTCTCGATCTGGCGAACAAGGCGGCACAGCTTTTTGAGCGACAACCGGCACTAGAGAAGCGGAAGCTCCTGCGATTCGTCCTGTCGAGTTGCAAGTGGAAGAACGGGCAGTTGGAATTCGAATACCGTAAACCCTTTGATTTGATCGCGGAGTTCGAGCAGGCCGCAAAAGTGAAGAAGCTGAAAAGGCAGCACTCGAACCGTAATGGCGGGGGCGGGTCAGCAGGCGGCAAAGGCGCGGAAGTCACGCAGCAAGAAGGAGTTGCGCCGATCTCGATCGTAGCGGGGAAGTGGGGCCAAGTGGGCCAAACAGCCCAAAATGAAATTTGGCTCCCCTTCATTGACGCTTTTAGAACTTGGTGCCGGGAATTGGGAGCCACCGGGCCGGCCCAGATGATCGGGGAAACGGACTTCGAGCACTGAAAATTCACAGGTGACGTCGAAGTTCTCCTCCGAGCGCCCATCCAGCCTCACGATTGTGCCCCGGAGTGCGCACGCTACCATGGTGCGTGGGAGGCCAGGAGCCCAGATGTGCCTCAGAAAACGGGCTGAGGAGAAGGCCTCACAGGCGTCTGTCCGGGGGGGCGCTGGATCCAAATCCTCGGTCCTAAAGCGTTCACGAGGAGTAATCCGGCAGACCGGCCTCGGAGATGCCTCTTTCCGAGTAAGGGAGTTTATCGCCAATCATGATGCCCGCGCGGGGATAACTCGTCTGAAATACTGGCGTTAAGAGCGCGTGCACAGATTGGACCAAATAAACGCCTTTTGATGTGAGTCAGGTGTATTCAAATGCGGGCTGCGAGGGAGCCCGTGAGCGCGCCGAGACCGCGAAGGTGTTCATCGGGCACGGAAGATCGCTCGTATGGCTCGCGCTGAAGACATTCCTAACAGAACGATTGCACGTCGACTGCGACGAGCTTAATGCCGAGTCCGTAGCGGGAATGACCACCACAGCGCGTCTTCAGGCGATGCTCGATACGCGCTCTATTCGCATTTCTCGTGATGACAGGCGAGGATCAGCATGGAGATGGCACAACCCATGCCCGCGAGAACGTGATTCACGAGGTAGGGCTGTTCCAGGGGCACCTTGGGTTCGAGAAGGCGATCATCTTGCTTGAGCAAGGCTATGCCGAGTTCTCCAACATCCACGGTCTGACGACGATCCTCTTTCCGAAGGGTAACATCGAGCCTACTTACGAAAGGATCCGCTTGGTGCTCGAACGCGAAGGCGTAATCGGTCCGCGCAGCGGGCGTGCCCTGGCACCGGAGCCGCAAGGAATGAAGGCGGAGAGCCCCGAGGTGCTCGCACAACGAGAGGTCGCCGAATACATCCCGTGTTTGACCGAGCGGGAACGTGAAATTATCGGCTACCTGCTTGCACACAACCAGAAGATGTTCACGAATACGCCGGACTGCGGTCACGCGAACAGGCTGCTAGCGAGAGGGATCGTAGTCATCGCCGCCCAGCCGGGTCAGGTGGGCACACACTACGAGGTGCCGTTTGCAATCCCAGACCACATTTGGACTGTCTTGAAGCAGCACCAGAAAGATTTCCCTTATTCGCCACCGCCGCGCGAGGCGGAAGGGCATCCATGGCGACGCAACTGGATGGAATGATATGTACCCAGGCGCTGGACCAATGGTCGGCGATGCGTTGCAAAGCTGCCGTGAGCAGACCGGTCGCGGCCAGTCTCCGAGTCGCACGTAATCCGACCGAAGCACCCAATCGCGGGCCGGAACGGTTGGTAAACGCTGCGCGACAAGGGAGGATCTATTGCTCCGAGGGCCGGATTCCAGACCGCCGGCCGGCCCAAGGTACGGGTCGGCGACAAATCGTCCAAGGTGGTTTCGCGGAACCAGAACGTTCAGGAGCATCAGGCCGAAAAGATCTCCTAACTTTTGCGACAGAGTTTTGCAACACGCCGAAGGCGGCGCCAGGACTGTGGCGAGCCCCTTTGAGCGCTCCATTTTGCACCAGACATTTGCAACATGCCAGGCCCTTTGTTTACGGACCCCCAGCCGACGATGCAAAACTTATCAGTTTTGAGACAGCGAACGGGGTTGCTCCACGTATTGCCGTAGGCGTATACTTCTTACGTCAAACCGTAGAGATACTGGATCGATGAACTTCATCAAGGGCTTGTTCGGCTTCGGCTCACGGCCAACTCCGCCGTCTGTCCAGCGACCCGCCGAGTGGAGACGTCACTTGCTCAGCGTTGCGGAAAGTGGGGATGTGGCTGGGGTGCAGGCGCTGCTCGACAACGGGGCAGACATCAATTCAACAGCGGATATCAACCCCAATCCCTATAGCCTCTTCTATAGCAACTGGGGCTACACCGCGCTGATCGTAGCGTCTAGGAAGGGCCACCGCGAGCTGGTGCAGGCGCTGCTCGACAAGGGGGCCGACGTCAATGCACGCGGCCGCTATGGCGGCACTGCGCTGATGGAGGCAGCCAAGAACGGCCACCGCGAGGTGGTGCAGGCGCTGCTCGCCAAAGCCGCCGACGTCAATGCAAGGGACGGCGGTGGCCACACCGCGCTGATCAGGGCATCCGGGGAAGGGCACCGCGAGGTGGTGCAGGTGCTGCTCGACAAGGGGGCCGACGTCAACGTCAACAGCAATGTGGACCGATCCTTCGACCCGGATACCGCGCTGATCGAGGCAGCCAAGAACGGCCACTGCGAGGTGGTGCAGGCGCTGCTCGCCAAAGGCGCCGACGTCAATGCACGGGGCCGCTATGGCCACACCGCGCTGATCGTGGCATCCAGGGGCAACCGCGTTCACATGAGTGGCGACGCTCGCCGTGGCCTCCCCGACGCGGGAGTGGTGCAGGCACTGCTCGAAGGGGGGGCCGATATCAATGCCCGCGACGAAGATGGCCGCACCGCGCTGATCGTGGCATCCAGGGATGGCTACCCCGAGGTGGTGCAGGCACTGCTCGATGGGGGGGCCGACGCCAATCTCAAGGATAGCCGCGGCAATACCGCGCTGATCGAGGCATCCAAGAACGGTCACCACGAGGTCGTGCAAGCGCTGCTCGATGAGGGGGCTGACGTCAATGCACGCGGCACAAATGGCAAGACCGCCCTGCTGTTTGGCGCCGGTCACCACAAGGTCGTGCAGGCGCTACTCGCCAAGGGCGCCGACGTCAATGCCCGCGACGAAAATGGCCATAGGCAGTTATTTGGGGCCGAGCTCAAGGCGGCGGAGCAAGAAGCGGCGCGGCGCGAGTAGCGCCGCAAACGCTCGCCTATCGATGCGCTGCGGTCGCACGGGACATCATTGTCACTTTCGAGGGAGTAGACAGCCGTGGCCGCGTTGTAGTGACAATTGGAAATCGAGTTTGAAAGCCGTGTGGCACAAAGGACCCTTCTGAAACGCGGCCATGGTTAAATGCTTCCTCCCGGACAACTGCTTCGGGGCACTTGGGCGTAAACCTGTACCCATGCAGCCCAAGCCTCCACCCATGGGGTGGTAGACTTTACTGGGTACAAGCATGGCCACTCGTGGAAAGGTCGTTATCCTAACCATCTTAGCTGTCACTGGCATATGGGCGCTCGATTACCTGTGGGGGGATTTACGGCATGAGTGTCCTTGGTCTTCTTCTCCTCGTCCAGGACTCGCGCTTCTTCCCAGTCAGGTAGCCAGTGGAACAGTCCTGAGTGATTTAGACGGAGATGGGATCAACGATTGCATTTACTACCATCGCGATCAACAGGAGCTTGTTCTTCAGACGTATATTTGGTACCAACACCCGGTGTTGGGCAGCTTGGGTTTCACTATCCGGGGCTACCACTTCCGCGCGGACCGCCTCCTTAGACCAGCCCAGACAATCCACCTGCCGCTGCCGTTCAAATGTAGCTTCCAGATGTGGATGAGCAATCTCACTGGTGAGCGGGCTATTAATATCAGTGCACAATTCGTACCCACCGAAACAGGCGAAGGGCACTGTTACGGGCTAGCCGCAATTCCAGTGAGGCCGGGCGATGGTTTTCTTATGCAGCTGCACCATATGGCAATCCCAGGGCAAATTTCTTAAGGCAATAGGGCACAGGCACTTACACGACGCTGTCTCTGAACGCCTTTTTCTCTCTGTTTCACAAGGGACCCTTTATGCAACGTCGTTTCGACCACATTGACGCAAAACGCCCGTTGCTGACATTTGCCGGCCACGGCGGATACATCCTGCCTGACGGCGTAGTGTTTACGTTCCGCGCTCCGGGCGGATATGTCGGCCACTCGGAAAGAGGTCTTCCCTCTGCCACGGCCATAGAAATCAACCCTATTCTGTTTCCAGTAGGCTGCCCAAGGCTTTTCAAATGCCTGCTCGGCGGAGGCGATGCCGCTTCGCCCAAGCGACAAGATCATGGCGCAACGCTGCCGTGGGGCGGCGGTGCGAAGGGCGAGGATCACACTGAGGACCGCCTCGTGCTCAGGTCTTGGAGCGGGACCAGCCACCGCGTCGAGCAGCGCCTGACGGCACCACTCGCTCAACGTCCGTCCGCGCCGGGCCGCCGACTTCTCACATCGCGCATACTCCGCCTCGCTGAGCCGAGTGCCCAGCGACCGGCCACGCAACTGCTTCGGCGAACCCCTTTTTCTGGGTCGCGTCCATAAAACCTACATGGCTCGCGCCGTTCTCTCTCAGGTGCGTCCCCACGCGGAGCCGCCCTGCTTCCACCGGCCGCCGCTCTGCCGAGGGCCGCCAGGTAAAATCCTGCTTTGCTTGCTCGCCAACAGGTGGGCTAATTGGGATGCCTACGGTTTCGAAAAGCGCGCACAGAATCAACACGTTCGCATTTGCTAACGGCGCGAGAACGCGCCCGGTGCGGAATCGCCACAAGCCGCTGGGAGCAAAGGCGTTAACGTTGCAAACGGCGACGTTTGCATACCCCAACCCTCTCAGGGGTGACGTGTCACCCCTTCTTCCGGCGCGAAGCGCCGTTGTCGCAGCAGGCGGTCTTCGGACCATGCACGCCGTACCGGAAGAAATTCCATTGGAGAAGCATTTGCTAAAATATACCCGGCTATTAGATGGCCAAAGATGGCCTCCACGTCGGATCTGGGAGTGACCATCGAATCGCGATCCTAATGCTGCATCATCCCGCTGGATTCGGTTTCTAACGATGGCTATTGCTGATGTTCGTGTCACGTTTTTGGTCCTTGTGAGCGATTCTTGGCTCCCGGTGGACGACTTGCTAGTCGATCCCGCGCCTATTGCTGAATACCTAAGTCGAGATCGCAGTTGTTGCGCGCACATGGGTGGCTTCTATATCGAGACGGATGGCCGACCATGGAACAATACCAGCACGCTGGACGAGTTTGACCGAACGGCGGAATGGCTGCCCGCTTTGACTACATTGCTTCGAAGCCAGACCGAAGCGGCAATCCATATTCGAGTCTGGGAGGAGTCCGACTTGGTCCTGCAGCGCAGCCGCAATCTCGTTGAGATAGAAGACAAGGCGATTTCGGCCCAGGGACTTTGTCAAAAGGTCTGTTTTGAGCTCGACCAGTTCATTCCGCAAATGATTCGAGAGGCCGGAAAATTCTCGCAGCTGATGAAGCGTCTGCATGAGATACCCAATTCCGGATTCATTGGCGAGCCGGCAGACTGGGCCGATGGTTGCCGTCCGGGACCGGACTGGGATTCTCTTCTCGACACTCTCGAACACGCCTATTATGAATATCGCCCTATCCCCTGAGCTGGTTGCCCGGTCAGACCCGGCCAAAGAAGCGGAATCCTTCAGTCTGCCACAGAAGTGCACAGGATTGAACTTACGGAAACAAGTTCCTTATGTTCGTTATGATTCCAGGTCCAGAAAGCGGGAAGAACGTAAGAATCTGACCGCTGGCATCTATCGGCAACTGGGCCGTGAAAGAACCCACCTTTACGATATTATTTCCTATCTTGAAAGTGTTCGAGCGCAAGGCGCCGACCAACAGCTGCAGTATTTCAGAGGGCGAAGTTCCGGCCGGCCAGCCAGTATTTAGAGCACGTGCCGTTCGAACGTCAAAGAACTCGTACGTGTGGCGGTTCAAGATATGTTCGAGTGTCATTGGGTTCAAGCCAACTGTTACTCTAGCACCCGATTCGAGCTGCACAGTCTCGGTCAACTCTCCAGCGAAAACGTAGGTGAATTCACCGGCAATCTCTTCCGTATATCGGATCAGCGGTCCACCAAGAGCCGGATTGACCGGTGGTGGCAGTGGCAGCGGCAACCTGAATAGATAGGGAAGCAGCGGCAGTAGGTCAAAAACGGAGAATATCTGTACCTTTGCCCCCGTGACCTTCGCTTTGACAATATCAAGAATCTTGAAGCCGACGCTGGCTTCTACATTCGCCAACGTACTTCGAATTGCCTCGGCAACCGTGACGTCCAGTAGAGTGAACTCTGTGCCATTCGGATCGTGCTTATTGATGGGGTCATCGCCAGTGTACAGGTATTTGTGGAGCGAAGCTGGGTCGAACGCGTCTGCTTCAGCAACGTCAGTGCTCAGGAAGCGACCGCTCTGCGCCCCATAATACCGGGCTCGCAGATAGTAAAAGCCGAGGTTCGGATCATTCTGCTCACCCGAATACAGATACACATTCGGCGTGGTGCCGGATTGGCTGATTACGTTCCCAAAGGCATCGTAATCGTAGCGGTCCGTCGCCGCGCCCGTTGAGTCGGTCAGGAATCGAACGCTGCCCTGTCCGTCATACCCGTAGAAGCTGGTGCCGCTAGCTTGGCTCTGGCTGATGCGGTTGAGGCCGTAGGTATAGACTCGTTGAGCAGTTCCTCTCGCGACCTCCTCCAGCACCTGTGCGTACCCAGTCAGGTTGCGGTCATCCACCAGGTACCTTGTCGTGGTTCCGCCCGCCGTTTTCACCACCCGGTTCCCGTCTCCATCGGAAGTGATGGTCACGGCGGCGCCGTTCATGGACTTCAGGTGGTTCTCGAAGTCGTACGCGTACGTGTTCGTGCCGGACGCGATCGTGTTGCCGTTGCTGTCGTAGGTGTCGGTGGTCAGGCGGTCGTTGTTGTCGTACGCATACGTCGCCGCTGGAACAGGTGCAACGGTCGAGGTGCGCGTGAGCCGATTGCCCACCGCATCGTAGGTGTAGCCGATGGCGCCGTTGACCGCGCCACCGGCGATGGTCTCCCCGGTCAGGCGATACAGCGCGTCGTAGGTGTAGTTCACTTGCCGGCCGCCCAGTTCGGCTACGGCGGTGCGGTTCCCGCTCGGCCCCAGCGTGTAGGCATAGCTGGCCAACGCAGTGGCGCCCTGGCCGACTGCCAGGTTCGTCAGCCGGTTGAGGCTGTTGTACGTGTAGCTGTGCTGGACGCCGTTTGGGTACAGGTAGTTCGACAGGTTGCCCGCGGCATCGTACGTGTACGTGGTCACACCCGAGGCAAGCCGGTTATCCGTGGTGGTCGAAAGCCGGTTGAGCGCGTCGTAGGCGTAGTTGACGGAAGTTCCCCCGGTGTTGGAGGAGCGGATCGTCAGCAGGTTGCCCGCGACGTCCCAGGTGTAGGTCAAGGTCCCTTGCGGCGTCGCCTTCGTCAGCAGCCGGTCGCGGAGGTCGTAGGTGTACGTGGTCGGCCCGCTCGCATCCCCCATGCTCGCCCGCTGGCCGGATGCAGTGTAGGTGAACGTGACCGTGGGTTCGCCGAGGCTCGCATCCGGCACCTTGGTCAGCAGCCGGTTGACCGAATCGTACGTGTAGGTGGTCGACTTGCCGTTGAAGTCGGTCTTGCTCGCCAGGTTCCCGGCGCCGCTGTAGGTGAAGGTCTCCGACATTCCCAGCGGCAGGGTCCTCTTCGTCCGCCGGCCCACCTTGTCGTACGCAAACGTAGTGGTATGCGCCTTGGCGTCGGTCTGCGAAATGCGGTTGCCGACCTCGTCGTAGGCGTAGCTCGTGATCTGGCTGGCGGCATCGGTGACCTGCGTCAAGCGGCCCAGAGCATCGTATTGGAATTGGGTCGTCGTGCCCGCCTGGTCGGTCTTCCCAGTCGTGCGTCCCAGGGCATCATAAGCGGTGGTGTCGAACGTGTTGTCGGCATAAGTCACCTTCGTGCGCCGGTTGAGCAAGTCGTATTGGTACTGGGTTTGGTGGCCGTTGGCGTCGGTCATCGACGTCTGGTTGCCCGCGGCGTCGTAAACGAAGGCCGTGCTGTGGGTCAACGCGTCGATCACCTGGGTCCGCCGCCCCACGTCGTCGTAAACGTACTTGGTCGCGTTGCCGCGTGGATCGTTGACCTGCGAGACCTGCCCGGCCGCATCATAAATGGTGCCGGTCGCCGCGCCATCCGCGAATGTGGTCTTCGTGAGTCGCTTCAAGGCATCGTACAAGTAGGCAGTGGTCCGCACGCTGCGGTCCACGCTGGTCAACCGGTCGCCTTCGGCGTCGTACGTCGAGGACTCGCTGGTTCCATCGGGGAACATCGTCTGCGTCAGCCGGCCCATCAGATCGTACTGATAGCTGGTCTGGCGGCCGAGTTGGTCCGTCGTGACGCTCTGTTTGCCAATGTTGTTGTAGGCGACCTGAGTGGTCGCGCCATCCGGATACGTTGTCTTCACGAGCCGGTTCAGCGTGTCGTACTGGTAGCTCGTGACCAGCGTTTCAGGCCCGGAAGCCGTGGTTCGGCTCCGTGTTTCGCTGAGCTTGTTCCCGTTGGCATCGTACGTATAGGTAGTGATATGCCCGAGCGCATCGGTCTGCTGGGTGAGATTTCCGCTGGTGTCGTACTGGTATTGCGTGGTTCCCCCGAGAGGGTCAGTCATCGACGTCCGCAGGCCGAGTGCATTGTAGACATAGGTGGTCGTCTGATTGCCCGCATCCTTCGTGGAGGTCAGATTGCCGTTCGCATCGTAGGTGTTGGTAGTCGTATGGCCTAGGGGATCAGCAACGGTCAGGACCTGATTACGGGCGTTATACGTGTAGGTTGTCATCTTTCCGAGTGGATCAATCTCGGTAAGCCTGTTGTTCTGTGGGTCGTAGGTGTAGGTTCTCGTCTTGGTCAGCGGGTTTGTTTCGGTGAGCACGTTGCCCCGGCTGTCGTACGTGCGAGTCGTTATGCCGCCGGCCGCATCGGTCACCTTGACGATGTTGCCGTCCGTGTCGTACTCGTTCACGGTGACGTTTCCGAGCCGGTCTGTCACGATTTCCTGGCGGGTGTTGAGATTGTGCGTGTAATTGATGGTGTTACCGAAGGCATCGATGTGCTGGATCAGGCGCCCGCTGTTGTCGTAGACGTTTTTGATTGGCTGGATGCCGCGCGGGTCCAGAATGGTCAGCAGTCCGTGGTTCCCGTCGTAGGTGAAGGTGGTCGCGTTGTTGCCGCGGTCCGTCACGCTGGCCAGATTGCCATTCAAGTCGTACGTATAGGCCGTCGGATTACCGGCCGGGTCCGTAATCTGGGTGATTCGGCCGGAGAGGTCGCGCTGGAAGCTGACGCTCTTGCCGCTCGAGTGGGTAATGCCGCTACTCGTGACGGTGAGCTTGTTGCCGTTCGGGTCGGTCATGATCTGCAGACCGGACGCGCGGCTGAGTTGCAGGACGCGGCCGTCGGGAAGCGTCAACAGGTATTGATCGGGATCGAACGTCGTGATGAGGTCCGGCTCCAGCAGCGCTACCGGACCAGGCACGCTTCCTGAGACATACGGCTGAGTGCCACCGAGGACCGTCAGCGTAGCGTTCGGCGGAGTGATTCCCGTGGGGGTGAAAGTCATCGCGACGTACTGATCTTGGATGGGATTGAGCGGCTGGCATAGAGGATTTTGTCCGTTCAGAATGGGTTGAAACTCGTATGTTGTGCCGTCGTTGAAGCTCACGGTTACGACGTGGGCCTTGACGGCCTGGACGCAGTAGGTCGGGAAGGCTCCGCCCGTCGACGTCTCGGTCCAATTGTCGCCCAGTGCGCCATTTGTGCTGAGTTGGACCGTCTTCAGATCCAGCGTCCAGCCCACGCCGAAATCCCCGAGGAGTTTGTTGCGGCTGTCGTACGTCCGCACGACCTGAATCGGCAGGCCGGCTACGGGCACGCTCAGGTCGTTAAAGGACACCGTGAAGTTGCCGATCTTCAGGTTCCGCGTCACCACGACGCTGACCGGGCCCGCAATGGAGGTCTGTCCCGCCGTGTCGGTGGCCCGCAACTGGATCAGCGCGATGCCATTGAGCAGCAGCGTCGGATCGAAGACGCCCAGTGTGCCGTTAGTCACCGGTGCCGTGCCCGTGGCGAGCGGACGGAAGACGGACTCGTCCTGCATCCGCATTTCCAGGGTCCAGGACGATAGCGCCGTGCTGGCCACGCTTCCCACAACATTGGTAGGCGCCGTGACTTCCATTCCTTCGGTGGGGCTGGTAATCGTAACGGTGGGCGGCGGCGGATTTGAGCCAGAGACAGTTACGGTTACGTTCTGGGTGGTGGTGAGCAGGGTATCGGTGGCCGAGATCTGCAAAACGTAAGTGCCCGCCTGGCTGAACGCGGCCGTGATCGACGTGGTTGTCTGGTTGCTGAACCCGACCGTTCCCGGGCCGCTGACCGTACTCCAGCTCACCTTCAAAGCGCCGCCCAACGGCAGACCATCGTCGGTCACCGTGTAAGTGAGCGTCAGTGGGTTCGGCAGCGTCACCGCCCAGGTCGGCGCGATGGTGATGACCGGAGCCTGATTTACAGCCGCCAGGACAGTGAACGCATTGGCGAGAACCGCGACTTCGGTACCCGTGGTGACCGAGACGGTGCGGGTACCCGCCGTGGCGGCAAGCGAGAGCGAGATATTCGCCGTCAGGCTGGTCGGGTTGGCGACCGTCACGCTGTTCACGGTGACGCCCGCGCCACCAAAACTCACGGTCGAGGTGCCCTGGACGAAGTTGGTGTACTGTCCGGTAATCGCGACATTGACGTTCTGCTGGCCCTGGGTTGCGCTCGTGGGAGCGACCGAAAGAATCGCCGGTAGGCCGGGTCCGATCACAAATGGCGCCGAAACCACTTCGGTTCCGGTCGTGATGGTAAGGGTGCGGCTCCCCGTGGATGCACTGGCGGCGATCGACATCACAAAGGACAGATGCGTGGAATCGATTACCGTGACGCTGAGGACCGTAATGCCCGCGCCCAATGTCACCGTCGTCGTGCCCTGAACGAAATGCGTGAACTGCGCGGTCACAGCCACTGAGAGGTTCTGAGCGCCTTGCGCGCCGCTGCCGGGGTTGATTTGCGTAATCCCCGGTACGCCGGCAACCACCGAAAATCCGTTGACGAAACTCGCCACTTCCGTGCCGGTTGTGACCGTAACGGTTCTGGGCCCGATCGTTGCCGCGACGTCGATGTTGATCGTGGCCGTCGCCGTGGTGGCGTTGGCGACGGCGAGTGAGGTCACGGTGATTCCGGCGCCGAAGGTGGCCACGCTCGTTCCCTGAACGAAGTGGGTGTTGAGACCGATAATCTGAACCTGAAGATTCGTGGCGCCCTGCGACGAGCCGCCGGGGTTAAGCGCATAGACGATCGGCGGGCTCTGGGTAACGGTGAAGCCATTCGTAAACGCCGCCGTCTCGTTACCCGTGGTCACCGTTACGGTTCGCGTGCCGGGCACGGCAGCAGGATCGATATTGACCACCGCGGTGGCGCTAGTGGCGCTCGCGACAGTAAGGGACGTCACCGTAACGCCCGCGCCGAAACTGGCAACGCTCGTTCCCTGAACAAAATGCGTCGCGAGACCGGTAATTGCGACCGAAAGATTCTGTTGGCCCTGTGACCCGCCGCCGGGAGTCAATGTGTAGAGAATCGGCGTGGCGGCTTGCACCGTGAACACGTTGGAGGCCGATACGACCTCGGTTCCAGTTGTGACGGTGAGGGCTCGGGTGCCGACCGCGGCTGCCGGGTCGATGGACAATTGCACACTCAGGCTTGTCGGGGTCGATACGGTGACGCTGGTAACGGTGACGCCGGCGCCCAAGTCAACCTGTGTCGTCCCTTGAACCCAATGCGTGTACTGGCCTGTGATGGTTGATGTGACCGTCTGCCCTTGGTTGCCGCCTGCCGGGACCATCGAAGTGAGAATAGGCGTGCCGGGCAGCACGGTGAATCCGCCAGCCAGAGTGACGACCTCCTGGCCGGTGGTAACCGTGACCGTGACCGGCCCAGGGGCGGCCGTCGCGGAGATTTGAACCTGCGCGGTCAGACACGTCGGGCACGTCACGTTAATATTGCTCACCGCGATGCCCGGCCCGAAACTGACCTGTGTCGTGCCTTGAACGAAATGGGTGTTCAGTCCGACGATTCCAACGGGACCGCCTTGGCCCTGCTGGCCGGAGTTGGGGGAGACTGTTGTGATGGTCGAAGGGACTGCGGTTATGCTGAAGGCATTCGGCAAGGACGCAACTTCGGTACCGGTCGTCACGATCACCGTATTCAAGCCCACTCCAGCCGCCGGATCAATATTGATTACCGCAGTAGCTGTGGTTGGACTGCCGACCGCCAGCGACGCGACGGTAACCCCGGTGCCGAAGTTGGCCGTGGTCGTCCCTTGGACGAAGTGGGTGCCTTGGCCCGTGATTGATATGGAAAGGTTCTGCTGGCCCTGCTGACCCGAAGTGGGATTGACGGAAAGCAGTGCTGGCGCTTGGGCAGGCAGGTTGACCGTCACCGTAGTATCTGAGGTACTGGTTAGCTGGGAATCATTCGCTGTCAGGCGCAGTAGATAGCTACCGGGAGCGCTGAAACAGGCGCTCGTCGCTGCTGGATTGATCGCCGCTGCTACGTCAGGCACATTGAAGTTTGGGTTGTTGAACGATACGCGTCCAGTCGAATCGGCATCATTTGCATTCGTTAGCACCCATGTGTCGTTAAGCGTCGTCGCAGGGGAGGAGGCATGCTGTATCCCGCCAAACATGAACACTTGATTGTCGGCTTGATCGTAGGCGATACCCATTTCGTTGCGGACGTTTGGAAGTGGCGTGGATGATGTTAGCTGCTGCCAGGTCGCCGAGCCGCCAGTGGCGTTGGTAAGGACGAACGTTGCATTGGTTTCCACCGTCTGGTTGGTGAATCCACCAAACACCATAAGCCGGTGCGTCGCCGAGTCGTACGCGGCACCCATGTCGATTACTTGCAGTGGCTGGCCGGTGGTAGCCAGTTGGGTCCAGGTCGGCGTACCACCAATGCCGTTTGCGTTTGTCAGAATCCAGGTGTCGCTTAAGTACTGGGATGGGCTGTTCCCTGATTGTCCACCATAAACTATAAGGACATTTTGATTTGAATCGTACGCGGCTACGTGATGAGAGCGAGGCAGTGGAGGTGTGCCGGTCGGAGACAGCTGTATCCACGCTGGAGGGGCAGCGCCAGCGCCATTGGCATTAGTTAGCACCCAGACATCGTTAAAGAAAAGACTGGAAGGCGCTCCGGCACCTTGTCCACCGAAGACTATGAGCCGATTGGTTGTGGGATCATACCCGCCTTGGGCGATCTGTCTAGCCGGAGGCGGGTTCGCCGGGGAAAGTTGAACCCATAATGGCGTTCCCCCAGTCCCGTCTGCGCCTGCCAGGACCCAGACGTTGTTGAATGCCGTCCCACTGTTCACCGTGACGCCGCCAAACAGGATCATGCGGTTCGAAGCTGGGTCATATGCATGAGTGAATCCACTGAATTCTCCCAGGATGGCCGGGCTTGTACCCTGCGGAAACAATTGCTGCCAGGCTTGTGCTCCGGAACAGGCGGCCCCCGTCAGAATCCAGAGATCATTTGGCGGAGTTGACTGCCCAATATCATAGCCACCAAACAGGATCAATCGGGTAGCCGCTGGACTGTATTCAAGCACGGGCGCCACCCGAGGGGTAGGCTGTGTTCCACTTGGCGCGAGTGTTATCCAAGCATGACTTCCTTGGATGTTCGGTCCGGAAACCCCGCTCCAGGCCGCGGTGAGCGTTGCTCCGGCGGGCAAGCCGTCATCGCTGAACGTACCGTTGAGTGCAGCCACATTCGGCAAATTGATCGTCTGATTGGGCCCGGCGCTGACTGTAGGAGCCTGGTTTGTGGCGGAATTCACCGTAAAGGCTGTGAGCAGGAATCTGTAATGGACGTCAGTTTTGTGGGGATCTGAGGGTTGGCGGATTCTTTTGTGCGGTAGCATTTTGGGGCGCTGCCCCAAACCCCGCGGGGGA
>Ga0075019_10001241_pt1 | contig 14524 bp, 11 predicted proteins | sample ColStrG_CSR_2013_FD_71473 | JGI IMG/M metagenome (GOLD analysis project Ga0075019, IMG submission 71473) | Freshwater sediment microbial communities in response to fracking from Pennsylvania, USA - Cold Stream Run_MetaG_CSR_2013 | ecosystem: Environmental > Aquatic > Freshwater > Creek >...
AAACGCATACATATTTTCGATATGCTATCTTCTACCAACTTTTACAAATAATATTTTCGGTCAGCACGTGACCCCTACCAATGCTATCGGCGTTTTTCTTGGTTCCTGTCTTCTTTTCTTATTTGCCTCTATTACGGGAAGGGTAATTACCGATCTAAAAATAATTAGAAAACAACTTTATAGACAAAATATTGAGTTAAAGGAAACCAATCAGGAACTGGACCGGTTCGTGTATAGTGTCTCCCACGATCTGAGCGCTCCTCTCAAATCCATTTTAGGATTAGTGAACATCAGTAAAATAAGCAGCGATCCCCAAGATCATCGACTTTATTTTAACAAAATTGAAAGCAGCGTTCTTAAACTTGATGTATTTATCAAAGAAGTGCTCGATTATTCGCGAAACAAAAGACTAGGATCAACCATTGAGCAATTTCATTTAAAAGACTTATGCACCGAAATTTTGGAAAGTTTGAAATACATGGACAGTTATCAGCAAGTCGAAGTAGACTTAAGTAATTTAAGTTTGTCTGAAATTCGCAACGATAAGGCCCGCTTGAAAATTATACTTAATAATCTGCTCTCTAACTCATTCAAATACCAGAAGCATATCCCAGAGCATCGGCCTTATGTGAAAATCTCATCTAGAAAGAAGGAAAATGCGGTCATCATTGAAGTAGAAGACAATGGCGAGGGCATGCTTCCGGAAGTGCAGGCAAAGATTTTTAATATGTTCTATCGGGGACATGAAAAATCAAGAGGTTCGGGGTTAGGTCTTTATATCGCCCGTGAAGCAGCTGAAAAAATGGACGGCAGCATAGCCGTAAAATCAGAGTATGGTATCGGGTCGATCTTCACACTTGAATTAAAAGATAGAACTTTAAATTAGATTGGTGTGATCAATCAGCCAACAATATTGATCATCGCGTTTATTGGTCAATAACGCAGTCTAACAAGGGGGATTGAAACCGTCAACAAGCCAAATGGCCATGGCCGGGAAGAATCCGCTACTAAATGAACTTAATCCCTTCGTGCTGTAACTTATTGTAATTGGCTCTATCAAATACATAATAGAAAGCGCCTTTGCGGGAAGATTTTTCCTTTTCATTTAGTTTTTTTAGAATGTTGATGGAAAGGATTTTCCTTGTAAAATTTCGTTTATCTAAATGTGCTTCGTAAATGGCCTCATACAAATTTTGCAACTGAGGCAAGGTGAACTTCGTTGGCAACAGTTCAAACCCAATGGGGTGATTAGCCACTCTGACCACGAGCGCTTCCTTTGCTTTTTTTAACATTTCACTATGGTCGAAAATTAAAGGAGGAACTTTATTGATAGGAAACCATCTTGCTTCATGGTCGTGGGAGAGCTGCTTGTTGTAATCGGCAATACTAATAAATGCGGAATAGGCAATGGAAACTACCCTGCCGGCGGAATCTCTGTTCGCTTCGCCGAAACAATACAATTGCTCCATATATATATTGGTAAGCCCGGTTAGGTATTTTAATACGCGGCCCGCGGCCTCGTCTACATTTTCATTTTTTCCCACAAACCCTCCCATCAACGACCATTTTCCCTTTTCTGGCTCAATCCCTCGCTTAATTAATAACACATTGATTTGCTTGCCGTCAAATCCAAAAATGATGCAATCCACGGCGACTAGCAAGCGATCCTGACTTTTGTATTTTTTGAGTTCCATATCCTAACTTAAAAAATTTATGAAATCAATATTCGTTACCAAAACTTAACATATAAGGCCGTAAGAACAAGAAGTGTTATGACAATTAGAATGAGTGTTGAGGGGTTAATGGTAAACATTTCTTTACTAATGGGAAAGGCTTTCGCGTTGCTCTTCGGTCCGGCCAAACTCATCCCTACCATCACCAACATGGTAAAGAAAAAAGATAGCCCCATACAGATCAGAAAAGGAATTACATAACCGCCGTTCCCGTCTGGAAAGGCGGTGTAAAATAGAGTCTCCTTGCCAAGAACGCCAGGAGCAAATTGATTAAAGAATACCGACAGCACAAATCCAAGAATCACTCCTGCGATAGCGGCAGCACCCGTGGTGCGTTTCCAAAACATGCCAAGAAGGAACATGGCAAAAACCCCCGGGCTAATAAAACCAGTATATTTCTGAATGAAGGTGAACCCCCCTGCTCCTCCGATGCCTAACAAATCCTCCCACGTAAAAATGATAGCCACAATCATGGATGTTAATACCGTGATGCGGCCAACCCACACCATATTTTTCTCGTCGGCATTTTTGTTCAGATATTTTTTATAGATATCGAAAGTGAAGATGGTGGAAATACTGTTGGTTTTACCGGCGAGTGAGGCGACAATGGCCGCGGTCAATGCCGCAATTGACAACCCTTTTAGTCCGTTTGGTAAAAATCCAAGGATCGCTGAGTAAGCGCCATCTTTACTTCCGCCTGCCAATTGCGGAAGGTGACCATTTTGATAGAGTACATAAGCCGCTATACCAGGAAGCATCACAATTACGGGCATTAGTAACTTCATAAAACCGGCAAAGAGTATACCGGTACGCGCCGTTTGCAAATTAGCACCCAAGGCGCGTTGAATGATATACTGATTGCATCCCCAATAGTTAAGATTGACAATCCACTGGCCTGCAAAATACATCGCTATGCCCGGCAACACGAGGTATTTATTAACATAGGTTTGTGGCGCGTCAGGTGCTGGTTTGCTTAAAATCATTTTAAAGTGATCGGGAGATTCTTTCATCAAAACCTTAAACCCGGCCATGGCGTCTGAACCAAATCCAAACTTTTCGCCAACGATTGTCAAGGCAAGATAGGTCGTGGCCAAACCTCCGATTATTAAAACGCCAACCTGGATTACATCAGTGTAACCGATCACTTTCATCCCGCCTAATGTAATGATCATGGCAAAAATCGCGAGCCCAACCATGACCAGGTGGAGTGATTGCCCTCCGACCAGGCCGTTGATCGCTAAAGCGCCGAGATAAAGAATGGACGTCAGGTTAACAAACACATACAAAAACAACCAGAAGATGGCCATAATCAATGCCACCGTTTCATTGTACCTCATTTTTAGAAACTGAGGCATGGTATAGATTTTATTTTTCAGGTAAATCGGAATAAACCAGACAGCAATGATGATCAGGGCAATCGCTGCAATCCACTCGTAAGCGGCAACAGCGATACCTACAAAATAGCCTTCGCCACTCATGCCAATGAACTGTTCTGCCGAAATGTTGGAGGCGATCAAGGAGGCGCCAATGGCCCACCAGGTGAGCGACCCTTCCGCTAAAAAAAAATCCTTGGTGTCAGTAACTAATTTCTTCTTGCGTTGATAAATCCAATATCCGTAGCTGGCCACCACGATGAAATAAAATATAATTACGGCATAATCGGAAAATACAAGCGAAGAGCTCATAGGCGGATTGGTGTTAGATTTTAATTTGTTTCTACCGATAGTACATCTCGTTCCACCTTAGTTCATTACGGATCTGATTTAATGTGGTGGTTTTTCCGATATGCACTATTTCCATATTGGCCATGTCAGCAAAGTCTTGCAGGTGTTCCGCACTTAGGTTCTGGCTGTAGCAGGTGTGGTGGGCTCCCCCGGCTAAGATCCAGGCAGCACAACTAGTGTGTAGATCTGGATAAGGTTTCCACAATACCCTGGCAACTGGAAGCTTCGGTAAATCATGCTCTGGTTTCACCGCCTCAACTTCATTGACTAGAAACCTGAAACGATTTCCCATGTCGATCAAGGAGGCATTCAGCGCAGGGCCTGCTGCCGAATTAAATACCAGCCGAACCGGGTCGGCCTTCCCTCCAATTCCTAACGGATGAATTTCGCAGGAAGGCTTTCCGTCGGCAATCGATTCACAAATTTCAAGCATGTGTGCGCCTAACACCATGGGGTTAGAAGGATCAAAATGGTAGGTATAATCTTCCATGAAAGAATTTCCACCTTTCAATCCGCTTCCCATTACTTTCATGGCGCGAACCAGCGCCGCCGTTTTCCAATCGCCTTCTGCACCAAAACCATAACCTTCGGCCATCAGGCGTTGGATGGGCATCCCCGGTAACTGAACCATACCATGCAGGTCTTCGAACGTATCGGTAAATCCTTTGAATTCTCCCTGGGCAAGAAAGGCACGCAATCCAAGTTCGATCTTGGCAGATTCTTTAAGCGCGTCGTGCTGGTGGCCACCTTTGCGCAGCGGTGCGGCAACTTGATAGCGCCCCTCATACTCGGCAACTAATTTACTTACCTCGGCATGGGGTATATCGTTAATGAATTTGACCAGGTCTCCAATGCCGTAACCGTTTACGGCGTATCCAAATTTAATTTGCGCCTCTACCTTGTCGCCTTCGGTCACGGCTACTTCACGCATGTTGTCGCCAAAGCGGCAGAACTTTGCCTGTTGCCAATCGTTCCACCCCGCCGCCGCGCGCACCCATACATTTAACCGCTCCTGCACATGCCTATCTTGCCAATGACCCACAATTACTTTCCTATTCAACCGCATCCGTGTCATGATAAAACCAAATTCGCGATCGCCGTGCGCACTCTGGTTTAGGTTCATGAAATCCATATCGATTTCCTTCCATGGAATATCGCGATTAAACTGGGTATGAAGATGCACCAGCGGTTTGGTTAAAATCTTCAACCCGCCAATCCACATTTTTGCAGGGGAAAAAGTGTGCATCCAAGCCACCATGCCAATACAATTTTTCTCCTGGTTAGCGTCTTGGCACAGTTGATAAATTTCCTCAGGCGTTTTTAAAACAGGTTTAAAAATTACTTTGGTTGGAATTGCGTTTGAAGAATTCAACTCCGTCACAATCCGTTGCGAATTCAACGCTACCTGGCGGAGTGTTTCTTCTCCATATAAAAACTGGCTTCCGGTAACAAACCAGACTTCTAATTTCTTCAGATCAAGCATCATGCATCTCGTTGTATTGGTGTTTCAATTACTGTCCATAATAAGAATCCGGGCCATGCTTTCGTTGAAAATGTTTTATAATTAAAGAATCCTTCAGGGGAGGAGCATCGGGTCTGATTTGCTTGGTAAGAAATGCCATCTGCGCAATTGACTCCAGCACGGCGCTATTATACACTGCCTTCTCACAGGTCTTCCCCCAGGTAAACGGTGCATGATTGCCTACCAGCATCATCTCTACTTCCTCATAGCTAAGATTTTTTTGTTTCAGGCAATTCATAATCTGAACGCCGGTCTGGTATTCATAGTCACCCTGAATCATTTTGTCCGCCATGGGTGCAGCACAAGGAATATCAACTCTCGTGTGATCGGCGTGCGTAGTTCCAAAAATGGGTATATCCAATTGCGCTTGCGCCCATGCCGTTGCATAGGTTGAATGCGTGTGAGCTATGCCCCCGATTTTGGGCCAATTTTTGTAAAGGACAGCATGTGTTTTGGTATCTGATGACGGCCTTAACTTTCCTTCAATTGTCTTTCCATCAAAATCAACAATCACCATTTTCTCCGTCGAAAGATCCGGGTACGGAACACCACTTGGCTTGATGGCAAATACGCCTAGACTATGATCAGCAGCGCTCACGTTGCCAAAGGTAAAAAGCACAAGTCCCAACTTTGGAAGTTGCATATTGGCTTGATAAGCAGCCTCTCGTAGAGATTGATATTTATTTGAAAGTGCTTCCATGGGATATGAAAAAAATGTTATTCGTGAATTTTCAATTCGTCCATTTTACCATGATCGACCAGTGACTCAACAGCAAGACCAAACTCCTTAAATTTCTGATATCGCTTTTGGTACAATTCGACAACCCAGGGCTGGGGCTTATAATGCAAGTCAAAGCCCTGGCCCATGGCATCCATCGCTTGGTTTACATTTGAATAAATACCGCAAGCGGTGGCAGCAAACATGGCCGCGCCTAATGCACAGGTCTGTTCCGAGGTATGAATCTGGATAGGCATGTTCATCACGTTGGCCATTGTCTGCATGATGTACGGCGACTTCCTGGCCACTCCACCAAGACCGATGAGACCTTTTACCGGAACGCCTTCCTCATTGAAGCGTTCCACAATTGCCTTTGCTCCAAGGCACGTTGCCTCTACCCAGGCTTTAAACAAACGCGGGGCATCCGTACCCAGACTCAGTCCGGTGATAGCCCCTTTTAAAAGTTGATCGGCATCTGGAGTTCGGCGGCCATTAAGCCAATCCACCGCCAATTCATCATTTTCATCAACCGAAATTTTGGATGCCTCTTGGCTCAAGGCAGAAATGATTTTATCAGAAATTTCATTTCTGATGTTTTCAACAACATCCGGCGAAATCAGGGCAGAAGTTTGCAACAAATTCTGTGTTGGCCAGGCCAATAAATTTTTAAACCAGGCATAGGTATCGCCAAATGCAGATTGGCCTGCCTCAAGGCCAATCATGCCCGGAATTATCGATCCCTCTACTTGGCCGCAAATTCCTTTCACTAACTTTCCTTCCATTTCTTCGCGCGGTGCCACCATCATATCGCAGGTGGAAGTGCCCATCACTTTGCTCAAATAGTAGGGTTGGATCTGTCCACCCACCGCTCCCATGTGACAATCAAAAGCACCCACTCCAATTACTACTTCGCTGGATAATCCTAGGCGATCCGCCCATTCTTTACTGATTCGGCCGACGGCCTGATCAGACGTGTAGGTATCGTTAAACAAGCGCTGCGTAAAGCCATCCAGCAGAGGATCCAGCGCGGAAAAGAATTCATTTGGAGGTAAGCCATGGAACGATTTTGCCCAAAGCGCTTTATGACCAGCCGCACAAACACTACGTTTTAGTTGGCTAGCTTCTTTCCCGCCCGTTAACAAAAAAGGAACCCAATCACAATGTTCAACCCAGGAATGACAAGCTTTTCTTACCGCTTCATCTTGGCGAAGGACGTGCAGTAATTTTGCCCAAAACCATTCCGATGAATAAATTCCCCCTACGTACTGTAAATAATTGATATCAAATTGGGCTGCATGACGGTTTATCTCTGCTGCTTCCTTCACCGACGTGTGGTCTTTCCAAAGCACAAACATGGCATTCGGGTTTCTTTCAAATGCTGGTGTGAGTGCCAAAGGGGTTCCAGATTTATCAACGGCCACCGGCGTGGATCCGGTGGTGTCAATGCTAATACCCCTAATATTTTTTCGCACTTGCTCTCCGGCCTGTTCAACACATTTCCTTATCGTAAACTCTAATCCTTCGATGTAATCTAGTGGGTGCTGTCGAAATTGATTTTTACTGGTGTTACAAAATAACCCATCTCGCCACCGAGGATAAAGAAAAACCGAGGATGCTATTTCTACCCCGTTGTGTGCATTCACAATGATCGATCGGACTGAATCAGTTCCGTAATCAACGCCAATAAGGAATGATACCTTTGCCATTGCTTGCACGCACTTAATTTCCAAATATAGACTTAATTTTTTCACTTAAGTGTAGACCAGACATTTATTAATTATCGCGTTAAATGAACTCCCTGTGCCCTTCCTGGTGTTGGGAATGAAATTTCGAATTGTATAGATTACAATCGATTAGGATTTGCCATGAAAAGAAACCTCAAAGACATCCCTGTATCAATTCTGGACCTGGCTAACGTTGTCCAATCGGACCAATCGGCAGGAGATGCCTTTAAACGGAGTCTTACATTTGCTCAGCAGGCGGAGAAATTTGGATACAAACGTTACTGGTTTGCAGAACATCATAACATGGAAAGTATTGCCTCGGCTGCTACGGCAATTCTCATCAGTCATATTGCGCAAGCAACCTCGACCATTCGGGTGGGTTCAGGCGGCATTATGCTGCCCAACCATGCCCCCCTTGTGGTAGCTGAGCAATTTGGAACACTGGAATCGTTATATCCTGGTCGTATTGACCTTGGTTTAGGCAGAGCACCGGGTACGGACCCTGCAACGGCCTACGCCTTGCGAAGAAATTTGCATGCGGATGCGGATGGTTTTCCAAACGATGTCCTCGAACTTTTGCAGTATCTGGGCCCGGAGGAGAAACAGGGAAAAGTACGAGCTATTCCTGGTGTAGGAACAAATGTACCGGTATGGTTACTGGGTTCGAGTACATTCAGCGCTAGCCTGGCAGGCAGGCTCGGGCTGCCATTCGCTTTTGCCTCTCACTTTGCTCCCGTCCAGTTATTTCAAGCTCTTCAGGTGTATCATTCATCGTTTAAGCCCTCTTCCTTTCTAAAAGAACCTCACACGATGGCTTGCGTGAATGTCATCGCTGCAGATACGGAACAGGATGCGCAGTATCTTGCCACATCGGCATACCAGTTAGTGCTTGGATTAATTCGCAACAATAGAAAACCGCTGGCACCGCCGACCGATAAAATGGACCTGCTATGGAGTGCTGAGGAACAGGCGGCTGTGCACCAGATGTTTTACTATTCCTTTGTTGGAAGCACCGATACACTCGCCACGAGACTAACGACATTTGCTCAGGATACTCACGTTGACGAGATCATGATCGCCACCCATGTTTACGAGGTAATAGCGAAGATCAGGTCATTGGAACTGACCGCGTCCTTATTCAAGACAAATACGGTACCATCATTGGCATAGAACAACAGTTAACGGTTTGCTGGGCAATAAAATAAGTGATAGGCACATTGATCAATTTAGTTTCTAAATTTAGTAAGCCGTAATGATTAGATTGGTTTAGGAAATTGCATAGAGGGGCAAAAGATGACCGAAAGTTGAAAACCATGCAGCAAGAATTACATCGGTACAGCAGACAGATACAATTGCCAGAATTTGGTTTGGAGGGACAGCAGAAGCTTAACGCCGCCAAAGTTTTAGTGATTGGCGCGGGCGGACTTGGTTCGCCGGTGCTTCTCTATTTAGCCGCAGCCGGCGTGGGTACCCTGGGAATAGTTGATTTTGATGTTGTGGATGAAAGCAACTTGCAACGTCAAATTTTATTCTCCACGGCTGACGTTGGAAAACCGAAGGCGCTCCTCGCTTCGCAAAGAATCAAACAGCTTAATCCTTTTATCACCGTACAAACTTTTAATGAATACCTGTCTTCCCAAAATGCGCTGGATATTATCCAGCAATTCGATTTGGTCGTTGATGGATCGGATAACCTCCCGACACGCTACTTGGTAAATGACGCTTGTGTGATACTTCATAAGCCGCTGGTCTATGGTGCTATATTTCAATTTGAAGGGCAAGTAAGTGTCTTCAATGAATCGATGAAAGGCGGAGGACAAGGTCCTAACTATCGTGATCTTTTTCCCCAACCGCCACCTCCGGAAATGGTACCCTCCTGCAGCGAGGGTGGTGTGTTGGGTGTTTTGCCTGGCATCATTGGTTCCATGCAAGCCAACGAGGCGATTAAAATATTAACGGGAATGGGGGCAACACTAAGTGGACGGTTATTGCTTTTTGATGCATTGAATTTTTCAACGCATTTCATCAATATAAAATCAGATCCGAAGCGAGAAGTCATTAGCACCTTGATTGACTATGAAGAATTTTGTAATCCAAGGCACCTTAAAAAGAAAGGAATAAAGGAAATCATTCCTATTGATCTTAAAAAGATGCTTGAACAGGGCATCGCCGTTCAACTCGTTGACGTTCGTGAACCGTGGGAATTTGATTTTGTCAATCTGGGGGGGGTGAATATCCCGTTAAAAAATATTGAAACAAACCTCGCCTTGATTGCTCATGACATTCCTGTGGTAGTTCATTGCAAAAGTGGCGCGCGGAGTTTATTGGCCATTGAAAAACTACAACAACATGGGTTCACCAATTTAATGAACCTTAGGGGAGGAATATTGAAATGGATCGAAGAGGTGAATCCCGAATTAACAAAATACTGATGGGCCAGTTAAACCGGGTCCGTCTCCTTCAATTCGTATTTCTCTGGTTCGTTCTCAAATGATACCTTACAACCATCGCAACAAAAATAGTATTCTTTGTCTTTGAATTTGATCACATGCTTGGCTGTACTTTTTTGTACGGGGATCTGACAGACGGGATTAATGAAATACTCGTTGAGGTTTAGTGTGATTTCCGGTCTATTTTCACCGTTTTTTTCTTCCCGCATTTTCGAAATAATCTCGGCAAGGATGCTAATGGCCACCTCTTCAGGCAACTTGGCGTTAATGTTTAATCCGGCTGGGGTTTTCACTCGCGCCAATTCACTGACTAAGACACCTTGCTTTTTCAAATTGTTGTAAACGGCGTTTCCTTTGCGCAAACTCGAAACGAATGAAACATACGATGCCCCTGATTCGATTGCTTGCCTTAAGGCTAGGTCGTCGTTCTCTCCTTGGGTACAAACCACCACAAAAGTATTCGGTGAGATCAACGCCTTATCAAGCTGAGCCGAATCGATCACCTTATCCGCTTCAGGGAAAGTAATTTTATCGGCACCGGCAGACAACACGGTCACCTGGTAACCGGTTGCTTTCCCCAACTTGGAAAGTGCCATACCAATGTGTGATTTGCCCATGATCAAAATGTGAGGCTTCGGCAGCACGGGCTCGATGTATACGTCCACGGAGCCTCCGCTTTGGCAAGTCATGTTGTAGGAGACCACGCCCCGCCGCGTATAGTCATGGTCTTCACCAGGACTAATATTTACTAGTCGAGGTTTACCCTGTTGAATGGCTAGGAGCGCTTCCTTCAATACAATTCCACGCGTGCAGCCTCCACCAATCCATCCTTTCAACGTGCCGTCCGGAAAAATAATGGCCTTGTCGCCTGGCTTGCCACTGGTGGGCGCCACCCGGTTCACCACCATGGCCACGGCGTAGGGTGGCTTTTCCCCACTTATGAATTCGTTAAACATTTGATAAAAAGGTTTCCAGTTGTAGCAAGCTTTCCACATTGTGTGCCGGCATGAAATGATCGATTTCGGGTAGTGCCGCCATCATCCCGCGCGTGCGCGGTTGATAGCCTGGCATCCCTTTCAATGGATTGAGCCAAATCAATCTACGAGTTCTAAGTTTTATTTTATGTAACTCCGTTGCCAGCACTTCAGGTTCTCCCGTGTCAAGGCCATCGCTCAGCACGATGGTCATATTCTTACCGCTGAGCGCGCGTTTTGCAAATTGCTGATTAAAATGCTTTAGGCACGCGCCGATTTTTGTTCCACTCGACCAGTTGTCGGCATGTTGGGAAAGAACACGAAGTACGGACTCCAACTCTCTAATGTGGAGAATATCGGTGATCCGAATCAAGGTGGTACTAAAGATGTACGCATCAATTCTCTTGAAATGCGTGCGCAAAGCAAGGATAAAACGCAAAAGAAAAAAACTGTATTTATCCATAGAACCGCTCACATCCAATAAAATAATCAAACGATTTTTTGACGGTTTTTTGTACTTACGCTTCAATTCCAACATCGCCCCACCACTGCCAATGTTGTTGCGAATGGTTTGACGCAAATCAATCCTTCCTTTGGTTGTCGAATTTTTTAGTTTCTTCTTCAGGCGCTTGCTCATCTGTTTCCACAGATCGGTGGCTAATTTTTCCAAGTATTCACTATCCATTTCAGAAAGCTTAGAAAAGTCTGTCTTTCGCAATTGTTCCGCTGCATTTGCTCCAGAAACATTTTTAGCTTCTTCCTCCTTACCCTCCTTGTTTTCGCCCTTTCCCAGCAAGACCACGGAACGCTGCATTTGCTTTTGCGCGTTCAGCTGGTTTTTCATCGTAATTCGGCTGGTCACAGAGGCTTTTGGCAAACCCCAGTAGTCGGCAAAAAGCTGATCGAACAGGTTAGCGTTTTCTGCGCAGCTGCAGAAGACCGACTTTAATGCATAACGAAATATCTCTTTGTCACCCATCAACCCCAAGGAGGCAATGGTCAATGCCTCTTGGGCTTCTCGGACACCGACCTGTAGCTCGTGTTCCCGCGCATAGGCAGCAAATCCTAAAATGGATTGGGTGACGGTTTCGTAGGATTGATAGTTAGCGTTCACTGGTTTTAATTATCAACCCGCGGAATTTTTAGTTGAAATTGCCGTATTGCGTTAATATTATCCATTTGCTTCTTCAAGGATGGTTGACACTCCTTCGCTGTTTATTTTTTGATTGTCAGAAAAGGATTTCAAAACGGATCCTTGGGTTAGGGCAAAGGATTCGACGTCCAACTTTTTTTTACCCAACGCATGAAGGCTCATTGCCCAATCCAATGTTTCAGAAATTCCAGGAGACTTTTCAAGGTTCTTATTTCGAAGCACATTAATTGTCCTCACGATTTGCTCAGCCAGTTTTTGATCAATATCAGGAAGATGCTTGTGCACAATTTTCAATTCTTTATCCAGGTCGGGATAATCTACCCAGTGGTACAAACACCGCCTGCGCAACGCGTCACTTAATTCGCGCGTGCGGTTTGAAGTAAGGATGACAAAGGGACGGTGGGCCGCTTTGATTGTTCCGAATTCAGGAATGCTGATTTGATAAGCCGATAGAAGTTCAAGTAGAAAGGCTTCAAACTCTTCGTCCGCCCGATCAATCTCATCAATCAACAACACGGGGGATTTGCTGCTTCCAGAAATAGCCTTCAGTAAAGGTCGTGGCATTAGAAAGTCTACTCCGAAAATATGCTTCTCTTTTTCGGTTTCGGTTTTTTGATTTGATTCTTGAATTTTAATGGAAAGTAATTGCTTTTGGTAATTCCATTCATACACCGCCGAATGAACGTCCAACCCTTCATAGCATTGAAGGCGAATCAACTCCGTGTCAAGGTGTGCCGCTAAAATATTGGCCACCTCGGTTTTGCCCACCCCTGGATGACCCTCCAGCAGCAATGGCTTTTGGAGGCTTGTCATCAGAAATAAGATGGTTGCCAACTCCTCATCGACAACGTATCCTAATCGATCAAAGGATTCAATAAAAGAAGAAACTTCTTTTGTCATGATCAACAACGGTTCTGGTGAAAATCTATTTCCTGCGCCTATTTAACTTATTCTTTTTGCTCTTTTTCTTTACCTCCCCCAAAAATTCCACTCATGGTGCTTTTTAACACGGTGCCAACCACCGATGATCCTTTCATCGTATTGTCCACTTCTTTTCCTTCCAACTTGTCTTTAAAATTAGTTATAAACTGACCCAGCATTTGATCGGACACGTCCTTGATCAGGCGGGCGCCGAATTGCGCCAGCATTCCAACAATGGAAATATCCATTATAAACTTCACCGATGTCGCGCCGCCTTGCTCAAGCAGGGTACCCGTCATGGTCATATCGGCGCTTCCCTTTCCTTTGGAATCAACACCTTTACCCACCAATGTCATTTTATACGTGCTCTTTTCCAATTCGCTAATGGTGATCTCTCCCTGGTAGCTTGCCTTTACCGGGCCGAAGGATGTGGTAACTTGTCCTTTGTAATTCTTGTCATCAATTTTTTCGGTGATGGCGGCTCCCGGAACACACTCAACGATTTTAGTGGGATCACTCAGGTATTCCCACACTTTCCCGATTGGTTGTTCCAGTTGAAATTCTTTTTCGATCGTCGTTTTCATTTCATTTATGGATTAGATAGCAGTAGAACGTTACGGATAAACAAAACATTCAGAATAACATCCCATTTATATTAAAAATAAGGTGACGTTGTAGGTCACCTTATTTTTTTCACCCTCGAAGGATTTATTACCCCTCGGGGGTTCGCATCAAACCGCTTTCACCACCCCTTTTTCCTTCAATGCTTTCCAAACTTTGTAAGGTGTGATCGGAATATCAATGTTTGTAATCCCATAAGGAAGGAGGGCATCACAAATGGCGTTGGCAATCGCTGGAGGTGCCCCCACGGTGGGGGACTCCCCTACTCCTTTGGCACCAATCGGATGGTGCGGAGACGGTGTGATGGTGTGTCCGGTTTCCCAACTGGGTGACTCCACCGCTGTGGGAACAAGGTAATCCATGAAAGTACCGTTGAGAATGTTACCCTCTTCATCGTAGATCAACTCTTCGTACATCGCCGGAGCAATGCCTTGCGTCAATCCCCCGTGCACTTGACCTTGCACGATCATGGGGTTGATAATGTTTCCACAGTCGTCGATGGCTACAAACCGTCTCACTTTAATTTCGCAAGTTTCCTTATCGATGTCCACCACACAGATATAAGAACCGAACGGAAAAGTCAAATTTGGCGGATCATAATAATGGGTGGCCTCAAAACCCGCTTCCATCCCTTGTGGGTGATTCGTATAAGCAGCAAATACAATTTCCTGAATGGTCTTCTTTTTTTCTGGCGCGCCTTTTACAAAAAACACGCCTGGTTCCCACTCTAGATCCTGTTCACTGACTTCCAATAGGTACGCGGCAATCTTTCTTGCTTTGTCACGGAGTTTACGCGCGGCCACCGCGGCAGCGGCACCTGCCGTGGGCGTACTCCGACTTGCATAGGTACCTAATCCATAAGGAGCGGTATCGGTGTCACCTTCTTCTACTTGAATATTTTCAGCAGGAATACCTAACTCCTCTGCAATAATTTGAGCATAGGTGGTTTCATGGCCTTGCCCTTGAGACTTGGTTCCAAACCGA
>Ga0075019_10001243_pt1 | contig 14518 bp, 12 predicted proteins | sample ColStrG_CSR_2013_FD_71473 | JGI IMG/M metagenome (GOLD analysis project Ga0075019, IMG submission 71473) | Freshwater sediment microbial communities in response to fracking from Pennsylvania, USA - Cold Stream Run_MetaG_CSR_2013 | ecosystem: Environmental > Aquatic > Freshwater > Creek >...
CCGCAGAGGTCCGGGCCTGGGGCGGGGTCGTGCGTCTGGCGGACCTGGTGGACGGCTATTCCACCACCGCCGCCATCCGGCGGCTGACGGAAGGGTCGATCTGATGAGCCGCGACGTCATCCTGGTCACCGGCGGCGCCGGCTTCATCGGCTCCAACATCGTCGCCGACCTGTGCGCGCGGGGGGGCGCCGACATCGCCGTCTGCGACCGGCTGGAAGGCGCCGAGACCGGCAAGTGGCGCAACCTCGCCAGGCACGACATCGCAGATCTGTTTGCGCCCGAGGCGCTGACCGACTGGCTGGCGCGGCACGACGCGCGGGTCCGGGCGATCGTTCATATGGGCGCCATCTCCGCCACGACGGAGCCGGATGCGGACCTGATCCTCTCCACCAATTTCAGCCTCTCCAAGACCCTGTGGGACTGGACCGCCGCCCGGGGCCGACGCTTTGTCTACGCCTCGTCCGCCGCCACCTATGGGGACGGCGAGGCCGGGTTCGGCGATGACGACGATTATGCCAGCCTGAAGGCCCTGCGGCCGCTGAACGCCTATGGCTGGTCCAAGGCCCTGTTCGATCTCTACGCCCGGCGGGAGGCGGACCGGGGTCATGCGCCGGCGGGCTGGGCGGGGCTGAAGTTCTTCAATGTCTACGGCCCCAACGAGGGCCACAAGGGCGCGATGAAGTCGGTGGTCGCCCAGATCTGGCCGCGGGTGGCCGCCGGCGAGCCCGTCTCCCTGTTCCGCTCCCATCGCGCGGATTACGCCGACGGCGGCCAGAGCCGGGACTTCGTCCATGTGCGGGACGCCGCCGCCGTGGCCGTCTGGCTTGCGGAGGTTCCGGCCGTAGGCGGGATCTACAATCTCGGCACCGGACAGGCGCGGTCCTTCCTCGATCTGGCCCGAGCCACCTTTGCGGCGGCCGGGAAGCCCGAGCGGATCACCTTTGTGGATACCCCGGAGATCCTTCGCGACAAGTATCAGTACTTCACGCAGGCGCGGATGGAGCGGCTGCGCGCGCTGGGGTATAACCAGCCCTTCCTGTCACTGGAGGAGGGAGTCAGCGATTATGTGGGCCGATATCTCTCGAGGCCGGACTGCTATCGCTAGGCCCTCGCCGCCCCGGGGACGCTTTCGCCGTGGATGAGCGGCGGGTGACCTACCTGCGATGGATCGCCGGGGCCTGCGCCGCGCTGACCGGCCTTGCCACGTTTGCCTTCGCCTATTGGCGCGAAGACATCATCCGGGCCTCCCTGGATCCGCAGCAGCCGTTCCAGACCTACACGCCGCCGGCGGCGCCGGACTACGCCAGGGACGACGCCTGGTTCCTGCGGCCGGGACCTGCGCCGACCCAACCCCAGGCGGATGTGTTCTTCGTCCATTCGACCACCTTCGACGGCGGCCGGGCCTGGCTCGCCTCGATCCAGGATCCCGCGGCGGCGCGGCTGGTGTCGCGATCGGTCCTGCCCAATTTCGCGGGCCCATTCGCCGGGGTCGGGCGCGTGTTTGCGCCCCGCTATCGCCAGGCCAGCCTCTACGCCTATCGCCTCACCCAGCGCGATGACGCCCGAGAGGCGCGGATCTTCGCCTATGGGGACGTTCGGCGCGCATTCGACACCTTCCTGGCCCGGGACAGCCGCCGCGCGCCGCTGGTGCTGGTGGGAGTCGGGCAGGGGGCGCAGCTGGTGGACCGCCTGGCCCGGGAGATGCGGCGCCGCCCGGACGTGCTGCGCCGGATCGCCGCCGTCTATCTGGTGGAGGAGATCACCGCCGCCGACGGCTTCCCGCCGGGCGGTCCGCTGCCGCTCTGCCAGACGCGGGCGCAGGCGGGTTGCGTGGTGGCCTGGATGAGCCAGATCAGCGGTCGCCCCGACCGCGCGCGTCTGCTGGACCGGGCCTTGGTCTGGAGCGCCGGGGACGACCTTGACCGCCTCGGCGGGCGCAGCCCGGCCTGCGTCAATCCGGTCACCGGCGCCGCCGGCGGCGCGCCGGCCGCGCGGTCCGCCAATCTCGGCGCGGCCAACGCCACCGGCTTGTCGTGGCCGCCGGCGCCGCGCCTGATTCCCGGGCAGGTGGCGGCGGAGTGTCAGGACGGGCTGCTGGTGGTCTCCACGCCGGAGGCCAGCGAGCTCAGGCCGGCGCAGACCTGGGCGGAAAAGCTCCGTGCGCCAGGCTACAACCTGTTCTACGCCGACATCGCCGCAGATGTGAAAGCGCGGCTCGCGGCCTGGTATGGAGGGCCGCTGGCCCCGGCCATCACCCGGCGGGTGGAGATCCGCGCATCGCCGATCCATGGATCAGCGCCCAACTGATTATTGAGTCAATTCAGAGTCTTTCGCGGAGCATCTCAAGCGCAACCCTGACGCTGGCGAGACGGATGGCGGCGCGGTCATCGAGGTCGAACCGCTCTTCCCGGTGTCGGATCGGACCGTTGGCTGCAGCCGTGGCGAAGTGCACGAGTCCCACAGGCTTCATCGCCGTGCCGCCCCCCGGACCCGCGACGCCGGTGATCGCGACGCTGAGATGGGCGTTGGAGTGGGCCAGCGCGCCCTCGGCCATGGCGCGGGCGACGGGCTCCGATACGGCGCCATGATCGGCGATGAGGTCGGCCGGCACGTCCAGCATCTCGACCTTCGCGCGGTTGGAATAGGTGACGAAGCTGCGGTCGACCACGTCCGAAGAGCCGGCGATCTCGGTCAGCGCGCCGACCACGAGCCCCCCGGTGCAGCTTTCCGCAGTGGCCACGCGCCACCCCCGGGTGCGGGCCTCGTCCAGCAGCAGCCGGGCCAGGGTCTCGACGTCGAGGGGAAACAAGGCGCTCATGCAAAGGCTCCGGACGGGTCAGGCGCAGGGGTCATAGGCGGCACAGTCCAGGGTCGCCACCGCCTGGGCCGCCAGACCCTCTCCGCGGCCGGTGAAGCCCATGCCCTCGGTAGTGGTGGCCTTGATGCTCACCTGGTCGAGGGACAGGTCAAGCAACTGGGCGACCCGGGCGCGCATCGCCTCCCGGTGCGGCTTGATCCGCGGACGTTCGCAGATGAGCGTCACGTCCACATGATTGATCCGCGCGCCGCGCGCGGTGGCCAGGTCGCGGGCGTGGACCAGGAACCGGTCGGACGAGGCGCCCTTCCACCGGGGGTCGGTGGGGGGGAAGTGATCGCCGATGTCTCCCATCGCCAGGGCGCCCAGGATCGCGTCGGTCAGGGCGTGCAGCCCAGCGTCGGCGTCGGAGTGCCCGACCAGGGTCTCGGAATGGTCGATGCGCACGCCGCACAGCCACACCGCCTCTCCGGGGCCCCAGCGGTGGGCGTCGAAGCCCTGACCCGTCCGGGTCTGGCGAAGGGCGCCCGCCAGTTTCTCGGCCATGGGAAAATCCTCCGGATAGGTCAGCTTGAACAGCATCGGATCGCCGGGAACCAGCACAACGCGCCCGCCGATGGCCTCGAGCAGGGCGGCGTCGTCGGTGGCCGGATCGGCGGCGGCGGCGTAGGCGTCCCGCAGCCGCGGCAGCCGGAACGCCTGGGGGGTCTGGGCGCGATGGAGATGGTCCCGTGACACCGTGCCGGTGATGGCGCCGGCCTCGGCGCGTTTGAGGGTGTCGCTGACGGGCAGGGCCGGAAGGGCGCCGTCCGCCTCCGCCAGCGCGGCGATCAGGGTCTGGACGCAGGCCCGGGTGACAAAGGGCCGGGCGGCGTCATGCACGAGCACAGCTTCCGCCGGCGCGGTCAGGGCGTCCAGGCCGCTGGCGACGGACAGGGTCCGCTCCGCGCCGCCGTCCGCCAGCCGCCATCGCTCCAGACCCGCGAAGGCGGCTTCGGCCAGGGCGCGGTGCGCGGGCGAGATGACCACCACCACCTCTTCGCAGCCCGCGGCCAGCAAGCCCTCCAGCGCCCACCGGGCGACCGGTCGTCCGGCGAGGCTTCGCCACTGCTTGGGCGTCTCGCCCCCCGCCCGAAGCCCGGCGCCCGCCGCCACTAGGATCGCTGAAAACCGCATGCGGCTTTCTTCCGTGGCCGCGCCGATTTGTCCAGCCGCATGATGGCGTCGTTTTAGGCTGGACCTTTCGGCCGGAATGCCTAATTGTTACGCAATGCCTATGTTGACCGAAAAACTGCCCATCGAAGAGGCAATTCGTCTCGCAGCCTTCGAGGCCGCGCCGTGCGCCCTGCTGGTCATGAATCCGGCCGGGGAGCTGGTCTGCGCCAATCATGCGGCGGAGGTCCTGTTCGGCCAGGGCCTGTCGGCGCGGCGTGCGGTCAGCCTCGGCCTGACCGTGCCAGGGGCCCCGCTGCGCAACTTCGTGGAGCGGGCGCTGCGCCGGGGCAGCGGCTGGCGGGAGCGGGAACTCGAGCTCGTCCTGCCCGGACGTTCGCCCCTGGTGGTGGACGCGGTGGCCGGACTGGCGACCGATGGCTCGGTGGTGGTCACGCTGCACCCCCAGGGCGACGGGGATGAGGATGCGCCGGCCGGCGCCCTGCAGACGGCGGCCAATCTGGGGCGGACCCTGGCCCACGAGATCAAGAACCCGCTGGCGGGCATTCGCGGCGCCGCCCAGCTGCTGCAGAGCAACGCCTCTGTGGAAGATGCGGCGCTCGCCCAGCTGATCGTGGACGAGACCGACCGGGTCCGCCGGCTGGTGGAGCGCCTGGAGTCCTTCTCCGATCCCAAGCGGCCCGTCGCCAGACCGGTGAACATCCACCGGGTGCTGGATCGGGTCCGGGCCCTGATCTCCAACGGGGTGGGAGAGGGGCTGGCGTTCCGCGCCATGTACGATCCGTCCCTGCCGCCGGTGAAGGGGGATGAGGACCAGTTGGTCCAGATCTTCCTGAACCTGGTCAAGAACGCCGCGGAGGCGGCCCGGCTGCGCAAGGATGACCGGGGCGAGGTGGTGATCGCCACCGCCTTCCGTCACCTGGCCCGCCAGAGCGGGGGCGACGCCGAGGCGGCGCCGCTGGAGGTCCGGGTCCAGGACAACGGGCCCGGCGTCGCGCCGGAGGTGCGCCGGCGGCTGTTTGATCCCTTCGTCACGGGCAAGCCCAATGGCACGGGTCTCGGCCTGACCGTGGCCGCCCAGTTGGTGGCCGCTCATCACGGTCTCATCGATTTTCATTCCGAGCCCGGTCGGACGGTGTTCCGGGTTCTGCTGCCCGTGTTCCAGGACGTTGATCCGGACGCCGCAGCCGGCTGATTTTGACAAAGGCGCCATGATGCAGAAGAAGATCCTGATTGCGGACGATGACGCGTCGATCCGTCTCGTGGTCAGCCAGGCGCTGACCCGCGCCGGCTACCAGGTCCGGGCGACCGGCGCGGCGTCGACCCTGGTCAAGTGGGCCGCCGATGGAGAGGGCGACCTGATCGTCACAGACGTGATGATGCCCGACGCCAATGTCTTCGATGTCCTGCCCCAGATCCGCAAGAGCCGGCCCCTGCTGCCGATCATCGTGATGAGCGCGCAGAACACCGTGGTCACCGCCGTGACGGCGGCGGAGCGGGGCGCGTTTGAATATCTGCCCAAGCCCTTCGACCTGGACGACCTGATCGCCGCGGCCGAGCGCGCGCTGGCGCCCGCGCCGGCGGTGCAGCAGGCCCGGGCGGACGCCAAGGCGGCCCGGGACGACCGGCTGCCGCTGATCGGTCGCTCCACCGCCATGCAGGAGGTCTATCGGACCCTCGCCCGCCTCGTGCCCACCGAGCTGACCGTGCTCATCACCGGCGACAGCGGCACGGGCAAGGAGCTGACCGCCCGGGCGCTGCACGACTTCGGCCGTCGCCGGGAGGGGCGCTTCGTCGTGGTCCATCTGGCCGCCACGCCGCGGGAGCGGGTGGAGACCGAGCTGTTCGGGCGGGACGGGGCCCTGGGCAAGCTGGTGGAGGCCGACGGCGGCACCCTTTTCCTGGACGAGGTCGGCGATCTGCCCCTGGACGCCCAGACCCGGCTGCTGCGGGTGATCGACGGCTCCGAGCGACCGATCAATCCCCGGACGGACCGGCCGGTGGATGCGCGGCTTGTGGCCGCCACCAATCGCGACCTGACGGCGCTGATCGCCCAGGGCCTGTTCCGCCAGGACCTGTTCTTCCGGCTGAACGTGGCCCCCCTGCGCCTGCCGCCCCTGCGGGATCGCCGGGACGACATCCCGGACCTCGCCCGCGCGTTCCTGCTTCGCGCCCATCGGGAGGGCCTGTCGCCCAAGACCATCGACGAGGGCGCCATTTCCCGGCTGAAGGCCCACAGCTGGCCCGGCAATGTGCGGGAGCTGGAGAATCTCATGCGCCGGGTGGCGGCCCTCTATGCCGAGCCCACCATCAGCGCCCGGATCGTCGAGCGGGAGCTCGAGCCCATGGCGCCCTCCGGCGAGGGGGAGGCGACCCTGGACCGGCTGGTGGAGCAGGCGGTGTCGGCGGATCTCGCCACCGGCCGCAACGATCTCTACGACCGGCTGCTGGAGGCGATCGAGCGCCCGCTGATCCGCACGGTGCTGAACGCCACCCGCGGCAACCAGGTCAAGGCGGCGGAACGGCTGGGCCTGAACCGGAACACCCTGCGCAAGAAGATCCTGGCGCTGGGGCTCAGCGCCAAGGACGACGAAGAACTGATCATGAATTGACGCTAAATTGCCACAGCACTGTTGATTTTGTGGCACAGTCCCGGTTAGGCTGGACGGGATGACCGCGCTTCCTTCCCTCACCCCCGAGATCGGCGTCACCCCGGCCTCTGGACCGTCCCTGGCGACGGTGGCCCCGGCCTGGCGAGGGCGGGCGCGGTACGTGTTCGGCGCGGTGTTTTCCCTTTGCGCCCTGGTGACGGCGGTCGCCATCTTCCTGACCACCGCCACCCCCGGGGACCGCACCGGAGCGGCGGCGTCGAGCCGGGTCGTCCTGACCATTCTCGGCCTCGACCTGCTGATCGTGCTGGGACTGGCTGCGGTGATCGGCTGGCGGGTCCACGCCCTGTTCGGGCGCCTGGCGCCGGACGCGGGCGTGCGATTGCACCGCCGTTTCGTGAGCCTGTTCGCCCTGGCGGCCGTGGCCCCGGCGATCATCGTGGCGGTCTTCTTCGGCCTGCTGGTGACCCGGGGCATGGACAACTGGTTCTCCAGCCGGGTGCAGTCGGCTGTGGAGGGGGGCGCGCTGTTCGGCAACGCCATCGTCCACGAACAGACCTCGGTGATCTCCGGCCAGGTGGGCATGCTGGCGGCGTCCCTGAACCGGCCGGTGATGACCGAGCTTCTCGTCCACAATCCGGTGACCTATTCCATCTTTCTCGATCAGGCCCTCGAGCGGGGATTCGCCGCCGTCTATGTGGTGGACGGGGGCGGACGCATCCTGGCCCGGGCCGAGGGTCCGGCGGCGCCGGCCTATCTCATCCCCCCCGGCGCGACCTTCCAGGCCGCCGAGAGCTCCGGCGAGGTGCGCGCGCGGTTCGACGACGACGACGTGATGCGCGCCGTCTATCGGCTCGGCGGGGCGCCCAACACCTTCCTCTACGTGGCCCGACCGCTGGAGCCGGGCCTGTCCCAGCAGCTGCGTTCGTCGCAGCAGTCCGTGCGCGAGTACAAGGAAAGCCTCAACAGCCGCTATACGATCCAGGCAATCTTCCTGCTCAGCTACGCCAATACCGCGCTGCTGGTCCTGGTGGGCGCCGTCTGGGTCGGCATGGGCGTCGCCACCCAGATCGCCGCGCCGGTCGCCCGTCTGGTGCTGGCGGCCGACCGGGTGGCCATGGGGGACCTGTCCGCCCGGGTCGAGCTTGACAACGATCTCGAGGAGATCGCTGTTTTATCCCATGCATTCAATCGCATGACGTCGGATCTTGAGGGCAAGCAGGCGGCTCTCCATGCCGCCAGCCACGAAGCCCAGGAACGCCGTCAGTTCATCGAGACCGTGCTGGGCGGGGTCAGCGCCGGCGTGCTGGGGGTGGACTCCAGCGGCTGCATCAGCGCCGCGAACTTCCGCGCCATGGTGCTCCTGGGGCTGGAGGATCAGGCCCCCAGCGCGCTGCATGCGGCGCCCCTGGCCGACGCCGCGCCGGAGATGATGGCCACCGCCGTCCGCGCCCTGGCCAGCGCCTCGGATGTGGAGGAGGAGGTCGATCTCGTCCGTGGAGTCGAGACCCGCCGGCTGCGCGTGCGCGCGTCCGTCGGGCTGGAGGCCGGACTGGTGCTGACCTTCGATGACATCACCCGGCTGGTCTCGGCGCAGCGCAACGCCGCCTGGAAGGACGTGGCGCGCCGGATCGCCCATGAGATCAAGAACCCCCTCACGCCGATCCAGCTGTCAGCGGAGCGGATCCGCCGGAAGTACCGCAAGGACATCACCCACGATCTCGAGACCTTCGATCGCTGCACGGACACCATCATCCGCCAGGTCGGAGATATCGGCCGGATGGTGGACGAGTTCTCGGCCTTCGCCCGGATGCCCGCCCCCAAGTTCGCGTCGGAGGACGCGCGGGAACTGCTTCGCCAGGCGGTGTTCGCCCAGCGCGTGGCCCATCCCGACATCCAGTATCATCTGGACGAGCCTGCGGACGTCCTGCCGCTCACCTGTGATGCGCGCATGGTCGGTCAGGCCCTGACCAACATCCTCAAGAACGCGGGGGAGTCCGTGGAGGCGCGGGTCCTGGCCAGCGAAGGAGATCCTGGCGAGGTGCGCGCCCGGCTGATGACGGCGCCCGGCGAAATCATCTTCGAGATCCAGGACAACGGCGTGGGACTGCCGGACCGGGACCGCGGCCGGCTGACCGAGCCCTATGTCACGACCCGGGAAAAGGGCACGGGGCTCGGGCTCGCGATCGTCAAGCGCATCCTCGAGGAACACGGGGGCGAGTTGATCCTCACCGACGCGGACGCCCGGCCCGGCGCGAAGATCCAGCTGCGTTTCCCCTCCGGACGACGGACCGTCCAACCGGATCTTGAAGGTCCGACGACGATACAGGACAGGCAATCCCATGGCGGCTGACATTCTGGTTGTGGACGACGAACAGGACATCCGCGATCTGGTCGCGGGCATCCTGGAGGACGAGGGCTATTTCGTCCGGACCGCTGCGGATTCCCATCAGGCCCTGGCCGCCCTGCGCGAGCGGCGGCCGGCGCTGCTGGTGCAGGACATCTGGATGCAGGGGGGCGGTCTGGATGGTCTGGAACTGCTGGACATGGTCAAGGCCCTCGACCCGGAACTGCCCGTGATCATGATCTCGGGTCACGGCAACATCGAAACGGCGGTGTCGGCGATCAAGCGCGGCGCCTATGACTTCCTGGAAAAGCCGTTCAAGGCCGACCGCCTGTTGCTGCTGGTGGAACGGGCCCTGGAGGCCGCGCAGCTCCGCCGGGAAAACCGCCGCCTCCGGACCCAGGCGATCGCGCCCGACGGCTTCATCGGCCAGTCCGCCGCGGCTCAGCAGCTGCGGCAGTTGATCGCCAAGGTCTCGCCGGCCAACAGCCGGGTGCTCATCTCCGGACCTCCGGGCTCGGGCAAGGAGCTGGTGGCGCGCCTGATCCATGGCGCCAGCCCGCGGGCGCGAAGCGAGTTCGTCGCCATCAGCGCGGCGGGCATGACGCCGGAGCGTCTGGATCTTGAGCTGTTCGGCGAGGAAGGCGAGGGCGGGCGTCCCTCCAAGATCGGCGTGTTCGAGCGGGCCCACGGGGGCACGCTGTTCCTCGACGAGGTGGCCGACATGCCGCGGGAGAGCCAGGGCCGGATCCTGCGGGTGCTGGTGGAGCAGCGCTTCCGCCGGGTGGGAGGCGACACCGACGTGCAGGTGGACGTGCGGGTGGTGTCCAGCACGTCCCGCGACCTGCGGGAAGAGATCGTGCTCGGCCGCTTCCGGGAAGACCTGTTCCACCGACTGAACGTGGTGCCCCTGCGGGTGCCGGGTCTGGCGGAGCGGCGGGAGGACATTTCCCAGCTGGCCGCCTATTTCATCGATCGCCTGTCCGAGGCGTCGGGCCTGCCCAAGCGCACCCTGGGGGAAGACGCCGTGGCGACACTGCAGGTGCACGACTGGCCGGGCAATGTCCGCCAGCTGCGCAACAACATGGAACGCCTTCTGATCCTGGCCACCGGCGACCCCGCGGAGACCATCACCGCGGAAATGCTTCCGGTGGAAGTGGCTTCGGCCGGCGCTGCGGGCTCGGTGGGGCCGGAGCGGATCATCGCCCTGCCATTGCGCGACGCCCGGGAAGTGTTCGAGCGAGAGTATCTCACCGCCCAGATCCTGCGCTTTGGCGGCAATATCAGCCGCACAGCCGCGTTCATCGGCATGGAGCGATCGGCCCTGCATCGCAAGCTGAAGTCCCTGGGCGTGGCGCCGGCCCGCAGCGGCGACGACGGCGAGGAGGAATAGGGGTCATGTCCCGCATCGCCTATGTGAACGGCCGCTATGTGCGTCACGCCGCGGCCTCGGTGCATGTGGAGGACCGGGGCTTCCAGTTTGCCGACGCCGTCTACGAGGTCTGGGCGCTGATGGATGGCCGGCTGGCCGACAGCGAGGGCCACTTCGCCCGGCTGCAGCGCAGTCTGGCGGAGCTCGAGATCCTGGCGCCCATGAGCCCGGCGGCGCTGCTGGCGGTGCTGCGCGAGACGGTGCGGCGCAATCATGTGCGCAACGGCCTGGTCTATCTGCAGATCAGCCGGGGTCAGGCCCGTCGCGATCACGTATTTCCCGATCCGCCGCCGCCGCCCACCGTGGTGGTGACGGTCAAGGCCGTGGACCCGGCGACCCTCGAACGCAAGGCCGCGGCGGGCGTCGCCGTGATCACGGCCCCGGACATCCGCTGGGGGCGCTGCGACATCAAGACCGTGGGCCTTCTGCCCAACGCCATGGCCAAGACCGCGGCCCGCCGTGTCGGCGCCGCGGAGGTCTGGTTCGTGGACGCGAACGGCCAGGTCACTGAGGGCGGTTCCACCAATGCCTGGATCGTGGACGCCGAGGGCGTGCTGCGCACCCGGGAGGTGGAGGCCAATATCCTGCGGGGCGTGACCCGGGCCAACCTTCTGGCCCTGGCTGAGACCCTCCAGCTGCGGGTCGAGACCCGCCCCTTCACCGTGGCCGAGGCCCAGGGCGCGCAGGAAGCGTTCTTCACCGCGGCGTCCGCCTTCGTGACGCCGGTCATCTCCATTGACGGGGTTTCCGTGGGCGACGGCCGGCCCGGGCCGGTGGCGGAACGCCTGCGCCAGCACTACATGCAACAGGCGAGATCCGCGGCGCTCTAGGCGCGATATGGGTTGCGGATCGCGGAAACCTCGGTCTAACTGAGACCTCTGTGTGTTGGGGCATGCCCCCGTGTGATAAGGATGACGACCATGTCCAGCGACAAGAAACAGAACCTGCAGGACACGTTTCTGAACAGTGTTCGCAAGTCTAAGACGCCGTTGACGATATTTCTTGTGAACGGTGTTAAGTTGCAGGGTGTCGTCACCTGGTTCGACAATTTCTGCGTGCTGCTGCGGCGGGACGGACAGTCCCAGCTCGTCTACAAGCACGCCATTTCCACCATCATGCCCGCCCAGCCGGTCCAGCTCTATGAACCGGGCGCGGAAAGCGACATCGAGGATTGACCACGCGCCCGCCGATCGATCGCACGCCCCCCGCCGAACGGGCCCTGGTTCTTCATCCCGTGCGCGGGGCGACGTCAGTCGCCAGCCGGTCGCCCGCCGCCCGGCTGGAGGAGGCGGTGGGCCTCGCCCAGGCCCTGGATCTGGAGATCGCCGGCGCCGAGGTTGTCACCCTGCGTTCGGTGACGCCGGCGACGGTGTTCGGCTCCGGCAAGGTCCGGGAGATCGGGGACCTGTGCGAACAGGTCGAGGCCGGGGTGGTGGTGGTGGACGACGCCCTGACCCCGGTGCAGCAGCGCAACCTGGAAAAGGCCTGGGGCGTCAAGGTGATCGACCGGACCGGTCTGATCCTGGAAATCTTCGCTCGCCGGGCCCGCACCCGGGAGGGCAAGCTGCAGGTCGAACTGGCGCGCCTGGCCTATGAGCGGTCTCGCCTGGTCCGGACCTGGACCCACCTCGAGCGCCAGCGCGGCGGCTTCGGAGTGATGGGCGGACCCGGTGAAACCCAGATCGAGACGGACCGCCGCCTGATCGCCGACAAGATCGCCAAGCTGAAGGCCCAGCTGGTGGAGGTGCGGCGCACCCGCAGCCTTCACCGGGACGCGCGCAAGCGCACGCCGTTCCCGACGCTTGCGCTTGTGGGATACACCAACGCGGGCAAGTCCACCCTGTTCAACGCTCTCACCGCCGGCGGCGTGCTGGCGCAGGACATGCTGTTCGCCACCCTGGACCCCACCCTGCGGGAGCTGAAGCTGCCCGGCGGACGGCCAGCCATCCTGTCGGATACGGTGGGCTTCATCTCCGACCTGCCCCATGAACTGGTGGAGGCCTTCCGCGCCACCCTGGAGGAGGTGCAGTCCGCAGACCTTGTCCTGCATGTGCGCGACATCGCCGACCCCGACAGCGCCGCCCAGGCCCGGGACGTGGAAGCGGTGCTCGACCGCATGGGCATGGAGGACGACCGCGACCGTCGGGTGGTGGAGGTCTGGAACAAGATCGATCTCGTCCCGGCCGAGGACCGCGCCGTGCTCGAGGCCCGCGCCGCCCGCAGTGCGGAGACCGGTCTGGTCGCCGTCCCCGTGTCGGCCGTCACCGGGGAGGGATGCGCCGCCCTGCTGCAGCTGGTCGCATCGAGGATCGACGAGGGGGCGCCGGTGGACGCCATCCTCGGGCCGCAGGACGGGGACGCCGTCGCGTGGCTCTACCGCAACGGCCGGGTGCTGGAGCGGGATGACCTGGCCGATGGCCAGCTCCGGCTTCGCGTCCGGCTCGAGCCCCAGGCGCTCGGCCGGTTCGAGCGGCTTTACCCGAATGCGCTCAGCGCGCCGGAAGCTGACGCCGCGCCCGCGGTCTAGTCCGCGGCCGCTTCGCCGCGCTCGATCCGCTTGGCCTCGTCCCACAGGGCCTCCATGGCGTCGAGGCCAGCGGTTTCCAGCGGTGCGCCCGTCGCCGTGAAGCGATCTTCGATGTGCCGGAAGCGCCGCGTGAACTTGGCGTTGGCGCCGCGCAGGGCCTGTTCCGGATCGATGTCGAGCTTGCGGGCCAGGTTGGCGCAGACGAACAGCAGATCGCCCAGCTCATCCTGCGCCTTGGCCCGGTCGCCGGCGGCGATCTCCACCTCGAGTTCGGCCAGTTCTTCCCGCAGCTTGTCGGTCACCTGGGAGATCTCAGACCAGTCGAAGCCCACCCGGGCGGCGCGGCGGGTCAGCTTGACGGCCCGGGTCATGGCCGGAAGGCCGGGCGGAACGTCATCCAGCACGCCCGACCGGTCTGCGCCCCGGGCTGCGCGCTCCGCCGCCTTCTGCGCCTCCCAGGCCACGGTCTGGCCGGCGCTGGTGCGGTGGGCCGCCTCGCCGAACACATGGGGATGGCGGCGGATCATCTTGTCCGTGATGGCGCGGGCGACGTCGTCAAAGGCGAAAGCGCCGGCCTCCTCGGCGATCCGGGCATGGAACACCACCTGGAACAGGAGATCGCCGAGTTCGTCGCGCAGGTCCGTCACGTCCCCGCGCTCGATGGCGTCCGCCACCTCGTAGGCTTCCTCCACCGTATAGGGGGCGATGGTCGCCCAGGTCTGCTCCAGGTCCCACGGGCATCCGCCTTCGGGATTGCGCAGTTGCGCCATCAGGTCGAGTAGGCCCTGGATCGGCGTGATGCCGGCCGAACTCTGGTCATCCGCCATGATCATCTCTCCCGCCGCCCACAGCCTGAGGACGAGATGCAGGGATCGCATGATTCCTCGGCGGACGTCCCGGCCCGGCGAGACCCATGCTCAGGGCTTGAGGCCGAGCGTCCGGCCCGGCGCGCCCGCGGCGTCCAGATAGGCGCGACCGTCCGCCTCCTGCCAGTTGAGCACGGTGACGAAGCCGTTGGCCGCCGGCGCCGAGCGCTCCACATGGCTCTCGTGCGCCACCGGGCGGCCATCGGCGGCCAGGGCCTCGGTCAGGAGGCGACCGGACTCGCGTCCGGCGCCTCCGATCGTCAGGCCCAGGATCTGCGCCGCCGTGGGGGCGACATCGGCGTTGCCCACCGGCGCCTCGTCCGTCAGCCCCGCGCGGAAGTCCGGACCGATGGCGGCCATGAAATTGTGCGTGTCCTGGCGTCCGAAGGAGCCGTGCATGCCCTGGCCCTGCTGCAGGGTCGTGTCCGCGACCTCTGCGCCGCAGGTCTCGGGATCGGCGCAGCCGGTGCTGAACGACCGGAACGAGACATAGATGGCCGGCGCGGGCGTCCGGGCGGTCCCGCTCATGCCGATGCGGCTGGTGGGCAGGGCGCCGGGAATGGGCCCCAGGTCGTCGCGCACGAACAGGGCGCCGGTATAGTCCTCGCGGGTGAGGGCCTCCACGATGCGCCGCGCAGCGGCGGCCGGATCCGCGCCCGGCAGGTAGAGGATGTCGGAGCCGCCATTGCCGGCGACCACGGCCACGGGATGGGCGAAGTCCGGACCGATCACGGCGCTGCCCTGTCGGGGAT
>Ga0075019_10001244_pt1 | contig 14501 bp, 13 predicted proteins | sample ColStrG_CSR_2013_FD_71473 | JGI IMG/M metagenome (GOLD analysis project Ga0075019, IMG submission 71473) | Freshwater sediment microbial communities in response to fracking from Pennsylvania, USA - Cold Stream Run_MetaG_CSR_2013 | ecosystem: Environmental > Aquatic > Freshwater > Creek >...
CGTCTTTACGCCCTGGAACTGGCGCAGCGTATCGGCCAGCGCACGTTTCACCAGCACGCACATCTGCTTGGGATCGCGGTGCGCACCGCCCAACGGTTCACTGATAATTTTGTCGATCAGACCCATCGCTTTCAGGCGATGCGCGGTCAGACCCAAGGCTTCGGCCGCGTCGGCGGCGCGGTCGGCGGTCTTCCATAAAATCGAGGCACAACCTTCAGGAGAGATGACCGAATACGTCGCATATTGCAACATCAGTACGGCATCGCCCACCGCCATGGCCAGCGCACCACCGGATCCGCCTTCACCAATAATGGTGGCGATCAATGGCACTTTGAGTTCCGCCATGACGTACAGATTATGTCCGATCGCTTCGGACTGACCGCGCTCTTCCGCATCAATTCCGGGCCAGGCGCCGGTCGTATCGATAAACGTAAACACCGGCAGATTGAATTTTTCCGCCAGCTTCATCAAGCGCATCGCCTTGCGATAGCCTTCCGGTTTTGGCATACCAAAATTACGCATGGCGCGTTCTTTGGTGTCGCGTCCTTTTTGGTGACCCATCACCATACATGCCTGTCCATTAAATCGGGCCAGACCGCCAACGATAGCCTGGTCATCGGCAAAGCTGCGATCACCGTGCAACTCATGGAAGTCGGTAAAAATTTCTGCGATGTAGTCTAAGGTATAGGGACGTTGCGGGTGGCGGGAGATCTGTGAGACTTGCCAGGGAGTGAGTTTGGCGTAGATGTCTTTGGTCAGCAGCTGACTTTTCTTGGACAGGCGGTCGATTTCTTCGGAAATATCGACCGCTGAATCGTCCTGAACGAAACGCAGCTCTTCAATTTTCGATTCCAGATCAGCTACGGGTTGCTCAAAATTGAGAAATGTAGTTTTGGTCATCCTGACTCCTTCTATGCAGTGCTCATTATGTAAGCCGGCTTTGCTTATATTTTTGTTAAATATGACTGAATCAGCCGTGAATTTTGAAATTTTCAGTATTCTACGGCAACTGGGTCCAAACTGCGCCATAAATACCATGTTGCGACTGTCCGCCACGGTTCCCAGTTGGCAGCAACTTCCCTGGCGTCGCTTCTGGACACCGGTTCACCCGAAAAATAATTGATGCTGATCCCCTTAAGCAGGCCCAAATCGTCCAGTGGCAGGATATTTGGACGCAACAGGTTAAAGATCAAGAACATTTCAGCGGTCCAGCGACTGATGCCGCGTATCTGTATCAGCTCGGAAATAACATCTTCGTCGCCCATCTTCGCCCATTTTTCAACATGAACCCGCTTTTCATTGAAATGTTCAGCCAAGTCAAGAATATAGTCTGTTTTTCTTTTTGACAGGCCGCTGGCCAATAACTTTTCAGAGCCGGCTTCCAGAACATGGGTCGGGGTACATTTGACGCAGGCCGTCAGAAACCGGGCCCAGGCTGCGTCGGCACTGGCCACTGCAATTTGCTGACCAACGATGGAGCGACATAAAGTCAGAAACGGTTCGCCGCGACCGGCCAGTCGCAAATCACCAAACTGAGGAATCAACTTGCGCATAATGCGGTCGCGCTTCATCAATTCCTGTTTAGCCTGCTCCCAGTATGCGGGAAGCTCACGGTGAGGTTGAATTATCATGCAGTTACGCCCGGCGCCATTCAGTAATACCGCCCGGCTTGTCTTCCAATAAGATGTTATTCGCCAGTAGCTCGGCGCGGATTCGATCCGATTCTGCAAAATTCCTGGCCAGCTTGGCCGCAGTCCGGGCTGCAATTCTAGCAGCGATTTCCGATTCTGCCATCCCATTTTCATTGCCCGACTGCAAAAATTGTTGAGGATCTCGTTGCAAAAATCCCAATATTCCAGCCAATAATTTGAGCTGACGTGCCAGTGCCGGAGAGCGGGTTTTATTCACCTCCGTTGCCAGTTCAAACAGGGCTGCCATGGCCAGTGGTGTATTGAAGTCATCGTACATTGCGGTGTAAAACTGGCGCGCAAACGGTTCATCCGGATCCAGCGCTGCATTATCGGACGGCACTTCTTTCAGAGCGGAATACAGACGGGTCAGCGCTGCTTTGGCGTCATCCAGGTTGGCATCGGAATAATTAATCTGGCTGCGATAGTGGGCACGCAGAATAAAGAACCGCACTACTTCGGCATCATAGACTTTCAACACCTCACGAATTGTGAAAAAATTGCCTAATGATTTAGACATCTTTTCATTATCTACCCGCACAAAGCCGTTATGCATCCAGTAATTGACGAATTGATGCTGGTGCGCGCCTTCGGACTGGGCAATTTCATTTTCATGGTGTGGGAACTGCAAATCCTGCCCCCCACCGTGAATATCAAACTGCTCACCAAGAATATCTTCCGACATGGCAGAGCATTCAATATGCCAGCCCGGACGTCCCTTGCCCCAGGGTGAATCCCATTTCACTTCGTCCGGTTCACTTTCCTTGGCTGACTTCCACAATACAAAATCAAGTGGATCGCGCTTGCCGGAATTCACATCAACCCGTTCTCCGGCGCGCAGATCATCGAGCGATTTGCCTGAAAGTTTGCCGTAACCGGGGAAATCGCGCACCGAAAAATTCACATCGCCATCCGTGCCCTGATAGGCCAGACCCTGTTTCTGCAATTTTTCGATCAGACGGATCATATGGGGAATGTAATCAGTGGCGCGCGGCACATGGTCCGGCAACTGCACACCGAGTGCCTTTGCATCTTCCTGCATGTAGGCGATATAACGACGGGTCAGATCTGAAATTGACTCACCATTCTGCACCGCACGCGCGATGATCTTGTCATCAATATCGGTAATGTTCTGTACGTAAGTCACGGCATAACCTGAAGCGCGCAACCAGCGCTGCACCATGTCAAACACCACCATCAGACGCGCATGTCCAATGTGGCAATAATCATAAACTGTCATGCCGCAGGCGTACATGCGCACCTTGCCGGCATCGATGGGAACAAAGGTCTGTTTGGCACGGGCCAAGGTGTTATAAATTTTTTGATCGTTCATGAACTGGTAATGATGATTTTTTATTAAATTAAAACAAAACCTGGATGGACGGTTAAGAATGACCGCAAAAAGGCAGTGATGTTGGTTTGCGCAGATTAATCAACCTGCTCAGTGGCAAATAAAAATAAGACTCTCACTTAAATGGCTACTCCAAGCAACAATATGACAAATTTTTGTCACTTCTTTGATAATATGTTGCCTTCGAGTTGAATTGAATCAATGCGAACGGACCAGCCGATTTGATGGAAACGATATTTAAAAACAGCATTCTAAAAATCAGCGCACAGTATATATCAACTAAGCCACCTCACCTATTGCCTCGAATATGACAATTAAACAAAAGCGTCACTGGCTCACAGCCTTCAGTTTGGTTTTATCACTGGCAGCGTTTGCCACAATTTGCATGCCTGCCAGTGCGGATGAAATGTCTGACGTTTCAAAATCCATCCAGACCGGCCAGTACGCGGACGCCATGCAGAAAGCCGATGCCTATTTGGCACAACATCCCAAAGATGCGCACATGCGTTTCATGAAAGGCCTGATTTTTGCCGAACAGAATAAGACCACCGACGCGATTTCAGTATTTTCAAAACTGACAGAAGACTACCCTGATCTGCCCGAACCGTATAACAATCTGGCCGTCCTGTTCGCCTCAATCAACCAGTACGACAAAGCCCGTGCGGCGCTGGAAATGGCGATCCGCACCAACCCTTCCTACAGCACCGCCCATGAAAATCTGGGTGACGTGTATGCCAAAATGGCTAGCCAGGCGTATGACAAGGCGCTGCAACTTGATTCCGGCAATTCGGGCGCCAAATTGAAACTGAATCTGATTCACAATCTGTTCTCCAACACCAGCAGTGCCATCAATCCGGTTACGGCCAAGGCACCTGCGGCCAAGCCTGTTGTTCCTGCTGCCAAACCGGTTGAAGTTGCCGCAGCACCTGCCAGAGTGGAGCCGGCCAAGGTCATGCCTGTCAAACCTGCTCCGGTCAAAACCGAACCGGCAACGGTTGCCGCTGCGCCGGCTGTCAGCGCCGATCAGGACGAATTATTGAAACTGGTTGATGCCTGGGCCGCCGCGTGGAGCAACAAAAATACGGCTGCCTATCTGGCGTTTTATGCCAACGATTTTCAGACACCGAAAGGTGAAAGCCGCAAAGTCTGGTCGGAAGAACGCCGCCAGCGTATTGAAGGCAAAGGACGGATCAGCGTAAAAATCGATTCGCCAAAAGTCAGCGTGGACGGCACATCGGCGACAATCAGATTCCGCCAGATCTACAATTCAGATCAGTTGAAAGCGGACAGTCGCAAAACGCTGGTTTTATCCAAGCAGGATGGTAAATGGCAAATTATCCAGGAGCGCTCTGGTGGCTGAGGCATAATTTGCAGCATGGTTTCGCACGTGGTTTGATGCGGTGTCGGGTGCGCGGTACAGTCGATGCAATCGGTGTAACGCGTACCTTTGTTTACAATTATTTGAAGTCCGTAATGTCGATTCAGTTTCGTAGTGTCAGTTATGCCCTGATTTTTCTGTTTGGTCTGAGTTGCCTGCCGTTGCAGCGCAGCTCTGCCCTTGCCGCCTCTGTCGATCCGTCCCGACAGCTGGCATCCGCCGCAAACAACGTGCCTGCCGATCCGGATTCCATGCTGATCGAGGTATACAAACTTCTGGCCCAAAATCAACTGAATGCCGCCCAGACACTGGCAGACCGACTGGTCGCAACCTATCCAACCTTCCGGCTCGGCTATCTGGTCCAGGGTGATTTGCTCATGATGCATAATTTTCCGGTGACCACATTCGGTGCCGCGAAAAACGCGCCTCCCGACCGGTTAAAAGATTTGCGCGACGAAGCCAGAGCCCGCATCAAATCCCTGAGTGAACGACCGAATCCGGATCTGATGCCCAGAGCCATACTGCAGCTGCGCGACGATCAGAAACACGCGCTGGTGGTGGATGCCCGCCGTTCGCGTCTGTATGTTTATGAAAATCAAGGTGGGCACCTGCGATTTGTGAACGATTATTACGTCACGCAGGGCAAACTCGGCGTTGAAAAAATCAAGGAAGGCGATCAGAAGACACCACTCGGCGTGTACTACATCACCAGCCACCTGCCCGGCGCCAAGCTGTCAGATTTTTATGGCTCCGGTGCATTGCCTATCAATTATCCCAACGAATGGGACAAGGTTAACGGTCGCAGCGGCTCCGGCATCTGGCTGCACGGCACCCCGTCCGACAGTTACAGCCGCCCTCCCCTTGATTCGGATGGTTGCATCGTTCTGACCAATCCGGACCTGAAAAAAATATCCGAATCGATTGAAATCGGCAAGACACCGGTGGTCATCAGCGAGCAGGCTGAATTCATTTCCACATCAAAATGGAACGAAGAGCGCGAAATCGCGGCAAAATTGATTGAGGACTGGCGACGCGACGTCGAGAGCAAGAGCAGCAAACGCTGGCTGGCCAACTACTCCAGTACGTTTAAAAACGCGCAGGGCGACAGTTTGTCGGTGTGGTTTGAAAAACAGCAGTTGCCGTTTTCCGGTGCAACTGACATCAGTATCAAATTGTCGGATGTCACCGTGTTTAATTATCCGGGCAAAGGCAACATGCTGGTCAGTACGTTTACGCAGGAAACCCGTTATGGTAAAAACCGTAATGTGACGCGCAAGCGCCAGTACTGGGCCAAGGAAGCGAATCGCTGGAAGATCATATTTGAAGGTGTTATTTAATTTACTTTTGAAAGCAGCCACCATGCATTTACGCACTTGCCTGTCGGCACTGATACTCCTGACCGGGATTCTGGTCGGTCATACCAGTCATGCTGCCGACTCCGCCAGACCTCAGGTCGAACTGAAAACCAATCTTGGCGTTATCGTAGTGGAACTGGATCCGGATGCAGCACCCAAAACAGTCAAAAATTTTCTGCAGTATGTCAAAATTGGCTTTTACAATGGCACAATTTTTCACCGCGTGATTGATAATTTCATGATCCAGGGCGGTGGCATGGGCAAGGATCTGAAAGATAAAAAGAGGAATCCACCCGTAGTGCTAGAAGCCCAATATGCTTTTGACCACGGCCTGAAAAATGACCTCGGCACCATCGCCATGGCACGTGATGAAAAGCCGGATACGGCCGATTCGGAATTCTTTATCAATGTGGCGGATAACGATTTTTTAAATCCAACCCTGCTGCCTGACGGCGATCCGGTTACTTTCATGCGCCACGGCACGGAACGGACCATGCCTCGCGCTCAGGCACTGATGCTGGTTGCCGGTTACGCGCCCTTTGGTCGCGTCATTGACGGCATGGATGTGGTCTACAAAATCAAGGCGCTCAAAACCGCACCGCAGTCACAACATCTGAATGTGCCGGTCGAGACAGTCACAATACTGTCAGCCAAACTGCTCAAAAATCCGATCGAACCAAAAACCATTGCACAACAACTTCAAATTGAACCTGCTGCGGATGCACCGACCGAGACTCCGACCGCACCAGCGCCGACCCCTGCACCGCTTGACGCGCCGGCCACAGATCCGGCTCCGGCCCCAACACAGACCAATTAACCCTTCGCACCCTTTGGGTGTTTTAACCTAACGATGAAAGAGTCCACATCATGGCCGTCCTGCTCACCACCAACTTTGGCAAAATCAAAATTGAATTGAATGCTGAAAAAGCGCCAAAAACCGTTGCCAATTTTCTGGCGTATGTGAATGACGGTTTTTACACCAACACCATATTTCATCGCGTCATCGACGGCTTCATGATTCAGGGTGGCGGTTTCGAACCTGGCATGAAACAAAAACCGACCAACGGCACCGTCGAAAATGAAGCAAAAAATGGCTTGACCAACGTGAAATATTCGCTGGCCATGGCGCGCACTTCCGACCCACATTCGGCATCGGCCCAATTTTTCATCAATATCACCAACAACAGTTTTCTGGATTTCCCCGGACAGGACGGCTGGGGTTACTGTGTGTTTGGCAATGTCGTTGAAGGCATGGAGGTTGTGGATAAAATCAAAAGCGTAAAAACCACCCGCAGCGGTATGTTCCAGGACGTGCCTGCAGAAGACGTCATCATTGAAAAAGCCGAAGTCATTTAAACAACGGTCAATGACTCAGTCAATTTCAGAGCTGAACACGGCGCGACCCGAGGCGGTCGCGCTTTTTGTATCCGATCTGCACCTGCAAGCCGACATGCCGGCAACGGCAGCAGCCTTCCTGAATTTTTTGAAACGGCATGCCATTCATGCCAGACAGCTGTATCTGCTTGGCGATATTTTCGAATACTGGGCTGGCGACGACAATCTCGGCGACCCATTCATTCAACAGGTTGTACAGGCCCTCAAGCATCTCAGCAATCAAGGTGTCGAATTATTCTGGATGGCCGGCAACCGTGATTTTCTGGTCGGTGCCGATTTCGCCGCTGCCAGTGGCGCCAGACTCCTGCCCGATCCTTTTATCCTCAGGCAGCATGGGAAATCGTTTCTAATTTCACATGGCGATCAGTTGTGTACCGATGATGTGGCCTATCAGCAGTTTCGCGGCATGGTGCGTCAGCCAGAGTGGCAGTCGGCCTTTTTGGCGCGCCCGCTGCAGGAACGCAAAAAAATGATTGAACAGATGCGCATTCAAAGTCGCCAGCATCAGCAGCAACAGACATCCATGATCATGGATGTCAATCCGGACGCGGTCGATAGCTTTGTGAACCATAATCAGGCACAGATTTTAATCCACGGGCACACCCATCGCCCGGCTACGCATCACATTGACAATGGGCTGCGCGTCGTGCTTTCCGACTGGGACTGCGACCACGAACCGGCGCGCGGTGACTGGCTGGCATTAGACCAAGACAATAATTTACGTCGCTATCATTTTGATGGAAATTTGGAACAGGAAATCAAGAATCGGGTAAGCTGACAGTGTTCGCAATAGATTGCACTTTACCTGTATCCTCGAAAGGAACTACATTGAAAAAGTTGTTTGCGTTATCAACACCGTTCGTGTTCGCCTTGATTCTCGCTGGCTGCGGCTCCGGCAGTTCATCCAACAACTCCGCAGATACACCGGTCACAATCCCGGTCGTCGCGCAAGCCGAACTGTGTGCGGCGCCAAGGCCCGCGGGCACCATTGATCCCTTGACCGGTGTGGCATACGGTGACGTGCCGGGCACCTTAAACGATGAAATGAAGTGGATTGCTTACTACGTCAATCAAACCTATCTGTGGTATGGGGATGTGGTACCGGTCAGTCCGGCGTCGTATTTTATCGGCGCCACGGTACCTTATGTGGATCCATCCGACAACACCGCATCAACCGAAAAGGTAACCAGCAACTACATGGTTGTAGATGCCTATTTCAACAGCCAGCGCTCCACCAAATTCACTGCCTCGGGCAAGCCATTGGATCAATTTCATTTTACCTACCAGACCACTGATTATGTAGCCCAGACATCACAGGGAGTTCAGTTGGGATTCGGCTTTGAAGTTGCGTTGCTGTCGGCTTCACCGCCACGCCAGGCGTTGGTTGCCTATGTTGAACCGGGTTCACCAGCGGCGGTAGCCGGCATCGTACGCGGCACGCAATTCATTTCAATCAATGGTGTCGATGTCGCAAACGGCACCGACCTGACTACATTAAACGATGGCTTGTTTACGCCTGTTACAGGCACCACTTACAATTTTGTAGTGCAGATTCCGGGCGTATCCGGACAGACCCAGATCCCATTGACACCCGCAAACATCACATCGACCCCGGTGATGAACGTAACGACACTGCCGGCCCCGAATAACAATATCGGCTACATTCTTTACACGGACCAGATCGCCACGGCGGAAAGCGAACTGATCGACGCTGTCAATCAGCTTCAGGCAGCCAACGGCGGCGCCGGCGTCACGGATCTGGTGCTGGACCTGCGCTACAACGGTGGTGGCTATCTGGATCTGGCCAGCGAACTCGCTTACATGATTGCAGGACCAGGACCGACTACCGGCAAGTTTTTTGAACAGGATACCTACAACAACAAAAACCCGTTCGGACTCACAACTGCCCAGGCAACAGTCCCGTTCCACAGCACGGCACAGGGCTTTTCGGCCACCACCGGACAACCGCTACCACAGCTTAACCTGTCCACCCTGTATGTCATCACCAGTGCAGGTACCTGTTCAGCGAGTGAAGCCATCATTAACGGGTTGAGAGGTGTCGGGGTTAAGGTAGTCCAGATCGGCGAAACGACCTGCGGCAAGCCCTATGGTTTTTATCCCCAGGATAACTGTGGCACCACTTACTTTACGATTCAATTCAAGGGTGTCAACTATCAGAACTTCGGCGATTATGCGGACGGATTTATTCCGGGCGGAACCGGCACGACAGCCAACAATCTGCCCGGTTGTGCGGCGACCGATGACTTTACCAAGCAACTCGGCGATCCAGCAGAAGCCAGTCTGGCAACGACCCTGTACTACAAGAATAATAATGGCGCCTGCCCAAGCCCGGCCTTGGGCATGTCGCGCGGTTCGGTCCAAAACAGACATGCCGGCCCGGTCTTGCATCGATCGCCGATTCGTGAAAACCGGATATTGCGTCCCATATCGAATTTACCCATGCAGTAAGAACACAATATGATCATCAATCCAGTGTCGTATCAGCATTATCTGCTTGGACTGTTTGCCGTTGCCAACAACATTCCGGCGATACCGCTGTATATCAGCATTATTCAGCATCTGGACAGCAAGGATCAGCACAAAATCTGTCGTACTGCCACGCTGACGGCATTTCTGACCATGATGATTGCAATGTTTGTCGGACTGGGTATTTTGAACTTTTTTGAAATCAGCGTACCGGCCTTCCGCATAGCGGGGGGCCTGTTACTGGTCAATACCGGATTTGCGATGCTCAATTCAGAACAGAAACCGGTATCGGCAACCGCTCTGTCATTCTCAAAAATTATTTCAACCGCGGTAATCCCTATCGGCATTCCCTTGACAACCGGTGCCGGCACCATGACCACCATCATCCTGTTTTCCGAAACCGCTCGCGATAAACCCTATATGAATTTTGCATTGATGGGAGCGATCCTGACGATCACCGCCAGTATCTACTTTTCATTCCGCTACGCGCCAAAAATTGTGCAACTCCTCGATGTCACCGGCCTGAATGTATTCACCAAAATTTTCGGGCTGATTACACTGGCACTCGGCATCCAGTTTATTTTAAATGGCATTTCTGGCGCGTTTCCCAGATTGATGTGAAAAAAAATTGCAGAGATCAACGGTTAATTTGCAGATATGTTCTAATTTTTAATTGACACGTATCCTAATTATGAATTATTTTCAATCTGACAGGCGAACGCAGTACCGCCAGCATTTGAATCGTTGAGCCAGGCAAGAAAGCCAGCAATGCAATCCGTATACTTTTATCAGACCCGTCGCAAAATGTGGAAGCCATCAACATTCAACACCTGCAGAAATATTCTTGTATCGGCTGCAGTCTGGGCATGCGCCGCGACAGCAAATTGTGCGGACCTGCCAGTATTGAAAGCGGTCACTGTAGAAGACAATTATCCGTACAACTTCAAAAAAGACGGTGAACTTCAAGGACTCGGCTTTGATGTAATCAACACCCTGGCCCAACGGGCCGGCTTTAAACTGTCAATTGAGATCTTGCCCTGGACGCGCGCTTTAAAAACTGCCGCAACAGAACCGTCCGTACTGATTTTCAGTCTGGCCAGAATGCCGGATCGGGAAAATCTGTATTACTGGTTTGGACCGATGGTCGTCAGAGAAATCTGGTTGTATAAACTTTCCAGCCGCACCGATATAACAATTTCCAGCCTTGAAGATATCAAACGCTATCAGGTTGGTGATACGGCCAGCAATGCAACACTGCTGGTGATGAAGAACCTGGGTATCAAGGCGGATACTGCACCATCCGATTTGTCGAGTTGCAGAAAATTCAAAATTGGCCGGGTTGATCTGGTACCGATTGATCCGATGGGAATTTCAGCGTTTATGACAGGTTGCGGACTTGCTCCGGAGCAGGCCGAAAAAGTCATCCTGTTGGCCAGAAATATGGGCTTGTACATCGGAATAGGAAAGAACACGCCGCCAGAAATTGTTAACCGGCTCAATGTCGAATTTGAAGCAATGAGAAAAGATCAGACACTGCAAAAGATCAACGACAAGTGGAAGTTCAGTCCTGACTGATTGATTGACTCAGTCCGATCCTGAACTTCGAAAGGCTCAGGCACCCTGTCTGGTGGAATGATGCGTCGACTTGACCATTGCCACTTTTTCGTCTGACACAAAACGACGAATATTCATGGCGTCGCGGGCACGCATTGAATTGGCACTGGCGTTCAGCAGCACCATGATCACGTTTTTACCGGCCGCTTTGATTTTCATAATGATGCAGCGTCCGGCTTCAGTGGTGTAACCGGTTTTGGACAACATGATGTCCCAGCCTTTTTTACCGACAAAGCCATTAGTATTGTGATACTCGACCTTACGACCTTTGATATTGATCAGATCGCGGCTGTCCGTCGTGATTCGGGTAATGTCCGGATATTGTGAGGCGGCAGAGGCCATCTTGACCAGATCCGCCGCGGTGGATGTATTGTGATACGACAGGCCGGTCGGTTCCTCTATCGTGGTGTGTGCCATGCCCAGTACCTGCAATTTGGTCTGTACCGCTGCGACAAAGGCTTCCTTGCCACCCGGGTAGGTTCTGGCCAGCGCCGCTGCTGCACGGTTATCTGAAGACATCAAAGCCAGCTGCAACACATCTTTTCTGGGGATGCTGGCGCCGACCGGAACGCGTGACGTGCTGTGTTTGATGGTATCGACATCCTGTTCGTCAATACTGATCGGTTCATCCATGTTTTGTTTGGCATCCAATACCACCATGGCCGTCATCAATTTTGTCAGCGAGGCGATCGGCACGACGTTTTCAGAATTCTTCTCAAGCAAAACTTCACCGCTGTTCTCATCAATTACCAGTGCTGATTGTGAACCAAACGGTAACGCAAGCGCACCTGTTGCGACCAAAGCCAGCAAAAGAATGGGGAATTTGAGAAATTTCTTCATGATAGTTGCCAATCTGTAATTCATTCCACGTTGCAATATGAACGCGCTGTGATTCTAACGCGCTTCCTGGCATTTCCGTTGAACAATATTCCGAATATTTTGTAAGAATTGTTGAGTTTGGGTAACTCGATATGGTTGGTATATTTTCATAAATACCATTGCATTGCTATTAATTTATGCCAATAGAAACATTACTCTCAGTAATTGTTGTATTTACACATCTAAAAGGCAACAGGCGCCCTGCCTGGCTTGGTTCAGTATCCCCAGATTTATGTAAATTCATGTCGCAGAAATATAAGTGTTTCTTGTATGACATGGGTAGAATCTCACCAAACAAATTAATCCATGGAGAAACATCTCATCTCCATGCCCTTCCTCATTTTTTCTTAGGCGAGTTTTCTCGAAACAACATGCAAACTTCCAGAAACACGCCCTCTCTGCTTACGCGCTTGCTGCGCACCCGACCGGTAACCCAATCAGAAGAATCCGACAATACCGGTACCCTGCGCCGGACGATCAGTCTGTTTCAACTCACCATGCTAGGCGTGGGTGCGACCATCGGCACCGGGATTTTTGTGATTTTGGGTGACGCCGTTCCCAAAGCCGGGCCAGGCGTCGTGCTGTCTTTCATCATTGCCGGCATCACAGCCGGTCTGACCGCGTTGTGCTATGCCGAACTGGCCTCGACCATTCCGGCTTCCGGTTCGTCGTATTCCTATACCTATGCGACGATGGGGGAAATGGTGGCGTATCTGGTGGGCTGGTGTCTGTTGCTCGAATATGGCATTTCAGCCTCGGCGATCGCAGTCGGCTGGGGCCAATATCTGAATGAACTGGCGTTTGATCTGATCGGTTACCGCATGCCGGACGCCATCGCCAACCCACCGGGTGTCAATGGCGGTGTGTTCAATTTGCCGGCCGTAGTTCTGGTATTGATGTGCTGTGTGCTGCTCATACGCGGCGCCCAGGAGTCGGCGCGCGCCAATGCGATTATGGTGGTGGTGAAGATTGCGGTACTGATCATGTTCATTCTGATCGGCATGACGGCTTTTCATTCCGCCAACCTGCATCCGTTTATGCCGATGGGCATCAGCGGCGTCGGTGCGGCCGCCTCCAGTATTTTCTTTTCCTATATCGGCATCGACGCCATATCCACCGCCAGTGAAGAAGTCAAAAATCCAAGGCGCAATATACCGCTGGCTATTCTGATTTCTCTGGGAATTGTCACTACGCTGTATGTGCTGGTGGCGTTGATCGGCGTAGGCACACAGCCGTATACCGAGTTCAGTGGCAACGAAGCCGGACTGGTGCAGATCCTGCGCCGCATCACCGGTGCAACCTGGCCCGGCATTATTTTGTCGATGGGCGCCATCATTTCGATCTTCAGCATCACGTTGGTGGTGCTGTATGGCCAGACCCGGATTCTGTATGCCATGGCACGTGACGGCATGCTGCCCAAGGTGTTTGCGCGTGTCAATCCCAAATCGCAAACGCCGGTACAAAATACGATCGTCGTCAGCGTACTGGTTGCCGTCGCCGCGGCACTGGTTCCGCTGGATGTACTGGCTGATCTGACCAGCATGGGTACATTGGTCGCCTTCGGTATTGTGTCAGCCGGAGTAATGATACTGCGCCGCACGCGGCCGGATCTGAAACGCGGTTTCAAGGTACCGCTATTTCCGCTGATACCGGTGCTCAGCGTCCTGTTCTGTTTATATCTGATTGCCGGTTTGCCACACGAAACGTTTTATCTGTTCGGCGCCTGGCTCGCCTTTGCGCTGGTGTTTTATTTTTCCTACAGCATGCGTCATTCAACACTGGAGAATCCCTGATCATTGTTGGCCGGACAGACACCTGCAAACATCACTGCCCTTGTCAAAAATAATCTGCCACTGACCCGATGGCTCCCGACGCCAGATAGAACTGAACATCGCGACGTTTTCACCGGCCGCATTGGTGACCGGCCCGGTGCTGAGAGCCAGTTGACCGGAGTCCAGTACTTCAACATGGGAAGGTTGCCAGGAAAACGGTGCAGCGCTCCCGTTGAATAACGGCTGCCATGCCGCGACGATCGCCGCTTTGCCGCGCAACGCCTTGTCACCGGAAAAAAACACCGCTTCCTCAGAAATGAACTGCGAAAAGGCCTGCAGATCACGATCTGCCATGGTTTTGGCAAAGGCCGTTTCGGTATTGATGACCTGCTTCTGCAAATCGGCAAGCGTGGGTTGCGGGGGAATACTGGAACAACCGGCCAGCACCGCAGCCAAAAGAATCCAATGGAATCGGCGCAGCAGCATGTCTCTCTCCCCAAATTGGCATGACCAAACACCAAATTATTCGACCAGTTTATTGAGCTGTTCAGGATTGAATTTTCCGCACTCAGGATCGTCTTT
>Ga0075019_10001245_pt1 | contig 14501 bp, 15 predicted proteins | sample ColStrG_CSR_2013_FD_71473 | JGI IMG/M metagenome (GOLD analysis project Ga0075019, IMG submission 71473) | Freshwater sediment microbial communities in response to fracking from Pennsylvania, USA - Cold Stream Run_MetaG_CSR_2013 | ecosystem: Environmental > Aquatic > Freshwater > Creek >...
CCGAAACAGGGTACGGCGGCAGCCCAGAAGCTGGTAGATGCCAAAGTCAATGGCGTGATCGGTCATCTGAATTCCAGCACCTCGATTGCAGCGGCAAAAATATACAGCGATGCCGGCATCCCGCAAATATCTCCTTCATCCACCTCGCCCGTATTCACTTCGATGGGTTTCAAAACGGCATTTCGGGTTGTTGCCAACGACGGTCAGCTGGGTGGCACGCTGGGTCGCTATGCCGTACAGAACCTGAATGCAAAAACCATTGCCGTGGTTGATGACCGCACTGCTTATGGTCAGGGTGTCGCGGATGAGTTTATCAAAGGCGTCAAAAGCAAAAATCCGGCAATCAAATTCGCACAGCGCCAGTACACCAATGACAAGGCAACCGACTTCAACGCCATTCTGACATCGATCAAGGCCTCCAAACCGGACGTGGTGTTCTTCGGCGGAATGGATTCAGTCGGTGGTCCGATGCTGCGTCAGATGAAAGCACTGGGCATCACGGCAAAGTTCATGGGTGGCGATGGAATCTGCACCAACAAATTGCCTGACCTGGCCGGTGACGGCATCGGTGATGCGCAGGTGTATTGCGCCGAAGCCGGCGGCGTGGCAGCAGCCCAACAAAAAGCATCGGATGATTTTCGCGCTGCCTACAAAAAGAAATTCGGCGTGGACGTGATTATTTATGCACCGTATGTTTATGATGCGGTCATGACCATGGTCGACGCGATGCAACAGGCCAAATCGGCCGATCCTGCCGTATATCTGCCATTCCTGCAAAAGATCGACCATCAGGGCGTGACGGGCGAAATTGTTTTTGACAAAAAAGGCGATATCAAAGATGGCGCACTGACGTTGTTTACGTTCAAGGCCGGCAAACGTGAGGAACTGCAGGTAATCCGATAAACGACAGGCAGAGCCTGGAAGTTCAGGCCGGCGACCCAGACCCCTCATGTTTTTATGAGGGGTTTTTTATTAACAGTAATGGCAAGGTCGATACGCGTTGTTCACCAAGATGAGCACCAGCTTGCCGGCCGCGGCCATACGCCAGACAGTCCCGGGAACCGCCTTATTTAAGACTCAACACCCATTTCACCAAAACCCGCGCTTCGGCTTCCGTCACCTGGGCATTCGGCGGCATTGACGTGACGCCCCAGACACCATTCCCACCTTTCAGAACTTTCTGTACCAGCCTGTCCTCGGCATCTTTTTGACCGGCATATTTTTTTGCTACGTCCTTATAGGCCGGACCAACCAGTTTGGCATCGACCGAATGACACGACATGCAGTTTTTCTGTTTGGCCAGATCCAGATTGGCCATTGCGGTTTCCGAAACCAGCGCAGCAATCATGGCAAATAAAATATGTTTCATAAAATCCCCGGAAAATAATCGTTGAAAACACAATCAAAAGCTGAGTTTTCGATGAAACTCAGCCCAGTCCAGCAAAATTCCTGTTACAGCCCGACAAATTCATGTAATTATTACGCATCAGAAAATAAGCACCAAGGAATTAACACCATGATTTTGATCATCCTGACCGTGGGTATGGCGGCATTAAAGTACTTTGAAGTGAGTTTTATGGCCAATGTATCGTGGTGGTGGATTATTCTTTTGTTTTTCTTTACCTTTGTCTGGTTTGAATTCTTTGAACGCGTACTGGGTCTGGACAAGAAAAAAGCACATGCCAAATTCGAACGAATTCAAAAAGAGCGGGCCAAAAAGAATTTTGAAAATAACGTGAAATAAACCCGCCCTGCCTGCACCGCTACAGCCCGCTCCCTCCCCTGATCAGTCTGTCACAGCCCCTTTACTGGCACTGCCTGCCAACACGGCATATTTGGCCAGCACGCCACGGGTATATCTTGGCGCCGGTGCTTTCCATGCCGCTCTGCGTTCGGCGATTTCAGCATCCGGCACATTGAGCTGAATCAGCTGGTGCAAGGCGTCGATGGTAATCGAATCGCCTTCACGGACCAGCGCTATCGTACCACCGACGTAGGCTTCCGGTGCTACGTGCCCCACCACCATACCCCAGGTACCGCCCGAGAAGCGGCCGTCGGTAATCAGTCCGACCGACTCACCCAGCCCTTTGCCGATAATGGCTGAAGTCGGTGCCAGCATTTCCGGCATGCCTGGCCCACCTTTTGGTCCGAGATAGCGCAATACCAATACATCACCCGGAATAATCTTGTCGGCCAAGATCGCGTCCATCGCGCTGTACTCGTCTTCAAACACGCGCGCCGGACCGGTAATCACCGGATTCTTCAGGCCGGATATCTTGGCGACACAACCTTCGGTTGCCAGATTGCCTTTTAATATAGCCAGATGACCCTGGGCATAGAGCGCATTCTCAATTGTGCGTATCACCTGATTGCCTGCTTTTGGCTGATCCGGCACATGCGCCAGCTCTTCAGCCAGTGTTTTTCCGGTGATGGTGACGCAGTCTCCATGCAGCAGGCCGGCGTTGAGCAACAGTTTCATCACCTGCGGAATCCCGCCGGCCTGATGCAGATCGGTTGCCACAAATTTGCCTGACGGTTTCAGATCGCAGATGACCGGCACGCGCAACCGCACCCGTTCAAAGTCATCCAGCGTCCATTCGATTTCCGCCGCGTGGGCAATCGCCAGATAATGCAATACCGCGTTAGTCGACCCGCCGGTGGCCATGATCACGGCCACGGCATTTTCTATCGATTTTCTGGTGATGATGTCGCGCGGTTTCAAATCATTTTTCACTGCTTCGTACAGCACCCGCGCCGACTCGGCAGCCGATCCGGTTTTTTCATCATCGGGATTGGCCATGGTGGACGAATACAGCAGCGACATGCCCAGCGCCTCAAACGAGGATGACATGGTGTTCGCGGTATACATGCCGCCACAGGAACCCGAAGACGGACAGGCATTGCGCTCGATCCCTTCGAAATCTTCCTGCGACATGCGCCCGGCGGTAAATTCGCCGACGGCTTCAAATGCCGATACGATGGTTAAATCCTTGCCCTTCCAGTTGCCCGGCTTGATGGTGCCGCCGTAGACATAAATGCCCGGTACATTGGTACGGGCCAGCGCAATCATCCCGCCCGGCATGTTTTTGTCGCAGCCGCCGATGACCACACAGCCATCCATCCACTGTCCGTTGACCGCGGTTTCAATACAGTCGGCAATCACTTCACGCGAAATCAGCGAATACTTCATGCCTTCGGTACCCATCGACATCCCGTCGGAAATGGTCGGTGTGCCAAACACCTGGGGATTGGCACCGATCGATTTCAGGGTCGAAATGGCAATATCGGCCAGCTTCTGCAAACCCGAATTACACGGCGTAATCGTTGAATGACCATTAGCGACGCCGACCATCGGCTTGTCGAAATCGGGCTTTTCATAGCCCATGGCGTAATACATTGAGCGATTCGGGCTGCGCGAAACACCCTGGGTGATGTTTTTGGAACGGCGATTGATGGCTGACATAGTGGACCTCACGAAAATTAGTGTGCACAGCATGCCTTGCCAGATTACATCTGTCCAATATATGATTCACGCATTATTGATATATTTAAAATATGAATACGACGATAGATCTGCGTCAGTTGCGCTACTTTGTGGCAGTGGCCGAAGAACTGCATGTCGGGCGGGCTGCGGTGCGCCTGAACATGACCCAGCCGCCGCTGTCGCAATCGATTCAGGGCCTGGAAGCGCAACTCGGTGCACAGCTGTTTATCCGCCAGAAGCGCGGCATTACACTCTCCGCCGCGGGACATGTGCTGCTGCCGGAGGCGCGCCGGCTGATCCGGGACTGCGAAGCACTGCCCGAGCTGGTCAGAAGTGCGGCGCTGGGTGAAATCGGTTACCTGTCGCTGGCCTTTATTTCCACGGCTGACTACAGCCTGCTGCCGCCGCTGCTGCGTGAATTCAGAAAAGGCTACCCGCAGGTCCAGCTCAGTCTGCGCGAAGCGACCAGCGACGTGCAGCTCGACGCATTGCGCCTGGGTCAGATCGATCTGGGTCTGATGATTCCGCCGATACCAGACAAGCTCAACAGCATCCTGAATTATCAGACCGTGATGACTGAACCCCTGGTACTGGCCGCGCCTGCCGATGACGGCTGGCTGCGCAATAAAAAGCGGATTTCACTGTCTGCCTGCCAGGGCCAGCCGCTGATCATTTTCCCGCGTGCCATTGCCCCGGCGTTTTACGATGCGATTCTGGGATGTTTTCAAAGCGTGGGCATCACGCCTGAAATCGGCCAGGAAGCAATCCAGATGCAGACCATCATCGGACTGGTTTCTGCTGGCATGGGGATCGCACTTGTGCCACAATCCGTCTCTAATTTGAAACGCCCTGGCGTGGTGTACTGCGAACTGACCGAAATCACGCCGCAGATTGAAACCGGGATCGCCTGGCGCAAAGATAACCATTCACCGGTATTACAGGCGTTTATTGCGCTGCTGACTAAATAGGGAAAAAATCGCATGCCATTAGTTCACCCCATGCCCGATCCAGTCGCCATTCAAATCGGCCCACTCGCCGTGCACTGGTACGGACTGATGTACATGCTGGCTTTTATTCTGTTCCTGGTGGTCGGCAAAATCCGCCTGAAGCAGCCGCATATCGCCGGCGCCGGATGGCACTTTGCCGATCTGGAAGACATGCTGTTTTATGGCGTGCTCGGTGTGGTGATCGGCGGCAGACTGGGCGAGGTGCTGTTCTATCATCCGTTGTACTACGCGCAAAATCCGCTGGAGATTTTCGCGGTATGGAAGGGCGGCATGTCGTATCACGGCGGATTTTTAGGCGTGCTGGCAGCGCTGGCTCTGTGGGCCAAAAAATCGCAACGCAATGTTCTGGATGTCTATGATCTGATCGCACCGCTCGTACCGCTGGGCTACGCCTGCGGCCGGATCGGCAATTTTATCAACGCCGAATTGTGGGGCAAGGTCGCGGACCCCAGCCTGCCGTGGGCCATGGTCTGGCCGAATGTCGACCTGCAGCCGCGCCACCCGTCGCCGATTTATCAGGCACTGGTAGACGGCCTGCTGGCCTTTATTCTGCTGTGGATTTATGCACGCAAGGCGCGTCCGCGTCTGGCAGTTGGCGCCATGTATGTCTTGCTGTATGGCTGCGCCCGGTTCTTCACAGAATATTTCCGTGAACCGGACTGGACTGTCTACATCGCTGACCTGCCCATTTCGGCCGGCCAGATACTGTCGGTGCCCATGATTATTTTCGGGGTCGTGGCTTTGTATCTGTCTTATAAGTTTGAAAAAAAACCGACCTGAACCCAACGCCCGACACAAAATCATTCCATGCCATCCAACGCCAATCTCTATGCCTTGATAGCGGCCGGCTTTCCGGCCGATTTACATGCCGATTGTCTCCTCACTGCACAGGGCACCAATTACAGCTGGAGCGACCTGGACCAGGCCAGCGGAAAAATTGCCAACCTGCTGCACAGTCTTGACCTGCCGCCCGGTTCGCGGATTGCCGTGCAGGTGGAAAAATCACCGGAAGCGCTGTTGCTGTATCTGGCTGCGCTGCGCGCCGGACTGGTTTTCGTCCCTCTGAACACGGCCTATCACAGCGCGGAGATGCGCTATTTCATCGAAGACGCGCAGCCGGCCGTCGTGGTGTGCAGTCCGAAAAACTTTGGCTGGCTGGCGCAGCTGGCATTTTCGCTTGGCTGTTCGCACGTATTTACACTCGACGATACCTTGCCGAATCAGGGCAGCCTGCTGCATCGTGCCGCGCCGCTGCCCGGTGAGTTTCAGACCGTGCACAGCCAGCCTGACGATATCGCTTCGATACTTTACACATCCGGGACCACGGGCAAAAGCAAAGGTGCGATGCTCAGTCATGCAAATCTGAGTTCCAACGCGCTCGCGCTGAAAGACACCTGGGCTTGGCAGCGCGACGATGTGCTGCTGCACAGTCTGCCCCTGTTCCATGTGCATGGATTATTCATCTCCTGCCATGTGGCCCTGCTGTCTGGCAGCCGTATGATTTTTTTGCCGCGCTTTGATCCGGCACAGGTGTTGAAATTTCTGCCGCACTGCACCGTCATGATGGGCGTGCCGACTTACTATGTGCGCCTGCTGGAACAGGCGCAGCTGAGCAAGGACTTGTGCAGCGGAGTACGCCTGTTCATCTCCGGTTCCGCGCCACTGCTGGATGACACGTTTCTCAGTTTTCAGCAGCGTACCGGCCACACCATACTGGAACGATATGGCATGAGTGAAACCAATATCATCTGCTCCAATCCTTGTCATGGCGAGCGCCGGGCAGGCACGGTCGGATTGCCACTGCCCGGTGTCGTTGTGCGTACCGTGAATGACGAGGACGAAATCTGCGGCGTCGATGCGATCGGTCACATCCAGATCAAGGGCCCGAATGTTTTCAGGGGCTACTGGAACCTGCCGGACAAAACTGCCCAGGAATTCAGTGCCGACGGATTTTTCAAAACCGGCGACCTGGGCCAATTCGATCAGGAGGGTTATCTGCGCATCGTCGGGCGCAGCAAGGATCTGATTATTTCCGGTGGCTATAACATTTATCCCAAAGAACTGGAGCTGCTGCTTGATGCCATGGAGGGTATCGTGGAATCTGCCGTGATCGGATTGCCGCACAAGGATTTTGGTGAGGCGGTATGCGCGGTGCTGGTCTGCAGTCAGCCCATCGATACCAATGCGCTGACCACCACCTTGAAGGCCTGCATCGCTAATTTCAAAGTGCCGAAAAAAATTGTGATCGTTGACGCCTTGCCGCGCAACAGCATGGGCAAGGTTCAGAAGAACATTCTGAGAGATCGGTTCAGCTTTTAAATTCAACTGAAAATCAGCATTGCCATACAGTCTTGCATTTTTCTCTTGGTGTTTGCGCAATCGAAATATCACCAGTTTCGATCAGGGATTCAAATTAAAAAATATGAACAGTTACTAAAAGCCGCTTGATTTCGGACCGGTTTAGATCAGAATGACTGAGTGCCAAAATTGCTCGCTGATTTTGCCCACTTCAATCTCAAAATGAAAAAACGTCATGGCAAAATCACCAACTCTGGCTGTCAAAAAAACTCCCTCCAAGGCGGTAAAAAAAGACAACTACGCGCGCTATGTTGCGATAATGATTGTCACCCTGCTGGCATTTTTTCTGGCCCTGTATGCCTACACGCATTCCAAGGAAAAAATCAAGAACATCGACAATTATCAGGCGCTGCCACAAGTCGTCATTCAGTCCAACGAACAGGTAGTCCGGTTGCAGATGACGATACAGGTCAATGAAAACGATCAGGACTGGCTGAAAAAAAACAAATCAACGATTAATGAGATATTTAAAAATACCGTCAACGAGATTGATCCCCTGACTTTTCGCAGTAATGCGGGGCGGGTCGCCGTCCAGGAAAAATTAAGAGATGAAATCAACAGGCAGATGGCCGTCAGTAAAGTCGTCGATGTGCTTTATTCTGACATGGTGATTCAAACCAAAGACGGACAGTGAAGAAACGCACTCATCAATAATCAAGTAGACTTCTCCATCATTCCAATCTGACAGTATTGGCAATTCAACGGAGTTCGTACTTGGATCAGCAATCGCAACTCAATATCTGGCTGGCATCCATTGCCAATAAGGACCCGCAGGCATTCCGCAGCCTGTATGACGCCACTTCACCGAATCTGTTTGGCTTTTTGCTGCGTATACTAATCAAGCGCGAGTTGGCTGAAGAAGCCTTGCAGGAATCTTTTGTCAGCATCTGGAACAACGCGAACAGTTACCGGCCTCATTTATCCGCACCGATGACGTGGATGACCACCATCGTACGCAACAAAGCCTTTGATTTGCTGCGCAGACAGGATGCTACGGTGGAAATGGATAACGACAGTTTTGATCAAGATCTTCTGAATACCATGGAAAGCACCGCCCTGACCCCGAATGACAACCTGCAGCTGACGCAGGACGCGCAGGCGCTGGCGCGTTGCTTTACCAAACTGGAGGGCATGCAGAAGCAGGCTATCGTGCTGGCCTATTATCACGACACCTCACACAGCGACATTGCCAGCCAGCTGACTTTACCGGTCGGCACCGTCAAAACCTGGATACGGCGCGGACTGGAACGTTTGCGTGTTTGCCTGACGAGTGCGGAGCGGGCATGAATATACTGAATAACAGGTCGCTGCGGGAACAGTTGGCAGCGGCCTACGTCCTTGGCACCCTGAGAGGGGCTGCGCGACGCCGCTTCGAAACCCTGCTGGCCGGGAGTGCGCAATTGGATGCGGACGTGGAGGCCTGGCGAGGCCGCCTGAATCCGCTGGCCGAATTCGCCGGTCAACAGACTCCGCCGGAACATGTCTGGCAGCAGCTTGAACGTCAACTGAACCTGTCTGGCACAGACCGGCAACGCACAAAATCATTCTGGCGCGAGATCGCTGAGAGCCTGAATTTCTGGCGTGGCCTGGGACTGATATCGAGTGCGGTGGCCGCAGTGCTGGTCGTCATGCTGGTGATGAAGCCTGCGGGCGACGCAATGCCAGCACCGTCCATGGTTGCGATGCTGGTCAATGACAAGGCACAGCCGAATCTGATGCTGGTTGCAGATCTCAAACATCATCGCCTCACTGCCAAAATTCTCGCTACTCAAACCGTGGCCTCTGATCAGAGTCTGCAGTTATGGGCTATCCCGAAACGCGGTTCGCCGAAATCGCTGGGCCTGTTGGCAAAAAACGGCAGCATCTCCCTGCCACTGCCTGAATACGCTACCGGCCAGGAAATTGCCGTCCTGGCAGTGTCCCTGGAACCATTGCATGGCTCACCCGATCCCAACGGCCCGAGTGGCCCGGTTCTGTTTACCGGAGCCTGGCAGCAGATCTGAAACGAACACCTGACCTGTCATTTGATCAACGAAAAAAGTTTTTCAAAAAGTTGAATCCAATCTGAAACGACGACCGTATAACTCTTTGTCGCAACAGATTTATCTCCTTTTTTCGTTAATCATTCACACAGGTGTCCAATGAAATCACATCATATTCAAACCGTCGCGCTGATCGCGACGCTGACCGGTATGTGTCTCAGCCCGGTCCGGGCCGACGATTCCACTCATGCCATGCCCGATATGGGCAAGCTGCTCGCGACAGGCGGCGTCAGTTCGGTCGAAGGTGCAGCCGGCGGCGGCATTACACCATGGGCGCTGATCTCCGGTTACGGTACGCGCGACAGCTATGGTGCCAACGTGCATTACACCGAACTCGGAACTCAGGATTTTCAGCTCGATACCTACGGTGCAGCGCTGGGCATCATGGACCGGGTCGAACTGTCCATTGCCAGGCAGGATTTCAAATCCGATCGCGGTCCGTTAAACGGGCTGAAGATCCGGCAGGATATCGTGGCCCTCAAACTGAAACTGGCAGGTGACGCAGTCTATGACCAGAATTCCTGGATGCCGCAGATTGCCATCGGTGCTGAGCACAAAAAGAATGATGGTCTGACCGGCCTGCTCAACGGACCAATCACCGCGCTGGGCGCTAAAAATACCAGCGGTACCGATTACTACGTATCGGCGACCAAGATCTTCCTGGATCAAAGCATCCTGGCCAACATCACGATCCGCGACACGGAGGCGAATCAGATGGGACTGCTGGGATTTGGCGGCGATCTGCATAATAGTTATCGGGCCGAATTCGAAGGTTCCCTGGCCTACCTGATCAACAAAAACTGGGTCCTCGGTACCGAATACCGCGCCAAGCCGCACAACCTGTCAGCCGATCGGGAGGCAGCGTACTACGACGCCTTCCTGGCCTGGTTCCCGACCAAAAATTATTCAGTCACGCTGGCCTACGCCAATCTGGGCAGCATCGCAGCGCCTGAGACCGGCAACAACAGCAAGCAAAGCGGCGCCTATTTGTCGCTGCAGGCTGGCTTCTGATTTACTCACATTAAAGGAAATCTCATGAACCGACTCGTCCAACTCGTCCTCGCATCATCGATGGCTGTCTGCACCGCCATCGTCTCGTACTCTGTCATGGCACAAACGGCGATGACTGCCGAAGCCAGCGATACAGTGTTTGATCATTTCGGCGGCAAGGCCGGCATCAGCAAAGTCATCGATGATTTTTTGGTGATCTGGCAGGGCGATCCGAGGATCAGCGACCGTCTGGCTGATGCTGATGTGGACCGCCTGGGCGCACTGTTGAAAGAACAGGTCACTCAACTCACCGGCGGGCCGGCGAACTACAGCGGCAAGGACATGCAGACGGCGCACGCGCAAATGGGATTGCACAATGCCGACTTCAACGCGCTGGCTGAAGATCTGCAACTGTCGATGGAAAAAAATGGCATCGCCTCGCGGGATCAGAACAGGCTGCTGGCCAAACTGGCGCCGATGCAAAAACAGATCGTCACCAAATAACTGCTCTTGAAAGCTACCATGTCCAACAACAACTTACTGCGACCATTGCATCAATTGCTGTTATTTTTCTGCGCCGTGGCGTTGATGCTGTGCGTGCCGGCCCGGGCAGGTTCGGTCAGTGCAACGGCATACAGCAAGACCGGTGAGCTCATGTCGGATGTGGTGGTGTTCGCCACGCCGCTCGGCCTTGCGGTTCCACCGGCAGGCAAAGCCGACACGGCTGTCATCGCTCAGCAGCAAATGCAGTTCACGCCTTATGTCACTGTGCTGCGGGTGGGGACCGAAGTCAAATTTCCGAATTACGACAAAATTGAACATCACGTCAAGTCGTTTTCACCGGCCAAGGAATTTGAAATCAAACCCTATCAAAAGATAACACCGCCGCCGGTGATGTTTGACAAGACCGGCATCATCGTCGTGTATTGCCTGTTTCACGAATGGATGCGGGCTTATGTGCTGGTGGTGGATACGCCGTATTTCGGCAAAAGTGAGGCGGCAGGCGTGGTAGATCTGAATAACCTGCCGGAAGGAAAATATGAAATTCGTGCCTGGCATCCGGACATGGGCTATATCAAACCGCCTCTGTTGCAAACTCTGAATGTGACAGCGACCGGCACGCAGCAGATCAGATTCAATTTCGACTTTAATCCCAAAAAACGCAAGTCAGCAAAGGTCGAACCCGTGGCGGATGCAGGATAAATCAGGCCAGCATTTTTTGAATCACACGCCATTCTGCAGCGCTCACAGGTGTAATCGACAAACGGTTACCCTTTTTTAATATCAGCATTTCGGCAAGCTGGGGCTCGGCGCGCAATTCGGCCAGGTGCACCAGCCGGGTTTTGCGGATCGCTTTCACGTCAACCTGCATCCAGCGTGGTGTCTCCTGCGTGGCCTTGGGATCAAAGTAATGGCTTTTTGAATCGAACTGGGTCGGGTCCGGGTAGCTGTTGCTGACAACTTCAGCCAGACCGGCAATGCCAGGTTCCGGGCAGCTGGAATGATAGAACAGCACACCGTCCCCCACCTGCATCAGATCGCGCATGAAATTGCGTGCCTGGTAATTGCGCACGCCATACCAGCCTATGGTTTTTTGTTTGACCAGATCGTCGATGCTGACTTCACCCGGTTCGGATTTCATTAACCAGTAACGTTTCATTTTTTCTCCAAATGAAAAAGCGGTTGCATAAACTATGCAACCGCCTGAATAAAATCCCCGCCAGAGCCGCTGTACCAGCATCCTGAACCTGAAGGTTCAAGTTGGCTGCGGTCAGTTCAATTTCGGGTTCATCGGACTAAGCGACGCTCACACCAATTAAACAATTGTCCACAACCTATGCATATAAATGGTTCAAGGAATATATGGCACTGGCAAACACGGCAGGGACACAAATAGTAACCGAATCAGTGATTGTTTTAAAGAATTTATTTTAATTATCGGGACTTGTTAATAGGAACTGACAATTTGCCTTATTCGTAAACAACGAGCATGTTTTCACGATGCCGTCACAATCAGCAGTTGTACATACTTAAAACAGATTTTCCTGCGGTGTCAGTGCGCCGTCCAACACTTCGTTCATCGTGTGGATCTGCTTTTTAATATCAGCGATGGTCTGTTCAGGAAACAGTCCGCCCGGCGCCTTGGTGGCCAGCAGGTCAGCAGAAATTGTCAAGGCAGCCATCACCGCAATCCGGTCCGTGCCTTTTATTTTTGCGGCGTCGCGAATCGCGCACATTTTTTCATCCAGATAGGCCGCTGCCTGCTGCAATGCCGCTTCTTCGCCAGCTTTACATGCCAGTTTGTAGGACTGTCCCATGATGGTGACGTCGATCTGATTCATTCGGCGTCCTGTTCTGCCCGCGGCAATTTCGCCAATACTTCGGTCACGCGCTCATGCGCCTGCTGCATGCGAGCCGCCATATCGGTATTGGTTGATGTTAATTCCGTCACTTTTAAACGCAGTTCAGTGTTCTCGGCGCGCATCCGGTTGGACTGTTCCGCGAGTTGCTCAACTTTTTGAGCCAGTTGGTGAAAGTCAGAAATCATTTCGGCAATTGTCGGTTGGTGGTTAGTTGTTTTGCATCAACTAAAAATGGTATCACGATAAAGTGGTCGATTGGCTGTCTTGACGAAAACATTTACGGGAATTCTATCAAATTACCATCTGCCAATATCAGCCCGGCGCAGATTTTTTGTTCATGGTAAATCCCCTGCAGCGCTGCACAATACTGTTGTAATTGCGCCTGATAATCAACCCGTTCCACCTCGAGCAGCTGTCTTTTGAAATCCAGCACCCAGACTTCTTGTGCAAATACCACCACCCGATCCAGACGCAGCAGTTTATTTGCAAACAACACATCCATCTCGTTACGTGCAAAGCGATGCAGCGCCGGGTTAAAAAATCGCTCCAGCTGCGGATTGCCGAGTATGGTACTGGCCTGACTGCGTATCTGCCGGGCCACCGTAAGACTGCAGGACAACCAGCGTGAGATGGTGGAAGCGTCCGGAATGACCACCGGCCAACTTAACGTTAACCGTTCCATCAGACTGTGCAGGCTGATGCCTTCCAGTTGTGCCTCGGTCGGTGCAGCCGTGACGCCGACTGTATCGGGCAGACCCAGGTCCGGAGGCATATAACTGCTGAGTTCAAACTGTGTCTGACACGCCTGCTGCGCATCCGGCGCGGCACTCCCGATGACAGTTTCCGGCACGACCTGCAGCCGGTCGTACCAGCTGTTTTCGGCAACCGGCGTTTTTTTTCTGGCCACGCCGCTGATGATCAATGACTCTTTGGCGCGAGTCAGCGCAACGTACAGCAGATTCCAGTTTTCCTGCAGAGCCAATTGCTGCTCTTGTGCGAACAGGGCATCGCGCGCAACACCATGCTGACCTTTATAACCGCAGGCAGAAAAGTGTTTTAACCGGGAGCTGTCGTCCAGTGGCCACTCCACCAGAATGTCCGATTTATCGGCATTGCCTTCGCTGTGATTGGCATCAACAATCACTACCAGCCGCGCTTCCAGTCCTTTGGCACTGTGAATGGTGAGAATGCGCAAGGCGTCCGCGCTGTTTTCTACCGTCGACTCATCAGGCGCATCGCCCTCATCCCCGGACTTGAATTCTTTCAGGGCGTCGATAAATTTCGGCAGACTCGGGTAGCGGCCGGCGTCCATCGACAAGGCCAGTTCGACAAAGGCATCGAGATTGCCCGCGGCCTGTGAACGGGTCGCCGGTGCAGCGTGCCGGGCGTAACGCTCATGGATCCGGCCCTGATGAAATATCCGGTCCAGTAAATCATGGACTGGCAGATAGTGGGCCGCATTCATCCAGTCAGCGAGCAGGATTCTGGCACGTCCCAGTTCGGTCTGGTCCGCCGGCAGCGCCAGCAGGCGCTTCCACCAGGTTGATTCTGAACGTTGTGCCAGGCGAATCAGGTCCTCATCCGAGGCCGCCATGACAGGCGACTTCAGCACATGAGCGAGTGCCTGATTGTCGCCCGGTGTAATCAGGAACTGCAGCAGCGCGATCACATCACTGACTTCCAGCGCGTCCAGCAATCCACCGCGCCGGCTGGAGATAAACGGAATGCCGGCTTCGCGCAACGCAGTTTCATAGGCCGACAGATGAGTGCGGCGCCGCACCAGCATCATCATTTCCGACCAGGGCAGCGGCCGGCCCTGTCCGGCGGCCTGGGCACGCGCACGCAACAGCGCCTGCGCCACCATCCGACCTTCCTGTAATCGCTGACTGTCCTCGGCCTCGTCATCGGGGGTAATCAGCGGATTGCGAATTCTGGACTGCTGCGGCCCGGCCGGCTCCGGGTCTTCTGCCTGTCCCACGACCACCAGCGGCAGTCGCCACACCTGACCTTCCGCATCCTTCAGTGTGGTCTGCGCTGTAAACAGCGGATTGTCCTGCATGCAGGCATTCAAAACCTGCACGACTTCGATCGCATTGCGGCGCGTCTGATTGGTACGCAGCAGCATCGCACCCTGGGCCCGCAGCAACGCGCTGGCGGCATTAAATACGCGTGGATCGGCCCGACGGAAACGGTAAATAGATTGTTTGGGATCGCCGACGATAAACACGCTCGGCCGCTGGGCATCTGCACCATAGGC
>Ga0075019_10001246_pt1 | contig 14494 bp, 15 predicted proteins | sample ColStrG_CSR_2013_FD_71473 | JGI IMG/M metagenome (GOLD analysis project Ga0075019, IMG submission 71473) | Freshwater sediment microbial communities in response to fracking from Pennsylvania, USA - Cold Stream Run_MetaG_CSR_2013 | ecosystem: Environmental > Aquatic > Freshwater > Creek >...
TTGCCCAGGTGCAGCAACAATATGGCATCAATCAATCCTATCCACAGACAACAACGGGACAAGCCACTGCCCAGGCATTGGCAAACCAACAAGCGACTGCTGCAACCGCTATGGTCTTTGGCAGTAATACGCTTGCGATCGCCAACCAGCGGACGGCAGGCCTGACCACACTGCAAAGCCAGTTGGATACAGCAACAGACCCGAAGACCGTGCTCGATCTGCAAGTGCGCGCAACAATCGAAAATGCGCAAGCTACGAATGATCTTCTTAAGCAAAACGCATATTTAATGTCGAAGCAGGCAGATATGCAGCTGAAATCAATGCAAACTTACTATAATGGGCGTGCGGCTGCTTTACAACAAGCACAGAAAAACGCTCAAGCATATGGATTTTAGCTATGAATACTATGATTAAAATGGTTTCGGCATCGATATTAGCTCTGTCGGTAGTAGGCTGTAATTCAGCACCGTCTAACGAAGTCATTGACGCTCAAATTAATTCGAGCGGCATTATCGGCGTGGAAGAATGTGCAAAGGACCCGAACGGGGTCATCTGTCCACGTCTTCGGGAACGTCTGGCGGCAATCAAAGAACGTCACAGAGAAGCAGCTCTCAAGCAGTTGGAAGCGGCGAAGGCCCTTGCAAGAAAGTATGGATACTGACGATGGGTATAGAGACGCAAGCACTCACCACCGTTTATGGCGTCATAAATGGTTCCATGTCGAGTTTTATTGGCTCGGCTCAAGCGGGTTTAACGGCTTGGGTGTTACCACCCTTGCGGGCGGGTGCTGCTCTCTATTTCCTTATTATGGGGTTTTCCGTTTTACGTGGAGCTATCAGCACTCCGATTAAAGAATTGGTATGGCAAGCCTGCAAGATTAGTTTGTTGTTATTCGCGATTGGACAGGTCGGCAATTATACGTCGGTCATTCAGGGAATGGGAGCGCAGCTCTCAACTGCCGTTTCGGGGCAGGCATCTCAAAATCCTGGCCAGATTATGGATCACTATTTTGGCGGAAGTGCCCAGATTTCAGTCATCGTACATAATGCCTTTCAATCCGTTCCAGCGTGTGAGCCGCTCGATTTCAGCACCTGTTCGACGAACGCCGTTTATGATGGGATGGCCCAGTTCGCCTTGGTGGTCTTATACTTGGTTGCCGGTTTCAGTGCATGCGTCGGGTTCGTCATCGTCATAATGGCTCAACTTGCATTGAATATCATGGTTGCGTTGATGCCTATCGCGCTTGCATCGCTCCTTTACAGCTCAACACGATTTATATTTCAGGGATGGCTAAGTCAGACGCTGAATTACGTGTTCCTATTTGTCATCATGACGTTGGTCACAGGTATTATCACAGCGATGCAGACATCGCTGTTCAGCACGTTGGTGCAGGCTAACGCGGGGACCGTTCCCGCGTCGGTAGAAGCGCCTGCCATTTTCGCTCAGGTTGAGATTTATGTCATATTTGGCGTGATCATCTACCTGTTGGGCACGCTCTTCTTCTTCCAGGTGCCAGCGTTGGCCGCTGGCATTTCGGGCGGCGCGCAATCCGCCGGACATAACTTCCTCGCTGTCGGTGCAAACCAGGTTCTGAGCCGCGTTGGACGTGGCGGCGGACGAGCTGCAGCGGGCGCGAGTGCAGCTCCTGCAGCCCGCACCGGAGGGACAGTCTCAAGTGGAAATCGTTGACAAGAAAAGGTCTGAAACAATGCGAGTGATAGGTGTTTTGATATTATTGGGAGCCACCATGCTCTCGGGCTGCGGTGCGAAGCACCTGCCCAAATTAGCGGTATGCAGTGGCGAACATAAGCGTCCGGCCAACCCGAATGGAAGCATTTTGCCGGTGCTGCCGTTGCCGCAACCGGCGACTGCGACTGAACCAAAGGTGTCGATCGCCAGCCATCCATATTTCGGGAGTTGTTGAGATGGATCAATCACATGTTGTCAAATCGGGCGAAGTAGACCGGTATTTTGCGGAGTCGCTGTCCTGGGAGCAAGATAGGTTCAATTCCGCTAAGCGCGCGGTTCGTGCATCAATGATGGTAGCCGGTGCAGCCGTGGTGGTTGCGATTACGGCGGTAGGCGCTCTCGCTATGCTCGCGCCCCTGAAGAAAACGGACGCCTATGTGATCACGGTCGATAAATCGACCGGTGCGACTGAGGTCGCGACGGCTCTGACTGGAACGAAGCCCGTCACATACGACGAAGTAGTCTCGAAATTTTTCTTGTCGCAATATGTCCGGCTTCGTGAGGGATGGGTGCCGTCGGCGATAAAGGAGAACTTCAGTGCTGTTGCGCTAATGTCGGACGCTAACGAACAAAACCGCTACGCACGATTTTTCGACGCGAAGAACCCGAACAGCCCGCAAACGGTTTATGGTCATGAAGCGATCGTGGATGTGAAGATAAGGTCGGTGAGCTTCGTCAATCCGCACGTCGCGCAAGTCCGATATTCAAAGATCATCCAGTCGGCGGGGGCTGATCCCAAGGCGAGCAATTGGGTGTCAATCCTGTCGTTTCAATACGCGTCGTCACCGGAGCGAGAGAGTGATCGGTTGATCAATCCGCTCGGCTTTCAGGTGACAACTTTCCGTTCGGACCCGGAGGCATAAATGAGCATTAAACACGCAATTGTGCACGGGGCGTTGCTTTGCTCTGCACTAGGAGCTGCAAGCATTACGCTTGCGAACGAAACACCGTCACGCGGTGTCGTAGACAGTCGTATCAGAACCGTCGCGTATAACGCAGACCAGGTGTTTCATATTACCGGCGTATTTCGCTCCGCGTTGCAAATTCATTTTGGTGACAACGAGGCGGTAACGCATGTGGCGCTTGGTGACACCGAGTCTTGGGAAGTTGCGCCGGTCGGCAATATTCTGTTTTTGAAGCCCAAGCGCCGCGCCCATGATACAAACCTCATCGTTTTGACCTCGGTGATGGGTCAGACGCGAACCTATCATTTTGATTTGTCATCGCGTGGCGATGCTGTTTCTCGCCAGAGTGGAAGCGTGATGTTCGAGGTGCGGTTCCGGTATCCCGAACAGGAACGGCAATTGGCGGCATTGCAGCAAGCATTCGCCAATGAGCAGGTCAAAGCCGTGCGCGAGGCAACGGTTGTGAAGCTTGCGCTGGATCACGCGGTCATCGAGGGCGTGCGCAACTTTGATTACGAGGAAGAGGGAGCAAGTGACCTTGCACCCTCCGAGGTGTCCGACAATGGCGAGTTCACCGTTATGCGCTTCCCAGGGCATCAAGATTTGCCAGCCTTCTTTGGCGTGAACCCTGACGGCTCGGAAACAATCATCCCCTATGATGTGCGTGATGATTTTGTCGTGTTCCACATGACGGCGAAGCTGTTTCGACTGCGGCGCGGTGCGGCTGTGCTGTGCATCTATAACAATGCGGCCTTGCGCAATGAGGGAACGCGCACCGGGACGGCTTCAAATGTGGTTGAACGCCAGGTGAAGGAAAATACTGATGGCAAATGACACTGACGATACAAAGGGTCTGGTGCGTGATGAGACAGTCGCGATCAACCGAGAGAAGATTGCGGCGATCAATCCAACCACTGTGAAGCCCAATGCGCTCGCTTATGCCGTCGGTGGCGGCGTTGCAGCGGTGCTCATGGGATATTTTGCCTATCCGCTGTTTCATCTCGCGTCACCGCTGAAGGCGGATGCGAAGCCGAGTGCTGCGACGGTAGTCAATCCCGATACTCTGGTAGCTGCAAATACCGGCAATGATAAATTGGGAGCTGGTCCAGCGCTCAATACCAGCGGAGGGCCGGTGCCATTGAATGCGGCACCGATGCAGTCAGCGGGCAGACAGACGATGCCTGTTCATGCGTATGCAAATCCGGCTCCGAACCGCGCAGGCGGGGTTTCTGGTGGCCGCTCGATCGGAGCTGTCGCTGTAGATCGATCCTATAATGCTCCAATCATGGCGTTCAACACAACGGGCCTGAACGGCGGGCAGTTAGCCTATGGGGTGGCTGGCGGGCGCGGACAAGTGGGAGGCAGTCAGATGCCGGCCTATGCACCAACGCCGTTCGTGCAGACTGCCGACGGACAGCCGGTAGCTGCCAAGGTGGACAATGAACTCGACAAGGCGCGCGCACACAATGCGATCGAGGTTGCGCGGGCTGAACTGGTGCATAACCGTTCCTATCTGTTGACAGCGGGCACTGTGTTGCCATGCATTTTGCAGACGGCCATTAATTCGACGCAAGTGGGTTACGTGTCCTGCATCGTCCCACACGATGTCTGGTCTGAGGATGGCCGGATCGTGCTGCTTGAAAAAGGCACGAAGGTGCTCGGTCAATACACCGGCGGAATACAGCAAGGCCAATCGCGCATGTTCATTCTTTGGACGCGGGCCTTAACGCCGCGTGGAGTTGCGATTGATCTTGGATCGCCAGCGTCAGACCAATTGGGGCGTGCTGGTGTTGACGGCGGTATCGAGACTTTCTTTTGGCAGCGGTTTGGTGCTGCGCTTATGCTGTCGGTCATCGAGGACATAGGTCAAGCGGCAAGTCAGCATTTTGCTGGCGCGGGCTCGAACACCACGCAGGTGCCGTCGAGTGTGGCGAATACCGCCCTGCAAGGGACGATTAACATTCGGCCCGTCCTTAAGAAAAATCAGGGTGATGAAGTCGGTATATTCGTCGCCAAGGATTTTGACTTCCGCAATGTCTACTCGGTGAGCCTGCGCAAGTGAGCGGTCCGCGCCAAACGGCTGTCCTTTTGGGCGTGGAGAGTTTCACCGGTGAAACTCTCTTGATCGGCTGAAGTGGTGCGGAGCAACGCCTCAAACAGCTTTTTACGGCCATTGCTTCCCCATCTGGCGCGAAGTGATGTCAAGGAGATTGTCGTCAACCAGCCGCAAGAGGTTGGTTTGGAGACCAAGAATGGCTGGGTCTGGGAAACCGTAGATGATCTGACCTTCGACGTGCTGATGGCGATGGCAAAAAGTCTCGCCGGAGCGATGAACCAGGATGTAACGCCTGAAAATCCGGTATGTTCGTCGGTGCTCCCAGAGGGTGAGCGGGTGCAAATTCTCATCCCACCAGCGGTACCAGAGGGCACGGTATCGCTCACGATACGCAAGCCATCGTCGCTTACAATGTCATTGGCAGATATGGATGATCGCGGGTTGTTCTCGCGTGTCGAGGTGCGCGACGCCCGTCATATTGTTTCAGAGAATGATCGCGAGCTGTTGGCGCTTCTCGACAAGGGAGACTGGGTTTCCTTCCTGAAATGCGCTGTCGTTGCGCGAAAGAATATACTGATCAGCGGTGCGACGGGCTCGGGCAAAACCTCGCTGTCGAAAGCGCTTTTGCATCTCATTCCGCCGCATGAGCGTATCCTGACGATTGAGGATACACGAGAACTCTCGCTGCCACATCGCAACGTCGTTCACATGACCTATCCAAAGGACGGGAACGGGATGATGAGGATTGGTGCCAAAGAGTTGCTTGAAAGTGCGCTTCGGATGCGTCCTGACCGCATAATGTTGCAAGAGCTGCGTGACGGCACGGCATTTTATTATCTCCGCAACGTGAACTCCGGTCATCCGGGATCAATTACGACGGTCCACGCCAATAGCGCGCGCGGAGCGCTTGAACAGCTCACATTGCTGGTCAAGGAATCGGAGGGTGGCCACGATTTAACGCGCGACGATATTCGTGGTCTGTTGCGGTCTCTGGTGGATATCGTGATCCAAATGAAATGTTTTGAGCCGATTGACGGTCGGCCTGCCGAGTATCGAGCAACGGAAATCTTTTTTGAGCCACCTGTCGTGGAGACCACGCAGTGAACCCGATTTTACTCAAGCCAATCGAGCGGGTGCTGGTCGGTATTCTCGGCCTGATCATTTGGGCTGTTATCGCGTTTTCATTCGGCGCGTTGGTCATGCTGCTGACCTTGCACCAGCTGAAGGGTGGGCTGATCTTGCAAAATGTGCCTGCGTTCATCCTGTATCACAGTGCTGACAAACACGTGATGAAGCCGTTCCTGATCGGCGCACTGGTTGGAACGGGGCTGTGCGCCTGGGGCGCCTATGAGTTGGTTCGTGACCAACGCGCGCTCTATGGCGATGCCAAGTTTGCGAGAGAGGCGCATGCCAAGAAAGCCTTGCTCCGTGCGGAGCAGGGAATTTTCATGGGGATGTTTAACGGCAAGCCGCTGATCTATGGCGGCGCTGGGCACGTGTTGACTGAGGCACCGACGCGCGCTGGTAAGGGTGTCGGAATTGTTATTCCGAACCTCCTCTCATGGCCGCATTCAGCGGTTGCGCTCGATGTCAAACAGGAGAATTTTGACATCACGTCGGGGTGGCGCGGCGGAGATTTGGGACAGCGCGTTTTTCTGTTTGATCCGCTGTCCATCGTGTTGCGCACCCATTTCTACAATCCGCTATCGTATATAAATCGCGCTGATCCAATCGAGGTTATTGACGAGCTGCAGCGCGTCGCTGTCACATTGTTCCCGCAATCCGGCGACAACCCGTTTTGGGTCGATGCGGCGCGGATGGGGTTTGTCGGGGTTGGAGCGTATCTGGCGGCGTCTGATTTGCCGTTTACGATCGGAGCCATCTTCAAGGTTCTGACGGATGATCCGCTTAAGAAGCTTCCGAAGCTGGTGAACACGCGCCAGCATAGCGACAACCCGTTATCTTCAGGTTGTGTAATGCTCATCAACGATTTTGTGCAGAAGTCGGGCGATGTGTTTACGTCGGTCAAATCGACAATCACGTCGCGCATTGGCCTATGGGTTAATCCGCGCGTCGATTTTGTGACCTCGCGAAGCGATTTCGAGCTTCACGAGCTGCGCCATCAGGCGATAACCATCTATCTTGGTGCCAATCCAGGTGATTTGGAGCGTCTCGCACCCCTCTATAATCTGTTCATGCAACAATTGATCGATCGCAATACGCGTTTGCTGCCTGGTCAACCGGGCGCTGGTGAGGTGCCCGTCCTGGTCATTCTCGACGAGTTCAAGCGTTTGGGGAAAGCTGGCGTGATCCAGAACGCCTTTTCCTATGTGGCAGGATACGGGATCAAGCTGCTACCGATCATCCAAAGCAGGTTCCAGCTGAATGAAGTGTATGGTTTTGACGGCGCGAAAGAGATTGTCACCAACTGCGATTGCGAGATTTTATATGCGCTGAAAGATGCCGATGATGCTCGCAAAGTGTCCGAGCGGATTGGCGATATGACCGTCAAATCGAAGTCGATCAGCCAGCCCAATAGCTGGTTCAGCTCTAATAGCAGCGGTGGTAGCCAGTCTGAAGCGGATCACAAACGCGCGTTACTGCTCACGCAAGAGGTCACGAATATGGATCAACGCTTAGGGTTGATCTTCAAGGCCGGCACGCCGCCTGTGCTGCACCAAAAGGCGCGCTATTATGAGATGCCGGTGTTCAAGGCGCGGCTGCGCCCAGCGCTTACGGTCGCGACGCACGAGCTGCCGGTCGGGTATAGCGAAAGTCGCTCGATCGTGGGTGATGAACCCACGGCTGCGATAATAGATATGGAAGTGCTCACCGAGCGCAAACCGTTGCCGCGGACTGCTGTTCCCAAGAATTATTTCGCATTGGTGGAAGCCGGTGGGAACAAAATCAAAGCCGAGATTGAGGCCACAGGGTTCGTTGAGGAAACGACGCTTAACGAAGCGGCACGCGCGTTATTAGAAGGAGCAATGGTATGAGCGAGAATTTTGTTGGTGGAGAAATCAAAGGCGTCGGTTCGTCGGCTGAAGGAGCGGAGGATCAAGCGAAGCGAGATAATCTTGCTGATGGGGTATTGCGCCGATATTTGGTCGTTGACGCTGCACCTGGCCTTTCTCAGCTTTACGAAGGCAATGCGAGAACGCCGGCAATTGAGGATCGCGGGAACTCGCTTTCGACTGATCTGGCGAGTCAGGCGGTTGTTCGGGATATAGTGACGCTGGCGCGATCGCGCGGATGGGAAAATCTGACGGTGTCGGGTGCTGAAGAATTTAAGCGCGCGGTCTGGGAGGAAGCACAACGACACGAGCTGAATGTGAACGGATTTGAGCCCACGCCGCTTGACGTTGCGCGGCAGGACGCGCGGCGCGCCTCGGAAGAGAAAGAGCGGAAGGTTGCTGAGCCTGCTGTAAGGCCTGAGAATGAGCGTCAGGCAGCGACTGTAGATCTCGATGCTGAAACGACCAAGCCGTCGCTCCAAGAGGGTCTGGGGAAGCGTTGGCGCGAGAGTGCACCGGAGGATCGGGCTAATGACCCCGATTTGGCGAACGCTCAGACCATTTTCGTGACGGTCAAGGCCGCCATTGGATATGCGATGGGGGACAATAGCGAAATCGCGGAGAAGCTTATTGAGGCGGTCAGTGAGAGCATTGCTAACGACTTGGATAAAGGCCGTAAATTTGAACCGCAGCTGGTTGTCGTCCCGGCACAGATAACGGTTGCCGCGCTAGAAGATAGCCAACCACGACCTAAGTTTTGATTACGGTTAAGTCGGATAAGGAATCCTGTGGCAATTGTGGCTGGTCCGGCATGTCACCTTTCGGCGAGCGATCGGTTTTGATGGCCGTCCGTTCATCCGCACAAAAATCGGTCTTGGGAACGACCGCTAAGTTGACTGACCGGAACGTCTCCTCTCAGGTTGGCAGATCGGGATAGTAGACGTCTCAGATGGCAAACTTAAGGACCAACTCTAACCGCTGGACTCTCGTTGTGACTGAGGGATCATCGGGGGGCAGGTCAGCAATCATCGAGACGAGGCGGATTCGGTAATCCAAGCGGAACTGGCGCCTCGGCTTGATGATTTTGGTGCTGGTCGTAGCGTTGGCGCTTTGGAGATATTGGCTTCACCGCTATCGATCAGCGGTCGAAGGCGCTGTCGGAAAGGCACGTGCTGCCGGTGCGAGGTGACGGCAATAGCCCATTACGACCAAATGATTCGACCCCGCCGGAGGATAAAATGGCTGCAACAACCGGTCTGCCGCCAGACAGATGGTTCGAGTGATACAGTGTGGTCGTCATGCTCTGTAGCGATCCAGCGTGGGCGCACCTGAGGTAACAGGTTGAGCTCGATCCGCTCTGAGCATCCACATGGACATGTCATAACGGCGGCCCACAGATTCTCGCCTTCCCCGACAAAATAGACAGTGAAGCTCCTTAAGCTATCGGGAATATCTTCCTCTCTTGCGCAGCGATATAGCCTTTGCGCACCCCGAGTTTTGAACTGCGGGATGCGCTCGGTCCGACCGAAGAAAACACGGGCGGCGGAGGTCAAGAATGACCATAGCCACACTAGGTAAGCTATTACCCGATTCATTCGATTTCCTCGATTTCACTTAAGTCAGGCATCGACAGCAGAGGCCTCACATCGCCCCTTCCGATGTGCGGGAAAAAGGTACCCGAGCATTCAGGTTCACTGAGGCGGTAATACTCACCACCTATAAAGTTGGCTCGAACGACAGAAGATTCCGAGTTCTTATCATAGCGGTACGGATGAAGCCGGGCGAGGAACTCGTTTACAGCCATGCTCGCGGTCTGCATGTTGATGCTGATCACAGCGGGTCGATCTTCAGCAACGCCCCGAAGGTAACCAGCTTTGACCTGGTCCCGATAGGCTTTCGGATCTGTCCGTTTTAGCCCGGCTGCCTTCAGTTGAGCGGAGCTATAAACTTTGCGATCCTGGAGGGTGGCTCCATCTGGCTTTATATAGTGAACAGCCGCTGTGGCCGCGTCGATTCCACCTTTCCCATCGGCGTCGAGTTTAACGCCAAGATCGAAGAATGGCAGCACGTAGAAGGCGGCAAGACGGTTGAGAAGATGGCGACCCTCAACCCCATCCATACATCCAAATACGACGTCGCATTCGGCAACCGCCCTAACAGCATGGGGGCTTGCAAGATCTTCGGTGATAGTCTCGACTTCAGTGTCGAATCCCATCGCCGCGATCGAACGCGCCATTACATGAACTTTCGAACGCCCTAAAAAGGCGTCTTCGCGGGTGCTATTGAGAATGCGGTTGAGGTTTTTGAGCTCAACTTGGTCCGGATCGATCAGGACGAAACGGCCAACACCTAACCTGGCAAGCTGTTCGATAACGGGACTACCCGTGCCAGAACACCCGACAATCGCCACAGCCATCTCGCGTAAACGGCGCGTCGTTCCCGCACCAAAGAGTTGGGCATGGCGTTGCGAAAAGGCAGCTGTCCTGCTCCGGTTCGCACTTGGTATCCAAAAATCTATATCGTCACCTGGGACCATGATCGAAGAAAGATCGCAGAAATCACCGTTCGGCATGATTGCTCGACCGAACATCCGGCCACCGGGCAGCATCACCGCGCTCGCCATAGGCCATACACTGTCTGTCCAGCCAAATACCGAATCGAAAAGATCTCTGTCGGCATCATCGTCTGTCTTTGAAAAGTCTGAATAACCGCCGGGATGCGAGTGGATCTTCAAAATGGCAAGGTCGCGTTTTTCCGCCTCTGCCAACAATGGAATTAGCCGCTTCGTCGACCAGGTAACGCGATCGGGCGTCCTCTCCTTACACTCGTCATACGGGATAGGGACAACGCTCCTCACCGTGAGGCAATGATGCGTCTTACTACGCCGCCGCCCACAGAGAGCGACGGCGACTGCCTTTTTGCCGTCTCCAGGCAGCAAGTGTTTTTGCAGGAGTTGGTGATGGGTTTGCGACAGTCGAAGTTTAACTTCCATCGACGTTCCTAACGAATTTCGCGTTGAAGCCAGCAGTCCACCTGCAGGAGATGAGTGCAAACATTATCTAGCCCCGGCCGCCAGGGGTTCGCCTGCGTCCTATGCCGTGACCACTGTTGGTATTGCTTGCCGTCGATTTGAATTGTGGTGAGAGCTCCGATTGCTCGGCCACTCTTCAAAGCGAGGGGCGGCGAAAAATAGACCATATCAATCTGATCGTCGGGATACGAAGGAGGGACGCGAAGCGCGGCGCTGACAATAGTGTGATTGTAAGCATCGGGAACTGGAAAGTCAGCGAAGATGAGCCATTTAACTCCCCCTTCCACGATTGCCTCCCAAGAGCGCCCCTGCGCGGCAAGGCACTCTTCGTCTTCCTCAGTTAACTGAAAAGCCCGGCGCGTCACAATTAACCTTCGGTAGGGTCAAGCGCGAGCGTCTGAAAACGCTCGATCTTATGAACGTGAAAGATGACGATTTGATCGGCGGTAACTGGCTCGACCACGCCACCATGCAGCTTCTGTGAAAGCAGATATGCCTCCGGCGATTTGTCGACGAGGGCCAGGATTTCCCGGCCGGTCATCGAGTGGACATGGACATCCTTATAGGTTTTATCGATGCGGATGCGGTATGACTTAGCCTTCTTGGGCTCCCGCTTTGCCTTACCTTGCTCTTCCAGATCGATGATCTCTTCGAGAAGCTCCACCTCGATCTCCAGGGCGGCAACCTCTTCCTTCAGTTCTTCAATCTCGTTCTTGTCGCAATCTTCGTGCATCTTAACCTCCTATGGCACCCGCGAATCACATTCCGCTTGACTCACCTAGCTTCGATGTGATTCACGCCGTTTCAGTAAAGAGGCGTTTTCACATGTAACGCCACTTGTCTCACTTGTGAAACGATATCGGGCGTTGGCATGCGTGTCAATGGCCTAGCAGGAGAATCAATGATCCTACCGATCGAGGAATTGGGCAAGTTGCTTGCGCGCAAGCGTGGCAACCGAGGTATTCGAGCTACGGCAGCCGAAATCGACGTCAGCCCTGCTACACTCTCGCGGGTAGAGAACGGACACCTTCCAGACCTTGCAACGTTCGCGAAGATTTGTCGGTGGCTTGAAGTCGATCCGGCTCGTTTCCTTGGCGTTAAGGCTGGTAGCGTGGACGCCCCTCAAAAACGCGCGGTCGCACATTTCCGCAAAAAGCCTACGGTGTCGCCAGAAACGGCCACCTCACTGGGCGCGCTCATTCTTGCGGCGCAGCGCGCCCGCCAAGCACGCGCGGAATTGATGCGCGGAGAGTAATATGCGCCGAGGATTTAAGGCCGAATCGGAGCGTAAGGCCGCTTCTGCGCGGGCGGACTTGGGATTGTCCGTGACGGATAAGCTTTGTCCCTGGCTTTATGCGGAGTATTTAGGCGTCCTAGTTTTCGACGCGAGCGAGCTAGATCTCGAACCTGAGCATGCCACTCAACTTTTGGAGCGAGATCCCGATAGTTGGTCGGGCATGACTTTGTTGGAAGATGGAGTCCATGTCGTCGTCTTGAACTCATCTCACTCAATTAATCGCCAAGCATCGACCCTGATGCATGAATTAGCACACATTATCCTTGAGCATATTCCTGCGGAAGTTGAAGTTTCGCCAAGTGGCTTGGTGCTATTATCTGATTATTCCACAGATCAAGAAGAAGAAGCTGATTGGCTAGGTGCTGCGCTACTCTTGCCAGAGGTAGCTCTTAATCAGCTCCGTATTCAGGGTGTGCCAGTTGAAACGATCGCTCTAAAGTTCGGGGTCAGCGGCCAAATTTGCCATTGGCGTTGTCGAATGACCGGCGTGGAGAAGCGTTTGGCGTTTCGGCGACGCGTCGGCTAACGCTTTAACGCCGTGGGCTTTGAAGAAATACAACGTAGGCTAGAAATCGTATTTCTCCTCGGGAAATATGATAGTTGCCAGCGCGACCGGTAATGGTATTGCTCGGGTATTGTTTGCTGATGCTTAACGTCCGAATTCGCGGCACCGAACTGCCTGCAGATCGGTCAGTAGGAATGTCTGCTAACCTCATTTCCTCGCCATGAGGGGACCTTCGGGATTGTCCGCAGACCCGGGCATTCGGCAGCACTGCGGCCAGCGTGAATGTAAGGCCGGTTTGGCCGTCCCGGCCACGAGCCCTGAATGTCGCCTTTGTTCGCGGGGACGCCCACCATCGAGCACCAGCGGGAGCCGACAAGTTCAAGCCGATCCGCGGCCTCCCTCGAGTGTCTGCTCACGCAGTGACCGGTCATTTGCATGCCATCCGACAGTTCGACTGCGGGTCTTAACAATGGTCTCTCGATGCCAACAAATATCATTGCGGGATTTGAAGATACCCGCCACCGATGAACCACGGGTTGGTGGCAAGCGTCTGAAACATGACGTGTTGCCAGCAATTGAGCCGAGCGGCGTAGCGCGCCTGCTCTTCGGCGAGGTAGGCCTGCACGCCGGCTATTCCCTTGGTCGCCGCAATCGAGGTGAGATGATGGCGCAGGGGAATGAGGTCATCATTCGCATTCGAGGTGTAGCTCACACCAAGTTTGACGACATCAAAGTGCTGTTTTGCCCGGAGCCGCGCGACCTGCGGCCAGTACGCAGGCGCGTTTACGTGAAACACGAGAACGGGCGGCCCAGCGACGTCTAACTGGGCGAAGATCCACTGTTGCTGGGTGTAGTCGTCATAGTATGGGTGAAGGGTCTGCTCCTCCGCGCAGGTTGGGTAGCGCGCCCGCTTTGCGTTGTTGCAGAAGTCGCAAGCCGGAACGAGGTTGAAGGGGCAAACCGACAGATTGGGATAGCGCGCCTTTGGGAGATGGTGGTCGAGCACTGTGACCGTGCCGATGCCACAAAGCGGGCATTTGCTGTTGGGCGCCGCGTTACGAAGCGCGCTGTAGATCACGCGTGCCGCGCCGTTCGTGGCGCTCATCTGTTTTGAATAGAGCGCTTCGAGCTCGGGCCGTGTGACTGTGCCGACATTCGGCGCGCGTTCGACCTGATGCAGGCTTTGGACACGGGCTAGCTGGTCATAATTGGCGGCGTCCGCAATGAGCTGTGCCGTGATCGCTTGCAGACGAAGGCGCAGGGCCGGATCGTCAACGCCGCCAATACAGGTTGCCAGCACATCGGCCGCCGACTGCGGCGGCATCGGTAGCGTCCGCATCCTATTCGTCACCCAGGGACGGGAGCTGGTCGGGTAGGACGAGACTGAGGGCTCGTGCGAGCGCACGGCCCTCGGCACCGAGCTGGCCACCAAATAGCGCCAAGATCTGCTCATACGTGTGGCCCTCGGCTCGATCGGCAATCAGCTTATGAAATCCGGTCTGCGTCACCTCAAGCCCGAAGACCTCGCGGGTCAAAGTGCCGGCATTCTCGCCAAAGGTCTCCTGTTCGGGGCGATCTGCACGGACTTCGTGGCCGACACGGCTTAGCTTCCAGGCGCAGGACCGCGGAACCTCCTGCAGGACAACAGGCGAATGTGTAGCGATGATTGCGACGCCATTGCGATTGATCAGGAGATCCGACAGCGCACGTATGAACGCCGAAAGCAAGGGCGGATGGAGATGGCTTTCAGGCTCGTCAATCAGGACGAGCGACTTTTCTTCTACCAACTCGACGAGGCGGGTCATTGAGAGAAGAACGACAGCGTGCCCCGAGCTCATCCGCCGAAAAAGGCTGCGTGCGCGCTGTTCAAGATCTGGCCCCGCGTAATCGGCGAGCGCAGAGACGTTTGCCTCGGCAAAGAGGGGATCGGCCTCTAG
>Ga0075019_10001247_pt1 | contig 14492 bp, 6 predicted proteins | sample ColStrG_CSR_2013_FD_71473 | JGI IMG/M metagenome (GOLD analysis project Ga0075019, IMG submission 71473) | Freshwater sediment microbial communities in response to fracking from Pennsylvania, USA - Cold Stream Run_MetaG_CSR_2013 | ecosystem: Environmental > Aquatic > Freshwater > Creek >...
TTGATCAGGATGTATCGGAAGCCGACGAACTGATGTGGCTAACAATCGGTCAGGTGGAGGATTGCAGAACCTGCTCATTGTCAAAATCAAGACTGCTCGAATTGATCGATGCCGAGATTGCCGGCCATGCCGAAACCTATGCTGCCATTCCGGAACTGGTTGCCGCCTGCAAAGTGGAACAGTGGTACCGAAAGTCGACTGCACAGTTTTCCGAATTCGATGACCAAGGGGAACTGAAAGAGCCGGACGCAATTTTTGACCATTTGCTCAGCCCGGCCAATACCGGCTTTCATGCCAATATTCTGGATATTCAAAAGGATTTGATCGCTTCCGGTGCCTATACCGACAAGACCGGTCAATACATGGTGCAACTGCATCAGGCTCGACTCGAAACGGCCGTGTCCATATTCATTACTGAAAAAATCGACATGCTGGTTTATGAGGGTATTACAGAGGACAATTTCGACGCCGTGTCCACCGCGCTCAAACTGGTTTCCGATCACCATGCCGTGATTCACGGTATACATAAACAACTGACCACCAAGATCAGGCTGCTTCAGTCCCATTACGGGAAAACCAATTTGGCTGAATTGCCGATTGAAGTGAAGCAAAAACCCGTGTCGAAGTCGATTATTGAAAAGGTCGAAAAAGAAGGTCTGACGGAACAAAACCAGGATGCCTATCATACGGTTCACATGCTGTTATTGCACTCCGCACTTGAAAAAATAAACAGGGAAGGTCTGACCGGTGACCATAAAAATGGTTTCCAAAGCACCAAGGCATCCATCGAAAAATTGCCCGACAACCCGGACACGCTGGTCCTTAAAACGATGCTGTCCGAATCACTTCAAAAAATTGCCGCCACGCAGAAAGCAACTTCGGTCAGGCTGTACCACCCACAGTAATGCCTTCGAGTCGCAGCGTCGGCTGACCAACGCCGACCGGTACGCTCTGCCCTTCCTTGCCACATACACCCACGCCAGAATCCAGACGCAGATCATTGCCGATCATGCTGACCCGGTGCAGCACGTCCGGACCGTTGCCAATCAGCGTTGCACCTTTGACCGGATAGGTCACTTTGCCGTTTTCAATCATGTAGGCTTCGCTGGCCGAGAATACAAATTTGCCGTTGGTGATATCAACCTGTCCGCCACCGAAATTGACGGCGTACAAACCATTTTTTACTGACGCCAGAATTTCAGCCGGATCCTTGTCACCGGCCAGCATATAGGTATTGGTCATACGCGGCATCGGCAGATGGGCAAACGATTCGCGGCGGGCATTGCCGGTTACCGGCATTTTCATCAGACGTGCATTCATGGTGTCCTGAATATACCCTTTCAGGATGCCGTTTTCGATCAGTGTAGTGCATTGCGTCGGGTTGCCTTCATCGTCCATGCTGAGCGAACCGCGCCGGTTTGGCAACGTACCGTCATCGACCACCGTGACACCGGTGGCGGCGACTTTTTGTCCCAGTCGTCCTGAAAATGCGCTTGATCCCTTGCGGTTAAAATCGCCTTCCAACCCGTGGCCAATCGCTTCATGCAGCAACACGCCGGGCCATCCGGGTCCCAGCACCACGGTCATCGGGCCAGCCGGTGCCGGGCGTGCTTCCAGATTGACCAGCGCAGTGGCCACCGCTTCATCAACATATTGTTCCAGCAGTGCGTCGGAAAAATAATCGTAATTATGGCGCCCGCCACCACCGGATGAACCCATTTCGCGGCGACCGTTCTGTTCCACAATGACGGTGACCGAAACCCGTACCAAAGGCCGCACATCGCCGGCCATGACGCCGTCACTGCGCGCCACCAGTACCACATCGTATTCGCCAGCCAGGCCGGCCATCACCTGTTTCACGCGCGGGTCTTTGGCACGTGCGAGCTTCTCCACTTTTTCCAGCAATTTCACTTTAGCTGCCGAATCCATCGAGATCAGCGGATCATGCGGTTGATACAGGGCACGTCCCATGGCCGGATGCATGGACGAACCGACTTTGACTTTACCCTGGCCGTAGCGCGCAATCGTGCGGGTGGCAGCAGCCGCCTCCTGCAAGGCAGTCAGAGAGATATCATCCGAGTACGCAAACGCCGTTTTGTCACCCGAGATGGCACGGATGCCGACGCCCTGATCGATATTGAAACTGCCGGTCTTGACTATCCCCTCCTCCAGGCTCCAGCCTTCGCTTTTGGTGAACTGAAAATACAGATCGGCATAGTCCACTTTGTGCGAAAACATGCTGCCCAGTGTATTGGTCAGCGCGATATCGTCGAGTCCGAATGGCGTCAACAGGATGCTGCGGGCCAGAGCCAGATTGGAAGAATTCATATTGTTGTTACCAGTCCGTTAAAATTAATTCGGGCAGACTCTTTTCAAAGTCTGCGATGGGAAAGTGCCGGCAGATTGCGCCGCACTTCCTGTATCCGTTGCCGGTCGATCATGCCGGATGCAATGCCTTCTGCTTCCGTCAACAAGTCGACAATTTTCCCCCAGGGGTCAATCAGCATGCTGTGTCCCCATGTGTGTCGTCCGTTCGGATGACGCCCGGTTTGTCCCGCAGCCAGCACATAACACTGGTTTTCAATGGCGCGCGCACGCAGCAGAACTTCCCAATGTACCGATCCGGTGGTGTAGGTAAACGCCGCCGGCACTACCAGCAAATCCATTGCACCAAATGAACGATACAGTTCCGGAAAGCGCAGATCGTAACAGATCGACAGGCCTACCTTCCAGTCGCCATCGTCAGCACCGGCACTGAAACTGACCGGCTCGGCGCCAGGTACGATGCTGACTGACTCCTGATAGGATTCGGTACCGTTGGTAAAGCCAAACAGGTGTATCTTGTCATAGCGAGCTATCTGCCGACCCTCCGGGTCGAACACCAGGGTACTGTTATACACCTTGTCCGGTTCCGGTGCTGTGATCGGTATGGTGCCACCAATCAGATAAATGCCGTACTGACGCGCCTGCTGTGCCATGAATTCGGTCATCAATCCGGCCTGCGCACTTTGCGCAAGACGGGTTTTATCCTGTTCATGCATACCCATGACGGGCCAGTACTCGGGTAATAGCGCCAATGCAGCCCCGGCTTCGGCAGCGGATTTGATCAGGCGTGCAGCGGTGGCGATGTTGTCTTGCAAAACCGGACCGGACGTCATTTGCAGGGCGGCGACTTTCATCTTTCTATCCTTGAAAAATACGTTGTATTCTACAACTTCACGACATTCGGTTCTTTCCACGGGCCGGTCACCTGATACTCAAAAGTGAAGGCTTTCATAAGCGGTGCCCTTAAAAACAGTTGCGCCAGAAAGGTGCCCAAGCCGATTACCGGATTGACCGCAAGGCCATATACAATCGAAGCCGCACCCGCATTGACTTCCGGAACGACCACCACATGCAGATTCTGCGTTTCGCCGGCAATGTCCGCCGTGCCGCTTAACAGCACTGTTGCCGAAACGCTGCGCATTTTCAGATTGTCAGTATTCAATACACCTTTTTCAATCAGCGCGTCGCCGGTAATGCCGTCAAACGCAAAACCGTCAGAGAACACATCGCGAAAATCCAGCATCAGGCGTCTGGGCAAGGCCTGCAGATTCAGTACCGCCAGCAATTTCGCGGCGCCCGGTTCCACCTTCAGAAACTGGCCGCTTTGCAGATCCAGCTGAATTTTGCCGGACAGAGTTGGTACATCCAGAGAATACGGAGAACCGGCCCAGCTGAGATCACCGGTCAGCTTGCCTTTGCCGCCTGAAATCACTCGGGCATAACCAAACCGCTCCAGCATCTTGCCGGCATTTTTCAGATCCATCTGGTATTTCATCGTGGTCATACTTTTGGCCGGACTGAATCGTCCGCCGGAATTTCCTGTGACCCATTTACCGGTGGCGCTTAATTCTGCATCCGGATTAATTAAATTTAATTTTTCAATTTGCCATTCATTGGCGGACTGGTCATTTTGGGGACTGACATTTTTGGCCTGCAATTCCAGTCGTCCCAATTTTTTTCCGAACAGTTCAACGTTTTCGGCAATCACATCCAGTCCCGGAATACTGGTGTGGATATTTTTGTTCTGTAACAGATCAACCACATCGCCGGAACTGGAGTCTGGAATGATCAGCGAACTCAGTCGCGCCGTCGCATTGCCAAGACCATGATCGGAATTATTCCAGGTCAGGTAACCCGTGATCTGTTTGGAATCAATATTGGCCTGCCAGACACCATTGTTGCGCGAGGCGCCGAACACCACCTGTACCAGTTTTTTTCCCAACAGAGTCAGATCACTGGAGCGCGCGGCGATTTCATCGAGTTCCAGATACTGGTTCAAATCAATTCCGCTGCGAACGGCATCAGCAGATTTCTGATCGCCGCCTTTGTTCAGATCGGCCGATGCCGGTTTGTCCGGCATCAGCGCCTGCAGGTCATCAAGGTTCAGGCTGGCCAATTCAAAATAGGCCGACACCCCGCTGTCCGGCGTCGGTGCAGCAACATTGATGCCAATACCGCCGCTGGTCACCCGGCGCGGACTGCTTTCCCCGTTTTTTTGGAGAAAATAACGCGCATTGAGTACTTTGCCCAACGTCAGTTTAAGTTCATTCTGTTCCACTGCGCGGTTACCCGGTGCCGGTGCCAGACCGGTCAATTCAAAATGCAGCGGCATGGTTTCGCCCGTGGTTTTACTTAATGGCGCCGGCAGTCGCAAAGCCATGCCCAGCATGGAAGAATCAACCCAGATTTCGGTCAGTTTGTTTTTCACCTGAATAATGCAGGAAAACGGCGTTGCGCCATCAATGCGCGCCAGCAAACGTTTCAGCTCGGTCTGTGGATAGGCCTTGCGCACGCCGTCCCCGGTCATCTGACCATCGGCCTTGATGCGGATGATGCCATCTTTTTGCGTGCCGCCGATGACACTGACGGGACCGCCCAAAAAGCCGCCTTTCAGTCCGTTCAGAGACAGACCGTGTTCATTGAAATCAATATGTCCGTTGACCTGACTCAGCAGGGGTAAATCACGAATCAGTGCAATATCATTACCGGCCAGCTGGATCGAACCGGTCACTTTAGAATCGATCATATGAAACAGGGGCAATTCGAGTTTGAGTTTCAGTTTGAGGTTACCGCTGGCCTTGGTGTCCTCGGTAAAATTGCCTATCCATTCCAATACCGGACTGACCGTCAAATAATGCAGCATGCCCTGAGCCGGACCACCGGCCGTGCCATCAATAATCAATTTTGCGTCCGGATTGAGCAGGTCAGGAATCACTGCCTTGACTTTCGCGACCGGCACACCGGCTGTTTCGCCGGACTCTGCATTGATTTCCATGCTTTCGCGGTCGAAGGTGATTTTCCCCTGAATCTTGCCCAGTTCCGGCCAATACGGGTTGATGCCATCCTTGCCGAATTCACCGGGCAGGTAATTGATTTTGCCATCAACAATTTTTCCACTGACGTAAAAAATATTCTGATCCAGCAGTCCCTTTTTAACAAAGGGAAAATCAGTCAGATCGCCTCTGACGCGCACGCTGACATCATCGAGCATGCCGTCTTCGATGCCGTTACTGAGCCAATGATGCAAATCCGCCTGCATCACCAGCGGCAAAAAGTGGTTCAGCCTTTTCAGGTCAACATGTCGGATTGATCCGGTAAAATCAAGTATTCCCGGCGCCTGCGTCTTGTCCTTGCTGATCGTGATCAGGTGCGTGCCAAAAAAATGCGCCTGCATGTCCTGCTGGGTCAGATCGAGCCGGGCCAGATTGACCTGCAACTGATTATGGCTTTTGAATTCCCAGTTGGCCTGCATATCGACACGGTCAAATGCCATTTGCGGTTCCGAAAAATAGTCGGACAGCTGCAATGCCAGATCTGCAGAACCGATCTGTATCATGCCCTTCTTTTCATTGGTGTCGATTGAACCGGTCAGATTGGCAAATCCAGGAATGGCAGGCAGCGCCACCTCATCTTTTTCAGCCGGCTTGGCGGCCTGCGGCCGCATGGCCAGATTGGCGAAACTGCCTTTGATCTGGTAGTGCTCAAGCTTGGGAAATGCGCCCTGAAGATGAATCGAAAAATCGGATAATTGACCGGAAGGTTCAAAATTCTTCAGCATCGCCGCATATTCTTTGGGCATGGGAAAATGCTCAATCAGATTGGCCAAGACTTTCAGATCCAGAAACTGTGCTGAAAATTGCAGCTGTTCTGTGCCGGATTTATTCGCCGGCAGATATTTTTCCGTCAGCGTGGTTGGCGGCAGACGCAGGCCGGAGCGGGTTTCAAAGGTGAAGTTGGTCAGAGAAATTTGATGACCGTCAACTACCGGTTCATTTTCTGTTGCTGTCGACATCGCCCCCTGCATGGCTGACTGCGATATTTCCTGGGCAGAGATCCGACCCGAAACAGTCACCAGGTCCAAGGTCTGCAAGTCCTTGCGCAGCCAGGTTTTCACATCGTTCAGTTTCAGGTCTGCCGTGAAATCAATAATTTTTGCCTGATCAAAGGACAGCCAGGCGCGCACCGACCCGACCCCCTGTTCGAGTTCAAATGGATAATCCACATAACTTTTCCATGCTGCCAGATCGGTTTGGGGAAGATTGGTGTAAAGCTGTCCATTCCATTGTTTGTAATCGGAGATATTGTCTGCAAACGGTCGGTGGGAAAAATGGGCCCGCACATCAATTGGACCGGCCAGACTGTCAGGGGGGTTGGCGGTCAGTGAAAACTGATGTTCCTGCCATTGATTTTGCATGACAAAATTCACATTGGCCAAGGTAAGTGGTGGTGCGCCACGCTGCAAATCAGTCCAGTGCACCAGACCATTTTTGATATTCACCAGACGCTGCGATAAAACCCAATTCAGTCCGCGTGCGTCGCCCTTCTGTGACGGGTCAAGCCACCAGCCGGCAATATAAATTTTTCCATCGACACTGCGCTTTAATTCCAATTCGGGTTGATTGATTTCGAGACTGTAAAATCGCACCTGTCCCAAAAATACCGACACCCAGGACACGGTTGCGTTGACACTGGGCAGCACCAGTGCGTTGTTGCCCTGAAGATCATGGATGGCAACCTGTTGCAATGCCAGATTGGGGCGCAAGCCCTCCCAGGAAGCAGAGATATGGGCAATATTGACCGGACGTCCGATCGCTCCGGTAAGAACCTGTTCAATATCAGCCTTGTAATTGCCGATATTCGGCAACAGCACATAGCGCAACACCAGACACAGGACGCAGAACAGCAGGTAAAACAGCACCACCAGTTTGACGCAAAACCCGAGGACATGGTGGGTGAGCAGATTGAGCCTCGCATAGGCGCGTTGCAGCCAGTGCAAGCGATCTGCAACAGGGTGCAGAGAGTGCCCGGAATCATCCGGGAGCGGGGCATTACGTAAATCTAAAGTCATTATCTGGTTTCAGCTCGGCGGTTTGTAATGCAACAATTGAACAACGTTGCTTAAATTGCATGGATTATTATTATTTAAATCAAAATTACTTCTTCACCTTATCCTATTCGACTTAAGATTGATTCAATGCGTGCACCAACTTCGATAAAAATTGTGGACCGGCACGAAAAAATCAAATCAAATTCGACAGAGCATGAATACACACCATCAATACGCACAATTAAACCGCATTAATACTTCACGTTTTTATTCTCGCTGGGTACAAGCCGGGGCCTGGGCCGGGGCCGATACCGGGAAGACCAACCCGCGCGAAGAACAAATTCAGGAACTAGCGGGATTATCCTTGAGCCCGGCCACTTTTGCGAACTTTTTACAAAAAGAAATCAATTTTCCGCTACAAAACGGCAAATCGAACCCATTGAACATGGCACATGCGCTGCGCCGACTCAGAAATCTGGTGGTTTGTACCCTGATCGAAAAGGATCTCACCGGTCAGGCCGATCTGCATGAAGTTGTCACCGTCATGAGCAGTTTCGCCGACTTTGCCGTCAATACCGTGCTGGATGCACTGACGCTGGAGATGCAATCGCTGTATGGCGTGCCGGTTGCTGAAGGCAGCGGAGAAATCCAGCAACTGATTATTCTGGGCATGGGCAAACTGGGTGGCCGGGAACTCAACATTTCATCCGATATCGATCTGATTTTTATTTATGCCGAAGATGGCGAATCGTTGATTGAGGAAGGTCAGAAAAGTCTGTCCAATCATGAATACTTCAGCCGGCTTGGCAAGAAACTGATCGCGGCAATTTCAGAAATCGGCGAGGATGGTTTCACCTTCCGGGTCGACATGGCGCTGCGCCCAAACGGCGCTTCGGGTCCGCTGGTGGCCAGTTTCGGCATGCTGGAAGAGTATCTGATGGTACAGGGCAGAGAATGGGAGCGCTATGCCTGGGTCAAGGCGCGCGCGCTGACCGGATTTCCGGAACAGATTACCGCACTGAGAAATATCGTGCGGCCCTTTGTCTATCGGCGCTATCTGGATTTTTCCGTGATTGATTCCCTGCGCGCCATGCATGCCCAGATACGTGCTGAAGTGTTGCGTCAGGAAACCCGTCATCCGGAACGCGCCAACAACATCAAACTGGGTCGGGGCGGCATACGCGAAATCGAATTTTTGGCGCAGGTGTTTCAGCTCATACGCGGCGGTCGGGAAGCGCAGTTGCGCAGTCGTTCTACCCGCAAAACTCTGGCTGCATTGGCCAGGCTTTCGATTCTGGACCAGGCCATTGTTGACCGCCTTCTGGAGTCCTACACGTTCCTGCGCAATCTGGAACACCGGCTGCAATATCTGGACGATGCGCAAACCCACAGCATGCCGTCCAATTCGGCCGATGGCCTGATCATCGCGCAAATGATGGGCTATACCGATCTGGCGGCTCTGGACACCGATCTGGCCGCGCACCGCGCATTCGTGGCCCATCAGTTCGACATTATTTTTGGCGCAAAGGATAAAGAAGCCTCTGACTCCAGTGCCAATTTTTCCGACACCGAAAATCAGGAAGTGATGCTGCCGATTCTGAACCGGCTGGTATTTCAGGAACCGGAGCACGCCGCACAGATCATCATGCGCAGCATGCAGGCACCGCGCCTGCGTTCTTTGTCGGAAGCCACCAAAAACAAGTGCATGATGTTGCTGAATCGTTCACTGGCCATGATTGCCACTCTGCCCGACCAGCACTGCACCACCCTGCAGCGACTGATGGATCTGCTGGAAGCCGTAGTCAGGCGTACCTCCTATCTGTCATTACTGATCGAATATCCGCAATCATTGCAACGCCTGATTCGCATGATGCATTCCAGTGACTGGGCGGCACGCTATCTGATCCGGCATCCGATACTGCTGGATGAATTGCTGGATGTCGCCACGCTGCATCAGGAGCCGGACTGGACTTCATTTGCCGCCGATCTGGACCAGCAGTTGCAACTGCATGCCGTTGATACAGAACGACAGCTCGACACGCTGCGCGAAATGCATCATGCCCAGCTGTTCCGTCTGCTGGCCCAGGATCTGGAGGGCATGTTGACAGTCGAGCGGCTGGCGGATCAGTTGTCACAACTGGCCGACATTATCGTCGCAGCCACCGTCAATGCAGTCTGGAAAACCATCCAGCAGCGCCATCGCGAAGTTCCGCTGTTTTCCGTGGTGGCGTATGGAAAACTGGGCGGCAAGGAACTGGGGTACGCATCCGATCTGGACGTTGTCTTCATCTATGACGATGATGATCAGGAGGCACCCGCACACTATGCCAGGCTGGCGCAGCGATTCATTACCTGGATGACCACGCCGACCTCGGCCGGGATTTTGTTTGATATCGACATCGCACTGCGACCGGACGGCGCCAGCGGTTTGATGGTGACGTCAATCCAGTCCTTTGAGCGCTACCAGACTCAGTCAGCCTGGGCGTGGGAACATCAGGCGCTGACCCGCGCGCGCTGCTGTACCGGCCCCAAAGAACTGGTGCAGAAATTTGACACCTTGCGTCAGCAGATTTTATGTCAGGCGCGCGATCCGGAAAAACTGAAACTGGAAGTGCTGGTCATGCGCAGAAAAATGAGCGCAGCGCACCCGGAACAGCCGGACAAATTTGACCTGAAACACAATCCGGGTGGCATGATCGATATCGAGTTCATGGTCCAGTATCTGGTATTGCGCCACGCGCACGCCTATCCACAACTGTGTGACAACTACGGCAATATTGCGCTGCTGATAACCTGCGGGGAACTGGGACTGATTCCGACCGAACAGGCCAGACAGGTCGCCGATACCTATCGGCACTGGCGCCGCCTGCAGCATAGGAGCCGGCTGCAGGGAGTGGATCAGGCGCGGATCGATACCGAATCAGCCAGGGAAGAGGCCGGCCATGTCATCCGGTTATGGTCATTGCTGTTTGACTAGTGCATTGTTGCCCCAGGCTGGGATACAATCGTCAGCTTGTGCCTGCCGGTGACTTTGCACCAGAATCCACATATCCGCCTTCTCATTACATTGCCTTTCTGACTATGCCACGTTTTTTTTACTCATCCGATCTGCAGATCGGCACCACGGTCGAACTGCCTGACGCAGTGGCCCACCACTGTCAGGTTTTACGTCTGCAGATCGGTGATCAGGTGGTACTGTTTAATGGCACAGGCGGTTCCTATGTTGCCAGTCTGTGCACGATAGAAAAGAAACGCGTCTGTGCCGAGGTAAAAACCTTCGATCCGAAAGAAGTTGAATTGCACTACGCACTGACTCTCGCACAGGCTCTGCCGGAGGCCGGCAAACTCGACTGGATTATTGAAAAGGCGGTGGAACTGGGTGCGGCCGGATTTCAACCGCTGGTTACGCAACGCTGTGTCACGCGATTGTCCGGTGAACGTGCCGAAAAACGCCGCGCGCATTGGCAAGGGATTATTGCTTCCGCCAGTGAACAGTGCGGCCGCAACCGACTGGCGCAACTGGGCAACATAATGGATTTCAAACCCTGGATCGCCCAACAGGATCTGCATCGCCGGATCGTGCTGCTGCCGGACGCGGAACAATCCCTCGCTGAGTGGGCCCATCATCATCCGGCACAGGCACTGACCCTGATCATCGGACCGGAAGGCGGTTTGTCCGAACAGGAAAGCGCGCTTGCCATCGCTCACGGAGCCATTCCAGTGGCCATGGGACCCAGGATATTGCGCACTGAAACGGCCGGTCTGGCGGCGATTTCCACCATCAACGCGCATTGGGGCGGGATGTAATTGTTGCAAAAGCTCTAATTCAGAGGCAGTTCAGGCAAGTTTTCCGGCAAGTAATAGCCTAAAACCCTTTATAATCGAACGCTTTGCAGTCAGTACGGCTCCCAAATCAGGCAATCAGCACGAATGAAGGTATTTCGCGGACTCTCACACGCCATTCCAACCAGCCCATGTGCACTTACCATAGGCAACTTTGATGGCGTTCATCTAGGACATCAGGCCTTGCTCTCGCAAGTGCGTAAGGCCGCCGACCGTCTGCAGCTGGCCGCCTCGGTCATGACGTTCGAACCGCATCCGCGTGAATTTTTTGCCATGCGCGCCGGCGATCCGGACAAGGCACCAACCCGCATTGCCAACCTGCGTGACAATATGCACGCCATGGCCATGGCTGGCATGGACAGCATTATCGTCGAGCATTTCAACGCCACCTTCGCCGGACAGTCACCTTACGAGTTCATCGAGAAAGTGCTGGTGCAGGGCTTGCACGTGAAGTGGCTGATGGTTGGCGAAGATTTCTGCTTCGGTGCCAAACGGGCCGGCAATGTCGCCATGCTGAAACAGGCCGGACAGCAATTCGGCTTTGAGGTCGCCACACTGCCGACTGTCACCAGTGCCGGCACGCGTATTTCCTCGTCGGCGGTACGCGAAGCATTGGCGAAGGGTGACTTTACCCGGACTCTGGAATTGATCGGTCATCCGTATACCGTTTCCGGCCACGTGATCTACGGGCAGCAATTGGGCAGAACCCTCGGCTATCCGACATTGAACCTGCGCGTCGCCCATCAGCGCCCTGCGGCACACGGTGTGTTTGTCGTGCAGGTGCACGGTCTGTCAGATCAACCGCTACCCGGGGTTGCCTCACTCGGGGTACGACCGACCGTTGAAGACGCCGGCCGGGTTCTGCTGGAAACGCATCTGTTCGATTTCAACCAACCGTGTTACGGCAAACTGGTACAGGTCGAATTTTTGCAAAAAATCCGCGACGAAATGAAGTTTCCCGATCTGGCCAGCATGACCGCTGCTATCGATGATGATGCTGTCCAGGCGCGCAACTATTTCAAACAACATGGCATCAGTACCATTCCGTTGCGGACCAATTCCGCGACTGACCGAATTTGAAACACGCCACCCTATACGAACTGCGTTCGATCAGCAGAATGATACTGACACAAATACCGACAAAAATACCGACACAAATTTAAATTGAAAGAAATACAGAAGAGCGCACCATGTCCAAAGAAAAACCAAGCAAATCGAATTACCCGGTCAACATGACTGAAACCGCGTTTCCCATGCGCGGTGATCTGGCCAAACGTGAACCGCAGTGGGTCAAGGAATGGCAGGACAAACAGATTTACCAGCGCATCCGCAAGGCCTGTGCCGGACGCCCAAGCTTTGTGCTGCATGACGGACCACCGTACGCAAACGGTGAAATCCATCTGGGACACGCGGTCAACAAAATTCTGAAAGACATGATCATCAAGGCGCGCACCCTGGCCGGCTACGATGCACCATATGTGCCGGGCTGGGACTGCCACGGCATGCCGATCGAAATTCAGATTGAAAAGCAGTATGGCAAGAATCTGCCGGTGGCAGAAGTGCAGACCAAGGCACGCGCCTATGCCGAAACGCAGATTGAAAAGCAGCGTATCGATTTCAAGCGGCTTGGCGTGTTGGGCGAATGGGACAATCCCTACAAAACCATGGCCTTCGGCAATGAAGCCGATGAATTGCGTGCACTCGGCACTATCCTCGAAAAGGGTTATGTGTACCGCGGCTTAAAACCGGTTAACTGGTGTTTTGACTGCGGCTCGGCACTGGCCGAAGCAGAAGTTGAATATCAGGACAAACGTGACCCATCGATCGATGTCGGTTTCCCATTTTTGCAGCATGACAAAATCGCCGCGGCATTCGGACTGAAGGAACTGCCGCTGCAGCACGGCTATTGCGTGATCTGGACGACCACGCCATGGACCATTCCCTCCAATCAGGCATTGAATGTCCATCCCGACATTACCTATGCACTGGTTCAAACCGTGCGCGACGGCACCCCTACCCTGCTGATTCTGGCGCAGGATCTGGTGAAAAGCTCGCTGGAAAACTACGGCCTGGAAGGTCAGATTCTGGCCACCTGTCCGGGTTCGGCACTGGCCCTGATTGAATTCAGACATCCGCTGGCAGCAATGGATCCGGGTTACGACCGCGTCTCACCGGTCTATCCCGGAGAATACGTGTCGATCGACACCGGAACCGGGGTAGTGCATTCGGCACCGGCCTATGGTATTGAAGATTACAACTCCTGCAAGGCGCACGGCATGAAGGACGATGACATCATCAGTCCGGTCATGGGCGACGGCAAATATGCTTCGTGGCTGCCGTTCTTTGGCGGCATGACCATCTGGGAAGCTTCGCGGCCGATCTGCGACAAGCTCAAAGAAGCCGGCACGCTGTTCAAACTGGTCATGTTTGACCACAGTTACATGCATTGCTGGCGCCATAAAACGCCGATCGTGTATCGTGCCACTTCACAGTGGTTTGCGCGCATGGATGTCACGCCAAACGATGGTGGCGACTCGTTGCGCACCACGGCACTGGCCGGCATTGAAGCCACCACGTTTTATCCGGCCTGGGGTAAAGCCCGTCTGGAAGGCATGATTGCGAATCGTCCGGACTGGACCCTGTCGCGCCAGCGTCAGTGGGGTGTACCGATGGCATTCTTCCTGCACAAGGAAACCGGGCTGCTGCATCCGCGCACACCGGAATTACTGGAAATCATTGCCAAACGCATCGAAAAGGAAGGGATCGAAGTCTGGCAGTCAATCCAGCCTGCCGATCTGCTCGGCGAAGAAGCCGCCATGTATGTCAAAAACAAAGACACGCTGGACGTCTGGTTTGATTCAGGCTGCACCCATCAGACCGTCTTGCGCGGTTCGCATCCGGCCAGTTTCCCGGCTGATCTGTATCTGGAAGGTTCGGATCAGCATCGCGGCTGGTTCCACTCTTCCCTGCTGACTTCAAGCATGTTGAACCGTTGCGCTCCCTACAAAGCACTGCTGACCCATGGTTTTGTGGTGGACGGCGAAGGTCGCAAAATGTCCAAGTCGCTTGGCAACGGCGTCGATCCGCAAACCATCTTTAATACTCTCGGCGCTGATATTTTGCGACTGTGGGTGGCTTCCTCGGATTACTCCGGCGAAATCACCATTTCGGACGAAATTCTGAAACGGGTCACCGAATCCTATCGCCGCATCCGCAACACTCTGCGCTTTTTGCTGGCCAATACGTCGGACTTCGATGCGACCAAAAACATGGTGGC